>Ga0187782_10002762_pt1 | contig 12990 bp, 10 predicted proteins | sample 0715_SJ02_MP15_2_FD_132454 | JGI IMG/M metagenome (GOLD analysis project Ga0187782, IMG submission 132454) | Tropical peat soil microbial communities from peatlands in Department of Meta, Colombia - 0715_SJ02_MP15_20_MG | ecosystem: Environmental > Terrestrial > Soil > Wetlands > Peat | place...
AGAATAGCGCCGTTGCAGCCAACAGCAACCCACCAAACCCCAACTCGGTGGCCACGCCTGCTGATCCTGCTGCTCCGCCGGTCTTGAATGGCTATTACGTGCAAGTTGCGGCCGTCAGCAAGCAGGAAGACGCAGATGCCTTAGTCGAAGCCCTCAAGAGCAAGCAGTATCCCGCGTTCTCGGCAGCAGCTTCCGACAAGCTGTTCCACGTGCAGTGCGGTCCCTATGCTGATATCAAAGATGCGGAAGGCATGCGCGCCAAGTTGATCAGCGATGGATATAACCCGATCCTAAAGAAGTAGCGAGTACCGAGTCGCTAGTACCCAGCCGGCCCCGCAACGGGGTTCATCGGCGGACTAGCTTGCCCCCGCCGCCTGCGCTTTCTGCAGCAGTTGCCGGACGTGGGTGATCAGGTCAGCCACTTCGAACGGCTTCATCAGGCAGTGCACGTTCTTTTCCTGCAAGAAATTACGCAGATCAGGCTCGGCAGCGTTGGAGAACGTCACCAGCAAATGTTTCTCTAAACCGGGGCGATGTTCGGCGATCCAGGAGTGCAATTCCACCAGGCTGGCGCTCCCGGGAATCGCGCCATCCAGAATCACGGCATCGAACGATTGTCCGGTCAACTGGGATTTCATGTCTTCCGTGTTTGCGACCGCAACCACGCTGGCTCCCGCTCCGGCCAAAACATCGCGCTCAAATTCCAGTACCGCTTCCTCGCTTTCGACCAGTAAAATACGCCCCTCAATCGCCAGATCACGATGTGGCGCGGGTGATGCTTCCACCACCGGCGAACTGGTTTGGGCAGCTGGCAAGCGGACTTCTATAACTGCCCCACCTTCAGAATGATTGTGTCCGGCGATGTTCCCCCCGTGCTCCTGGATGATCCCATAACAGATACTCAGTCCAAGACCGGTTCCCTTACCTACACTCTTGGTGGTGTAAAACGGCTCGAAGATGCGCTTCGGTTCCTTGAGGCCAGGCCCGGAATCATGAAACTCGGAATGGATGTTTCCGTCCTTGTGAAACAGACGCACCTTCAGGATTTTGTCCTTGCCGTTCTCCAGCAAGGCGTCAATGGCATTGTTGATGATGTTGAGGAACACCTGCTCGAGTTGTTGAGGATCGGCGATCACCGCGGGAAGATTGGCGTCGATTTCTCGCTCCAGCTGGATCTTATTGACCCGCAGATCGTAATCGCGGAGTGCCAGCGTTTCCTCCAGCACCTTGCAAAGGTTCACATTCTCTTTCTGCGGTTTGCGCTGGCGGGCGAACGACAATAGATTCTGTACAACCCGATGGGTTCGCTGCGCTTGCTTGAACAGCTTTTTCACGAATTCCATCGCGCGTTCCCCGAGACCTTCGCTTTCCAGTAACTGGGCATAACCCAGAATCGCGGTCAACGGGTTATTCAGTTCATGCGCCACTCCAGCGATCAACTGGCCAACCGCGGACATTTTTTCGCTTTGCAGCAGTTGTTCCTGAGTTTTGCGCAGGTCTTCGTAAGCCCGGCAGCTCTCCTCATAAAGGCGGACTTTTTCTATGGTAGTGGCCAATTGGCGGCCGATTGCCACCAGCAGATTCTCGTCGTTGCTGCTGTATTCCCGCTGTTTGCGGCTGCTGATGCCCATCGCTCCAATGGTTTTGTCTTTGCTCCAGAGGAGAACCCAGATCCAGCAATGCAATCCATCCGCCTGAATGAAATCGGCGACCGCGGCCGGCATGTGGGGCAAGAATTCCGGGGTAATGACTTCGGTGCGCGAGCGTGTGACCAGATCGCCGAAGCCGCCCGGCAGCTGGACTTCCGAGAATCTGGCGCGATCGGCGCTGCGTTGCCCCCAGCCAGCACGCCGGCGAAAGGTAGTCTGATCAAGGTCCGCAAGATAGATGGATCCCGTATCCGCGCCGATCAACGAAATCACCTGACGCAGGGTCAAATTCAGAATTTCGTCGAGATCGAAAGACTGGGTGGCAATGACGGCCATGGCATTCAGCGCATTTAGTTCGCGGTTGCGCCGCCGCACCTCATCCTCGGCCCGCTTTTTTTCCGTGATGTCGAGCAAGAACCCCTGGTAGCGCTCGATGCCGCTGCTGGCATCGCGAATCGCTACGCTACTTTCCAGCGCAGTGAGCAGCGCTCCATTTTTGTGCCGCAAGGTAACCTCAAAGTTCCGCACAAAGTCGTGTACTTCGAGCTCTCGGCGCAATGCGTCCCGTTGCTCGGGAAAAGCGTAAAGGTCTGTGTCAAGATTGGCTGTCAGCAGCTCTTCCCGGTTGCTGTAACCGACCATTCGAACAAAAGCATCGTTGCATTCCAGCAGCTTGCCGTCGGGGGTGGCTACGAATACTCCCTCCTGGGCCTGTTCGAACAGCAGCCGGTATTTCTCCTCAGCGGCACGGCGATCGGAGATGTCACGCACCACATGGATGGTGCCCTTCTGCTGGCTTCCCTGCTCCGCGTAGGAGGAAGTGGAAATCATCGAATATCCGCCAAAGCATGGGTCGAGAGCTTCGTGGAAAGCGTCGGTCACCTTGTCGCAGTAGGGACACGCAGTCCAATTCCGGACTCGCGGCAGCACCGCTTCACAAGGCTGGCCGGCAACGTCGGCGGGAGCTTGCCCCAGACGTTCGAGCAGCGCACGATTGGCCTTCATCACGCGGAACTCGGAGTCATGCACCAGCACTAGATCCTGGATCGAATCAAAGGTGTTGGCCCATTGCCGGTGGGAGCGCACAATTTGTTCAACCAGTCGCAAATTTTCGACCGCCAATCCCAATTGGTTCGCACTGGTAGCGAGGAATTCCAATTCTTCCGGCGTATACGACAGGCGATGGCGGCTGCCCAGCGCCAGGATTCCAATAGAACTTTTCTTCCCTTGCACGGGCACCAGAACCACATGGTTGAACCCCTCACGTTTGAGATAAGGGCGAGCCGTGTCATCCGCTCGGGAGGTCCGAAGCACGATGGGAGCTACTACACTCAGGGTATGTTCAAAGTTATCGTCGCTGGGAACTGAACCGCGGTCGCGCACGAAATCTGGTGACAGGCCGATCTGCTGGACGATGACCATCTTGCCGTCTTCCTGCAAGCGGAACCAGGCGGCCTTGGCCAGCATGAGGTTTTTCAGCTCTTCCATGGCAGTGGCCAGCATGGGACCGTACTGCTGCGCGCGGCTGATGCTGCTGGTTAGCGAGTTGATTACGGCAAGGCGCCGGGTACGCATCTTTGAGTCATCGAAGATTACAATCAGGATGCTGAGGCCGAACACCAGATCACCCACGCGGGTGACGCCTGGCGGCAGGTGAACATTCAGCGGCGCCCAATCCAAATGCACAAACAGCAAGCTCAAGCTTAGCAGCCAGGATCCGATCTCCCAGCGTGCCCAGCGGAAGCGGATCAGCTGCAGGGCTGCGGCGAGGGTGATGACGCGGTAGGCGATTTCAAGCACTAGCCGCAGAGCGAAAGAGTCCGGCCAGAGCAGAGCCCGTAGCACGGCGTAACCGATGACCACGGCCGAAAATCCGAATAGGAAGACCAGCAGCTTGCGAGCATGGGAATACACGAACACGGCGGCCGCAAACAAAGCAATCGCCAGAACAAACTGCGATTGGGAAATGGCTAAAGCGTAATTCGGCGGCTGCCCTTCAAATGCGTGTAACGTCCAGCCGGAAACGAAATAGGCGAGCCAGCCGACGATCCATATCAGGAGGTAACGCTCCCGGAAGGTACGAAATACCAATAAGCTGGCGGCCAGGATCACGAGCGTGGCCGATTCCATGGCCATCATTCTTGGCATGGCCAAGTCGCCGAACCCCTGCCCGGCAGTGAAGAAAAAGCTGGTCATCAAGTTAGAAAGACAAGTAGCCGATATTTTTAATAACATGCCGGAGCGGCTTGACGGTGCGGGTTCCTTAGCCAACCGATTACTTTCGGAACCCGAAAAAGGAAAAGAAATCGAGGTACACTGAAGGGACCATGGCAGCCGAGCGCATCCTGGTGGTGGACGATGAGGAAGCCATTCGGGAGATCGTCTGCTCCATGCTGATGGCCGCCAACTATAAGTGTTCCCAGGCATCTTCCGGCCAGAAGGCACTGGCCCTGCTCGACTCCGGCGAAGAATTCGAACTGATGCTTTCCGACCTGATGATGGCCGACCTCGATGGCATCGCCCTGCTGGAGCGCACTAAAGAGAAATATCCGGATATGCCAGTGGTAATGGTGACTGCGGTGCACGATATTTCCGTCGCCCTCAAGGCGTTGCGAGAGGGCGCCTACGATTACCTGCTCAAACCCTTCGAACGAGAGCAGTTATTGGCGACGGCACGCCGCGCTTTGGAGAATCGCCGTTTGAAATTGGACAACCGCGCCTATCAAACCAAGTTGGAAGGCCTGGTGGACGAGAGGACGGCGCAGCTGCGCAACACCCTGTGGAACTTGGAGAGATCGTACGATATCACTCTGGAAGCCCTGGGCAATGCTTTGGATTTAAAAGACGCGGAAACCGAAGGCCACTCCAAGCGGGTTACTGCCTTTACCATCGCGATCGCCAAGCGCATGGACGTGCCCAAGGAAGAGATCAGCGTGATTGCTCGGGGCGCTTTTCTGCACGATATCGGCAAAATGGCAATTCCCGATGCCATTCTGCGCAAGCCCGGCGCCCTGACGCCGGAAGAGATCGCGACCATGCGCGAGCACTGTTATCACGGCTACCAGATGGTCAAGAAGATTCCGTTCTTAAGCGAGGCGGCTGAGATTGTCTACTCCCACCAGGAACGCTACGACGGAACCGGTTACCCGCGCGGACTGACGGGCGATGAAATTCCTCTCGGGGCGCGCATCTTCTCGGTAGCCGACACCCTGGATGCGATTACTTCGGATCGCCCCTATCGCGCAGCTCAGACAATCGCGGCCGCGCGAGAAGAAATTCAACGCTGGTCAGGGCGCCAGTTCGATCCAAAAGTGGTGGAGACGTTTCTTATAATGCCCGAGAATATCTGGACGGATTTGCGCCGACAAATCGACGCCCAGATTCACCCCTTTGCCTACGCTGTAGGCAAAAGCTAGTCGATCCGTGTTGTCGCACGCGGCTAATGCGAATTTGCCGCCGTGCTGGTCACCCGCGGTACCGCATCGCCGTTAACCGGAACATCGCGCTGAATCACCATTTCCAGCGTGGTTCCGGCATCCAATTTCACATCATTGCCACGCGAGAGCATCCCAATGGCGGTCCCGACCGCCCCGCCTATGCCAGCGCCGATCAAGGCGCCTTTGCCGCCCGCAGAAGCCGCACCAATCACCGTCCCGGTTGCCGCGGTGCTGGCGGCAGTGGCAATCTTCTCGCCCTTCTGGCTATCCGCCCGAATCGTGCCTTCATTATCCTTGACCCGCGTTTTGTCGACGCCCGGCGCATTCTCAACCGCCCCCGGCAACAGCACGGTGTAGCCGCTGGGATAAATTAGGGTGGTGAAGTGCATCAGCACCTCCGCTCGCCCCTTGATCCGTCCCGCTTGCTTGATGTGACTGATTCGCCCTTGCACATACGTACCCGCAGGAATGAGTACCCGGCCATTGGCAACCACCGGAAAAGTCGTTTCCGCGTAAACTGCATCGCCCTCGCGCGTTCCTCTGGTCGAGATTGCGTGCTTCAGTGCAAGCGGGACCTTGGTTCCAGCCGGAATAATAAGCTCCGGTGCACTGCTAGATGTCTGGCCGGTCGAATTGCCGGGAGTGGCCTGAGCTGAAAGCAATGTACCCATCAAAAGAAGTCCGATCACAAGGCGCATAGTAACCTCCGCAACACTCCCTAAGCGGTCAAGAAAGTATGATGCAAAAAAGAGCCAAAAATTCTCGATTGACGCAGGAATTCATGCCCGCGACCGCTTCAGCTCATTTTCCAGAATATTCCCCATGAACTGGGACTGCAGTTTTTGCGCGCATAGCTCACCACAAACGTGCAGCGTACCTTCCCGTGATGCCAGTTCGTCATTCCAGGGAGATAGATAAAGAGTTGGGCGACTGGATTCCGCAAACGAGGTCCACATCAGCCACCAGCGGTCGTGGGACCTCTTTAACAGCCCGCAATTCGGGCCGGCACATCGATAAAATGATTCCATTAACTCCCACCGCTATTTTTTTGCACCGTGCCATTATTCTAACCGCAAATCAAAACCAGCTCACTTATAGATTAAGTATTTCTGCCGTTTTTGTTGAAATTGATCGACTGCTTCTTGCCAATCTTGCGCGATGCGTTGCGGATCTTCTCCATTTTTGAGCGCAGCAAAGACGGACGCATTTATCAATATGTCGTTCATTTTCTCCATATGAAACTGCTGGGGATAGAGCTTGTGCAGCGCCGACGCCAATTCAACGCCCAATTCCGGACCATCCAGAGCATTGCGCTCCATCAGAATAATGTTCACACCTTCGCACGTCTGGCCTGCGAAGTTGCTGGAACTTGGCGTGAAACTGATAGGCACGAAACGGACGCCAGAGATTTCACGTTGATTCAGATACTGCGCCAGTTCGCGGCCATTGATCCATGGCGCGCCCAGGACTTCAAACGGTGTATCCGTGCCTCGTCCCACAGAAACGTTAGTGCCTTCGACCAAGGCAACTCCGGAGTAAAGCGCCGTGGCTGTGAGGCTGCGGAGATTGGGAGAAGGATTGATCCACGTCATGCCCGTAGAGTCATACCAATCGCCGCGCATCCATCCTTCCATCGGGATGACCTGCAAGCGCGCGTTGATGCTGCGCTCACTGTTAAACAATTTGGCCAGTTCTCCCATTGTCATTCCATGACGCACCGGAAGCGGAAAATAGTTCACGAAGCTTTCGCGGCCGGGGTCCGAAATTGGCCCTTGTACCAATGAACCGGTCACCGGATTCGGGCGGTCGAGCACGAAGATATCGATTCCCGCTTTCGCAGCTGCCTCCAGAAAATATCCCATGGTGGTCTCATAAGTGTAAAAGCGGACCCCAGCATCCTGGAGATCGATCACGATTGCGTCTAGACCCTTCAGTACGTCCGGCGAGGGACGACGCGCGGCATCGCTAGCTCCATACACGCTGTACACGGGAATGTCCGTGGCCGCGTCCTTTCCGTTGGAGATGTCAGTGGTATCCTGCGTGCCTGCAACGCCGTGCTCCGGGCTGAAGATTGCCTCGAGAGAAATTCCCGGTGCTTCTGCCAGCACGTCGATAGTCCGCCGGCCTTGCTCATCCACGCCGGTCTGATTCGTCAACAACCCAATCCTTTTTTTTCCCAGGGTTCCGCGAATCTCGGCGAAATTGTGAGCTTCGAGAACGTCAATTCCGGCTTTGACTATCCCATTGCGCACAGCCAGTCGTCTCGCGGCGGTCTGTGCCTCGTTGTATCCGGTGATGCTTTTCCAGCGCAGCGCTTCTTTTTCCGTCACCGTAAGTGACAAAGCGGCTGCTACCGCGGTCGCTATCTTGCTTCGCAATGCCACCGCGTTGCCCTTCCCTGCTGGATGAACCGCGTTGCTGAGCAGAATAATGTAGGTTTTGGTGGTGGGATCCACCCACAGCGAGGTTCCGGTAAACCCAGTGTGCCCAAAGGATCCGACTGGCAACAATTCGCCGCGATTCGATGCCAGAGGAGAGTCGATGTCCCAGCCGAATCCTCGCAAAACTTGCGAAGTCGGCGGTTGCTGCGGCGTGGCCATTTTTTCAATCATCAGCGGCGAGAGTACGGGTCCGCCGCGCAGCAGAAAATCAGCAAATTTCGCGAGGTCGTCCGCCGTGGAGAACAGGCCAGCCTGGCCCGCAACCCCGCCCATCCTTCGTGCCGTGGGATCATGGACGACACCGCGCAACATTTTGTCGCGCTCGTCATACTGGGTGGGAGCTATGTTCGGCAGCCAGGCAGGCGGTGGCAGGAATCGTGTGTGATTCATAGCGAGCGGAACGAAAATATGCTGCCGGCAATATTCGTCCAGCGGCATTCCAGAAATACGCTCCACAATTGCGCCGAGCACAATAAAGTCAACATCACTGTAAACAAAGCGGGATCCGGGAGGATCCATCGGCTTCTCCGAAAACGCCATGCGCAACGCGGCATCGTGGCCTTCCCAAGCTTGCGACAAATCAAGATCGCGTGCCAGTCCCGAATGATGCGTGAGCAACTCGCGAATAGTGATGTCTTCCTTACCGTTCTGAGCAAATTCGGGAATGTATTTTGCGACCGGATCGTTATCGCGCAGCTCGCCTTTTTGTACCAACTGCATCACGGCCGTCGTCGTGGCGACGACTTTGGTCAGGGACGCGAGATCAAAGACGGTGTCCACCGTCATGGGCTCTCGCCGCGGCTCGAGCGAACGGTTGCCGAAGGCTTTGCGGTAAACCACCAGCCCATCGTGCGAAACGAGCAGCACCGCACCCGGAATCTGATGGTCATCAATGGCCTGCTGAACAATTTTGTCCAGCACTGCCAGCTTGGGCGGACCGGCCGCTTTCCTGGCTGCGACCTGACCGGTTAAAGGGGAAAACATCAATAAAAGCTGCAGACCTAGCGAGGCAACGAGGCTCACCGCACTATGCGATTTGGATTCGATGTTGAGGATGTCCTGAATTTACACAAGCCAGCCTGCGTGCTCAAGAAACTCAAGTACAGGGCGTACCGTTTCAGTCAGAGGGGTTGGAACGAAAAATTCGGCTTGCGGGTGCTACTCCAGCACGCTGTCATCCAGCTTTTTCTTGCCCCAGTCGGCCGCGGCCTGCACGAATGCCATCACCAGCGGGTGCGGCTTGCCCGGTTTGGATGAAAGCTGGGGCTGAAACAGCGTCGCAACAAAGAAGCGATGCGTGGGCGATTCAATGGCCCGAATTTCGCCCTGCGCGCCCCGCGCGACTACTGGAAAACCCGCTTCAATAGCCGCCCATTCATACTCGCGGTTCACTTCGAAATTGCAGAAGAATTCCTCCGTGATTGTGTCCTGCTGGTAGAAAGAATGCAGGTAGGACCCGGGACGCAGGCGAATTTTTGGAATCAGTCCAGACAATTTCGGTTTGCCCCCGTTCGGCACCGCACACGCCACCGGCTGAATAATGATGTTCTTTGAGCTGGGATTGTTCTCAGCGGAGTCAGCATCTTTGATCCCCAACACGTTGCGGGCACACTCGATCAGGGCATACTGAAAACCTCCGCACGTCCCCAGAAAAGGCCAGTCACGCCGGCGCGCAAATTCGATGCCCTTCAACATGCCGTCGAAGCTGCGATAGGGGCTGCCGGGCGCTGCCCAGATTCCGTCAAAGCTCTCCAGCATCTTCTCCGTGCCGGCATCGAGCAGCGAAGATGTGGATATCCACTGCGAATCCAGCGGCTGACTCAGCTTGGCAGACGTGTGTTGTAACGATTTCTCAATAGCGGGCAACGTCGGGGACTTCGGATCAAAGTCTCCCAAAATCCCGATGCGAACGGAGTCCTTCACGGGGCAATTCTAACCGACTGCCACCGTTTATGGTGGTAACCAAGGTGTTTACTGCGCCGTGCCCAGGCTCATTTGCACTGAAGATTTATCGGCGTCCTCCACTTTGAACATGGGCCGTGGTGTGAGATTCATCAAAATGGCCACGAAAGTGTCGGGGATTTGCTGGATTCGCGTGTTAAAAGTGTTCACCGAATCGTTGTAGTATTCGCGCCGGTCGGCGATTTCGTTTTCCAGTTCGGTGATCCGGCCTTGCAGCTTTAGAAAACTCTCATTTGCCTTAAGTCGTGGATAATTCTCGGCCACAGCAAACAGGCCCCGCAGGGCAACCGTCGTACTCCAATCGGCTCGAGCTTTTTGGTCCACCGAGATGGCTTGCTGATACTGGCTGCGGGCTTGCGTGACCCGTTCCAAAGTGTCGCGCTCGTAATTCATATAGGCTCCACAGACCTCAACCAGATTAGGGAGTTCGTCATGCCGCTGCTTCAGCAGGATGTCGATATTGGCCCAGGCTTTTATTATGTCGTTTTTCAAGGAGATCAGGCCGTTGAAGATCAGCACGACATAAATCGTCAACCCGATCAGCGCGAACAGCAACCCCAGAGTGAAAACGTTGTTCATGAATGCTTCCCGAATGTTAAACGCGGCTGTACTGCCAGGCAAGAATGCATTGGGGTGGTGCACCGAGAGCCCCAAGAGTGCTACCCGCCCGCAGCCCTATGAAACAGGGCGATTGCTCTCCCTTAGCGAGCTTTGAGTGCCTTGGGCGAGGCTGGCTTGACTGTCAATTTGCCACTCATGTCCATAGACAGCTGGGGAGCGGGGATATAGCCTTCATTCGACTCGGCAGTGAGCCGGAAGCTGCGAGAGTTGATCTCGCTGGGGCAATCGAGGCTAATCGTGTAGAAATCGACAACGAAGTACGTAACCTTTGAACCATTTCCGTGCCGCCAACCCAACTTGCCTGCCGTTCCGGGCAGGTGAGTGCCGTCACATGTAAAGTTCCCCTCCGGATCGTGTGCGCTGTAGATCATCTCCGCTTCGTAGATTTGTTTAAGAAGTTTGGGCACCTTCACGGTCTCAACTCTTTGTAGCCAGAGGTTTTGCAAATTAGGCAAGAACACCCCGATGACTAGAGCGCCGGTCAGTGCAGCGACGTAGACGGCATGGGGAAGCGGGATACGCGTCAGGAGTTTACCTATACTGCCGGCGATAAGCGGCGCTGGAAGACTTCACAGAAGCACGAGCGGCAAAACGACCGGCCACATCGATTCAGCGGGATGCAGATAGACGATCTCATAGCAGAAGATTAGCGCCGGCGCTATTGCCAGCGCGATTGCCGCGCTCAGCCAAGCCTCGGGGAGTGCTCCGGCAAGGCCAATCGCGGCAAGTACGACCGCCCCTTGATACCACTGCCAACCGTAAATTCCCTTGTTCTGGTCAAAGCCGAACCGGTGGAACAGAAATCCGCCTATTAAAAGGCCGCTCGCTATTGCCAGGAGTCGCTTCATAGTAAGTGGTGGAGGCGCACGCGCGGAGGCAGTTTACGATAAACCGCGGTTACACTTGTCACCGTGCCAAGGATGCAGTTTTCTTGACCAAGCTTCCGAGGATGGAGAAAAAGGGCCTTTGTTGATATAGGCACACAATTAGTTGACTTAGACAACTATATTCAGATACGCTTTGAGCGCACAGAGGAGGACCGGCCTTGCAGCAGGCGATCGCCACGGTACGCGCCTTCAATCGTTTCTATACCCGCCAACTTGGCCTGTTGAATGAGCGGTTGTACGACAGTTCGTTTTCACTGGCGCAGGTCCGTGTACTTTATGAACTGGCAAATCGCGACCGGCCATGCGCTTCGGAGTTGATCAGAGACCTGGGCCTGGACGCCGGATATCTGAGTCGATTGCTCTCCAGCTTGGAAAAACGCGGATTCTTGGACAAGATCCCGGCCAAGCGGGATCGGCGGCAGGTGCTGCTAAGCCTGACCGCAAGCGGCCGCGAAATGTTTTCTAGGGTGGACCAGGCATCAAGCCGCGAGATTAATTTATGGCTCAACAGGCTCTCCTCCGCTCAGCAAAAGTCCTTGCTGAAAGCGATGACGGACATCCAGGGAACGCTTGGTGCTGAGTCCAAGCCAGGCGTGCCTTACCTTGTGCGTACCCATCAACCCGGCGACCTGGGTTGGATGGTGCACCGGCACGGGGTGCTCTATGCGCAGGAATATGGATACGACGAGCGGTTTGAGGCTCTAGTGGCGGAAATTGTGGCGGAATTTGTTCAGAACTTCGATCCCACGCGTGAGCGATGCTGGATTGCCGAGAAAGACGGCGACAACGCCGGTTGCGTGATGCTGGTCAAGAAATCGAAAACCATAGCCAAGCTCCGCCTTCTGCTCGTTGAGCCCTCCGCCCGCGGCATGGGCATCGGCAAGCGGCTGGTGGAGGAATGCATTCGCTTTGCCCGGCGCTGCGGATACAAAAAGATCGTATTGTGGACTCAGAGTGAGCTGCATGGTGCCCGGAAAATTTATCAAGCAGCGGGCTTTCGTTTAGCCGGGAAGCAAGCACATAAAAGCTGGAGTCGGGACCACCTGGTTGCCGAGACCTGGGAATTGAAACTGTAGTTCGTCTGCGATTTAACGCGCCGCCACGGTGCGCTCTCTCAATATATCTTCTACGGCTCCAATTGCCGCATCAATCTCGTCATCGGTGTTGTAAAAATGAGGCGAAAATCGCACGCCCGCTTTGGGGCGCCAATCGACCAGAATTTCGCGGTTGAGCAATTCCTTAGAGACTTCCTGGGACTCCGGCATATCGATAGAAATTGTTCCTCCGCGTTTTTCCGGATCTCGCGGCGAGTTGACGCGCCAACCGTGCTGATCAGCCAATTGGATGAGCCGCGCCGTTTGCCGCTTGGATTTCTCTCGAATGCGAGGGATCCCAACTTCCGAAATAATTTTCAGCCCCGGCCGGGCAGCCTCAAGCGCGGGTATGTGTGTGGTCCCATTCATGAAACGAAATGGCGGATCGGTGTAACGGATGGGGCCAGTTTCAAACGCCATCGAATCCTGATGCGCAAACCAACCGGTAAACCGCGGCTCCAACTTTTTTGCGAGATCCGGCCGAACGTATAGATAACCGACGCCGGGCCCTCCGCAGAGCCATTTCAAAACGCCGCCACAAGCGAAGTCGACATTCAAGTCCCGCACATCGACGGGTACAGTGCCGAGCGACTGGAAAACATCCAGCACTACGTGTGCGCCAACTTTATGCGCCTTCTCGATGATCGCCTTGGCATCGTTGATGTAAGCGCTGCGGAAGATCACGTGGGAAACCGGCACCAGCAGCGTGGTTTCGTCGATAGCGTCGAGCAGACGCTCAAGCGGCACGGTGATACCGTCATCGGTTTTAACCATGTGTACCCGCGCGCCCAGCGGCCGTTGAGCCTCCCAAAAGTACATAACGGAAGGGAAATTCATGTCGCTGTAAACGATTTTGTTTCGTGTTCCGGAAAAATCGAAACACGACGCGACGATCGCCT
>Ga0187782_10002765_pt1 | contig 12984 bp, 12 predicted proteins | sample 0715_SJ02_MP15_2_FD_132454 | JGI IMG/M metagenome (GOLD analysis project Ga0187782, IMG submission 132454) | Tropical peat soil microbial communities from peatlands in Department of Meta, Colombia - 0715_SJ02_MP15_20_MG | ecosystem: Environmental > Terrestrial > Soil > Wetlands > Peat | place...
AACTATAAAGACGACGACCCCTATAACAATCGTCCTGCTCATTTGCCACGCCCCTCTCCACAACCCCAACAAACGACTATTCCAGATTCAAAGCCAGAAAAGAAAACGAACTCCTGTCCTCCCAGGCGCCGGTAGGCACGGCCATCCCGAAACCAGAGATAAAGGACGAGAAAGCACCCCTTCGGCCCTCCGCCCGGCAAGTTGCCAACGGCAGGAGCCAAGCTTTAACTCCTGGAAAAACAACGAGGAAAATTACTTCTCTGTGGCGCTTGTGTCAAGCAGGTGTTGAGGAAACCCTGTGCAAGACTTTGAATCATTTGGATTTGTTTTTCAGAAAACTTCGCCACTCTGCGACCTCTTGGTCGGTGGAACGTGAACCGAGGGAGAGGTCTCCCGGCCCAGCCAATCTTAAGAATCAATCCGCATTCATCTCACACGGCGGGCATTGATTAACAGAGCTAGGGCAACCGTTTCTTTCGGTTATTGTTTCAGGGAAGCCTGCACCTTCGCGCCATATTCCTTTGCCTTGGCCATGGCCGCAAATTCGTCCACGGTGAGCAGTTTCCCGTCCTTCAACAGCGTTTGCCCGCCCACCACAACGGTTTCCACTTCACTGGCCTTCAGCGCGTAGACCACTTGTGAGTAAACGTCGTACATCGGCACGGCATTGGGCACGTTCAGATTAAGCACCACCAGATCCGCCTTCTTGCCAGTTTCGAGCGAGCCAATTTCCTTCTCCATGTGCAGCGCGCGCGCACCCTCGATTGTCGCCATTTCCAATGCGCCCTTGGCTCCGAGCGCGCGGGGATCCGCACGCGCCGTCTTCTGCAGCTTGGCGGCCAGGTCCATCTCCTCCATCATGTTCAGGTCGTTGTTGCTGCCTGCCGGGCCGTCCGTGCCGAGGCCCACGCGCATACCCGCGGCACGTTCGTCCACGACAGGGGCCACGCCACTGGCAAGCATCATGTTGCTCGAAGGATTGTGGACGCAGCCGACCTGATGATCGGCCAAAATCTTCATGTCCGTGTAGTCCACCCAGATGCAGTGCGCCGCCAGGACGTCCGGTCCCAGGAAGCTGATGCGCTCCAGGTACTGCACGGGCGTGGCGCCGTTGTTGGCCAGGCTGTCCATCAATTCCTTTCTCATTTCCGCCACGTGAATCAAGATCGGAGCGTGGTATTTTCGCGCCAGCGCCGCGGCATCCCGCAACGTCTTTTCAGAGCAGGTGTAAATGGAGTGCGGCGCGATGGCGGCATGGATGAGAGGATCATCCTGCCATTTCTTGAGGAATCTTTCGCTGTACGCGGCCATCTCGGCCTCGCTTTTGTTGTCCGGGGCGGGGAAATCAATCCAGGTTTCGCCAAGAAATCCGCGGAGCCCAGCCGCTTTTGTTCTTCCGCGACAGCATCTTCAAAGTAATACATGTCCGCAAACGTGGTGGTGCCGCTGCGAATCATCTCCGCCATAGCCAAGCGCGTGCCCCAGCGCACATAGTCTTCCGTGACGTTGCGCGCTTCTGCTGGGAAAATGTATTTGCGCAGCCAGTCATCCAGAGTGACATCGTCAATCAGGCCGCGCATCAGGACCATCGGCACATGCGTGTGGCCGTTGATCAGCCCGGGCAGGATCAGCTTGCCTTTGGCATCGATGGTCTGCTTGACCGCGACGCCTTTCGGTGTTTGCATCCGGAACTCGGCGGACGTACCGACGAAAGCGAGCGAATCACCGCGCAAGCCGATAATTCCATCTTCGATCACGCGGCGCGCGGCGTCCATGGTGACGATGGTGGCGTTGGTCACCAACAGATCGAAACTCAGCGGCTGCTTTTCTGCGGTCTGCGCATGAAGGGCGGTGCGCTGCGAACCAGCGACGGGGAGGAGCGCCACGCAGAAAACCGCAAAGTGGCGAATGATTTGCAATCGGCGATTTTGCATGGCGGATTCCTTTCGGGCCTAGACTCAGAGAGAAGTTAAAGATTCGACGAATCGAACGGCTTTGGAAACAATGCGTGCATGGGGATGGTTTCCGTTTTACCCTGCAAATTCGAGAGAATTACCGGCACGTCTCCGCAAAATTCCCAGATCAGTTGGCGGCAGGCACCGCAAGGCGGAGTCATCGCATCCGTGTCCGTCACGACGGCGATGGCGTCGAAGCGCCGCTCCCCTTCGCTGATGGCCTTGAAAATGGCCACGCGTTCGGCGCAGATGGTCAATCCATAGGTGGCATTTTCGACGTTACATCCGCCGAATATTTTTCCAGAGGCAGTGTGGAGCGCCGCCCCAACCTTGAAATTGGAAAATTGCGCGTGAGCATTTTCCCGCGCTTGCTTTGCAGCAGAAATCAAGGCGTCGTAGTCGGGCACGGTTCCCTCCAGAAGCACTTGCCGGTAACCAGAATCATAGCGCGGAGGCGAGGTCCGGAATCACGGCGCGCAGCAGGGCGATGAACTGGCCTTTCACGCGTTCCGCCGTTTGCAGAACTTCCTTGTGATCGAGCGGTTGATCCAGGATTCCTGCCGCCGCATTCGTTACGCAGGAAATTCCCAGCACGCGTATGCCGGAATGACGCGCCGCGATGACCTCCGGGACCGTGGACATGCCCACAAGGTCGGCTCCGATTGTTTTCAGGTAGCGAATCTCCGCCGGGGTTTCGTAGCTTGGCCCGGCCAGCGCGGCATACACGCCCTCGCCCAGTTCGATACCGAGCCGGCGGCCCTCGGCCAGCGCCAGTTCGCGGAACCGCTTGTCATAGGCCACACTCATGTCCGGGAAACGCGCACCGAGATTTTCGTCGTTGGGACCGGAGAGCGGATTCACGCCCTGCAGATTGATGTGATCGGAAAGGACCACGAGCCGCCCTTGCGTGAAGTCCTTTTTAATTCCACCCGCGGCATTGGTCAGGATTACCGCTTTCACGCCCATCCTGGCGAAAACGCGAATGGGGAAAGCAACCTCCTTCACTGAATACCCTTCGTAGAGGTGCACGCGGCCCTGCATTGCGGCAACCTCGATGCCATCCATCTTGCCGATCACCAACTGGCCCGCATGGCCGACGGCCGTCGAACGCGGGAAATTGGGAATTTTCGGGTAAGGAATGCGCGTTGCGCCGGCGAACTCGTCTGCAAACGCGCCTAATCCGGAGCCCAGCACCAGGGCGATCTTTGGCCGAAGCTTGGTTTGCTTCAGCAGGAAACGTGCCGCCGCTTCCGCGCGAATAAATTCCTCTCCGGGCTTGGCACCTTGCTCTTTTTTCATAAGGCTCATGTGAGGATTCCCACGATGCAGGCGGACATGAGGTTGGCCATTGTTCCGGCGAGCATGGCGCGAATGCCGAATTTTGCCAAATGCCCGCGTTGTTCCGGGGCAAGCGCGCCAATTCCGCCAATCTGGATGCCGATGGAGCTGAAGTTAGCAAAGCCGCACAGCGCGAAGGTCGCAATGGTAAAGGAGCGCGGATCGAGCGAGCCTTTCATTTGGCCAAGCTTCGCGAAGGCCACAACTTCATTGATGGTCATGCGGGTTCCCAGGAGGTAGCCGATCTGCGGCGCATCTTTCCAGGGCACTCCTACAAGCCATGCGACCGGCGCGAAAATCCATCCGAAGAACTGCCCCAGACTGGAAGGGAACCACGGAAAATGATGGACTGCCAGCCAGCCATGCGCGCCTCCGATCAAGTAATCCACCAGCGCCAGCAACGCGATGAATGAGATCAGCATGGCGCCGACGTTTATGGCCAACTGCAGGCCGTCCGATGTGCCACGCGAAATCGCGCCGAGAAAGTTGGCTTCCTTCGCCATCTCCGGCATCTGCACGCGTCCTGCGGTGAGCGGCTGCTCTGTTTCCGGCACCAACATTTTCGCCATCAAGAGCGTGCCCGGCGCGGTCATGATCACGGCGGTCAGCAAGTGCTTGGCCTCTACCCCGGAAGCGATGTACGCGGCCATAATTCCACCCGACACATGCGCCATGCCACAGGTCATCACGCACATCAGTTCGGATTTCGTCAGCTTGTTCAGGAAGGGGCGTATGGTTAGCGGCGCCTCCGTCTGCCCCATAAAGATACTGGCGGCGATATCCAGGGATTCCGCGCCGCTGGCCCCCATCACCCGGGTCATCACCCAGGCAAAGGCGCGGATGAAGATCTGCATCACGCCAACGTGATAAAGAAACGCAAAAACGGCCGCAATGAAAATGATTGTGGGCAGCACCTGAAAAGCGAAGATGAATCCGAACGAGGAAGTCTTCATGCCCAGGCCGCCGAACACGAACGTGGAGCCGGCAAAGGCAAAACTCAGCAGTTTGTTTACGGCGTCGCCCAAATACTGAAAGATGGCGCGGCCCACCTCAAATTTCAGCACGAACACGCCAAAGACCAGTTGGAGGCCCAGGCCCCATAACACCGTTTTTAAGCGGATGGCCTTGCGCGCCGTGCTGAAAAGATACGCCAGGCCAAGCAGGAACAGCATGCCAAGCACTCCCGCGAATCTTTCCATTCTGTCTCCTTCTGCGCTGAATTCCAGAAACTTAAACCGCGAACTTACGATCCGCCGAGAATTCTGCGGATCAGCGGGCGAGGAGCCGGAGCGGTCTCCCCAATCTCGAAGCTGGAGGCAATCATTTCCGTGGCTTCCGCGAGTTTCATCTGCGAATTGTAATGGATAGTGACCAGTTTTTCTCCGGCCAGCACGCCATCGCCGATGCGCTTGTGGAATTCCAGCCCGACTCCATGGTCGATAGTATCTTCCTTCTTTTCGCGGCCGCCGCCCAGCATGGCCAGCGCGATCCCGAATTGCAGGCAATCGGTGTCGCGAATGTACCCGGGTTTCGGGCTCACGATCTCTGCGCGATTGCGCGCCAGGGGAAGCAGGGAAGTGTCATCAATAACGCGAGCATCGCCGCCTTGCAGCTTGATTCCCTGGCGGAGTTTTTCCAAGGCCTGCCCAGTGGCGATCATCTTCTCCGCCAGAGCCCGCCCGTCATCAACGGAGGCCGTGCGTTCGCCGAGGTAGAACATCCAGGCAGAGAGCTCCAGGCTGAGTTCGCGCAAATCGCTCGGACCATTTCCCTTTAACACATCGATCGATTCGATCACCTCGTGAGAATGGCCAGCCATGCGCCCCAGCGGTTGCTCCATGTCGGTAATCAGCGCCACCGCTTTCTTGCCCATGCGTTGCGCGGTTTCCACCATCACTTCGGCAAGATGCATCGCGTCTTCTTCCCTGGGCATGAAGGCGCCCGAACCGGTCTTCACGTCCAGAACGAGCGCGTCAATGCCTTCGGCGAGTTTTTTGCTCATGATGGAAGCGCAGATGAGGCCGATGTTTTCGACTGTGGCGGTGACGTCGCGGAGCGCATAGATTTTCTTGTCCGCCGGAGCAATTTCCGCCGTTTGCCCGATAAGCGCCATGCCGCACTCGCGCAGCACGCGCCGAAATTCGCTTAAACTAAGCGCCGTCTTGAATCCTGGGATCGCTTCCAGTTTGTCCAGCGTCCCGCCCGTGTGGCCAAGCCCGCGGCCGCTGATCATCGGGACGGTGAGGCCGCCGGCCGCCACAATCGGCGCCAGGATCAAGGAGGTTTTGTCACCCACGCCGCCGGTGGAATGCTTGTCCACCTTTTTGCCGGGAATGTCCGCGTGGCTGACCACTTCGCCGGAATACAGCATCGTTTCTGTCAGCGCGGCGAGCTCCGCCCGGTTCAAGCCGCGAATCCAGGCGGCCATCAGCCACGCGGCCATCTGATAATCGGGGATGTCGCCTTTGGTGTAGTCGGAAATGAGGAATTGGATTTCCTCGAGGGTATGCTCCCCGGAATCGCGTTTTTTTCGAATGAGATCGACGGCGCGCATGCTCTTGTAGAGGAAGTGCGAGCCTAACATTCGCGGAAATGGCCGTCAACGCACATGCCAGGAAGCGCCAACAACGCCGGTGCCACCAGTCTGTGCATCACCGCGTGTGGCAGCGCACTTGCTCATTTCCGGCGGCTGGTATATTTTTCCGCGTGTTGCTGCACTAGGAGAACGAATGTCGCGAAAGCCGCGGATTGCCGTCGTCGGCAGTGCCAATGTTGATCTAACCACCTTCAGTGATACTTTCCCGCGCCCGGGTGAAACCCTATTCGGAAAGAGTTTCCATCTGGGCTTTGGCGGCAAGGGCGCGAACCAGGCGGTCGCTGCGCGCCTTTGTGGCGCAGACGTGATGATGGTCGCCAACGTGGGCAACGACCTCTTTGGCCAGGCCACCGTAGATAATTTCACCGAAGTCGGTATTGATGCGTCTCACGTGCGCATTGTTGATGGAGTCTCCAGCGGCGTTGCACCTATTTTTGTCGAACCCAACGGCCAGAACCGCATTATTGTCGTGAAAGGCGCGAACGACACGCTGCAGCCGGCCGACGTGGATGCCGCCGCGGCCGCCCTGCGCGGCGTGGACACGATTGTGTTGCAATTTGAAATCCCGCTCGACACCGTCGCGTACACCGTGCAATTTGCGCGTAAGCAGAGCATCCGCTGCATTGTCAATCCCGCCCCCGCCCAACCCATCAATTCCGTTAGCCTGCGTGGCGCGGATTATTTCGTGCCCAATGAAAGCGAAGCCGAGTTGATCACCGGTCTGCCGGTACACACCATTGATGACGCGAAAAAATGCGCGGCCGCACTTCTCCAACAGGGCTTCCGCCGCGTTATTCTCACGCTGGGCGCGCGCGGGTCGCTCCTGGCTACGGCGGAGGCCAGCGAACTTCTGCCGCCCTTTCCCGTGACTCCGGCGGACACGACCGGAGCGGGCGACGCCTTCATCGGCAGCTTCGCTGTCTTTCTCGCCGAGGGTCTGCCGGAAAGAGCTGCACTGACAAAGGCCAATCTCTATGCCGCTCTTTCCACGACGCGCGTCGGCACGCAGACATCCTTTCACACTCGCGCGGAGTTCGAAGCAGAGTGGGCACGTCGCAACGGAAGGCCGTAGTGTATCGCGAATAGCACGCACGCAGGACGTCGTCTCGGCGTGAACTCAGCACTCCCTTCGGAAGTGCACATTCATGAAAGGACGTTGTTGGCCAACTGGATTCAATACTTCCCCGAAACTTGGAGGGGGATAACCCGATGTTCATATATCGCTCATCATTCCGCAGGTTCCTTAGCTTGCTCCTCTTGTTCGCCGTTTCAGCGCTCTCCACATCCGCGCAGACCCGCCGCAAGGTTATCATTGATGAGGACGCGGCCGGCCCGGGCGGCACGGACATGCAGGCAATCCTCTCCCTGATCAACTCGCCCGAGACCGATGTGCTGGGGATCACCGTGCTCACCGGAGACGCGTGGCGCGATGAAGAAGTGCTCCACACTTTGCGCCTGCTGGAAATCATCGGCCGCACGGACATCCCGGTGGTGCCTGGCGCCGTTTTCCCTCTGGTGAACAGCAGGGAATACATCGCCACGTGGGAAACGCTCCATGGAAAGGTCGTGTATCAAGGGGCGTGGAATTTCGCCAAAGGCTATCCGGTGCACGGCCCGTATGACATTCCGGCGATGATTGAAGGAAAGCCCGCGATTCAGGCGGCCCAGGAAGACGCCGCTCATTTCCTGGTGCGCATGGTAAAGCAATATCCGCACGAAGTGACGATCTACGCGGCGGGTCCCATGACCGATCTGGCCACGGCCATTGCGCTCGACCCGAAATTCCCCGAGTTGAGCAAAGAACTGATTCTCATGGCTGGCAGCATCAATCCGCAAACCGACGATCCGGAGTTTTCCGTGACGCCGAGCCGGGAATTTAATTTCTGGATGGACCCGGAAGCTTCGCATGCCGTGCTGCACGCGCATTGGCCGCGCATCGTAATCACAACGGTGGACATTTCCGTGAAAACGCGCATGGAAAAAGACCTGATCGAACAGGTGCGCAAGAGCACCACGCCCGCCGCGCAATACGTCGCCAAATATGCCGAAGCCAATTATTTGTGGGATGAACTGGCGGCGGTTGCCTGGCTCGATCCATCCATCATCACGAAGTGGAAGAAACTGTACATGGATGTGGACGTGGATCACGGCGCAGGTTACGGAAACACGCTGGCGTGGCCGCCGGGACGCCAGCCAGGATTGGGCGAGGCCCTGGTAGAAGTGCAGGACGACCTCGACAAACAGAAATTCTACAAGGAGTATGTCGAACTGCTGTCGCGGCCCACGCCCGGCGCGAAAAATCCCGCCGGAAATCCGTGAGCAGTAGGCTGCGAAACGCAAGCCTGTGGCCGCGGTAGGGAGGGTGAATCGAAGCGGGCGCAGTGATATGCTCAGCCTCTGTCAGACAGAGGCACGCCCCCGACTCGGAGAAAGAGTATGAGCGCCGAAGACCGGCCGCGGCTTGAAATTACGGACAGGCAGGGCCATCGCATCGTGCCCACGCACGGGGGAAGTTCGGCCGCGATCGCGGTGTTGAACGGACGGTCGCTCGCACCGAACCGCGGGACTTTGCTGAATCTGGACTGGCTGGAGCAGGTCCGCGTGAACACCAGCGCGGTCGAGCGCCGCGCGGCCACCCTGGTGACGCGGCGGACCGTGAAAAAAGACTGGCAAATCGCTTGGATGCTCCGCGCCATCACCTGCACGGACCTTACCACGTTGAGTGGCGATGACACCGAGGAGCGCGTTCGGCGTCTTTGTGCGAAGGCCCGGCAACCGATCCAGCGGGAAATCGTAGAGAAGCTGGGGATCGCATCACTTAACATTCATGTCGGCGCCGTCTGCGTGTATCACCATTTTGTGGAGACGGCGAAGCGCGCGCTGCAAGGATCGAAAGTTCCCGTGGCAGCGGTATCCGCGGGATTCCCCGCAGGGCTTTCCCCGCTGGACGAGCGCATCAACGAAATTCGCCGCTCGGTCGAGTCCGGAGCCGATGAGATTGATGTGGTCATTACGCGCGCGCATGTTTTCGGCGGCGCATGGCAGAAGCTGTACGACGAGGTTGTCGCGTTCAAGGATGCGTGCGGGTCGGCGCATCTCAAGGTGATTCTCGGAACCGGTGATCTGATGACTTTGCGCAATGTCGCGCGCGCCAGCCTGGTGGCGATGATGGCGGGTGCGGACTTCATCAAGACCTCAACAGGCAAGGAAAGCGTGAATGCCACCCTGCCCGTCGGCTTGGTGATGACCAGGGCCATTCGTGAATACGCCGAAGAAACCGGCATGGCGGTGGGATTCAAGCCCGCCGGGGGAATTCGCACGGCGAAACAATCGGTGGAGTGGCTCTCACTCATGAAAGAGGAGTTGGGCAATTCCTGGCTGGAATCGCACCTTTTCCGCATTGGTGCCAGCGGGATGCTGGGGGACATCGAACGTCAGTTGGAGTTTCATGCGACCGGGAGATACTCGGCGGATTATCGCCACCCGATGGCGTGACAAGGGATGAAACCAGGCCAAACGCAATTTCCTGGAAAATGGAGGAGCCATGTCAGACAAGCCAAGTGCTAGAGATGCGCAAGTGATACTCCAGCTTTATGATCTGCGGCGCGAGCCCGAAATGCGCAAGGCGCGCAATTGGTGGATGGCAGAGTTCTGGCCGGCCAGCGCCGATGATTTCGTGAAGGTGGCCTCGGCCATGGGCACGCAAGAAAACAATTGGCTGCGCCAGGTGGGAGGTTACTGGGGGATTGCCGCTTCGCTGGTGCTGCAAGGGGCGGTGAACGAAGAATTGTTCCTGCGGCCCGCGTTCAGCGGGGAGATGTTCGTGATGTTTGGGAAGGTGCACCGGTTCCTGAAGGAATTGCGGGAAAAGGTCGGCGATCCGGAAGCGTTCTTGGATATCGAGAAGGTGATTACGAATACGAAGTGGGGCCGGGAGCGGCTGAAATTCATACTGAAGCGGCTGGAAACGATGCGCCAGAGGATAGCGAACAAAGCCTGAGCCGCGCCAGCGCACCCGTATGAGAACCCAACCACAGAGGGCAAAGAGAAGCAATGAGCGTGATTGAAAAATTCAAGGCAATGGATTATGGGCCGGCCCCGGAAGATCCCAAAGAATCCCTGCAGTGGCTCGACCGGCATCATCGACGTTTCGGCCATTTCATCGGCGGAGCCTGGAAGGTTCCCGCCGATGGGAGCTATTTCGAGACCTGCGACCCTTCCACGGGGGAAAAGATCGCTGATGTCGCCCAAGGTGGGGCCGCGGACATCGCTGCCGCAGTGAAAGCCGCGCGCAAGGCTTTTCCGGGCTGGCAAAGGCTTTCCGGGCATGAGCGGGCGCGCTATCTCTACGCGATGGCGCGCCATGTGCAAAAACACACGCGGCGCCTGGCAGTGCTCGAAACCCTCGACAATGGCAAACCCATCCGCGAGAGCCGCGACATCGATATTCCCTTGGTGGCACGGCATTTTTATTATCACGCCGGCTGGGCGCAGCTTTGGGAGCAGGAGTTTCCTGGTTACAAACCCTGTGGCGTGATCGGCCAGATTATCCCCTGGAATTTCCCGCTGCTGATGCTGGCGTGGAAAATTGCGCCCGCGCTGGCAACAGGAAACACCGTGGTATTGAAACCGGCCGAGTACACTCCGCTGACCGCGCTGGCCTTCGCGGAAATCTGCACGGAAATCGGCCTTCCTCCCGGAGTCGTGAATATCATCACCGGAGATGGCCAGACGGGCGAAGCGCTGGTGAATCATCCGGACGTAAACAAAATTGCCTTCACGGGATCGACGGAAGTGGGCCGGGCGATCCGCAGGGCCACGGCCAATTCGCACAAACGTTTGTCGTTGGAACTGGGAGGGAAATCACCCTTCATCATTTTTGAAGACGCCGATCTGGACAGCGCTGTGGAAGGCCTGGTGGACGGCATCTGGTTCAATCAAGGGCAGGTCTGCTGCGCGGGCTCGCGGCTGCTGGTGCAGGAAAGCATCGCGGAAAAGCTCATGCGGAAATTACAAGCCCGGATGAGCACGTTGCGCGTGGGAGCGCCCCTGGACAAGGCGATTGATATTGGCGCAATCGTGGCGCAGGTGCAATGGGAGCGCATTGATCGGCTGGTGAAGCAAGGAGTGGCGGAAGGCGCCACTTGCTGGCAACCGGAAGTGGTCTTGCCTTCGCGCGGCCTCTATTACAAACCGACACTTCTGAGCAACGTTCATCCCACATCTATCGTGGCGCAACAGGAGATCTTCGGCCCGGTGCTTGCGGCGTTGACATTCCGCACGCCGCGAGAAGCCGTGGAATTGGCCAACAATACGGTCTATGGACTGGCCGCGAGTGTGTGGAGTGAAAGCGTCAACGTGGCCCTGCACGTTGCCGCGCAACTCAAGGCCGGCGTGGTGTGGGTGAACAGCACGAATTTGTTTGACGCGGCCTGCGGCTTCGGCGGGTACCGGGAAAGCGGCTATGGCCGGGAGGGCGGCAGGGAAGGGCTGCTGGAGTACCTCGAGCCGGAGTGGTTTCACAAAGCGCCGCCGATTCGCGCGCGAGTGGCGGCAAAGCGCGACAAAACCGAGGTGGCCAATCCAGCGATCGACCGCACGGTGAAACTGTTCATTGGCGGCAAGCAGGTGCGGCCGGATTCGGGCTACGTGGTGGAGGTTCGCGGCAAGAGCGGCCAGTTGCTGGGGGAATCGCCACTGGGCAATCGCAAAGACGTTCGCAACGCTGTCGAGGCAGCGCGTAAAGCCGCAACTTGGGCCAAAACGACGGCACACAACCGCGCGCAGGTGCTCTACTACTTGGCGGAGAATCTTTCGCAGCGCGGAAAGGAGATTAGCGGGAGACTTGCCGCGGCGGTGGGCAAGAAGCAGGCCGCTGATGAAGTGCGCATTAGCGTTGAGCGGCTGTTCGCTTACGCGGCGTGGACGGACAAGTACGAGGGAGCGGTGCACAACCCTCCGTTTCGCAACATTGCCATCGCCATGAATGAGCCGATAGGCACGGTAGGCGTGATCTGTCCGGCTAGTGCGCCCCTACTTGGTTTTTTTTCGCTGGTGCTGCCGCTGCTCAGCGCGGGAAACACCGTGGTGGCCGTGCCGTCGGAATCCTACCCCCTGATCGCGGGGGATTTGTACCAGGTTTTTGAAACCAGCGATCTGCCCGCGGGAGCCGTGAATCTGGTGACCGGACGCACGGCGGAGTTGCTAAAGGTTATGGCGGAGCACGATGACCTGGACAGCATCTGGTGTTATGGCGACGCGGACATGTGTGCGGCCGCAAAGGCGCTTTCCGTCGGAAACCTGAAGCAGGTCTGGACCAACGAAGGCCGCGAGTTGAATTTTTTCAACCGCGGGCAAGGAGAAGGCCGCTGGTACCTTGAGCATGCTTACCAAGTGAAGAATGTCTGGGTTCCCTACGGCGAGTGACGGGATGCCACTCCATTGCTGCCAGGAATCGAGTTGATTTCGCATTTTCACAATGGATTCCGCATGAATGGGAATTCCGTGTAACGGTCGCCTTCTGAGGGGGGCTCTTTCGCTGACGGAACTCCGACATGGGTCACTCCATGCTTTGCCGGACGCAACCACCGGAGGCTTACCTTAAAGGTCTGCCCAGGGAATTTAGCGAGTTGATGTGTAATATCCATAGCCATTTGCGCTCATGGAGATGGACTGCGGCAGCCACCAAGCCTTCCGCCATTGGCGCGAGCGAGACATTCGATAGCCGAGCCAGTTGACCCCTGTGGCTAATGCAAAGCCGCAGGCGTAATAGGCTGGCGCCGGCAATTTCACGAATGGCCTCGCGATTGGATCCGCTTCGGGATACCCCAAATAAAACGCCGGGTATTTCTTTTTCAACTGCACAGCGTCAGCGGTCGCGTGCATGTCGAGTGCGGCCGCGGTGTAAGTGGCTGCGCTCAAGGACAACCACAGTCTTTTTGGAACCTGCAACCTAACTTCTTTTTTTACCGGCACGGGGTCTTCCATCAATTTCTGGGCTTGTGCCTCAATACCTGTGCTCATTACCAAAAACATTAGAAGGGCAATCTTGCGCCGGACCCTCATTACACGCTCCGAGGATTGATTCTTTTGGAG
>Ga0187782_10002767_pt1 | contig 12981 bp, 13 predicted proteins | sample 0715_SJ02_MP15_2_FD_132454 | JGI IMG/M metagenome (GOLD analysis project Ga0187782, IMG submission 132454) | Tropical peat soil microbial communities from peatlands in Department of Meta, Colombia - 0715_SJ02_MP15_20_MG | ecosystem: Environmental > Terrestrial > Soil > Wetlands > Peat | place...
GAAGACCATCCTCGACCGAATTGTCGCCGCTCGCCGTGAATCCATCGCGCACCGCAAACGCGTGTTGCCTGAGGTCGCGCTCAAAATCGCCGTCGAAAAAAAGATCCCGCCGCCCCGCGATTTTCCCGGCGCTCTTTCCCGCGATGCGATCAACATCATCGGGGAGCTGAAAAAAGCGTCGCCCTCGCGCGGCCTTCTCCGGGAGGAGTACGCGCCCGCCGTTCTCGCCGCCGGTCTCGAACAGGCCGGCGCCGCGGCACTCTCTGTCCTCACCGAAGAGGATTTTTTCTCCGGGTCGCTCGCGGACCTGAAGGAAGCCGCGCGCGTGACCAAGATTCCCATCCTTCGCAAGGATTTCATCGTGGACCCCTGGCAAGTGTGGGAAACGCGCGCCTCAGGAGCCGACTCCTTTCTCCTGATCGCCGCGATCTTGTCCGACGTGATGCTCGCCGAGCTCCTCGCGCTCGGCCGCTCGATTCATATGGAGCCGCTCGTGGAAGTTCACACGCGCGAAGAGCTCGATCGCGTAATTGCGGTGGGAGCGCGCATCATCGGCGTGAATAATCGCGACCTGCGCGATTTTCAGGTGCATCTCGATACGTCCCTCGAGCTGGCGGAAGCCATCCCCGAGGACGCGATCGCCGTGAGCGAGTCCGGCCTGCGCACCCATGGCGATCTGCTGCGCCTCCGCCGGGCCGGCTTCGACGCGTTCCTGATTGGTGAGCACCTGATGAGCGGCACTGATCCCGGCGCCGCCGTGAAAGCGTTGCTCGGACCGGCGCAAAACGCACCGTGAGTTCGCGCTTGGGCCACATTGGAGCGGCGCATTCCCGCGGGCGTACTTGCGGAATCGGAAGCCGGTGCCTATGATAAATGTGCCGGAAAATACTGCTTTGCATGAGTTTCCGAGCGTGCGCATGGTGAAAGTGAAAATCTGCGGGATCACGAATTGGACCGACGCGCGCCGCGCCGTCGAAGCAGGCGCGGACTTTCTCGGGTTCAATTTCTATCCGCCAAGCCCGCGCTACATCGCGCCCGCCAAAGCGCGGCGCATCGTCCGACGCCTGCCCGGCAGAATTTCGGTTGTCGGCGTCTTCGTGAACGCGCCGGAGAAGAAAATCCTTTCCATCGCGCGCTCTGTGGGCCTCGATTACCTGCAGCTTCACGGCGAGGAATCGCCCGAACTCATCTCTCGGCTCAAGCGCTTCGTTCCCGTGATTAAAGCTGTCCGCGTACAGAAATCCTTCCGGCCCGCGCAGCTTGCGCCCTATAAACGCGCGGCCGCGATTCTTCTTGATGGTTTCCACCCGCGACGCCATGGCGGCACCGGAAGAAAATTTGATTGGGGCGTGGCGCGGCGGTCGCGCCGAAGCGCGCGGATTTTTCTCGCGGGCGGCCTGACGCCGCAGAACATCGCCGATGCAATCCGCGCCGCCGTCCCGTATGCGGTTGACGTTTGCAGCGGAGTGGAATCGAGGCCCGGCAAAAAAGATCCCGCGCGCGTCGTCTCTCTGATCCGCGCCGTGCGCACCGCCGATCGGAGGCCGCGATGAGCGCCATCGCTCAGCCCGTTCCCGATGCCCGCGGCCGCTACGGCCCTTACGGCGGCCGCTACGTTCCCGAAACGCTCGTCGCGCCGCTCGAAGAGCTCGAGCACGCATACGCCGCCGCGCAAGCCGACCCGAAATTTCGCGCGGAGCTCGATTCGCTGCTCCACAATTTCGCCGGGCGTCCCACGCCGCTCCAGTTTGCTTCGCGGCTGACCGCGCACCTCGGCGGCGCGAGGATTTACTTGAAGCGCGAAGACCTGCTGCACACCGGCGCGCACAAAATCAATAACGCTCTCGGCCAGGGACTCCTCGCCGCGCGCATGGGCAAGCGGCGCATCATCGCCGAAACCGGCGCGGGCCAGCACGGCGTCGCAACTGCTGCTGTCGCTGCCCGCCTCGGCCTCCAATGCACGGTGTACATGGGCACCGAGGACATGGGGCGGCAGCGCCTGAATGTGATCCGTATGCGGCTGCTGGGCGCCGAAGTTTCCGGCGTCAATTCCGGCAGCCGCACGCTGAAAGATGCCATCAACGAAGCGATGCGCGACTGGGTCACCAACGTCCGCACCTCGCACTATCTTCTTGGCTCCGTTCTCGGCGCGCACCCGTATCCGCAAATGGTTCGCGATTTCCACAAAGTCATCGGCGAAGAAGCGCGCGAACAAATTCTCAAAGCCGAGGGCCGTCTCCCGAATCATCTGTACGCCTGCGTCGGCGGAGGCTCGAATTCCATCGGCCTTTTCCATGCTTTCCTTGGCGATTCATCCGTGAAAATGCTCGGCGTTGAAGCGGGCGGGCGCGGAAAATCTCTCGGGGAGCACGCGGCGCGCCTCGCCGCCGCCCAGGGTTTTACGGGGGCGCGCCCGGGCGTCTTGCAGGGCACCTACACCTATTTGCTCCAGACTTCCGACGGCCAGATCTCGACGACGCACTCCGTTTCCGCCGGCCTCGACTACCCCGCCGTCGGACCCGAGCACGCCTGGCTCGCAGACCAGGGCCGCGCCGAATACACCGCCGTCACGGATGAGGAAGCCATCGAGGCCGCGCGGACGCTTTCTCGCGTCGAAGGAATTATTCCCGCGCTCGAATCCGCCCACGCGATTGCCGAGTTGATTCACCGCGCGCCAAAAATGAAGAAAGACGAAATCGTCATCCTCAATCTTTCCGGCCGGGGCGACAAAGACATGGAGACGCTCTCCCGCTATGTCTGAGTCCGGGATTTCGAAATCCGCCGCCCGCTTCGCCTCGCAATCTGACGCGCGTCCTTGCTACGTGACGAATTCCGCGCGCAAGGGCGCTCCTGCAACACGGATTGCGCGACGCTTTCGCGAACTCTCGGCGGCCGGGGAAATGGGCATCGTTGCTTACATCACTGCGGGCGATCCCTCGCTCGACGCCAGCGAAAAGATAGTTCTCGCCGCTGCTGAAGCCGGCGCCGACGTAATCGAGCTCGGCGTCCCTTTCAGCGATCCCGTCGCCGATGGCCCCGTGATTCAGCGCGCGAGCGAGCGCGCCCTGCGCGGCGGTGCGACACTCGCCGGCGTCCTCGATCTCTTGAGGCGCCTGCGCGCGCACACGCAAGTGCCGCTCATGCTATTCAGCTACTTCAATCCGATGCTGCAAATGGGCCTCGAAAAATTTGCCGAGGACGCGGCATCCGCCGGAGCCGATGGCGTGCTCGCCACCGATTTGATCGTGGAGGAAGCGTCCGGCTATCATGCCGCCCTTCACGCCCGGGGCCTCGACACGATTTTTCTCGGCGCGCCCACTTCGACGGACGAGCGACTGAAACAAATTGCCGAATTTTCGTCGGGATTCCTGTACCTTATCTCGCGCACCGGGGTGACCGGCGAGCGCGATGCCCTGCCAGAGGATTTGCCGGCGCTGGTCCGGCGCGCGCGAAAATTTACGGCGCTGCCGATTGCCGTGGGCTTCGGCATCTCGCTTCCGACGCACGTGACCGTTCTCGGAGGCATCGCCGATGCTGCTGTGGTGGGATCAGCGCTGATGGCCGAAGCCGAGAAATCAGATTCGGCCGATGCAGCCGCGGCGGCTGTGGCCGAGCGCATACGCGTGCTGAAAAATGCCGCGCGCCGGGGCGTGAGCAAGCGTTCAACAAGCCCGGACAGCTCGGGAGAACCGAATGGATAAGCGCGTTCCCAATGCCGATGCCGCCATCGCCAAAATACAGGATGGCGCCACGATTTTGCTCGGCGGGTTCGGCCTCTGCGGCATTCCGGAAAATTTGATTGCCGCGCTGCGCCGCAAGGGAACGAAAAATCTCACGCTCGTTTCGAACAACGCCGGCGTGGACGATTTCGGCATCGGCCTCCTGCTCCAGACCAAGCAAGTGAAAAAAATGATCGCGAGCTACGTGGGTGAAAATAAGACCTTCGAGAAACTCGCGCTCAATGAGGAACTCGACGTCGAATTGAATCCCCAGGGCACTCTCGCCGAGCGCATCCGCTGTGGCGGCGCCGGCATTCCAGCCTTTTTCACCCCGACGGGCTACGGCACCATGGCCGGCGAAGGAAAAGAAGTCCGCGATTTCAACGGGCGCCCGCACGTGCTGGTTCCCGCGCTGCGCGGCGATTTCGCTTTCATCAAGGCGTGGAAAGGTGACCGCTGGGGAAATCTTGTCTATCGAAAGACAGCGCGGAATTACAACGCCGTGATGGCCACCGCGGCGAACTTCGTGGTTGCCGAAGTCGAAGAGCTCGTCGAGCTTGGAGATCTCGATCCCAATTTCGTCCACACGCCCGGAATTTTCGTGGACGCGATTTTTCAGGGCGCGAATTACGAAAAGCGCATCGAGCGCCGCACGCTGCGCAAACGCTAGGAGGGAAGATGCCGCCAGAAGCGGACAAGCGCGAAATTATCGCCCGCCGCGTCGCGCGCGAGCTGCGCGACGGCTACTACGTGAATCTTGGAATCGGCCTGCCCACGCTCATCCCCAACTATCTCCCTGCCGGCGTCGAAGTCGTCCTGCAATCCGAAAACGGGATGCTGGGAGTCGGCCCCTATCCCTACGAAGGGGAAGAAGACCCTGACCTCATCAACGCCGGCAAAGAGACCATCACCGAAATTCCCGGCTGCTCTTATTTTTCGAGCGCGGAATCCTTCGGCATGATCCGCGGCGGCCGCGTCAACCTGACGGTCCTCGGCGCGCTGCAGGTGGACGAGAAAGGCAATCTCGCCAACTGGGCCATCCCGGGGAAAATGCTCAAGGGCATGGGCGGCGCGATGGACCTTGTCGCCGGCGCCCAGCGCGTCATCATCGCCATGGAGCACACCACGAAAGAGGGCGAGCATAAGATTGTGAAGCAGTGCACACTGCCGCTGACCGGCGTCGGCGTGGTGGATTTGATTGTCACGGAGCTGGCGGTGATCGAAGTCACGCCCGAAGGCCTCGTGCTGCGCGAAGTTGCGCCCGGCGTCACGCCCGAGGAAGTGCAAAAAGCCACGGGGCCGACTCTCCGCCGCGCCCCGGATTTGAAAACCATGTCCGCCTGATCCGTGGCGGTGGAAAAAGATAACTCTTGCGTCCGCGCGCGTGCGTCCCGGCCGCGACCTGCGATAACATTCAATATTCGGGGTCTCCAAGGAGAGGCGATGGAGCCGCATTCAATCGTTGTCGTCAGCCTGCACAGTCCCAAGGAAAAACTCTGGGGCGAACTCGTGAGCGTTTCCAACGCAGGCGTGACCCTGCGCGGGATTGACCTGAGCTCGTTTGACGACTTCGTCAGCCAGGTGCTGCATCCGGATGGCGACCGCATGGGCTTGCCCACGCTTTTCTTTCCCATGCTGCGCATCGAGCGCATCGCGCTCGACGAAGCGCGCGGTTCGATCCCCTCGCTTGCCGAGGTGTTCGAGAGGAAGGTGGGCCGCTCGATCGCTGAGTATCTGGCTCAATTCGCCTGAAGGGAATTCGCGCGCCGCTCCACGCACTAATCCATGAGAAGCCGAATCTTCACTGTCCCGAACGAGCTCACGTTCCTGCGCCTCTGCTTCCTGCCATTTTTCATTATCGCCATTCACCTCGACCGCTATCTCCTCGCCCTCGGCATATTGCTTCTCGCGGGCTTCACGGACGCGCTGGACGGCTTGCTAGCCCGCGGCCTCAATCAGAAGACGCCCCTCGGCGCCTATCTCGATCCCATCGCCGACAAGCTGCTGATGTCTTCGTCTTACCTGGTTCTGGCGCTGCACGGAAAAATCCACTGGTGGCTGGTGATTCTGGTGCTGGGAAGGGACGTGCTATTGCTTGTCGCGTCAGCCGTAATTCTGATTACCCACGGCTATCGGCCGTTTCCGCCGAGCCTGTATGGGAAGGCGACAACTTTCTTCGAGATTCTCTTAATCGTGCTGGTTCTGTTGCTGGCCGTGTGGGACAACCACGCGCTGTGGATCGCGCGGCACCTGTGCACTTATCTCGTCGCGGCTTTCGTGATCATCTCGGGCTTTCACTACAGCATCGTCGTCTCGCGACGGCTGAATGTGCCCGCGTGATTTCTTTTTTTACCGCGCGCCTAAACCCGCTAGAAAAAGGCCTCGCGCCACCATCGCGATGCTGGCGAGCACCACAAGCCCCGTAGCCCAGCCAAGCAACTCCGCTCTCTTACGTTCCTCGGGCGACGCGGGCGGGCGGTCCATCATTATCTTGCCCAGGAGGAATCCAGTTGCGAGTCCGCCAAGGTGTGCGAAGTTGTCGATTCCCGGGAATAAGAATCCCCACACGGCAATATAAACGAGCCAGCGGATAATCTGGCTGCGCAACATCTGCATGGCAGCACTTCGCCGCCCGGTAGTGATCGCCAGCATCACGCCGATTAGCCCAAGCAGCGCACCCGAGCCTCCCACGCTGAAGTGCCCGCGCAAGCTGCTCAGGACGTAGCCGCCGATTCCGGTGACTACATAAATGAAGAAGAACCGCGCCGAGCCGTAAAACTCTTCGATCTGCGGCCCGATGTCCATGAGCACCCACATATTGAACACGATGTGCATCAGACTGCCGTGCAGAAACACGGCCATCACAAATCGCCAGGGCTGCTGAAGATCTAGATACAGCGGCATCGAAGCGCCCAGACGGTGCAACACGTCGCCGTTAATCCCCCCGATCCCCAGAATCGCGAACATTCCGCCGCCCGGCGGTGGCTGTAAACCGCTCTCGCGGATCGTCGCCAGCAGGCTCACGATGTATAGCAGGCAACTGAACCCGAGGATCCCGTACGTCGCCGGCGAACCCATCGGCAGCAGCCGCTCGAGCGTTTTGCTCGCGGCCGCCATCGAAAATGTCAGGCTCGCGCCGCATTGATGGCATCGCGTCGCGTTCGATCCCACGAGCGTCCCGCACGCCGGGCAAAGTTGTGGGCGACGGGGCTCCTTGCTACCTCCAAATAAGCTGCTCAATTTTTCACGGATGCGGTCGAGTTTCCAGCGCAGTCGGGGCGAGAGGGCCAATAGAGTTCCTTGTGATAATGTGGTTGCGATTCTATATTACCGAAAATGAGTCGAAACTCGTGAATCGGGAAAGTGCGTGACCGCAATTCGACGGCGTCCGGAATTTGTCCGGGCGGCAAATCGCACTCGGAGTTCCCGCCAGCTTTCATTTTTCCTGCTCGCGATACCAATCGCCTTCGCCCTATTCGCGGCAGCCGGCTGCGCGCATCATCCGCCGGTCGCTCATGCACCCGCTTCGGCGCCTCAGCCCGCTCCTCCCGCAGAACCCCCGCCCTCGCCGCCCTCCGGCCCGCCGCCGCCCGTTGAACGCCAGCCCGCCGTTGCCGGGGAGTATGTCGAAGAAGGCATCGCCTCCTGGTACGGTGTTCCCTTTCAAGGCCGCCGCACTTCCAACGGCGAAATCTACGAGATGCATGATTTCACCGCGGCTCATCGCACGCTGCCGTTCAACGCCGTCGTCCGCGTCACGAACCTGCGCAACGGCAAACAAACCGAAGTGCGCATCAACGACCGCGGACCCTTCGTCGCCAACCGCGTGATTGACCTCTCACTTTCCGCCGCGCAGGCCATAGACATGGTTGGAACCGGGACCGCGCCAGTACGTCTCGAAATCCTCTCCGGGCCGAATCCACGTGTAGGCTTTTTCGGAGTGCAGGTGGGCGCATTTCTCGTCCAGGAAAATGCCGAACGCCTGAAGGCGCAACTCCTGGCGCGCTATTCGCCCGTCAACATTGTGACGTACGACTCGCCGAATGGCTTGTTCTTCCGCGTGCGCGTGGGCCGCGTGCCGAGCGAAGACGCCGCCCGCCAGCTCGCCGCCCGCTTGCAGTCCGACGACCAGCTCACCACTTTCGTCGTCCGGCTCGACGATTAGCTCGGTTCTTCCGGCGCGGCCTACTTATGCTTCATCACATACACTCCGTCCCAATCCGCCGCCGGCTCTTCCACCAAATACTCCTCTGACCGCTCGAGAAACACCCGCGCCGGACCGTCATCCGGCCAGCGGTGCAGGATGTCGTCAAAAATCTTTTTCGCAATCGCCCAGCGCCTCTCCTTGTACGCTTCACGTCCCCGGCCGAATAACTCGAGAAGCTCTGCGATTTCTTTTCCGGCTTGCGACGTGATGTCGCCAGGCAAAATCTCATAAATCGTCACCGGCTGAAGCTTTCCCTTCACCCGAATCATGTCCAGCTCGCGAATCAAGCTCTGGCTTCCATCAAGCTCCGAGCGCGTGGATTCGCTGATGATGATCCGCGTGCCATATTCCTTGTTGAGCCCCTCGAGCCGCGATGCGAGATTCACCGCGTCGCCCATCGCCGTGTAGCCGTACCGCAGCGCCGAGCCCATGTTTCCCACCGACGCGATTCCCGTATTGATTCCAATTCCGATGTCGAGCACCGGCTTCCCGCGCGCGCGCCACTCCTCCTTCATTTCCGCCAGCGCCGTCAACATCTCCGTCGCGGCCTCGCAGCAGCGAATCGCGTGCCCGGGCTCGTCGAAAGGCGCGCCCCAGATGGCCATCACTGCGTCGCCGATGTACTTATCGAGTGTTCCCTGATGCTGGAAAACGATGCGCGTCATCTGCGTCAGGTAGGCGTTGAGCAGGTCGGCGAGTTCCTGCGCGTCGAGCGATTCAGAGATGCTCGTGAATCCGCGCACATCGCTGAAAAGCACTGTGACTTCCGTCTTCCGGGGCTTCACGAGCTGGGGATCCGAGAGCAACCGCCGGATGACTTCGGGGCTGACGTATTGCTGGAACGCGCCGCGAACCTTTCGCTTTTCCTGTTCTTCGACTAGCACGCGGTAGAGCCCGACCAGACTTACGTTCGGCACGAGCGTGAAGAGTCCCGGCACGGTCACGTTGAGCCACGAGCCGTTCAAAAACGCCCAGTAATTGATGGCGGCAAAGGGCACGAGCAGCAAGAATCCGAAGATCAGCCAGCGCGGCTGTACAACGGCGAGCCACATCCCCAGCGGAATTCCGAAAACGAAAATCCACCCGATGTCCGTCAGAAACTCGTTCACGCCGCGCTGGAGGAAATTCCGGTTCAGCGCGTTGTCAATCAGATTCGCGTGAATCTCGACGCCCGGAAAATCGAGGCCCCCAAACGGCGTCGAGCGCAAATCTCCGATGCCCGTCGCCGACGCGCCCACCAGCACAAGCTTGTCCTTGAACGTCCCAGGCGCGAATTTCTTCTCGACCGCGTCGGCGAACGACACATACCGGTAAGTTCTCGCCGGCCCGCGATAGTTCACCTTCACGCGGCTCACGTCATCGGGATGAATCACCAACTTATTTCCGAATTCGATGCTGGCCACTCCCGCGCCGCCGTAATTCAGCACGACATCCTCATTTTTCACGCCGAGCAGCAGCCGCAGCGCCTGCACGTCCACCGACGCGTACATATCCCAGTTCGAGCGGTCCGGATCCCGCCCATAGGGGAGCGCCAGGCAAACCTGCCGCACCACGCCGTCCGCGTCAATCACCACATTGAAGAATCCGCATCCGCCCTTGTCCGACGCAATCGCTCCGGTCAGGACATCGCTATTGGCTTCCGAGCCTTTCGGCAAAAGCCGGAGCGCATCATATTTCTGGATCATTCCGAGATATCCGGCGGGACCGTTGGCGGAAGCCAGCGGCCGCACCTGCGGAAAAGGGAAGAACGAAATCAAGTCGGCGTATCGCTTTAGCGCTTCTTCGGTCACGCCGCGCAGGTCCGCTTGCGTGTAGAGAAAATAATTGCCGAGCACGACTCCGCCGAACCGCTGGATGGCCTCGGCGAATCGCTGGTCGTAGGCGTACTCGAGCCTTTTACGCTCGATCGCCTCGCGCACGGCCGGGCTGACCGGCGCGCCCTGCTTCTGCATCTCGGCAAGTTCCGCGGAAAGGCTTTCGAGAGGCTGTCCGGTCTCGTCCGGCTTGCTGAAAGTGATATCGAAGGCCGCGACGCGAGCGCCGTCTTGCCGCAGGCTATCGAGCAGCTTCGCGAAGTAGATTCGCGGAAAGGGCCAGCGGCCGAGCACTTCTTGCGAGTGCTGGTCAATATCCACGATCACGATCCGCGAATCCGGTTGCAGCCGCCCGCGGAAGCGGAAGCGCGTGTCGAGGCTATCGAGCTCGAGCCGCGACACGAAATCGAAGAGCGGCATCGGCCTCTCGCCCAGAAACGTGACGTAATAAAGCGCCAGGGCCGCCAGTGTGATCGCCAGGCTGATGCCGAGCGAGCCTTTGTGCCGCCACCACTCCCGCACCATCGCGCTTATTTTTTCCCCGATGGAGTTCGCCATGGCCGCCTTGAACTTGAGCGCATCGCGGACGTGCGATTCTCGAAGTCCGCGCAAGGCTAACAAACGCCTCCGCTCGATTCAAGGCATGGAAGCAGGGAGGAGTGCGTCAATTGCGGGTCAAACGAAGGCCGTGGCTCTTAACCGTGTTTCGAGCGCCGGTCACAAGCAACATGTCCAGCAAGCCGACGAATCAGGACCTAAGGGAAGAAGGACGGCGCGCTGCACATTTCCTAAGGATTGTACGGACCCCCCAAATCAATAAACGAGCGAGTGCAAAACGGGAACCCCTGAAAGGAAAAAATTTTCGGTTGCGGGGGGCAGATTTGAAATGACGCGTTTGTAGCCGGCGCGAGGTTTGGCACAGCCGAAGTCCGGTCAGAGTGATATCCCCCAGAGTGCTTTGTCATCGCCCCAATATCACGTGTAGACTAATGCCGTCCCGCGGCATCGAATCACAGCCAAAGGAACGGTCCTGACGTGGGATTGCTGGCATTTTCGTATCTCGACAACCGAAGGAAGGAATTCAGGAGGGTCAATCTCCTTGAAGAGGCACCGAATTCCCGGACTGATCGATCAAATCGAAGTTGACAGCCCAGAAGAGATTTCGAGGGTGGTTCAAGATTCGCGAGCGGATCGCCAATTCTACACACCCACTGCGCTCGTCAATTGGTTTCTCTTAAAGAGATCATTAAGCGCCCTTTCCTTTGCGGGAAAACGATTTCCGACCATGAAGCCGAGAGACGCCGTCGCGGATGGTCTGAAGCGCGAAAATTTGTGGAAAGCGCTCGACGCGAAAATACCCTCTATCCGCCAAGGACCTCCTGAGCTGGAGCCTCTTGCACTTTGGGTTAGCGGCGCCAAAAGCGATCCTGAAGTCGGCATTCTGACTCAGCAACTACTCGGGGAACTCTTCTCGGATCACTTTGTCGCGACGCCCGAGAGCTGGAATGCCGCGAAGGTGCTTGTCGCAGCTCCCAGGTTGACGAACTTGCCGAAACTTCTCTGGTGGACGGTCTCCGGGAAAGTCCGCCGCGCAAAACAAGTGCTGGCGGATATGGTTAATGGAGACCTTGCCGGCGTAAATGCGATCGGCATCGCCGTTCACAACGTCGTCAAGGGATTGCAACAAATGAAGCGTTTGTACCTCGACGACGCGAAGCGCTCCTCGCTTTCCGCCGAACAAGCTGCACAGCAGTGCCTGTTTGCGCCCATCAGCGTTTATCGCCAGGCGATTTCCGCGGGAAGCGTGAATGGTTGTCCGTTCTCGCGCGGCTCTCTGTTCATTCTAAACATCGGCATCGCAGCCAGGGCCGCTGCCGGGCGGCGGCTGGTTTTCCTCGAGGATAGTTGGAGTAGGTGTCCTGCCGCGGATTGGGTTCCCGCGATGTTCGAGGGTGTCTGGAAACGGGCTTCATGCATGAGACACGGACATTCCGAAGCGATGACCGCAGATTAGGACGATGGCCACAAGCCAGTGGGCGATCGGGTTGCAGCAAGGTGTCATTCTTGAATTGCGTTCCTAAGTCCTGGTAAATGGTGCCAGCCCGGACGGTCGTCGCAACACTTGCCCGAAGACTACTCGCGGGAGTCTGGAACCCTGAGGTTTTTCTTGGGCGTTGATTCGACCGCGGCGAGACCTGGTCGAGCTGTGCTTGCGAATAGCCAGACAGATCGGTGCCTCGGGGGAAGTATTGCCGCAGCAGCCGCTTCGAAGATTCACGGTCGTGTAACTTCTGCTTGGCTCTGCGAATCAGTAGTCGGGAGGGCAGGCACTGCATGCGGTTTGTCATGGGTCAACAATGAGAGGACCTCCAGGAAAATGTGCACTGCACTCATTCCAGGTCAATTGACAAGGGCGGAAGTCGCCGGAGCGAGCCACGTCGTTTACGTCTCTCATCCGAAGGAAACCGCGGCCCTGATCGAGGATGCTGCTACGTACGCCCGGTAGCTCCTCGCCGCGCGCGCCACTCAATTTTTGAGGGGAGTGAGTTCTGGCTGAGACGGCGCCTGGGTTCGCTTCCGGTGCTGAAGCGAACCCAGGAGGTGGTGAGGACCTGCGGAGCACCGAACTCGATTTCCGATGGCGCCGTCCTACGAACTAAACCGAACCAAGCAAGTTACCGTTACCGCATGCTCCGCGGCCGAACCGGCGCGTGCTTCACTGGCGCTTGTTCGACTTTGTGGAACGGTGAATCCGTCCCGGAGTTTCCGCTGCACGGGCCGGCCAGGACGTAGTAGGTGACATACGCCTGCGAAGGCCATGCGGGAGAGAGCGCATTGCCGTTCTGATCCGTCGCGCTGAAGAGGAATGCCACCACGTCTCCGTTGCTGTCCGACGCATACATGTTGATGAGGTCGCCACTGGCCACGCTTGCTCCATACTGTTGCGCTGCTGTGCCGTTGATCGTCAGATCGCCAAAGCAAGTGTTGGTGGAAGAGGTGACCGTTCCGGTCACGTTGAAATTGGTAGCAGTCGTCAAAGTCACCGTCACGTCTATGGTGTTCGTCTGCGCGTAGGATTCGATGGTTCCGGAAAGCGTGCCCGAGAGCGGCTGATAGAGAGTCGCCGTAAATTTTCCACTGTCTGCCTGCATGCAGCCTCCGCCGGAAGAGGTGAAGGTTCCGGTCAATTGAGAACTGCTGCTGGAAGTCGAAACGAAGGTTACGGACTGGTTGTTGTCCA
>Ga0187782_10002768_pt1 | contig 12981 bp, 11 predicted proteins | sample 0715_SJ02_MP15_2_FD_132454 | JGI IMG/M metagenome (GOLD analysis project Ga0187782, IMG submission 132454) | Tropical peat soil microbial communities from peatlands in Department of Meta, Colombia - 0715_SJ02_MP15_20_MG | ecosystem: Environmental > Terrestrial > Soil > Wetlands > Peat | place...
AGATAGATCTGGCCGTCGGTGATGGAGATGACGTTGGTCGGGATGTAGGCGGAAACGTCGCCGGCCTGGGTTTCGATCACGGGAAGCGCGGTGAGCGATCCGCCGCCGTTTTTGTCGCTGAGCTTGGCGGCGCGTTCGAGCAAACGAGAGTGGAGATAGAAAACGTCTCCGGGATAGGCTTCGCGACCGGGCGGACGGCGCAGCAGCAGCGAGATTTCGCGATACGAGGCCGCATGCTTGGAGAGATCGTCGTAGATGACGAGCGCGTGGCGCTTGGTGTCGCGGAAGTATTCGCCCATGGCGCAGGCGGCGTAAGGCGCGATGTACTGCATAGGAGCGGGTTCGGAGGCCGATGCCGCGACGACAATCGTGTACTCCATGGCGCCGGCGTCTTCGAGAATCTTGACGACCTGCGCGATCGACGAGCGCTTCTGCCCGACCGCGTTGTAAATGCAGATGAGGTCGTTGCCTTTGTTGTTGATGATGGTGTCGAGGGCGACGGCGGTTTTGCCGGTCTGGCGATCGCCGATGATGAGTTCGCGCTGGCCGCGGCCGATGGGGATCATGCTGTCGATGGCCTTCAGACCGGTGGCCATGGGTTCGCGCACGGGCTGGCGATCGATGACGCCGGGGGCGAGGCGTTCGAGGGGAATAAATTTGTCGGTGGTGATGGGGCCTTTGTCGTCGATGGGCTGACCGAGGGAGTTAACGACGCGGCCGACCAGGGCGTCGCCGACGGGCACGCTCATGATGCGGCCGGTGCGCTTGACCTCGTCGCCCTCTTTGATCTCGGTGTATTCGCCGAGCAGCACCACGCCGACCTGATCTTCTTCCAGGTTCATGGCGATGCCGGCGACGCCGTGGGGGAAAGCGAGCAACTCGCCGGCCATCACCTTGTCGAGTCCGTAGACGCGGGCGATGCCGTCGCCGAGGGTGATGACGGTGCCGGTTTCGTCGACGGAGACCTGAGTTTCGTAGTTCTGGATCTGCTCGCGGATCAGTTTGGTGATTTCATCTGCTTTGATTTGTGCCATGGGAAACCAGCTCTCAGCTTTCAGCCGTCAGCTCTCAGCTTCTTAGCAGTGAGCGATGAGCAGTGAGCAAAACCGCTCACTCATTGCTCATTGCTCACTGCTCATTGCTCATTGCTGATTACCTCTCGTATCTTCTCCAACTGCCCTTTTACCGAACCGTCGTAAATCGTGCTGCCGATGCGGACGACTGCGCCGCCTAGCAGCGATGGGTCCAGGCCGTAGCGGGCGCGGACTTTTTTGCCTGTTGTCTTCTCGATTTGCGCTTCGAGTGTGCGCTTTTCGTCTGCGCCTAGCTCGCGGGCGCTGGAGATTTGTGCTTCGGCCAGTCCCAGGCGGGCGTCGAGTTCTTTTTCCAGTTGCTCGACGATGCGCGGAAGGAATGGCAGACGGCGGTGATCGATCAGGACCGCGACCAGATTGCGTACGGGCTTGTCGATTTCCTCGCGCTGCACGATGGCATCGAGCAGCTTGCGCTTCTGGTCGGCGGGAACGGCGGGATTCTCCCACACGCGGCGCAGGTCGAGGCTTTCGGCGAACAGTGTGGCGATGCGATTCAGTCCGGCGGCGGCGCGCTGCGCGTCCAGATGCTCGGCGAAGACCACATCGGCAAAGGCGCGGGCGTAGGTGCTGGGGACTGAAGCCACGAGTTAGTTCCCGTCCTTTCCGGAGTTCTTGGGCGCAGCGCCGAGTTGTGCGGCGAAGTTGCGGACCAGGGCCTGATCGGTGGAGGCGTCGACGTGAATCTGCTTCTGGGCGAGGCCGATGGCGAGCTCGGCTGCGTGCGACGTGAGCTGGCGGCGAGCGGCCTTGGCAGCGGCAGAGATTTCCTGCTCGGCCGAAGCGACAATCTTGCGGGCATCTTCCTGAGCAGAGGCTTGAATGCGAGCTTCTTCGGCGGCGCCTTCTTTTGCGGCGGCGGCGCCCATGGCGCTGATCTCACCGTCGATTTTGGCGAGGCGGGCTTCGATTTCCGCCAGCTTCTGACGGGCTTCCGCGCTGGCCTTCTGGGCTTCCTGCATGGCTTTCTGGATGGCGGCGGTGCGGTCGCGGAACATCTTCGGCAGGAACTTCTTTCCGGCCCAACCGATGGCGATGGCGATGGCTGCGAAATTGAGGACGACGCTCAACCAGTAGGATTGCTGCAGGCCGAGGCCGGTGAGCTTCGAGATGGCGCGCACGGAAGCGGAGTGTTTGAACTCCTCCATTTCGTCTTTTTCTTCGCCGGCGGCTTCTCTGCTCTCATGGGCTAATTGCCGACCTGGGGTGTTGGACGGCGGAGGCACATCGACGTGCGGTTCGTTTTGCGGGGTCTGATTTGACTGGGAGGAACTGGGCTGGCTGCCGGATTCTTGCGCGTGCAGGCGCGGCGCGGCGGCTGAGAAGATGAGCAAAATTGCGAGAACGAACGCCGCAGCCAGCGAGCCGCTCGGGCTCCCACTTCTCGCAAAGGCAGCGAGAAGTGGGGCATCCCAATGCTTGTGTGGTCTGGTAAGGAGTTTCATCGGGCTGCTCCCGCCGGCTGGAGGACGCGGCGCACGATTTCCTTTGCCAGTTCTTGTGCCTGAGCTTGCAAGCTTTGTTGAGCCACGGCACGCTCGCTTTCGATCTCGGCCTTTGCGGCCTGCACTTGCGCTTGCGCCTTGGTGCGCGCTTGGTTGACGGCGCTGGCGCGGGCCTGGGCGACAGTTTGCAGGCGCTGTTCCTGGGCGCGGAAAACGGCGGCGCGGGCCTCGCGCAGGCGCTGCTCGTATTCGGAAGTGCGGGCAGCGGCGGCGGCGATATCGGCCTGGGATTTTTCGACCGCGCCCTCGGTCTTGCTGCGCCGTTCTTCGAGCACGCGGCCCAGGGGCTTGTGGACCAGCGTGCGATAGAGCGCGTAGAGCAGCGCCAGCATGATTACGGTCGGAACCGCGCCGAGCAGTAATCCGGCTAGTTGTTGGAGTGTCTGATCCATGAGTTGCTAAAACCGGGTTAAATCGAAAGCCGATAGAGCGGAGCGATGAGGGCTCTGAAAACTGATAAGTCTAACGTCGGGAGGAGTTTAATGTCAACGCCAAGAGCGAAAAATAGGGCGAGGAAGAGCCAAAATGGTAGTGTGCGGGTTGGGGTGGATCGATGTGGAAGGAGACGGTTTGCCGGCTTGCCGAGCCCCGGCGGGCTAGCAGGGAGCTTGCAGATTTCTGCATATATTTGCTTGACTTCGGGGCAAAGAGGATTAGCATAGAAGTATCACCTCCGATCCAATTCAGGATCGAAAGGGCCGATAGCCAAGGAATGTCACCGCTTCTTGGTTGCCGGCCCTTTTAAATTTGGCCGTTGGTCGTTGGCTGTCGGTCGTCGGCCACAAGGATTCGGGTGATGACCTGCGGTCACCTCGCCGTCCATTCCTTGACCCTTCTCACAACCGATTCCGGCGCATCTGCTTCCAGTTCTACTGCGCCGTCTTTGTATTGGCGCGAATAGATGCGGGCTCGCGCTTCGAGCAGGGCTAGGAGTTTGCCTTCGCTCTGCGGAATGCGCACTTTCACGCGGCTGACGGGGTCTTCTTCGATCATTTGGTCGATGCGCTGGAGCAGAACGTCCAGGCCAGTGCCTTCTACGGCGGAAACGTAGAGCGTGTTGGCTCCGGGGCGGGCGGCGTCGGCCAGCAGGCTGGCGGCGACTTCTTCGTCGAGCAGATCGAGCTTGTTCATCACCCGCAGGCGCGGTTTTTTTTCGGCTTCGAGTTCTTTGAGGACGATTTCGACCTGCGCGTCCTGCTCGGCGGAGAGGCGGCTGCTGGCGTCGGAGACATGCAGAATCAGCGAGGCGCGCTGCACTTCTTCGAGCGTGGCGCGGAAGGACGAGACCAGCGTGTGCGGCAGGCTGCGAATGAAACCCACAGTGTCGGAGAGGAGAACTTTGCGCTTGGAGGGCAAATCGACGCCGCGGATGGTGGGGTCGAGCGTGGCGAACATTTTTGGAGAGGACAGAACTCCGGCACGGGTGAGCGCGTTGAACAGAGTGGATTTGCCGGCGTTGGTGTAGCCCACGAGCGCGACGGTGGCGACGGGGGCGGATTCGCGACGGCTGCGCTGCTGGGCGCGAATGCGGCGGACGTTTTCCAGTTGCTGTTCGACGTGGCGGATGCGGCGGTAGATTTTTCGGCGGTCGGTTTCGAGCTGGGTTTCGCCGGGACCGCGAGTGCCGATGCCGCCGCCGAGTTGCGACATTTCCACGCCGCGTCCGGCGAGGCGGGGCAGCAAGTACTGCAACTGTGCCAGCTCGACCTGCAACTGGCCTTCGCGGGTGCGGGCGTGGCGGGCGAAAATGTCGAGAATGAGCTGGGTGCGGTCAATGACGCGGCGCTCGACGATCTTTTCGATGTTGCGCTGCTGCGAAGGGCTGAGATCGTGATCGAACAGGAGAAGATCGGCATTGACCGAGGCGGCCGCGCCGGCAATTTCTTCGAGCTTGCCTGCGCCGATCAGAGTCGCGGGATCGGGGCGGTCGCGGCGCTGCAGGATTTCGCCGACGACTTCGGCGCCGGCGCTCTCGGCGAGGGTGCGGAGTTCCGACAACGATTCGTCGGCGTCGAACTCGGGAATGCTGGGTTTGCCGTCTGCCGGCGAAGCGGTTTTCTCCACGCGCAAAGCAGAAGAATCGCGGGCGGCGGCGGCCTGCGCGGTGACCTTGCCCTTCATGCCGCGGCGGGTGCGGACATCGAGGCCGACGAGGAAGGCGCGCTCCAAGTGCTGCGGCGCGGTCGCGATGGGCGCGCGCCCGCCCGCTCGCGCGAGGTCGCGGGATTTGCTGCGATGAGGGCTTGGCAAAGCCGAAAAGAGCCTTATCTTTTGTCTTCTACCTTACTGTCTTGTGTCTTCTATCTTCTATCCTTCTATCCTTCGCTGCCCGAGGCGCTGGCGGCGGTGGCTGTGGGAGCGGGCGCGGCCGACCCACGGTCTGCATGCACAGCGTGCACGGTATGCGTCGAAGTCGAAGTCATCCTGCCCATCACTACGGTCGAGATGGCGTGCTTGAAGATGAGTTGCTCCTGTCCATTGGCTTCCAGCACCACAGAGTACTTGTCGAAGGAGCGGATGCGGCCGGTTAATTTGACCCCGCTCAGCAGGTAAATCGTGATGCTCGCTCGTTCCTTGCGGGCGGTGTTGAGGAAGGAATCCTGGATATTCTGTGCCGGCTTATTGCTTTCCATTGCCGATCTCCTTGTATGGCGGACTTGTTTCGCGGTCTTATTACGCGGACTAGCGATCATCCTGCCGCCGGGCCAGGACAGCGAGCAGGCCGAACCATAGCTGACTTCCGGCGGCTTTCCCGCTTGCCGCCAAAAAGGTGGGATGACCCACCCGGACCGCACCCAATTCCGCGGAGCTCGAAAGAACTCAGCGGACAGATTACAGTACGATACGGCGATCCGCGGAGCTTTTCAACCCCCAGAGCCGCAGGATAGTGAATAAGTTGACATCCCCCGGCCGCAAGGAGCAGACTTGGCCTCGAATTAGCCGCTCCGGCTCTTCTGTTCGCCAAGGCGAAACCAGAGTCCGGCCTGCGGCGGCATTACGTCCAGAAAGGGGGCTTGGGAGATACGATGCACGACTTCGTCGCTACGGCTGTTTCACTGGTCGCGCCCGTGATTACCGGCAAAGAGGCCGAACAGCTGATTTTGCGCTGGTTCCACATTATCGCCGGAATTCTGTGGGTCGGCTTGCTGTACTTCTTCAACCTGATCCACGTACCGTTCATCAAGCAGGTGGATGCGGCGGCCAAGCCCAAGATCTTTCAGACCTTGACGTTGCCGGCGCTGAACTGGTTTCGGTGGAGCTCGCTGGTAACCGTTTTTCTGGGACTCTGGTATTGGGGAGACTTCTATGTGGCCGCCGATGCCAAGCGGGACGGCGGCAGCGCCGGCGCCACCGCCGGGCTTTTCTTCCTGCTGTGGCTGGCAGTTTTCTTCATCCTGTTCCTCGTTATCAAGAAGCTGACCCCCAGCGGATATGTGCTGGGCGTGGTTACGGCGGTCTTAGTCTATGCCGCTGGCTGGCTTTTTGTGCACTACACGCCGGTGGGCGGAGAGGACAACCACGTGCTCTGTATCGGCGTGGGGGGCGGCTTCGGGATTGTGATGCTGTTCAACGTGTGGGGGATTATCTGGCCGAACAATAAGAAGATCATTCGAGGAACGCTGGCAGGCACGCCGCCGGAGAACGCAGCAGCACTGGCACGGCAGGCGTTTCTGGCCTCGCGGACCAATTTCTTTCTGTCGGTGCCTTTACTGTTTTATATGGCGGCGAGCTACCACTTTGCCAGCACGGTGATTTTTGGGAAGTAGGCGAGTCGGTTTTGCTTGCTCTATATTCGCCAACAATTTACAACTCCCTGGCAGAACTCTCACTCTGGCTCCGGGTTGGAGAGGTGTAGAACCAGGGGCTGGTCGAAGTGTCGGCCTTGGCCCTTGGATTGGTTCGAGAATCGCGCGAGGAGGTACAAATCCATGAAGGTAGCGACCACTCTGGCGGGAACTTTGATGCTCGTTTCCGCGCTTTCTCTTGCACAAACTTCCGTGAAACCGGTCCGTTGGGCCGAAGGCGCGCCTGACACCACTTCTGAGGTAAAAAACGACACCAAGGTTGAAGGCCTGAAGGCGGGCGATGTCCACATCTTCGTCAGCCTGGCCGAAGTGAAGGAAACCGAATACAACCGCGTCTGGATTCAACTTGCCAATCACGGCAACGCGCCTCTCAGCTTTGATCCTCAGGCGGCTATTCTGCTCAATGGCGACAAAGTCGTAAAAGCGGAAGTTCCCGACAAAGCCGCCAAATCCATTCAGAAGGTCGGCGAAGCCAAGTCGCAGGAATTGTCGTCGGCGCATTGCAATCTCATGCAGAGTGGATACAAACAGAGCTCCTCCGCTTGCCAGCCCACTAACACACAAGTGCAGATGGGAAAGCAGATTGCGCAGTTCTCCAGCCAGCAGGCGCAGTGGGTCCGAGACAACGGATTGACGCAGAAAGAAATCGCCGCGGGGCAGGAAGCGCAGGGGGCCATAGTCTTCAAAAAGGACAAAAAGGCGGCCGATTACATTCTGCGAATCCCGGTAGGCTCGCAGGTTCTGGAGTTTCCGCTGAGCGCGCAAAATAAGGCGCCGTCCTATTGACGTTGCCGGCCTGCAAGGCCAGCCAGCGATAAACGTTCTATAATTTATTGCTCAGCCTTGCGGCAAGGCAATGATCTACAGGAGAGTACTGATTCGATGAAAACTTTGTTGGCTAGCGCTGCCATGGCAATCGCGCTGCTACATCCCCAAGAACCCACAGTCACTTCACGCGCTGCCGGGCCGATCCGTTGGGCGGAAGGCGCCCCCAACGCCACTACCGAGGTCAAAAACGATAACAAGGTCGAGGGCCTGAAGACCGACGAGGTTCAGATCTACGTGAGTTTGGCTGAACTCAAAAACACCGAATACAACCGTGTTTGGGTGCAACTGTTCAACCACAGCCAGTCACCGATCGATTTCGATCCCCAGGCGGCCATTCTGCTGAACGGCGACAAGACGGTACGCGCCGAGGTTCCCGAGAAGGCGGCGCACAGCATTCAGAAGTTTGCCGAGGCCAAGTCGCAGGAATTGTCGTCGGCGCACTGCACTCAGATGTTCCACTACGAGTGCCAGCCCACTGCTGCGCAAATGCAGATGTCGAAGGAAGTGCTGGCCGAGTCGGGCAAGCAGGTCGAGTGGGTGCGGGCGAACGCAATGGCCAAATCGACAGTGACTCCGGGAAATGTGGCGGAGGGCGCCATCGTGTTCAAGAAAGACAAGAAGAAAGCCGACTACATCCTGAAGGTGACGGTAGGAAGCCAGTTGTTTGAGTTCCCGCTGAGCGCGCAGAACGAGGCACCGTCCTACGACTAAGGAAACGATAAGCGCCGGGACCTACTCCGGTTATAGAGCCAGGGAGAAACAATATGCGCGCCATCCTATCCATGCTGGGAGCAGTTCTGCTCACAGCCACCATTGCCAGCGTTGGCCAGGATCGCTCCCATGCCCTGCGCTGGTCGGAAGGAGCGCCCGACGCCACTTCCGAGGTCAAGAACGACACCAAAGTAGAAGGCCTGAAGACCGACGAGGTCCAAATCTTCGTCAGTTTGGCTGAACTCAAAAACACCGAATACAACCGTGTTTGGGTGCAGCTTTTCAATCACAGCCAGTCACCCATCGATTTCGATCCGCAAGCGGCCATTCTGCTCAACGGCGACAAGGTGGCGCGCGCCGAGGTTCCGGGGAAGGCGGCGAATAACATCCAAAAGTTCGCCGAGGCCAAGTCGCAGGAATTGTCGTCGGCCCACTGTAACCAGCTCTACGCCTACCAGTGCCAGCCCACCGTTGCCCAGGTGCAGATGTCGAAGGAAGTGATGGTGGAAGCCGGCAAGCAGGCCGAGTTTGTGCGGTCGAATGCGCTGGCCAAGAAAACGCTGGCCCCCGGAGAGGAGGCGGAGGGGGCTATCGTGTTCAAGAAAGACAAAAAGAAAGCCGACTACATTCTGAAAGTTCCGGTCGGGGCAGAAACGTTTGAGTTCCCGCTCAGCGCTCAGAACAAGGCGCCCTCCTACGACTAGGATGACCGATTTGGCACAGGCCGGGCAGCGTATTTCTTTGTACATCTGATTTTCTTTTCCGAATTTGACGAAACGGGTGTAGACTCCCATCCAATATCCGCCCGAGATGGAGGTGCGCATGCCTACCCGTCCCGTTGCTTTACTTCTCGTTTTCCTGACGATCCCTGCCTTGAGCCAGCAGTCGGCTGTGCAGGAACAAGTGAGCCAACGTATCTGGGCCCGCGGCCAGATGATGAGGCCCGATTCAATGCCCCAGCTTGATCCGAGGGCGGCCCGGCGCGAAGCCATCCATCAGGATGCGGTGGAACTGGCGGGGTTAAACAGCGCGCTGCAGTCGGAATTAACGCAACTGCAAAAAGGCGTACTGGACAAAGATCTGGCCCAGAACCTGAAGAAGGTCGAAAAACTCTCCAAGAAATTGCGCCAGGAAGTCGAACAGTAAGATCTCGGCTGGCTCAGGTTGAATTCCAGCCCCCGGGCGGTCATCCCGAAGGTCCGCGCTTTCTCGATCGGGCCGAGGGATTTCGCTGCCATCGCTTTCCGCGTGTAAATGTCTCTACACCCACAGCGCGTTTGCTAGGAGATCCTTCGCTCCGCCTGAAAAGCGGCTCCGCTCAGGATGACCACAGGTTCAAATTGAAAAGGCGGTCTCGAGATTCGAGACCGCCTTTGCCAGAATCCGCTGGCCCGGGTTGAATTCAAACTTCCTTAGAAGTTGAATTTTGCCGTCAACTGGATCAGACGAACCGAGGCGTCGCCGCCCAGGAACGAGCCCAGAATGCTGGTGGGCGGGTTGACTGTGCCGGTGACCGTACCGAAGCCCGGGCTGTTGATGTTGTTGTTCGGGTTGGCAAAGTTCGGGTGATTGAACAGGTTGAAGAACTGGGCACCGATACCGAACTTGGCCGTCTCCCAGTGTGGAATCTGGGTGTACTTCATGATGGTCATATCGGTATCGAAGTAATGCGGCCCAAACAGCTGGTTGCGCCGCTGGTTGACGAGACCGGTTAGGAGCTGATTGCCCGGCCCAGGTCCAGTGCCACCAAACGCGGCCGCAACCGGATCAGAATCCGGGAAATCAGCGGCCGGGAAGCAGGGCGCGTTGGTCTGTCCGGGGCCAGCAACCGGATCATCCAGCGTTCCGATCGGACCACCGCAGTGCGGATAGCTGCTGGGACCAGCATAGGTCGCAGTTGCCGGGCCGCCGAAGCCCTGGCTGGAAAGCAGGTTCGTCACTGCGCTGTTGGTCACAGTGAACGGGAAACCGCTGCGAGCAAACAAGGTTCCGGAGAGCTGCCAGCCCTTCAGCAGAGCTGTCGGCCCTTTGGGAAGCTCGTAGACGTAGTTGGCGCTCACATAGTGGCGTACGTCGTAGTCGGCGTTGCCATAGTTGAAGGCGCGGAGATTGAACGGGCTAATCGGGCTCAGCAGGCTGCCGCCACCGAAACCGTTGAAGCCACCATTGGAGATTTCGTCCAGCGCATGGCTCCAGCTGTAGTTGACCTGCAACTGTAGCCCGTGTTGGAAGCGGTGCTGGAAGCTGGCGCTGAGACCGTTATAGTTGGAAATGGCCGCAGTCTGGATCTGCGCAACTTCGCCGAAGCGGGGATCCGCCGGGGCGGTGGGCAGGCCCAGCCAGCCGTTCGGGCACTGCGAGGTTAAGCAGTAGCCGTTGATGCCATTGAAGAAGGTGGTTTCGTGGGTACCATGGTTGCCAACGTAGTTCAGCGATACGGCAGTGTTGTTGCCGATCTGGTGCTGAACTTCAAAATTCCATTCCTGATAGATCGGCGCCTTGACCGCCGAAACATTGCTGAAGCCCGGCGGTGTAAAGGGCACGCAGGTTGGGCAAGTAAACACAGGGTTACTTGCGATTTGCGGCAAATTTTCTCCGGCCTTGAATCCGGCGACAAATGCCGAGTTGGAATTGGCTGCGTCGATGAACAGGTTGCTATTGGTCTGTGTCGGCGACAAATTGTCAAGTACGGTCACGAATGTATTGAGCAGTGGCGAGTTACCTGACAAACTATCGGCGATCTGCCCGGGGAACGTATCCATGAACAGGCCGATGCCGCCGCGGAACACCGTGTTCTTGGCCCATGACGGTGAATACGCAAAACCAAAGCGCGGCTGCCAGGCAACGCTGGTAAAGCTCGGCATCGCCTCCGACAGCCCGGTCTGAATTGACGTGTTGTACGGGGTCAGGCCGGTTGGATCCGCAATCGAGGCGAAGGTTCCGGTAAAGTGCGCGAAGCAGTTGGTGCCGCAGTACGGGATCGAATTGTGATCCGCGCGCAGGGCGAGGGTCAGTTTCAGATCGCTACGCGGCTTCCACTCATCCTGGAGGTACCAGCCGAGCTGATACAGCTTGATCGGCTGATCCAGCGACGAAGGGAAGGCCTGCTCCAGGAGGGCGTATGCGGACGGTGAGTTGCCGCCGTAGAACCAGGACGAGATATCCAGAGGCAGGTCATATCCACTCTGGAAGAATCCATAGTCGTGGTCGCTAACCAGGTTGCGGTGGAAATAGAGTCCCAGCTTCAAGGTGTGCTTGGCACTCAGCGCGTAGGAGTAATCGTCCACCAGCTGATAGCCAGTCACGTTGCGGCCCTGCGGCCAGATGAAGTCGTCGCCGCCGATGGTGCTCATCGTTCCATCGCCCAGTAACAACGTTGTGGGGAAAGCCGCGAGTGTATTGCTCAGGCTGACCGGCCCGAAGATCGCGCGATAGTACTGCGCCGATAGGACCAGGTTATTGCTTGCTTTCACCCCAAAAGCCCGGTTCCAGCTCACCTGGGCCTGATATTCCGGCTGGTAGCTGGTGGCGTTAAAGAGGGTGTTGATCGGGTCGGTGTAGGTCGCCTGCCAGCCGATGTCCTCCTGCAGGCGAACAAAGATCTTGTCGTTGTTGGTGATATTGAAGTCGAACCGTCCGGCCGTCAGATATTCATGTGTGAAGGTCGTCGGGTTGATGCGGTAAGTCGCCGTGCAGGGGTTCCCGCCCTGCCCGAACAGCGCTCCATTCGTGGGATCAGTTAACTGGTACGGGGAACCACTTTCGGTGCTACCATAAGCGCCGCAACTGGAAGCTGCTGGAAGTGCCTGCGCTTTACCCACTCCGGGGGCAGTGTTGAAGAACTTAAACATCGACTGATAGAACGGCGCCGATAACGCCAGTCCGTTTTCCGTCAGGTTGTTGATCGTTGCCGTCTGGAAATCCTCTGCTCCGCCCTCCGGGATGTTGGCGGTTGCCACGCAGGTTGGGATCGAGGAGCTGCACGGCTGGTATACCTGATCCGAGGTCGGCAAGAGCACGCGCAATCCTTCATAGTTCCAGAAGAAGAATGCTTTGTTCTTCCAGATCGGTCCGCCAAACGAAGCCGCATACTGGTTCGCATTGTCGAACTGACGCGGCAGGACACTGGCGGGATCTTGGTAGTTCTTGCTGAAGTAGTCGGCAGCGTTCATCACCCGGCCATTCCACCAATACACGGCGTTGCCGTGCCAGTTGTTGGAACCCGACTTGGTGATGTAGTTCACGTTGGCGCCGGCAAAACCGCCGTACTGGCCGGAGTAGCCGTTGGTCACGACCGTGGCCTCGGCCACTTCGTTCTGGCCGAGCAGCAGGTTGGTGGCGCCGGAGTTGTTCAGGTTCAGGAACGGATCGTTGTCATACATTCCGTTCAAGGTGAACAGGTTCGAGCTGGCGGAAATACCGAAGCTGGAGAAGTTTCCGTATCCGCCTTCGGTGTTCATCACCGATCCCGGCGCGGTCTGCGCGATGAAGCTCAGGTCGTTGCCGGGGTTGGGCACTTCCGAGATTTCGCGCTCGTTGAAGGTGGTCGAGATTTCTGAAGTCTCAGACTGAAGCAATGGGGCTTCGCTGGAGACTTCCACCGTGGTTCCGGCAGCTCCGACTTCGAGCTTCTGGTTGACGATGGAGGTCTGGCCGACGCTGACCGTCGTGGTCACGGTCAAGGTCTTGAAGTTGGGCGCCGTCATGGTCAACGCATAGGTTCCCGGATCGAGCAGCGGGAACTGGAACGCGCCCTGGGAGTTGCTCTTGGTGGAGCGCGTGTAGCCTTGTTCCAGATTCTTCAAGGCTACGTTGACATCTGGCAGAACAGCGCCGCTCTGATCGGTCACGGTTCCGTTGATGGCGCCCTGGGTGGTGCTCTGCGCCACCGCAAATCCGGGCACCAACAGAGCCATAACCGCTAGCGCTGCCAATAGCCTGCTAAAGGTTGTAAATCGCATTTCCTGTCCTCCTTGGAAATTGTTCGCACTTTGAATCGGATTGGGCGCGGGGTCCGGCCTGGGAAATCGCGCTACCCGA
>Ga0187782_10002769_pt1 | contig 12979 bp, 15 predicted proteins | sample 0715_SJ02_MP15_2_FD_132454 | JGI IMG/M metagenome (GOLD analysis project Ga0187782, IMG submission 132454) | Tropical peat soil microbial communities from peatlands in Department of Meta, Colombia - 0715_SJ02_MP15_20_MG | ecosystem: Environmental > Terrestrial > Soil > Wetlands > Peat | place...
GGTCGCCGACGGCCTGAGCGTCCTCGGGATCGAGGCGGGAGAGCAGGTCGCGCACGAAGCCGAGCCCGCCTTCTGAGAGACGGAAGAACGCCCACGCCCCTTCCCGCTGCCGCTCCGCGAGGCCCGCGTCGACAAGCAGCTTGAGGTGGCGGGAGACGCGCGGCTGCGACTGGCCGAGGATCGCGACGAGCTCGCTAACCGTGAGTTCCGCCTCGCTTAACAAGAGCAGTATGCGCAGCCTCGTGACCTCGCCGGCCGCCTCAAGCTGGCCGAGCAGAGACTCGAGGTTCTGGCGGGGGCGGAAGGGAGAAACGTCCTCTTCAGACATAAAGATATCTTTATGTCTCTATGGCCGATTTGGCAAGCCGAATGGGAGATGCGGTTCAGATGTCGAGCGGCCGCGCTTCCTCTGGCAGCATGATCGGCACCCCGTCGCGGATCGGATAGGCGAGTTTCGCCGCCTTCGAAATCAGCTCCTGACGGTCGGCGTCGTAGCTCAACGTGTCGCGCGTCACCGGGCAGACCAGGATTTCCAAGAGCCGTGGATCGACCCGCGCCGGCCGCGAGCCTGCGCTTGCCATAGGTGGAGGCGGCTTAGCGTCCGCGCCTTCCTTTGTCGGATCGCTCATTGCGCCGCCTCACGCCGGCAGAGATTGGCCGAGGGCTGGCAGGCAATGCCCGGCACGGAGCAGTGAATTACGCCGCCAGAGTCCCGCAAGCAAACGGCGCAGCCGTCGGTCCATTCCTGGCAAGCCGGATTGTCAGAGCCGAATCGGATTAGGGAGATCTCAGGCGGGGCGGCAGCCGCCGGCGCGTCGTCCGCGAACGCCCGCGCGCCCGCGAAAGCGAAGCCCAGGACCGGGCCGAGCCGAAATGCAATAGGCATCGGCGCCTATTGTCCTGTGGCCACACTTGATTGGCAAGCGATCGCGGACGCGTCCCAGGCGGATTTCGCGACCATCCGAACGTCGCCTAAAACCTCAGCGCCTTCGCCTGCCGGACGCCGGGAATTTTTGCGACCTTCGCGAGCACGCCCTGAGGCGGCTCGTCGTCGACGGAGACCAGCGCCACTGCCGAGCCGCCTTTTTGGTCGCGCCCCAGCGCGAAGGTGGCGATATTGACGCCGGCGTCGCCGAGCACGCTGGCGAAGCGGCCGATGAAGCCCGGCTTGTCTTCGTTTGAGACGTAGATCATCGACGGCGTGAACTCGGCGTCGACCTCGATGCCCTTGATCGACAGGATGCGCGGCTTGCCGTCATGGAAGACCGTGCCGCCGACCGAGCGCTCAAATTTCGGCGTCGTCACGGTCAGCGTGACAAAGCTTTCATAATCGCCGTCGCCAGCGCGGGTCATCTCTTCGACGACCATGCCCCGCATGGCCGCCACGGCCGGCGCCGAGACGAAGTTGACGTCCGGCGAGGAAGGCCTGAGCAGACCGGCGATCGCGGCGGAGGTCAGCGCCTTGATCTTTTGGTTGGCGATCGCGCCGTCATAGACGATCGTCACCTTCGTGATCGGCGCCTCGGTGAGCTGGCCGGCGAACGAGCCGAGCCCCTCGGCGAGCGCAATGAACGGCTTTAGCCTCGGCGCTTCCTCCGCGGTGATCGAGGGGAAGTTGACGGCGTTGGAGACGGCGCCGCGGGTCAGGTAGTCCGACATCTGCTCGGCGACCTGTAGGGCGACATTCTCTTGCGCTTCGGTCGTCGAAGCGCCCAGATGCGGCGTCGCGACGACGCTCGGATGGCCGAACAGCGGATTGGCGATCGCCGGCTCCTCCGTGAAGACGTCGAAGGCCGCGCCCGCCACGTGGCCCGAATCGAGCGCCGCGCGCAAGGCGACCTCGTCGACCAGCCCGCCGCGCGCGCAATTGATGATGCGCACGCCCTTTTTCGTCATGGCGATCGCCTCGGCCGAGAGGATGTTTTTGGTCGCGCTCGTCAAGGGCGTGTGCAGCGTGACGACGTCGGCGCGCTTTAGGAGGTCGTCGAGCTCGACCTTCTCGACGCCGAGCGTGAGCGCCCGTTCGGCGCTCAAATAAGGGTCGAAGGCGATGACGCGCATTTTCAGGCCGAGCGCGCGCTCGGCGACGATCGAGCCGATATTTCCGCAGCCGATGATTCCGAGCGTCTTGGCGGTGAGTTCGACGCCCATGAAGCGGTTCTTTTCCCACTTGCCGGCTTGGGTCGAAGCGTCGGCGGCCGGGATCTGGCGGGCGAGCGCGAACATCATGGCGATGGCGTGCTCGGCCGTCGTGATCGAATTGCCGAACGGCGTGTTCATCACGATGACGCCGCGCGAGGTCGCGGCTGGGATGTCGACGTTGTCGACGCCGATGCCGGCCCGCCCGACGACTTTGAGTCTGTTTGCTTGCTCAAGCAGCTTCGCCGTCACCTTGGTCGAAGAGCGGATGGCGAGGCCGTCATAGTCGCCGATGATTTTTGCGAGCTCGTCCTTCTCGAGCCCGGTCTTCACGTCGGCGTCGACGCCGCGCTCCTTGAAGATCGCGACGGCGGCGGGAGAGAGCTTGTCGGAGATGAGAACACGGGGGGTCATGCGAGGCCTGCGAGTGGCGAGTGGCGAATAGCGGGTGGTGAGGCCGCTCCCCCTCTCCCTTTGGGAGAGGGGCCGGGGGTGAGGGCCCGCGGCGCGGGCGCTTAAGCGCCTTAGGCCGCCTTGGCGAGCTTCGCCTTCTCGATCGCGAAGGCGTGGTCGAGCCAGTGGGTCAGCGCGATGACGTCGAGCGTCTCGACCGTCGCGCCGCACCAGATCCTGAGGCCCGGCGGCGCGTCGCGGTACGAGCCGATGTCGTAAGCGATCTTTTCCTTCTCGAGCAGGCTTGCTAGCCCCTTGGCGAAGGCGGCCTGCGCCTCTAACGGCAGCGCCGTCACGGCGGGATCGACGACCTTCAGGCAGACGCTGGTGTTCGAGCGCGTTTCGGGGACGCGCGCGAGGAAGTCGACCCACGCGGTCCGCTCGACCCATTGGGCGATCGCGTGGGCGTTCGAATCGGCCCGCGCCATCAGCGCCTTCAAGCCGCCGACGCCTTGCGCCCAGTTGAGCGCGTCGAGATAGTCCTCGACGCAGAGCATCGAGGGCGTGTTGATCGTCTCGCCCTCGAAGATCCCTTCGATGAGCTTGCCGCCCTTGGTCATGCGGAAGAGTTTTGGCAGCGGCCAGGCGGGCTTGTAAGTCTCGAGCCGCTCGACCGCGCGGGGCGACAGAATGATCATGCCGTGCGCCGCCTCGCCGCCGAGCACCTTCTGCCAGGAGTAGGTGACGACGTCGAGCTTTGGCCAATCGAGCGCCTGCGCGAAGGCGGCCGAGGTCGCGTCGCAGATTGTCAGGCCCTTGCGGTCGGCCTTGATCCAGTCGGCGTTCGGGACGCGCACGCCGGACGTCGTGCCGTTCCAAGTGAAGACGACGTCGTGGTCGGGATTGACTTCGCTCAGGTCCGGCAATTCGCCGTAAGGGGCTGAGAGGGTGCGCGCGTCTTTCAGCTTCAGCTGCTTGACGACGTCGGTGACCCACCCTTCGCCAAAGCTTTCCCAGGCGAGCACGTCGACGGGCCTTAAGCCGAGCAGCGACCACAGCGCCATCTCGACCGCGCCGGTGTCGGAGCCGGGCGTGATCCCGATGCGATAGTCGACAGGCACGCCCAGCACCTCGCGGGTCAGATCGATGGCGAGCTTCAGCTTCGCCTTGCCGATCTTGGCGCGATGCGAGCGGCCGAGCGCCGCGTTCTTGAGGACTTCAGGGGACCAGCCTGGGCGCTTCGCGCAAGGGCCGGAAGAAAAATGCGCGTCATGCGGACGCGCGACGGGAACCGTCGTCATGATCCATCCTTTCAGATGGGCGCCTCTCGTTGGGGAGAGGTGTCCCGGCGCCGCTGCTACTCCGAATCGGCGCCCGGGCGCAAGGGGATCGTGACGAGCGCTTGTGCTTTCGCCCTCCGCCCACGATATTTGAGTTAATCGCTCGTTCGAAAGCCCTGCCCCATGTCCGCCGCCGCGCCGCTCGCCATCGACGTCGTCAGCGATGTCGTTTGCCCATGGTGTTTCCTGGGCAAGAGACGGCTTCAGCGCGCGATTGACGCGTTCGGCGAGCCGACGATCGTGCGCTGGCGGCCTTATCAGCTCGACCCGACGATCCCGAAAGAGGGCCTCGACCGCAAGGCTTACATGCAAAAGAAGTTCGGCAAGGACGGGCGGCTTGCCCAAGTCCACGAGCGCCTCCACGCGCTCGGCCGCGGGGTCGGGATCGAATTCGCTTTTGGCGCGATCAAGCGTTCGCCGAACACGCTCGACGCGCATCGCCTCATCCGCTGGGCGCAGGCGGCGGGGGCGCAAGACATCGTCGTCGAGCGCCTTTTCTCGCTCTATTTCGAACAGGGCCGCGACATCGGCGACCGTCAACTGCTCGTCGAAGTCGCGGAAGAGGCGGGACTCGACCGCGCGCGCGTCGCCGAAGCGCTCGCCGACGGGCGGGATGTCAGCGAGGTTCAGGCCGAGATTGCGCAGGCGCAGGCGATCGGCGTCAGCGGCGTGCCGTTCTTCATCTTCGCTGGACGCCTGGCGGCGCCGGGCGCGCAGGATGTCACCGTGCTCGTTGAGGCGATGCGGCAGGCCGGCAAGACGCCGAGGCCCACGGCCGTCGCTTAAGCCAAAGGGGCCTCAGGCGGCTTCCGCCATCGCCTCCAAGACGTCGTCGGGCAGCGCGACGACGGGCGCGGCGGCGCCGAACTCCGCGAGCTTGATCGGGCTGATCTTCGGCTCGGCTTCGACGTATTCAATAACCTCGTCCTCGTCGTTCACGCCCTCAATCGACGACAAGATCGCGAGCGTCACCGCCTCCTCCGCGGCCGCCGAGAGGGGCTCAGGCTCCTCGGCGACGACCGAGAGGCGCGCCGGCTCCGCCGCGTCAATCTCCAGGCGCGCGAGATCAAGGAAGGCGCGCGCCTCCTCCCGCGCCGCTTCGACGCTCAAGCGGCTGACGAACGAGACGACGTCGCCGAGGCCCGGCGCCGCGATCTTGCGCAATTCTGCGATCGCCGCTTCCGCCGCGGCGCGCGAGACGTTCGCGCCGGCGGCGACGCAGGCTGAGTCGATCGCCGAAAGGCAGGCTCTCAAGCCCGCCGACGCCGCAGGCGAGAGGCCCGCCTTCTGGCAAAGCGCGGCAAACCCTTGCCCGCGCGGCTCTCGCGCCAACGCCTCGGCGCGATGGGCGGGCAGTCCGGAAAGCTCCTTCAACGCCACGACGCAAAATGCGCGATCGCCGGAAAGGGCGGCGCGCATCATCAGCGCGACGGTCAAAACGCCGCTTGCGCGCAAATGCGCGATCAGACCGGCAAGCTCGGCTTCCGAGCAGTCGATCGCCAAACTCGCGGTCGCCTGCTCGCGGGCGTCGCGCGTGATGCGCTCGGCTCGCTCCTTGGCGAGCCAGCCGCATTCCGAAACGAATTTGGCCAGCGTCGAGGCGGTGGCGGAGACGAGTTCGTGTCTGAGCGCAGCCGGGAGGTTCGGCCGTTCGAGCACGGCCTCGCGCATCGCCGCGTCGTCGCCGAATCGCTCGATAAGCCGTTTCAAAGAGACTGGCCCGATGCGCGCGTCAGGATTGGCGAGCAGCGCGGCGACGGCTTCCGCGCCGCCGATCTCAATGAGCGCGGCCGAAACCCCGACATTGACCTTGGCGCGGCTGGCGATCGCCACTTGCGCGCGCTGATCGCCAATCGCCGCGCAGTCGACGAGATCGGCGTCGAGCAAAGCCGGCGAGCGGGCAAGCACGACGGCGGCGACCTCGGACTGATCGCTCGCCAGCGCGAGCACGATGGCGTGTGGAGCGTTTTCGGCGCTCGCCAGCGCCTCGGCGAGCGCCCGGCGCACATGCGCCGACGGGTCGTCGAGCAACGCCGCGAGGCCAAGTTCGGCCTCCGCCCGCGTCACCGGATCGAGGTCGGAATAAAGATAGGCGCGGGCGAGCGCCGTCGCCGCGTCCGCGCGCGCGTCCGAATCCGCATGGCTGAACCAGGTCAAGAACCGGCGGACGATGTTGTGCTCTAGAGGAGGTTCGGCGGCGAAAAGTGCGGGGTTGGTCATTGATTCCCGAGTTTCTGCGAGCTACGCGCGAAACGACCGAGAAGCGAACTTGCGCGTTTATGGTAAACGAACGGTTAAAAACACCGGCGCGGCGGCGGCCGCTGATGTCAAAACGCCCCGCCTTCACAAGGGGATCGGCATGACGCGGTCCGGCCCGGCGCATCCGCGCGGCGGCCTTTATTTCGAGGATTTCGTGGTCGGCGAAGTCTTTCGCCATCGGCTAAGGCGAACAGTGACGCAAGCCGACAACATGCTGTTCTCCAACATGACGCTGAACCCGCAGCCGCTGCATATCGACGCGCATTTTTGCGCGACCGAAACCGAATGGGGCCGGCCGCTCGTCAACTCGTTCTTCACGCTCGGCCTCCTCGTCGGCATCTCGGTCAACGACACGACGCTCGGCACGACAATCGCCAATTTGGGGCTTAGCGAAGCGAACTTTCCCGCGCCGCTGTTCGAGGGGGACACGGTGAGCGCGACGACGGAAGTGCTCGCCAAACGCGCTTCGAAATCGCGTCCCGACGCCGGCCTCGTGGAGTTCCGCCATCGCGCCTTCAAGCAGGACGGAACCTTAGTCGCCGAATGCCGCCGCACGGCTTTCATGCGAAGACGGCCGGCCGCGACGACGGCGGTCTAGGAGGCCATGCGCTCGCTGCTCTTTGTTCCCGCCGATGACGAGCGCAAGCTCGCCAAAGCGCTCGACAGCGGCGCCGACGCCCTCATTCTCGATCTCGAGGATTCGATTTCCGCCGACGCCAAGGCCCATGCCCGCGAGCGCCTTGCGGCGTTTCTGGCGTCCGCGCCGCCGCGCCCGCGGCGCCCAAAGCTCTATGTGCGCGTTAACGCGCTCTCAACCGGCCTTGCCGACGACGATCTCGACGCCGCCGTGGCCCATCCGCCGGACGGGATCATGCTTCCGAAATCGCTCGGCGCTGACAGCGTCGAGCAGCTCTCCGTCAAGCTCGCCGCGCGCGAGGCCGAGCGCGGCCTTAAAGACGGCGCGACCAGCATCCTGGCGCTTGTCACGGAGAGCGCGGCGGCGATGTTCGGCGTCGGCTCCTACGCGAAAAGCAGCGCGCGGCTTGAAGCCCTGACCTGGGGCGCCGAAGACTTGAGCGCCGATCTCGGGGCCGAGCGCCAGCGTCATGACGACGGGACGTTCGCCGACGTCTTCCGTCTCGCGCGGACCCTGACGCTTCTCGGCGCTATCGCGGCGGAGGTTTCGCCGATCGACGCGGTCTATCCCGACTTTCGCGACCTCGACGGGCTGCGCCAGGAAGCGACAACCGCCGCGCGCGACGGATTTCTTGGCAAGATGGCGATCCATCCGGCGCAAGTTCCAATCATCAACGAAGTCTTCACGCCGTCGGAGGCCGCGCTCACAAAAGCGCGCCGCATCGTCGACGCATTTGAGGCCGCGCCGGGCGCCGGGGTCGTGGCCATCGACGGCCGCATGGTCGACCAACCGCACCTTGCCCACGCGCGCAAGATTCTGGCGCGGGCGGAGGCGGGGCGCCGGCGCTGAAGACGCATTTGGCGACGCTCAGCGGCGATAGACGTCGGTCGCCAGGTATTTCAACCCTGAATCGCACATCAACGTCACGACCTTGGCGCGGGCGCCGAGCCGCTTGCCGACTTCGATCGCCGCCAGCACGTTCGCGCCCGACGACGTCCCTGCGAACAAGGCCTCTTCGCGCGCCAGGCGCCGCGCCATCGCCTTCGCCTCCTCCGTCGGCACGGCGACGATCTCGTCGACGATCGTCGGATCGAAGAGCGGCGGCACATAGCCGATCCCAACGCCCTCGATCTTGTGCGGGCCCGGCGCGCCGCCCCCCAGCACCGCCGCCTCCGCAGGCTCCACCGCGACGAAGAGGACCTTCGGATTGCGCCGCTTCAGCGCCGTGACGGCGCCGCGCGACGACGCGGCCGTGCCGATGCAGTGCACGAAGGCGTCGACCTCGCCGTTCGTCTGCCGCCAAATTTCTTCGCCGAGCGGATAATAGCCGGCGACGCTGTCGAGATTGTTCAACTGGTCGGTCCAAAACGTCCGCGGCTGGCGGCTCAGCGTCCGCGCCGCCTCGATCATGTCGAGAATGAGTTTCTTCGTCGTCCGCCCGCCTTCGCTCGGAACCAGCGTCAGTTCGGCGCCGAGCGCGGCCATGTGGTCGAGCTTTTCTCGGCTGAAGGCGTCGGAGCTGACGATTTTGACTCGGTAGCCCTTGGCGGCCGCGATCAGCGCCAACGACGCGCCCGTGCTGCCGCCGGTATATTCGACGATCGTCGCGCCGGGCATGAGCCGACCGTCGGCCTCGGCGGCCTCGATGACCGCGCGGGCCATGCGGTCCTTCATGGAGCCGGTCGGATTCTCCCATTCGAGCTTGACGTAGATTTCCGCGCAAGCCGGCGGCACGACCTTGTCGAGCCGAACCATCGTGGTGTCGCCGATCGCCTCCAGAACGCTCAACGGGAAACTCCCTCTTTTTAGCCCGCAAGGGTCGCCGCGGCCTTCCGTCGCCGTCGGCAGGCCCCGGCGAAAGCCATTGTGCGCCTCGGAGGCTCGCGGAGAGTTGAACCCAACTGCGCCCGGCAGAGTTTGCGATCAAACCGAACATTGTCGATAGTGCCCTCCCGCCTTCGAACGAATAATCCTCGGAGCATTCCCTATGCAGCGCCGCCGCCTCGGCCGCACGGACTTGTCGATCGCCCCTGTCGTTCTGGGCGGCAACGTTTTCGGCTGGACCGCCGACGCCAAAACCTCGTTCGCTCTCCTCGACCGTTTCCTCGCCGCCGGCTTCAACGCCGTCGACACCGCCGACGTCTATTCGATCTGGGCGCCGGGCCACAAAGGCGGCGAATCCGAGACGATCATCGGCGACTGGATGAAGGCCAGGGGCAACCGCAATTCCGTCGTCGTCGTCACCAAGGTCGGCGCGGAGATGGGCCCCGGCAGGAAGGGCCTCAAGGCGAGCTATATTCTCGACGAATGCGAGGCCTCGCTGAAACGCCTCGGCGTCGAGACGATCGACGTCTATTTGAGCCACTGGCCGGACGGGACGGCGCACGAGGAGACGCTCTCCGCCTACGACCGGCTGAAGAAAGCGGGGAAAATCCGCTGGTGCGGCGCCTCGAATTTCGACGCTCGCATGCTTCGCGAAGCGCTCGATGTCGCCAAGGCCAAGGGCCTGCCGCGCTACGAAGTCTTGCAGCCGGAATACAATCTCTACGACCGCGCCAAGTTCGACGCCGCCTTGCGCGACCTGTGCGTCGCCGAGGAAATCGGCGTCATCACCTATTTTAGCCTGGCGAAAGGCTTTCTTTCCGGCAAATATCGTAGCGAGAGCGATCTCGGCCAGAGTCCGCGCGGCGGCGGCGTGAAGGCCTATCTCAATCCGCGAGGCTTTCGCATTCTCGTCGCCCTCGATCTGGTCGCCGCTCGCCATAAGGCGAAGCAAGCGGACGTGGCGCTTGCTTGGCTCATTGCGCAAAAGGGCGTGACCGCGCCGATCGCCAGCGCAACCTCCATTCCGCAGCTCGAAAGCCTCGTCGCCGCCGCGAGCCTTGAACTGAGCGGCTCGGACCTCGCCGAGCTCGATTCCGCGAGCGCGGCCTAAGAAACGGCGCTTGAGCCAGCGCAAGGCTCTTGCGCACGCCCCGATTTAGGGATGGCCTCGCGCGCCCGGAACGGAGGCGAGGCGATGGACCCGACGATCGAGGAGCAGCTTGCGGCCCTCCGGAAGGAGGTTGAGGCCCTGCGCGCTGGAAAGGCCGAGCCGCCAAAGGACGAGGAGCCGTCGCTTAAAGACCAGATCGGCGATCTGAACGCGGCGCTCCGCGGCTATATCGACGACGTCGAGAGCGGCGCGACCCGCCATCCGTTGGCCGCCGTCGCCGCCGCCTTCGCGATCGGCCTTCTCGTCGGACGCATCATCGCCTGAGCATGCCTTAAAAGGGGGCGTTCGATGCAAAATCTCGTTCGGCTCGCCCGCGCGGCGCTCAACGCCGAGACGCTGATCGCGACCTTGCATCTCAACATCGCGATGAAACGCGCCGGGCTCGGCGCACTCGCCATCTTCGCCGCCGCGATGGGCTTAGGGCTTGTCGACGCCGCGGCAGTCGTCCAGCTTAGCGACTCGATTTCGCTTTTCTGGTCCTTGCTCGTCGTCGCGGCGGCCGATCTCTTGATTGCCGCGGTCCTCGTCTTCGTCGCTTCGCGCATCCGTCACGAAGCGGAACTCAAGCTCGCGCGCGAATTGCGCGACAGCGCGTTCGAGCAGCTGCAGACTTTGCGCGACAATCCCTTGGGCTCGCTCTTCGGCGGCGGGATCGGCGGCGACGCCGGGCGCGGGCTGTTGCTGTCGCTTGCGACGACGCTCATCTCCCTCTTGCGGCCGAAAAAGCAAGGGTGAGACGCGAACCGGCGCTCGTCAGGCGGCGCGCTTTTCGACCCCCTCACCTCCCGAGGCTGACGATGTAGGCGGCGAGGTCCTCGGCCTCCTGCCGGCTCAGCTGCATGTCCGGCATTTTGGGATGCGGATCCATAAGGAACTGCGCGATTTTTTCGGCGTTTAAGCCGGGCGTCTTGGCGATGGTCGCGAAAGGCGGGGGATTGTCCTGGCCGCTCTTCTGGTCGGCGGAGACGATGTGACATGCCGCGCACCAGCGCTTGGCGAGAACGGCGCCGTGGTCCACATCGGGGGCCCGCGCCGCCGCGCTGGCGGAGATGAGCGCGGCGATCGCGACAAGACAGAGAACAGGACGCATAGGCTAGCCTCGCAGATTCGCTGCCGCAATCGACAGCGCCCGGCAGGGTTCCGCGATGATCCGGGTCAATGATCGGGGAAATCGCGCCAATCACGGAGTTCGGCCTGGGCAGTCCCCGTTCAGGCGGCTTTGGGGACCAGCGCTGGCGCCGAACGTCCGAGTCGCCGGACCGCACCCGTCCTCATCCCTCGACCAACGCCCCGCTTCGCGCCGTCTCGACGTCATACTCGCGCCGCGCCGCGTGGATCGCGGCGTGATTGGCGTCCGCCCAGTCGATGAGCTGAGAAAGCGGCGCGGTCAACGACCGGCCAAGCTCGGTCAAGCGATACTCGACGCCCGGCGGCTGGGTCGGGAAGACGCGCCGGCTGACCAGGCCGTCGCGCTGCAGATCTTTGAGCGACTGGCTGAGCATGCGCTGCGAAATGTCGGGCACGGCGCGGCGCAGCGCGCCGAACCGCTGGCCGCCCTCGGCGAGGATCATCACGATGAGCGTCGTCCATTTGTCGCCGATGCGGTCGAGCACGTCGCGCACCGGGCAATCGTCGAAATTGCCCGGTCCGGCGATCAGAGCGCGGGTTTGTCGGTACTTGGCGGCACGCATTGGCGCTGGTTCCCTCGGCGTAACTATCGGCGGCGAAACTGCCTTCTTTACAGCGGCGCCTCAGTATACAAATTAGCGCTGCTCTCGAATTGAGATCAAGCAAAGGGTTTTCACAAAAATGTCAGACAAAGTGCTCGTCACCGGCGCGGCCGGCCATTTGGGCCGCAGGGTCGTGGCCAATTTGCTGGCGGGAGGGAGGATTGCGCGAAGCCAGATCGTCGCCGCCACCCGCAAGCCTGCCGAGCTTGCCGACGCCGGCGTCGAGGTGCGGCGCGCCGACTTCGACGATGCTCAATCGCTGGCGACCGCGTTCGCCGGCATTTCCCGGATCCTCATCATCTCCACCGACGCGGTTGGACGGGCGGGCCTGCGCCTTGCGCAGCATTTGAACGCGATCGACGCCGCGAGGAAGGCCGGAATCCGCCACATCGTCTATACCTCCATGCCGAATCCGGAAACTTCCGCCGTGACCTTCGCGCCCGATCATCTCGGGACCGAGCAGGCGATCGCCGCGAGCGGGTTGAGTTTCACGGTGCTGCGCAATTCTTGGTACCAAGAGAACTTGCTTGGCGCGCTGCCGGGGGTGATCAAGTCGGGCCAATGGTTCTCGGCCGCAGGCGACGGCCGGCCGTCGCACGTGTCGCGCGAAGACTGCGCCGCGGCCGCCGCTGCGGCGCTCGCCGCGCCGCCCCCCGGCAATCAGACGTTCACGCTGACGGGCGAGGCCGCGCGGACGACGCGCGAAGTCGCGGCGCTCGCGAGCGAGATCGTCGGCAAGCCGATCGCAGTCGTCGACGTGACGCCCGAAGGCCTGGCCGCCGGCATGAAACAGGCCGGCCTGCCCGAGGTCATCATCCCGATGCTCGTCTCCTTCGACGTGAACGCGAAGCAGGGTGGCTTCGACATCGTCACCGACGCCGTCAAGCGCCTCTCCGGGCGCGAGCCCAGGGGGCTTAAGGACTTTTTCGTCGCGAACAGGTCGGCGTTGCTTGCCTAACGGCGGCTCCGCCATTGTGAGCGGCTTAAGCGATGAAGCAACCCCGTGCCGGTGAAAGCCCGGCCGAGCCAGGGATTGCTTCGTCGGCCTTAAGGCTTCCTCGCGAAGACGCGAGTGGAGGCCAATCGATGCCGCAAAAGAAAGGGCGGCCGTTTGGGCCGCCCCTTCGCGCCTTTCCGCTGAGGGCTCAGTACGAATAGTACATCTCGAATTCAACCGGGTGCGGCGTCATTTCGAAACGGTGCACGTCGTACGTCTTCAGCTCGATGTAGCTGTCGATGAAGTCGTCCGTGAATACTTCGCCTTGGGTCAGGAACTCGCGGTCCTTGTCGAGAATGCTTAGGGCCTCGCGCAAGCTGCCGCAGACGGTCGGGATCTTCTTGAGTTCCTTCGGCGGCAGGTCGTAGAGGTCCTTGTCCATCGCCGAGCCGGGATCGATCTTGTTCTTGATGCCGTCAAGGCCGGCCATCAGCATCGCGGCGAAAGCGAGATAGGGGTTCGCCGCCGGGTCGGGGAAGCGGACCTCGA
>Ga0187782_10002771_pt1 | contig 12977 bp, 13 predicted proteins | sample 0715_SJ02_MP15_2_FD_132454 | JGI IMG/M metagenome (GOLD analysis project Ga0187782, IMG submission 132454) | Tropical peat soil microbial communities from peatlands in Department of Meta, Colombia - 0715_SJ02_MP15_20_MG | ecosystem: Environmental > Terrestrial > Soil > Wetlands > Peat | place...
AGGCCTGGGCGCCTTACGTTTGGCCGGTCAATTCGGTCAGCGATCTCAAAGTCGCGCCCTTCCATCTTTTGGCGAGCGAAGGACGCGTTTGGTTCGATCAGGACCACGTTTGGCACATGGCTTTGGCCGATCGCCTGGCTGCCGCGGCCGACGACGTCGTCACTCGCACCCGATGGCGTCCGGTCGCTCTCGACGACGACGGCGCAATTCGAGACGCAGTCGAATGGTGGCAGCAACTCACCGACGCCGGCGGCGAAGGGTTTGTCGTCAAGCCGCGCCAGTTCATCGTTCGCGGAAGCAAGGGCCTCATTCAGCCGGCGCTCAAGGTGCGCGGCCGCGAATATCTGCGCCTCATCTATGGCCCCGAATACGATGCGCCCGAGCATCTCGCGCGGCTGCGCGAGCGCGGCCTTTCGGGCAAACGCGCCTTAGCCCTTCGCGAATTTGCCCTCGGCCACGAGGCGTTGAAACGATTCGTCGCCCGCGAACCGCTGAGGCGCGTCCACGAATGCGTCTTCGCCGTGCTGGCGCTCGAGAGCGAGCCGATCGATCCGAGGCTTTGAAGGCGCGCTTGAATGGGACTCCTGCTAGGGTCGCAGGAAAAAGCCGGCCAGAAAACGTGGGCGCGCGGTTAAGCTTGTCAGGGCACCGTTTGGAAGCGCGGCTGACGATCTCAGCGCGACGCACAAAAGGATGCTTTCAAATGAGGCAACAAAAAATCGCGAGTTAGTCCCACCAAAAGAACCACCAGTCATGCGCCATCAGTCCGCCGGCCAGCGCCCGATAGGAGCCAACGCCCTGATTGATGATGTCGCTGCAATACACGTGCTGCTCGCGCGCAAGCTCGAGGGCCTCTTCGCGTGTCGCCGGTTTGCGCGACACTCGCAGATTGATCGTGTCGGCTCCAAGGCCAATGAGTTCTGCGCCATAGCGGGCGCGCCACGAGCGCAGCGCTGCGACATGAAAGGCCGGCGAAGGGCACTCGTTCCAGTTCCCCCAATGCATATAAGCTGGGATCGCGGTGGAATCGTTCGTGGGGATCAGCGCAATGTAGACCTTTGGCCTCGGCCGTCCGGTTCGAATTTCATACGCGACGGTCAAGCCTGAGCCAGGCGAGGATGAGGTCTCCGTGGGCCAATCGCCCAACGGCGGCTCCAATTCCCCCCCGTCGAAATCGGCCACCGAGGCGATTTGCTTTAAGTACGCCATGGCCTTCGCGTTTTCGTCCCGGCGCTGCTTACGAAGATCGCGCGGAAAATCGATTGCGTCCGCGGCGGCAAGGATCCCCTCGATGGGCTTCAAGCGCGCGCGCTCTGAAGAACCAAAGGGATGCAACAGGTTGTCGAGATCGTCTCCCAGCACGACAGGCGCGCCGGGGCCGGCGTTCTTCAAACGCTCCCATTCGGCCAGAGCGCTTTCGCCGTCGGTCTCCACAACCTCATATGGAAAATTCGCAACAGCCGCCATGCGCGCGCCCTCCCAGTCGATCCGCCTGCCCTGCGGATTCGGCGGATGTGCGTTACGGGTATCTCGTCATTCCCATTTGGCTATACGGCCGAGCGATAACCAACTGAATGTTCAGGCGAACATATTTTCGCGCTGATCAAACTATCATCAGCAAGACCGTCAAAAATCTACGCTTCTGAATTCGCTGCCGAATTTTCATCGCCATGCCTGGCTCATCGATCGACTACTATCGGCGTTTTGGCGTCGGCAGCATCATGCGTTCGCCACAGCGACTATTCCAAAAAAAGCCGTCACAACAAATAGCATAGCGTCCCCTAAAAACTGCGGCTGAATGGCCGCAAAGGCGTTAAGCCGCCACATCAAGGCGGCGTGGCGGCTTAGGACCTGGCATCGCCGCGTCGATCGAATCTGCATTTGGGAGTGAAGACGGCCGCCAACTCAGCGCGCGCTCAGCCTCCCCTTGCATGCCGCCAGTCTGTGCGTTACATACTGAACCATATGGTTCAGTATGTAACCGCTCGCCTCGATGCCTCGTTCGCCGCGCTCTCGGACGCCACCCGACGCGGCATTCTGGAGCAGCTCGGACGTGCAGACGCTTCGATCACGGACCTTGCCGAGAAGTTCCGCATGACCCTCACGGGCATGAAGAAGCACGTCGGCGTCTTAGAGCAGGCCGGGCTCGTGGCCACGGAGAAGGTTGGGCGCGTCAGGACCTGCAAGCTCGGCCCGCGCCGACTGGCGGAAGAGACAGCATGGATCGAGGAGTATCGCCAGCTCTGGGCCTCACGCTTCGACGAGTTGGACAACGTTGTCGAGGAACTGAAACAAAAGGAAAAGGTCGATGGACGCAAAAGGAGAGAGTAATCCCGCCTCCGGGAAGAACCGCACGACAGTGGAACGGAAGTCCGAGCGCGAGCTCGTCGTCACGCGGACCTTCAACGCCCCCGCGCGCATCGTATTCGAGGCCTGGACCAAGCCCGAGCTGCTCAAGCGGTGGTGGGCGCCGAAGTCATTTGGAGTCTCCTTCCTTTCCTGCGAGGCCGATGTTCGCACAGGGGGCACGTACCGTTTCGTGTTCGGCCACGCTGCCTCAAAGCAGCATATGGAGTTTTTCGGTAAGTACATCGAAGTGACGCCGCACTCCCGTCTCGTCTGGACGAATGACGAAGCCGGCGAAGGTGGGGCCGTCACCACGGTGACCTTCGAAGAAAGAGGCGGCGGGACACTGGTCGTCATGCACGACCTCTATCCCTCGAAGGAAGCTGTCGACGGCGCTATCGCCTCCGGGAGCACCGGTGGGTTTAGCGAGACGTTCGCGCAACTGGACGAGCTTCTCGTCACCCTGGGCGCGAGCGTGGGACGATCATGAAGTCGTCGATCTGGCAGCCGGCCGTCTGGCTCTTTCCCCGTCGGTTCAATCTCACGCCACGATGCGTCGCGCGGGTTCCAGACAAGATCGAGACATGGCTGGCGCAGCGGCGCCAAGCATGTCTCGAAGGCTGTGCGAAGGCGCCCTATTCTCGCCCGGAGCCCGCCATGGTGTCCCACCCCCCCTCATTCCCACTCAATCGTCCCCGGCGGCTTGCTCGTCACGTCGTAGACCACGCGGTTGACGCCCTTCACTTCATTGACGATGCGGTTGGCGACGCGGCCTAGGAACGCCATTTCGAAGGGGTAGAAGTCGGCCGTCATGCCGTCGGTCGAGGTCACGGCGCGCAGCGCGCAGACGTGGTCGTAGGTGCGGCCGTCGCCCATCACGCCGACCGTGCGCACCGGCAGGAGCACCGCAAAAGCCTGCCAGATCTTGTCGTAGAGGCCGGCGGATCGGATTTCCTCGAGATAGATCGCGTCGGCCTTGCGTAAGATTTCGAGTTTTTCGGCCGAGATCGCGCCGGGCACGCGGATCGCCAAGCCCGGGCCTGGGAACGGGTGGCGGCCGACGAAGCGCTCGGGTAAGCCGAGCTCCCGCCCCAAGGCCCTGACCTCGTCCTTGAACAATTCGCGCAACGGCTCGACGAGCTTCATGTTTATCCGCTCGGGCAGGCCGCCGACATTGTGGTGCGACTTGATCGTCACCGACGGCCCGCCGGAAAACGACACGCTCTCGATCACGTCGGGATAGAGCGTGCCCTGCGCCAGAAACTCGACGGGCCCTCGGCCGTCGGCGGCGATCTTTTTCGCTTCGCGCTCAAACGTCTCGACGAACAGCCGGCCGATGATCTTTCGCTTCTCCTCGGGCTCGGCGACCCCTTCAAGCGCGCTCAAGAAAACGCCGCTGGCGTCGACGTGATTGAGGGGAATGTTGAAATGTCCCCGGAACAGCTCGACGACCTCCTGCCCCTCGCCCGCCCGCATTAGGCCGTGATCGACGAAGACGCAGGTCAGCTGATCGCCGACCGCCTCGTGAATGAGCACGGCGGCGACCGCCGAATCGACGCCGCCCGACAGGCCGCAGATCACCCTGCCCTTGCCGACCTGACGGCGGATCGCCTCGCGCGCTTCGTCGCGGAAGGCGGCCATCGTCCAATCGCTCTTCAAGCCGGCGATGCGATGCGCGAAATTCGCGATCAGCTTCGCGCCGTCGGGCGTATGAACGACTTCCGGATGGAACATCAGGCCGTAATAACGGCGCGCCTCGTCGGCGATGAGCGCATAGGGCGCGTTCGCCGATACGCCGATCGTCTTGAAACCAGGCGGCAACCTGGTGATGCGATCGCCGTGGCTCATCCACACCTCATGGATTTCGCCGGGCTTCCACACGCCCTCGATCAACGGGCTTTTCGAGCCGACTTTCACGTCGGCGCGTCCGAACTCGCGATTATGCCCGCTCTCGACGTCGCCGCCGAGCTGGGCGGCCATGGTCATTTGGCCGTAGCAGATGCCGAGCACCGGCACGCGCGCTTCGAAGATCGCCTCGGGCGCGCGGGGGCTTCCTTCGTCCGGCACCGAGGCCGGGCCGCCCGACAGAATGACCGCCTTCGGCCTCAACTCGGCGAAGGCGCGCTCCGCGTTCTGGAACGGCGCAATTTCGCAATAGACACCCGCTTCCCTCACGCGCCGGGCGATCAGTTGGGTCACCTGGCTGCCGAAATCGACGATGAGCAATTTGTCGTGACCGGCGGCGGCTTCAGGGGTCAAGGTCATGGAGACTCGGTCAAGAATGCGGTCGGGCGGACCGCTTATCGCCGAACCGGCCCCAGCGCCAGACGACGTCATTCCGCCGCAATTTTGCCCCAGACCTTCCGGCGTCGATCGAAGGAAGGTTTTGGAACAATGATCAAGCCTCTTTTCGTGGCGTTGGCCTTAAGCGCGCTGTCGGCGACGGGAGCGCTTGCCTGCTCGTACCGCATGAACTTGGTCAACTCGGATCCGGCGCCGGCGGCTGATGTCGCGCAAACGGCTGCCCCCGATTCGTCGGCGCTGCCGCAAGCGAGTGATCCGCCCGCGGTCGCGATCGATGACTCCTCGCTCAGCAATCATCTGACGACCGAGTAAGTTCGCGCCCGACTGCACGCGTTTTAAGGCGCGCTGCCGAGCGGCAGCGTGCTACGTGCGCCTCGCACGCATTGTGGTGAGGCGCCCGGCGGCGGCAAGCGCTAGCGGGTCGCGCGGATAACAAAACCCTGCTGGGTGAGGTCGGCGGAAAGAGCGGCGGGCGTGGCGGTTAGCCTTATGATCGTCGCGCCGGGCGGGCCGCGCCGCATATCGGCGACAAGACGCTCCAGATCAGCCGGCGCGCCTTGCGCCAAAGCCTCGACGCGGCCGTCGGTCAAATTTCTGACCCAGCCCGAGAGCCCGAAGCGCGCGGCGCGGCGGCGGACATAGTCGCGATAGCCGACGCCTTGCACGCGGCCCTCGACCAGCAGGTGGCGAGCTTCGTGGGAACGTTCGGGCATGGCGGACCTTGCAAGCGTGGCCGTCGTTCGCCCTTTCACTCTATAGCCCTACGGGCTGGGCGGGGAGAGGCCCGAGCTTTAGGCCTCAAGGCTTCAAGCGGGGCGGACGCCTTATCGGCGTGTCAGCGTCCCCCTTCCATCTTGCGATGCCGCTGCGCGATGCCGCCTTTGCCGTAAGGGTAGTCGGCCATCTGCGGCGCGCTGACGGCGGAGAGGGTCGCCATGTCGTCCGCCTCCAGCGTCAGCGAGGCCGCCTTAAGGTTGTCGGCAAGCTGTTTAGAGTTTCGCGCGCCCAAGATCACCGAGGTCACGGCGGGTTGCGCCGCGACCCAAGCAAGCGCCACCTGCGCGAGGCTGACGCCGCGCGATTTCGCGATCGTCTCCACCGCCCCGATGATCGCCCAGGTGCGCGCCTCAGCGTTGCGCGCGGCGTAAGCCTCCATGCCGCGGTTCGGATTCTCGCCCAGACGCGTCGCGCCCGTGGGCGTCGTGTCGCGCTGATATTTGCCCGAGAGCCAGCCGCCGCCGAGCGGCGACCAGGGAAGGAGCCCCATGCCCGCGTCGAGGCAAGCGGGAACGACCTCATGCTCGATGTCGCGCACGAGCAGGTTATATTGCGGCTGCAGCGTCACGGGGCGCGCGAAGCCGCGCGCCTTGGCGAGCTCGGACGCCTTCGCGACGTGCCAGCCCAAAAAATTCGAGAAGCCGTAATAGGCGATCTTGCCGGCGCGAACGGCGTCGTCAAGGAAGCGGAGCGTCTCTTCGAGCGGCGTCAGCGCGTCCCAGCCGTGCATTTGATAGAGGTCGATCTGCTCGAGGCCGAGACGGCGGAGCGAAGCGCTCAGCGCCTCGCTCAAATGCCGGCGGGAAAGACCGATGTCGTTTGGGCCGGGCCCCATTGGAAACCGCGCTTTGGTCGCGATCACCATCTGCTTGGCTTCCGTCGGCCGGCTTTTCAGCCATTTGCCGATGATTGTCTCCGACGCGCCGGTCGAATAGACGTCGGCCGTGTCGATAAAATTGCCGCCCGCTTTGGCGAAGTCGTCGATGAGCCGATGCGAGGTCGCTTCGTCGGCTTCCGCGCCGAAAGTCATCGCGCCGAGGCAAAATTTCGTGACGATCGCGCCGGCAGGCCCAAGCTTGCGGTATTCGATAGCCATTCGAACAGCTCCCCTTCCTATTACGGGGGCGTCTTACCGACGCCCCGAATTCGCGCCCGAGCGAGGCCGGCGTCCCTTCTCCTGTCTTTGGGGATCGGATGGCTTGCGGCCCCGGACATGCGCCCTCAGCTCGGCTCGGGAAAATCCTCAAGACGGAACTCGCCGGGCGGGCGTTCGCCGCGCCGCGCAAAGTCGTTCTCGCGGGCGCGCAGCTCGACGCGGCGAATCTTTCCCGAAATCGTCTTGGGCAAGTCGGAGAACTCGATGCGCCTGACGCGCTTGAATGGGGCAAGACGCGCGCGCGAATGTTCAAAGATCGCCATCGCCGTCTCGCGGTCCGCGGCGCGGCCGGGCGCGAGCGTGATGTAAGCCTTAACCGCCGTCAGCCGCTGCGGATCCGGCGCGGGGACCACCGCGCTCTCGACCACCGCCTCATGCTCCACCAGCACGCTCTCAATTTCGAACGGGCTCAACCGGTAGTCGCTCGACTTGAAGACGTCGTCGGCGCGGCCGATGAAAGTGAGATAACCGTCGGCGTCGCGGCTCGCGACGTCGCCGGTGCGATAATAGCCGCCTTCGATCCCCACGACCGCGCCCTCGTCGCTCTGATAACCCTGCATTAGGCCGACGGGGCGCGGGCGCAAAGGAATGGCGATCTCGCCGTGGTCGCTCTCAAGCCCCTCGGCGTCGATGAGCGCGACGCGATATCCGGGCAGCGCCCGCCCCATCGAGCCGGGGACGACGCGCTGGCCAGGCGTATTGCCGACCATCATCGTCGTTTCCGTCTGGCCATAGGAATCCCGCAGCGTCAGCCCCCAGGCGCGACGCACCGTCTCGATCACCTCTGGGTTCAGCGGCTCGCCCGCGGAGTTCGCTTCGCGCAGCTTGACTTTCCAGCGGGCGAGATCCTGCTGCACGAGCTGGCGCCAAACCGTCGGCGGCGCGCAGAACGAGGTGACCTCATGCGTCACGAGATCGTCGAGCACGGCCTGCGGCTGGAAGCGCTTGTTGAGCGCAACGATCGTCGCGCCGGCGTTCCACGGCGCAAAAAAGCTCGACCAAGCGTGCTTTGCCCAACCGGGAGAGGAAATATTGAGGTGCGCGTCGCCCGGCCTTAAGCCCAACCCGAACATCGTCGTCAGATGTCCGATCGGATAGCTCGCGTGGCTGTGGACGACGAGCTTCGGGCGCGCGGTTGTCCCGGACGTGAAATAAAGCAGCAACGGATCGTTGGCGAGCGTCTGGCCTTCTGGCTCGAAACGTGCGCTCGCTCTCAGCAACGACGAATAGTCCTTCCACCCCGTCGGCGGCGCGCCGACCGCGATCCGCGTGGCGTCAGAGCCTTGCCCTTCGAATTTCCCGGCGTCGGCGGCGTCGGCGATGACGAACCGCGCGCGCCCGCGCGACAGGCGATCGGCGATGTCGAGGCCTGTGAGCAGCGTCGTCGCCGGAATGACGACGAGGCCAAGTTTCATCGCCGCCAGCGTCGCAACCCACAGCGGCGCGACATTGCCGAGCATCAACAGCAGCCTGTCGCCGCGCTTGGCCCCAAGGCCGCGCAGGCCGTTGGCGAGCCTTGAGGATTGCGCCGCAAGCTCGGCGAAGGTCAGCGTCTCGACGCTGTCGCCGAGAATCTTGAGGGCGGCTTGACCGCCGCGCTCGCCCGTCGCGAGCTCCGCGTCGAACCATTCGAGCGCCCAGTTGAACTGTTTCGGGCGGGGCCAGACGAACTTGGCGCGCGCGAATTCGTAATTGTCAGGCAGCGCCAGCAAAAGGTCGCGCGCGGATCTGAATTCGTCGATCGCCATGGCGTCTCAAACGTCCCGGCGCACGATCGATACGCGATCGGCGTGGAAGGCGAGATGGCTGGCGATCGCCGCCGCCTCGGCCTTGGGATTTTCGTAAGTCCAAACCGCGTTCTCGGCGCGTAGGCCGTTGTCGCTGAGCGAGAAATAGTTTGCCAATCCCTTGTAAGGGCATGTCGTCTTTCGCGTGCTGGGCTCGAGGAGGCGCATCTTCGCGTCCTCGCGCGGCGCATAGATGACAGGCGGATAGACGTGCTCATTCAGTTCGAGCGCCCGCGTCGTGTCGACGATTGTCTGTCCCCGCCAGTTGACGATGACGCGGCCCTTCAGGGGCGTGATTGTGATCGGATGGTCGGACGGCATCGTCAACCTTTCAAGCTTAGGGGCGAACGCGACCGTTTTTAGTCGCGTTCCGATCGTGGACGCCTTGGCTCCCTACGGAGAAGAGCGTTTCCCTTAAGGCCGGCCGCCGGAACCCATGAGGGCGGCGTCTACCCTGCCACAGCGCCCGCTTTCGCGACAATTGCTCCTACGACCTTCGTTTGTCCTTAGGCGCGAACGGGTTTTCGCCGCCAGCGCGCATCGACAGGCGGATCGGCACGCCAAATAGGCCGAAGGTCTCGCGCAAACCGTTGATGAGATACCGCTTGTAGCTCTCCGGCACGTGCTCGACCTGATTGCCGAACAGCACGAAGAATGGCGGGCGCGCCTTCGGTTGAGTGATGTAACGGATCTTGATGCGCCTTCCCGCGACCGCAGGCGGCGGCGTTGCTTCGATAACCGGCTCAAGCCAACGATTGAGACGTCCCGTCGAGATGCGCGTGTTCCAAACCCTGTGCGTCGCCGCGACCGCCTCAAGGAGCCTGTCGACATGCGCTCCCGTCAGGCCTGAGACGGGAATGACGCGCGCGCCGCTCAGTTGCGGAAGCAAGCGGTCCGCCTCGGCCCGCAATTTCCGCGCCTGATCGCTCTTGTTCTCGACGAGGTCCCATTTGTTGAGGCCGATGACCAACGCCCGCCCCTCGCGTTCGACGAGGTCGGCAAGCGTCAGGTCCTGTTTTTCGAACGGCGTCGTCGCGTCGAGCAGGAGAATGACGACCTCCGCAAAGCGCACCGCGCGCAGCGCGTCGGCGGCGGCGAGCCTCTCGAGTTTTTCGACGACGCGCGACTTTTTGCGCAAGCCAGCGGTATCGAAGAGCTTCAGCGTTCGGCCGCGCCAAGTTGTCATTAGGCCGATGCTGTCGCGCGTCAGGCCGGGCTCCGGGCCGGTCAGCAGCCGCTCCTGCCCAACAATGCGATTGAGCAAGGTCGACTTGCCGGCGTTAGGGCGGCCGAGCACCGCAATCCGCATCGGCTTCGCCTCGTCGACGACGGGCTCTTCCTCGTCGTCGCTCTCAGCGGCCTCGACGCCGACGGCGGCCTCGTCCGACATCGTTGTTCGCGCCGAGTGAGGCAGCGCTGCGGCGAGCGCATCTCTGAGTTCCGCCATGCCCTCGCCATGTTCCGCGGAAATCGCGATCGGATCGCCAAGGCCGAGTTCGAAGCCCTCATACGCGGCCGCGCGGCCTGCTTCGCTCTCCGTCTTGTTGGCGAGCACGAGAATGGGCTTGCCGCTGCGCCTGACGAGCGAGGCGAAGCGGCGATCAATCGGGGTTAGTCCGGCGCGCGCGTCGACGACGAAGAGAATGACGTCCGCCTCGTCGAGCGCGACCTCGGTCTGGCGGCGCATGCGGCCGGAGAGCGTATCGGCGTCGCCCTCTTCGAGCCCGGCGGTGTCGATGACGGTGAAGGCAAGGTCGCTAAGCTGCGCCTCGCCCTCGCGGCGGTCGCGAGTGACGCCCGGCTCATTGTCGACAAGCGCGAGCTTGCGCCCGACGAGCCGGTTGAACAGCGTCGACTTGCCGACATTCGGCCGGCCAATGATCACGACCTTGGCGTTCATGCCGATGCTTCATCGCCGAAACGCCGCCTTGAGGGCGGCGCGGGTCATTTCTGGGCGGGGCGATTGGCCGCGACGAGGCCAAGCAATTGCTCGGCGTTGCGCTTGGCTTGCTGAGGCGCGTCGGCGTCGGAGACGACGGCGTCGAGCCATTTGCCTGCGCCGTCATAGTCGCCCTTGGCGAGCGCCATCGCGCCGAGCGCTTCGCGGGCGCTGTTCCGGAACGGCTGGCCTGGGCCGGCGAGCGCCTCAAGCGTCGGTTCAGCCTTGTCCGCCTCGCCGTTGTCGAGCCTCAAAAGCGCGCCTTTGAGCTTTGCGGCGCTCTGCATCAACGGATCAAGCCTCTGGTCGGCGGCGAACGCGTCGTAGGCGACGAGCGCGGCTTTCACGTCGGATTTCGCGAGGCTCGCCGCCTTCGCCAAGCGCGCCAGCGCTTGATAGCCGGCAGGCGCCTCGGCCGCGATCTTCGTAAACGCCTCGGCCGCCTCGGCCGATTTGCCCGAACGGTCGAGCTCAAGGGCCTCTTCAAACGCGGCTCCCGCGGCGGCGGCGGCCTGATCGCGCCGGTATTCATAAAAACGATAACCGCTCGTCAGCAGGACGATGAGCACAGCGGCGGCGATCATCTTGTTCTGGTGCTTCTTCCAGAACTCGAGGGCCTTGTCGCGCCGAACTTCCTCGTCAACTTCCTGAAAGATATCGCTCATCTTGGGACCGCGAAGGCGCCGCCGCGAGGCCGCAGGCTCGCGGCTAGCACGCTCGCGGCGCAAAAGCGAGGGCGCGCCGCCAATTGCACGTCTGCAACGCCGCGCTTTCCCGACGAAGCGTCACGCCGCTGATCCATGTCAACGCGCGATCTTTGAGCGTTTTAAGGATGTTCGCGTCCACGGAAAAGCGGCAATGATCAGGCTCGGACCGAGCGCGGCCGGCGATCGGCCGGCGGACATGACCGGGCCTCCATACGAAAGGCGAATCCATGAAGACGACACTATTCAAGGCGGATCTCGACCGAAGAAGCCTGCTTGCGGCGGCGTGCGCGCTGCCGATCGTCGCGTGGAGCGCGGGCTCGGCGAGCGCGGCCAAGTTGGCGCAAACCGCCGTCGGCTACCAGACCTCGCCGAAAGACGGGAAGCAGTGCTCCGACTGCGCGCTCTTCGTCGCGCCGAACTCCTGCAAGACAGTCGACGGCGAAATCTTGCCGGACGGCTGGTGCAGGCTGTGGGTGAAGAAGCCATCGTGACACTGGGCCTAGCGCGGAGCAAACAGCCTCGGCGGCGAAGGAGGTGCCAGCGAGCTGCGCGGCGGCCGCAAGCTCACCAAGTCTCCGACCAGGGCCGCACGTCGAGCTCAAACGACCAGGCGCTCCTCGGCTGGCGATGGAGCGCAACGTAATTGGCGGCGATAGCGTCGGGCTTCAGAAGCGCGTCCCGCTCGGCGCGCGCCGCCGCGTCGGCAAAGAAACCGCGCACGCGCGGCGTGTCGATCGCCCCGTCGACGACGATATGGGCGACATGCACGCCCTTCGGCCCCATCTCCCGCGCCAGGCTCTGGGCGGTCGCGCGCAGCGCCGCTTTGGCGGCGGCGAAGGCTGAGAAGTTCGCGGCGCCGCGCAAGCTTGCGGTTGCGCCTGTGACGAGGATCGTGCCGGCGCCTCTTGCGCTCATCGCTCGCGCGGCTTCGCGCAAGACGAGGAAGCCGGCGAGGCAGGTCGCCGCCCAGACGGCCTTATAATCATCGACAGACGTGTCGACGACCGCAGCGCGATGGAAGGACGCGGCGTTGAAGACGACAACGGCGAGAGGGCCAATCTCGCGCTCGATGCGCGCAAACGCGGCCGTCACCGCGCCCTCGTCCGCCGCGTCGAACGGCGTCGGCGTCGCCTCGCCGCCGGCGGCGCGGATGCCGGCGGTCAGCGTCTCGAGTTCGGCGGCGTGCGCCTGGCGCCTTGCGAGGCAAACCGTCATCCCTTCACGGGCGAATGCGCGCGCCGCCGCAGCGCCGAGCCCTTCGCCGGCGCCGACGATGAGACAGACTTGACGAGGTTGCGCGCTCTCGGCCATGACGGCTCGTCCCCTCGAAAACTTTCACGCGACAGATCTAACACGCCCCGCCTATTCGCCGGCAGGCCTTCAAGGGGAAATCGCCCCGCGCGGCTGGATGCTTTGAGGGCGGAGCGCTATGGCCAGGGCGGACTTGAAAAAAGTCCCATAGGAAGCCCATCATCGCCCACATGCGCTTTTCCATCGCCACTTGGAACATCAATTCCGTCAGGCTGCGTATTGATCTCGTCGCCCGGTTCTTGAATGAAACAAGCCCGGACGTCCTCTCCCTGCAGGAGACGAAGTGCCCCGACGCGCAATTCCCGGCCAAGGAGTTCAAGCAGCTCGGCTATCCCCATCAGGCGATCAACGGCCAGAAGGGCTATCACGGCGTTGCGATCGTCTCGAAGCATCCGCTTGGCAACATCGAGAAGCGCGGCTTCTGCGGCAAGGGCGATTCGCGCCATGTCGCAACACGGTTCGCCGGAAAGGCAAGAGACATCGTCCTTCACAATCTCTATGTGCCGGCGGGCGGCGACGAGCCTGATCCTGACGTGAACGAGAAGTTCGCCCATAAACTCGCCTTCGTCGACGAGATGGGCGACTGGTTCCGCAAGGACCAGTTCTCGCAGTCGCGCGCGATCCTCGTCGGCGATCTCAACATCGCGCCC
>Ga0187782_10002772_pt1 | contig 12977 bp, 10 predicted proteins | sample 0715_SJ02_MP15_2_FD_132454 | JGI IMG/M metagenome (GOLD analysis project Ga0187782, IMG submission 132454) | Tropical peat soil microbial communities from peatlands in Department of Meta, Colombia - 0715_SJ02_MP15_20_MG | ecosystem: Environmental > Terrestrial > Soil > Wetlands > Peat | place...
CTGGAGGAATCGGGCGCGCCGACATCTTTGTCACGGGGAAATTGTGGAACACCAATCACCGGCCCGCGCGCGTGAAACCGGCTTTCGAGGCGACCTTGCACAGGCTCAGCCTCGATTATCTGGATGCCTACCTCATTCACACTCCATTCGCATTTCAACCGGGAGACGAGCAGGATCCGAGAGATCGAGATGGCAAGGTCCTTTACGACAAGGGAGTGACCTTGCTCGATACCTGGAGAGCAATGGAAAGCCTTGTGGACGGCGGCAGATGCAGGGCCATTGGCCTGTCCGACATCACTTTGGAGGAGTTATTGCCCATCTATGAGTTAGCAAGGATCAAACCAGCCGTGGTCCAGGTAGAGGCACACCCGTATCTGCCGGAAATGGAGCTTCTGGATTTCTGCAAGGGAAAGGGCATTGTGTTTTTGGCTTTCGCGCCATTGGGCCACGGGGTGAGACCTGGGCCACTCGAAGATTCGACTATTTCGGCGATCGCCGCACGGGTTGGAAAGACGCCAGCGCAGGTGCTACTGGCGTGGGCTGTGCAACGCGGCACGGCTGTGCTCACCACGACCAGAAATGCAGTGCGCGCGAGAGAAAACTTCGATATATCCGCCCTTCCCGAAGACGAATTCGACGAAATCAATCGCATCGAGACGAGACAGAGGCTCAATCAAGTGGTGACGACAGGAGTCCCGGGTTTCATCGCACGAAGTAAATGAATGCAAAAGCCGAAGAGCCTGCGATGTTGGGGTCAGGTGGTTTTGTCGGCACCGCTGGCCAAGATCCACTTACATCTCCGATCTTCCTCGGGGGTCGATGGAGATTCAGGTGCCCGAGCCTGCCTATTCACACTTTGCTCTGAAAGCCGATTTGCCTGCTCGGGCGGATACTTCTCGTTCCATCAACGTGTTGGACTAATCTTAGTCGGCCAACCTCACATCGTCAGCACGACGCGAAACTCCGCCTTGCCGCTCATCATCCGAGCGTACGCTTCTGCTGCTCTTTCCAGCGGGTAAGTTTCGATCATCGCGCGCACCCCGCGGAGTTCGGCAAAGCGCAGAGTATCTTCAGAATCCGCCGGCGTTCCTGCAGCCCATCCCTCGATGGTCTTGCTTCCCACGATGAGTTGAACTGGTGCCACCTCGATAGGATCGAAGGTTGCACCGATCACGACCAGTTTTCCATTTGGACCCAGGCCGCCAATCAACTCGGACATGGCTTTCGAATTCGGCGCTGTCGCCAGAATGACCTTTGCACCGCCCAACTTTTGGAGTTCATCGGCGGCCTTCGTGGCCTTGCTATCGATATACACATCAGCGCCAAGCTTCTCGGCCAGCGTTTTATTCTGCGAGCCCCGCCCTACGGCTGCCACCTTGAAGCCGAATTTGTTGGCGAATTGGATTCCGAGGTGGCCGAGCCCGCCGATCCCTTGCACCGCGACTAGGTCACCGGGCAGTGCGCCGGCGTGCCGCAGAGCATTGTAAGTGGTAATCCCGGCGCACAACAGCGGCGCCGCGTCGATATCGCTGAGGCTGCCTGGGATCGAAACCAACGCTTCGGCTGGAGCTACCATGTATTGCTGATAACCGCCGTCGTAACTGATGCCCGCGATCTTCTGATTGCGGCAGTTTCGAAAGTCTCCACGCCGGCACTCGGGGCAGGTGCCGTCGTGACCCCCGTGCCATCCTACGCCTACGCGCTGGCCCGTCCGCCATTCCGTCACTCCCGCGCCCAGGGCATCGACCACGCCGGCGACTTCGTGTCCCGGAACTCGAGGATAAGGAATCCCGGGCCATGAACCCTCCACGACAAGCGCATCGCTGTGGCAGACCCCACACGCTTGTACTTTGATGCGTACCTCGCCGTGGCCCGGATCCGGAATCTCCCGCTCGATGATCTCCAAACCGGCTCCAGCCCGGACCGCCTGTGCTGCCTTCATCGTTGTTACTGCAACTGCAGTCGCCATAAATTCCTCCTTGTCGTTGTTACCCGTTGCCGAACACACTTGCGCCATTGCTTGTCTCCGTGCCGTCACCTGGGTGGGTAAGTGGTGAAGATGTAATCCCGCGCTGCCACAATCGTGTGGCATTTATAACAAACCTTCTCGCCGAACAAACTGTCCGTACCGTACGGCTTGAATGTGTGCGCCGCGGTGTCGTAAAGAAACTGGGCGTATCCCCATCCGCTGGTAGCAGGGAATCTCTGGGAATCCTTTGTAATGAAAGAAACAGATTTCAGAGTTGCCGGCACTTCAACCGAATAAGGTGACACAGGATTGGGGGCCTTATTCCACTCAATCTTGACGATCGCGGCGCCGTCGGGAAACGGTTTGCCGTTGCCGGGAATACCTTCCTCGTATGCCTCGATCATCTTGGGATTTCCTAGAATAGCCTTGATCCCGGTATTGGTTGTACTTACAGCCACGTCCTGCCACCGGCTGTATCCTCTGAATTCCGAAAACGCGATCCCGTTTGGCGCTGCCAGAGTATATCTGTCCTGATCTGCCGGGACTGCGCCTGTTACAAGAGCTAACGCTGAAAGCGCCAAAATCTCGATCACCCCGAAGTTATGTCGGCTGGCGCTGACTCGGTTCATTGCGATTCCCTTCATTTTTTCCCTCGGCTCGCTTGCCCCAACGCGGCAGTTACGCCGCGACTTCTACAATGACCTCGACTTCGATTGGCACTCCGAGCGGAAGACTTGCTACGCCGATTACGAGGCGAGCTGACACTCCTTCGCGACCGAAGACGTCGCGAAACATATCGGAGGCGCCATCGGCAACAGCAGGTTGATCGAAGAAATCCCCATCTGTCGCAATGAAGATGCCGAGTCGAACTATTTTTGACACTCTGTCGAGCGAACCTAGATGCTCTCTTATTGCGGCTATGGCGCTTAAAGCTGCGGTGCGAGCCGCATCTCGCCCTTCCCTGGCATCCAGCTCTTTGCCAAGCCTGCCCAGATACTTGGGCTTATGATCGATCACCGGAAGCATTCCAGTTAGGAATAGAAGCTTGCCCGTTTGTTGTACCTCGACATAGTTGCCAAAGGGGGTTGGAGCCGCCGGCACTTCAATACCGAGCTCCTTTAGGCGAACCTCGGCGCCGATTGGCTGCGGGATGTTCGTGCCTACCATCGGCCCACGTGCGCACCGCCGTCCACGTGCAGCACCTCCCCAGTCACGAAGCGAGCTTCTGTCAGAAACAAAACGGCATCCGCAATGTCCTCAGCCTCGGAAATCGTTCCCATAGGCGAGAGACTTCTTAAATGACTTTTGTCGTCGTTCTCATGCATTGGTGTATCGACCACCCCAGGGGCAACCGCGTTGAAGCGGATGTTCTCCTTGGCATATTCACTGGCAAGGCTAAGGGTGATTGCATTCAGGCCGCCCTTGGTGATCATCGGGATCGATGCAGGGATGCCGGCTATGGGATTGTCGGCCAACGCGGCGGTAATCGTTGTTACACTTCCTCCCTCTCCCTGCGCCAACATTTGCTTTACCGCGAGCTGCGTGACGAAAATAAACCCTTCCAGGTTCGTGGACGCAAACTGGCGAAAGTCTTCGGCTGTGTACGCCGTGAAAGGCTTTGGTGCGAATATGCCCGCGTTGTTGACGACATGGTCGATTGAACCAAATGTCGAAACCGCAGTTTCCGCGATTCTCTCGGCCGTAGATTCCTTTCCGATATCTCCTTTGACGAGCGCAAGATTGGGTGCCGGCACAAACTCGTCTTCGATGACACTGAAGGATGTCGCGACGACGTTGTAACCACGATCGAGAAACGCGCGAACGATCGTTGCTCCAATGCCTCGCGAGGCCCCTGTCACGATCGCTGTTTTCGCCTTCCGCATAGTACACTCCAGCGCGATTCTCTAAATTCGCCAATGCTCGCCGGCTTACCAGACCGGTGAAACCGCGCCGATCGACTTCACCTTCGAATGGACAGCACCGCGCGACTCACGCTCCGGCTCCAAAAGACACTCTTAGCCAAACGTCGAAAACCTCTCGTCTCATGAGTGACCCAGGGGTCAGTTGTAATTGAGACATGACTGTTCCCGATTCTCAAGCCCGCAAACCGAGGGCCGACGCATTGACCCAGGCACCGAGATTGGATTTCGCTGCGGGTTTGTGAAGCCTGGATCGCAACTGAGCCTTTTGCGCGCACGATGCAGCCTGGCCTTCACCGCTGCGACCGACAGGTCGAGTGCGCAGGCAACCTCTTTGATCGAGCATTCCTGCTTCATCCAGATTGCAAGCGGGGTGCGCAGCTTGGGGTGAAGCTTGCGGACCGCACGGAGAGCACGATAACACCTTTGGCGTTGTTCGCAAACTTGCTCGGGATTCAACGCAGAATCGCAAACATCGAACATTTGTGAATACTCCTCCGGCTCAGAAGCCAAGTCGAAGAAGACCTCGGCCCTCGTGCGGCGCTTGCGAAGCGTCATCAAAGCGGAATTAATTGCGATCCTTGTCAACCACGAAGCGAATTGGGATCTCCCCTCGAAGCTACCGAGCGCCACGTAGGCGCGAAGAAACGTGTCCTGCAAAGCGTCCTCGGCGTCTTCACGGTTTCTGGTTATTGAAAAGATCCGTTGATACAGGCGACGCGAGTAGAGGCTCTCAATCTCCGCAAATGCGACGCCCGACCCCGCTCGTGCTTGAGCCACGAGCTCTTTGTCCCGCTGCGCGAAATCCTCTCTGGTCGCGTCCACGGGAAAGGACTGACAAACTGCTGGGTGCATCACGTACCTCTTTCAGTGCGGATTTCGAACGTCGCGCTGTAAAATGGGGAACTCGATATCGCGAAGACCGGCCCAGACTTGGCCAACACAGCAGCGGCGCTGGCGGAATTGTGATTCACCGCGGTTGATTACCAAGCGCAAACCAATTTCCCAACCCCAAGCCGCTTTTGTCGAACCAGCGTCGTGTGAAATACCCGAATTCTTTCTATCCGCCGGGGGTCAAGTTGGCTGTCGTGATTAGGCCAGAAGCGAATGAACGAATCCATTGGACCAAAGTATCGATCGATACTTTTGTATGCATGAGAGCGCTGTCGCTTTATCCGTCGTTTTCCAGGAGTTTGGGCGAGTCACGCGGTGGATTCAATTAGCTATTGCGACCACGAATTCCCTTGGGAGAATTTGTTTTGCGGCGCTTTTGACGCGGAAGCAGGAAGGCTCTTCGGAGTATGATTGATGCACGATCGAAGGCGTGCAATTCGCTTCGAGTTGTGAAGTGAGTGTCTCTCGGCTCAAGAACCGGGATTGCAATCGCACGCGGGCCCCCATTCCAGCAGTCAATCGCAAGAATCCCGCTTACCCGAGCGGGCTTTTCGAGGGCGCAAGTCTCCTATCCAACTAAGATCCTTGTTCAAGCAGAGTTTTACGGAGGGATCGAAAATGACCAGGGAAGCTCCATCAATCTCCTTAGCAGGCTCTCAGCTTGACGCGGTTCGCCACGTTTGTGCCTTCTTCTTGAACGACGACGAAGAGTATCGCGTACTACTTCCGTTCATTCATGAGGGGCTTCAGCGCGGCGAGAAGGCCGTTCATGTCGTCAATCCCCAACAGCGCGATGAGCATCTGCGCCGGTTGGCCTCCGCAGGAATCGATCCCGCGGTCGCCCAGCGGACCGGTCAATTGGAAATCAAGATCAACACTGAAGCTTATCTTCGCGATGGCAAATTCGATCAAGAGCGGATGCTTGACACTTTTGAACGGCTCGCTTCCGGAAATGCGCCGGGCGGATTCCCCCTCAGTCGCATCGTGTGTCGAATGGATTGGGTTGTGGGAGACAGATCCCGGCTCGATAACGTCATCGAATTCGAATCGCGCGTAAATGATGTTTGGAGCCGGCACGAGGATGCGGTCATCTGTACCTACCATCTCTCTCAATTCAGAGGCGATGCGGTGATTGATATCCTTCGCACGCACCCACTGGTCATCATCGGCGGCATCCTGCAGGAGAATCCCTTCTTCACGCCGCCGCACGAGTTCCTCCGGGAATATCGCGCACGCCTATCCGGCCAGGATAGCCGGCCCAACCGGGAGTATTGAGATGGCATTCAGCGATTCTGCTGAGGAGTTGAGATATCTTCAGCACTGCATGAGCGACCTGGTTAGCATGCTCGCACTCCCTGCGGTTTGGAGCGGGCAAGAGCCACGCCAAATCGTGACCACCTTCCACGATGCTCTCATGGCGACGCTGAACCTGGATTTTCTTTATGCGCGTGTGAAAATCGAAGCCGACGGGGAGTCGATCGAAGAGTTGAGGGCCGCCCCACCTTACGCGGCCAAGCAAAGCGCAGATACAATTCGTCGCGCCCTCAATGAGCGGTTCGGAGATGAGCCACGAACGTGGCCGGCAGAGTTCTGCAGTCATCTCGGCGCGCTGGTGTCCATGCGTTTAGGGATCGACGGGGAAATCGGTATTATCGTAGCTGGATCCGGGCGCGCCGGCTTCCCCACGCAGTCTGAGCGATTGCTTCTGGGCGTGGCTGCCAACCAAGCGGCTCTGGGATTGCAGCAGGCCGGGCTCTTAAGCCAACAGAAGCGGGTCGCAGACGAGCTCGAACGCCGGGTCGCCGAGCGGACTGCAAGTCTTGCCGCCGCGAACGAAGAATTGAAAAAGGAAATAGCCGAACGCAAGATTGTTGAACGCCAGCTGCTTGAGAGTGAAAAGAGGCTCAAGACCTCCGAAACCAAACTGCGTCAGGTGATCGATACGATCCCCTCGCTTTCCTGGTGTAATTTGCCCGACGGTGCCAACGAATTCCTTAGCAAAGGCTGGCACGATTACACGGGCTTGTCTCCCGAAAAGGCACATGGTTGGGGATGGCAAGACGCGATTCACCCCGATGACCGTGCAGCGCTTGTTGAGTATTGGCGGTCGTGCGTGGCCTCGGGCACACCGGTTGAAACCGAAACACGCGTGCGCCGCTTCGATGGCGCATATCGATGGTTCATCTTTCGCGCCAATCCGCTGCGCGATGAATCGGGCGCCGTTGTCCGTTGGTATGGGACTAACATCGACATTGAAGATCGCAAGCGGAGTGAAGACGCTCTCACCAGGGCAAGAGCAGCACTCGCCCACGTTGCCGGAGTTACGAGCCTCGGAGTGCTGACAGCATCTATCGCGCATGAGGTGAACCAACCGCTTTCCGGCATCGTAACCAACGCCAGTACCTGCCTGCGTATGTTGAACAGTGATCCACCGAACATCGAGGGCGCGCGTGAGACTGCACGGCGCACTATACGCGATGGAAATCGAGCCTCCGACATAATCACCCGCCTACGCGCTCTATTCAAGGGGAAGGAAGTCTATGCGGCGCGGGTGGATCTGAACGACGCCGCGCGAGAGGTGATCGCGCTGTCGTTGAGTGAGTTGCAGCGTAACCGGATTACTGTCCGGCATGAACTTGCCGAGAGTCTACCGGCGGTGAAGGGCGATCGCGTCCAGCTTCAGCAGGTGATTCAGAATCTGTTGCGCAACGCCTCGGATTCGATGAGCGATATTGGCGATCGGCCGAGGCAACTACTGATTCGAACGGAAAGTGACGACGGCAAGCACGTGCAACTCACAGTGCAAGACACCGGTGTCGGCATTGCATCTGAAGCTGCCGACCGAATGTTCGACGCGTTCTACACAACAAAGGAAGACGGAATGGGCATTGGACTCTCCGTCAGCCGTTCGATTGTCGAAGCCCATCAAGGCCGGCTTTGGGCAGTAACCAACGACGGCCCAGGCTCCTCATTTATCTTTTCTATTCCGTCCGAGCCAGGTTCCCAACTGCCTCAGGATCGATGACTTGACGGTCAGGCTCGTGCGGCATCCGATACCAAAGCACAATAGACGCCGCTGGCCTCACAGCGGATCATTGATTCATGGAGCGTCGCCACGAAGGGACCCCATGAAATACTCAGCCGCGTTGTCGATGTGCAGTTCTAAGCGGTGCGAGCGGCGCTCCCCGACGGGGTACATCGACTTTCCCAAGCAGCGCTGGATCGAACGCATGATTCTCCGCGGTGAAGGAACTTGTCTTTGGGTGCGGACTGAGAGATCCACGATGAATACAAAGTTGCTTGTTTCAATTGTCGATGATGATGAATCTGTACGGGAATCGTTGCCGGATTTGCTTAAGGAGTTCGGGTTTACTTCTAGAGCGTTTTCGTCCGCGGAAGAGTTTCTCGCATCCGATGCGCTGTCGCAAACCAAATGCATAATTCTGGACATTGTCATGCCCGGGATGTCCGGCCTCGAGCTGCAGCAGGAGTTGAAGCTTCGTAAGATCGCGACACCCATCATTTTCATCACCGCCCGACGAGATGAGACGGTGAGGTCGCGTCTTATCGAGCGGGGCGCCCTTGCATGTCTGATCAAGCCGTTCAGTGACACTGCACTACTCGAAGCGCTGAATCCTGCGTTTCAGGTCAAATGAGCCTATCTAGTTGCGCCTGTGGATATACAATGTTTCTGCAAGTGCAAATAGTTTGGGGTGAGTCCTTCCCCATGTCTGAGACCCCGCCAATTGTTTTCGTAGTCGATGACGACGTCTCCATTCGTGAATCGCTCGAACTGTTGATTCGTCATGAAGGCTTGGAGGTGGAAACGTTTGTTTCCGCGCAGGAGTTTCTTAGCCGTCCAGGGGCCACTGTACCCACTTGTCTTGTCCTCGACATTTCTCTTCCCGGACTTAGTGGTCTCGAGTTGCAGAAACGCGTCGCGCGGGAGCGCAGTGATATGCCGATCATTTTCCTCACTGGCCATGGAGATATTCCGATGACAGTGCGGGCCATGAAGGCGGGAGCCGTCGAATTCTTAACCAAACCCTTTGGCGATGAAGTTCTACTGAATGCCATTCACAGTGCATTGGAACGCAGTAAGGCATTACTGGACCGCGACGCTGAGATTCGGACCCTTAAGGCGCGGTACGACCGCCTGACCGCCAGAGAAAGAGAGGTGATGGCGCTGGTGGTTACCGGTCTGCCCAACAAGCAAGTGGGGGGCGAACTCGGTATCAGCGAAATCACTGTGAAAGCGCATCGCGGCAGTGTGATGCGGAAGATGAATGCGGAATCTCTCCCGCAACTCGTCGGGATAGCAGCGCGTCTTCGTTTAAAGCGGCAGATTCCGGCCACCCAGCCTGTCGGGAAGTAGGGTTTTAGGAAAACCGGTGCAAGCCGACTTGTGAGGGTCATTTGCCATCTCGTTCAGTATCTTGGCAGTCTGTCACTCACGAAAACAGCAGTCCAAGGCTGGGGCAGAGTCTCCCATTGTGAATTACCTGAATCCGGAATTGAAAACCGACGCTGGCAGATATCTGTCAGCGGCTGCAACTCATTCCGAATGAAGAGTCGCGTCCCTTCATGGGAATCCAGCTCGATTGCCGTTCTAGCATCAGTTGCCGCGTCTCACGTGATTCTGGTGGATCGCCAATATTAGCGCGACAAGAGCGGTCACAAAGGCGGCTACCGCAAGAATCAGAAATGCACCATTCCATCCGAATGCCACCGTGATCCGGGCAACGGTGTCACCGGATAGAAAGCCTGCGAGATAACCCACTCCGTCAATGATGCCGCAAGCCGTCGCGCTTCCTCGCTTGCCACCAAAGTCGAGTGAAATGGCGCCCGCGAGATAGGAATAGGGCCCGAGAAGCAGAAAGCCGACAAGTGTCACGAGAGCAATGGGGATCCATGGGTGGGCAATAGCCGGAACGTTGCCGAGAACCACGAGACAAGCTGTGCTGGCCGCGAGGCCGCCTGACATGACCAGGTTGCGTCCATTCAGGCCGAGTTTGTCGCTTAAAGCCCCGGCCAAGAGAACCGCTATTCCTCCAAATAGAGGAAAGAGAGCGCTGCCGGCTGCGGCCTGGCTGGGAGAAAGCCCGGCCGCCTGAACGAAGTAGGTCGGAGTCCACAGGTTGAAGGTTTCTCGCAGCAGCGTCATCCCGACCGAAAGCAAACAAACAAGCCAGAAAGGGAAGCTGGAAAGAAGAGGGCGCAGGACGAACCACAAGCCTGTACGAGTAGATTCAATTGCGTCAGTGGCTGCATAGAGGTTCAGCGGGTTGGGATTGGGAGCAGGAAGCCTGCGATCCTCGGGAGATTCGCGGAGAAAGACGAGATTGGCAACCAGGAGCAAACCGAGCGAAACGGCCGCGACGACGAAAATGCCTCTCCAGCCGACTCCGTTGGCCATCAACGAGCTCATGACCCAGCGGCAGGCTGCGTCTCCGAAGAGAAAGCTCAGACTGAGCACGGCCATTACACTGCCGTAAATCGAGTAGGGGGTCCAGCGCGAAGAGATTTTCACGAGACCCGGCCAGCCCGCGGCTTGAGAAAAGCGATTGGCAACCCAAGCGATGGTGAAGATCGGGAACCCTCCGCTGAATGCGAAAACGACGGTAAAGAGGATGGAACCCGCCATGCCGCCGAGAAAGTTGCGGCGTCCGCCGAGCAAGTCTGCAAGACCACCAAAGAAAAACTTGCCGGCGGCGTACGCGAGAATTCCAGCAGATGCAACAAAGCCAAACCGCACCTGCGCCTCGCCGGGCCGGATGCCTTTCTTCCCCAGTTCGCCGATCAGCTCCGGCAGAACTACGGGAAGATTCGAGCGGCAGAAGTAATAGCCGGAGTATCCGAATGCGAGCAGCGCAATGGTGAAGCTCCGCCAAAGCACGAGGCGGCGATTTTCACCGGCCGGCGCCATCCGCAAAGCGCTTTGATCCACTAACACCGTCACGGCGGCAGACTACCACGACCAAGATTCTTCGTTCCTCAATGCTGTGAGTTGTCATCCGGTATTCATCAAATGTTCACATCTGTCTGACCGAACGATCACATTGCAGGGCTAGTTGGGTAATCAGGCATCCGAGTTAACCGTCTTTGCGTAGTTCTTGCCGCGAGTTTGTCACAAAACCAATTAGCATCTTTCACATTTTCAGGAGGGTGACGTGCAAATGCAATCGAAATGGTTTTTCCTCGGCATAAAGGCATGCGTGGTTCCGGTGTTGATGCTTTTGTCTATTGGCGGACTAAGGGCACAGTCCACCTTGGGCACCATTCTCGGCCATGTGGCGGACGCGAGCGGCGCCGTTATTCGAAGCGCGCGCATCGAGGCCAAGAACCAGGGCACCGGCGAAGTTCGTGAGACAAAGAGCGACGACGTTGGCGACTATCTCTTTCTCAACGTCGACCCAGGTCAATACACGATCAGGGCCAAGGCACCACAGTTCAGCGACTACGAAGACACCGGCGTGGAGGTTCTTGCCCGCCAAACATCGCGCGCCGACATTACGATGGGCGTGAAAGGCGCCAATGAAACCGTGGAGGTGGTGGGCGGCCAATCGCTGTTGAGCGAGGACCTGACCACTTCGACGTCGCGCTCCGGCGACGATATCAGCACGCTGGCGCTGAATTTTCGCGCGACCAATGCGCCTAGCCCCATTGAGGCGGCCGCGATAACGCCCGCCGTGAACCAGGACCCCGGAGGCAACTTGACATTCGCGGGGCAGTTGCCGACAGCGACCTCGTTTTCGGTCGACGGGATTTCGATTCAGAATGTGCGCTACGGCGGACCGAGCACGAACCTGCTCCCGTCAGTGGAGGGTATTTCCGAGTTTCGCGTGAACACCGCCGGGAATAGCGCGGAATTCGCGCAGCCCACCGACTTGACGGTGGTAACCAAAAGTGGAACCAATGAATTCCACGGCAGCGGTTTCTGGTACTTCACCAACAAGAACTGGAACGCAACCGACGGCATCGGTTTAATCAATCCCACTCTGAGCGCGAACACGTTTGGCACCTCGGTGGACGGCCCGATCTACAAGAACAAGGCATTCTTCTACTTCGACTACGAAGGAGTGCGCCTCGATCAAGATACCCTGATTGCGACGCAAACCATGCCGGCGGCATGGGCGAGCGGCAACTTCTCGGGCGTGGGAGGAGTTGTATCCAAGGGAACCCCGATTCCATTTCAGCTCTACACTCCGGCCGGCACAGCGGTGCCTGGAAACAAGGTGACGGTGAACTCAGACTCTGCGATCATCCTGCAGGATTTTTTCCCTGCACCGGCGGGAGCCCATGCGTCCGACTCGAACCTGGACCTAACCGGGAACAATGACCTGAACGAGACGTGGCCGGGAACCTATACGGCCAACGGATATGACGGGCGGCTGGATTATAACTTCTCCGATAAGCACCACATCTTTGGACGCGTCACACAGCACAACATTACCAGCACCGGGAGCGATGCAACATCGGCCGGCGCGCTGGGCGCAGTGGGCGACGAAAGTTACAACCCGGATATGGGCATCTTCTCGACGCTGACCGATGCGACAAACGTGGCGATCTCTTACAACTGGATTATCAAAAACAATATGGTGAACGAACTCCGCGGCGGTTATACGCGCTATAACCTCTCATATACCTATCCGCAAGCGGCACAGGGCGAGTCGATCGTGCAGCAATTGGGAATCAACGGCCTGCCGGGCGCGCCGGTGAATGGCCTGGGCGGCGTGCCGGTGTTTTATGTGGCCAACCTGATGGGAGGCGCAACAAACCAGTACGGTCATCCGCGCGTGACGCAGAACGGGATCTGGGAGGTCGGGGATAACCTTTCCTGGACGCACGGGAAGTGGAACATAAAGTTCGGCGGCGACTGGCGCCGGATGAATTACCGCGACAACATCACCTTCGAGGTGGGCGACGAGTACGGCGACTATTACATCACCGGCGATCAGGTTTGTCCCTCCGCGGTACTGGCCGCATACCCCGACGCGTGCGCCGCGGCGCAGTTTGTGCAGGGCTACCTGGACGAGGCGGACCAGGCAAAGAACGGGCCGGACGGCAAGCCTTACGGTTATCACCTCGATTACTTTGGACAGGCGGAGTACAAGGCGTTTCCTAACCTGACGCTAACGGTTGGCCTGCGCCACGAGGTAAATATCCCTTTCCAGGACGCGACCAACCAGCTCGGC
>Ga0187782_10002774_pt1 | contig 12973 bp, 11 predicted proteins | sample 0715_SJ02_MP15_2_FD_132454 | JGI IMG/M metagenome (GOLD analysis project Ga0187782, IMG submission 132454) | Tropical peat soil microbial communities from peatlands in Department of Meta, Colombia - 0715_SJ02_MP15_20_MG | ecosystem: Environmental > Terrestrial > Soil > Wetlands > Peat | place...
AACGTGCTGCTGCGCGACGTGCAATTGCCGGCCATGCTGAAGACCTCGATTGAAGCGAAACAGCAGGCGGAGCAGGATGCGTTGCGGATGAACTTCATCCTGCAGAAGGAAAAGCAGGAGGCGGAGCGCAAACGCATCGAAGCACAGGGCATAGCGGATTTCCAGAAGATCGTAGCCCAGGGGATCAGCCCACAGTTGCTGGAGTGGAAAGGGATTGAGGCTACGGAGAAACTCGCCAGCAGCGCCAATTCGAAGGTCGTCGTGGTGGGAAATACGAAGAATGGGCTGCCGTTGATCCTGGGGCCGCAGTAAGGACCCGTGGTTCGTGACCGGTGACCCGTGAGAAGGCTCCTAGTGTCAGGGTTGGGATTGCGCGGGGGGATTGGCGGGAGCTTTGAGTGCGTCAGCACCAGCCAGGTCTGTGAGCTTCGCTTTTAGCGCAGCCAGTTCATCCTGCGCTGCCTTTAGGTCGGATTGCAGCGCATCGAGTTTCTGCTTGCCGGCGGTGTCTCGCTGGTAGTCCTGCTTGCTGTAGTAATTATCCTGTTCGAGCCCAAGTTCGCGCCGAAGAAGGTCGACACTCGCCTGTTTGTCCGCGATTTCTTTCTCGAGCGCCTCGATCTCTTTTCTCGTCTCGGGCGTGTCCGGGGAAGCACCGGACTGACCTTCGGATGAAGCCGTGGAACCCGATGGAGCTGTCGCGGAGGGAGCGTTCGCCGCAGCAGGGGCGTTTGCGTCGGGAGCGGAGTTAGCGGGCATCGTGTCGTTGGTGAGGACAGTGGCGGGCTTCGAGGCCGCTTCCTTTTTCTCACGCGCGCGGCGAGCCGCTTCGGCCACGGAGGGCGCGTCCTGCGTCTCCTGCGCGGCGAGATAACAGACAGGAAAAGCGGGGGCCACGAGGAAAAGTGCGGCCAGGCGCAAAGCGGTTTTTCGGAGCATAGACCCTCCTGCCCCTCGTGATGGAGGCTACCTCATAAGAATACGTCGGCCAAAACAGGTCCTCAACGGCAAAGTCGGAAATGGAACGAATGAGGCAATGCGGGAGGGTTGTAAGGCTGGTTCAATGCTAGTCAGGCGGATGAACACACCGAGCGGATCGCAACACGGGTATCTTGCCGGCTGGAAGCCTGCGCTACGACAGTGAGGTATGTGCCTCTGCGGGAAGGCGTGAAGCAATTACTTGGTGGGGGCGGAGAAGCTGACAGCGAGATCGTTGAAGGCGAAATGGGTTTGCAGGCCGGAGACCGGCTTGCCATTCAGTTCGGCGTAAGGATAGATGAAGTAGTTGAGCGGATCGCCCTTTTGTTCCGGGGAAAGGCGAATGTCGCGGCCATAGGTGAAGAAAACGCGATTGGCGTCGTGGGCGCCAAAGAAATAATCGCGGCGCTCCGGATTTTTTGAAGCTTCGGAAGCATCTACCGGAATCCAGCCGTTGCCCTTCAGGTAGAACTCCGCCCAGCAGTGATAACCGGGGATGTCGCCCGCGGCTTTCGCGTCGGGAAGGGGAAAGCCAATTTCAAAGCGCGCGGGAATGCCGGAGGCGCGCATCATGCCGATGAAGAGAGAGTGAAAATCGGTGCAGTTGCCGCGCTTGGAGGAGCAGGCCCAGACCGCGTCGCCGCGGCCCCAACCTTCGCCAGTTTTGTCGTAGCGTATGGTGGAAACCACGTACTCGTAAATGTGGTGGGCTTTGGCGATATCGGAGGTGTCGCCCGCGGTATGATCTTTGGCGAGTTGGGCGATGACGCCGTTCAGGGGCACAAGCTTGTCGGGTTCGAGATAGCGTTGCAGCAAGGAATCAGGCACGGGTTCGGGACGGCCCGGTATGTAGACGGATACGAGTTCGGCCTTGTGTTCGAAACGCGTGACCACGAAACGCAGGGAGACGTCAAAGCCCGCGACGAGTTGCTCGGGCGTGGGGCGAAACAGCGCATAGGAATTGCCGTATTCGGGGTCCTTGCCCTTGGTGAAGGTTACTGGGCTTTCGATATCCAGATTTTCGATGTTCTGGTAGCCGTCGTCTTGAGGGAGAGGGAGCCACAGGAAAAACTGGCCTTGGGTATCCTTGTTAGCAGGGACGTGCACTTGATACGTGAACGAGAATTTGCGGGCTGCGGGAGAGAAAGCGACGGTGGGCTTGTCACCATGGCTGGTAGCGGCAGAAAGCAACAGCGAGGAAGTGAACAACAGGAGAGCACAAGAGAGAATGGGCCGTCGAATCATAGTTGTAGGATGCTCGTGACGTGAAGAAGTAACTGGGAGACTGGATTCTAACGAGGATTAGCGGAATGCACAAGGAAGGTGTTCGGAGATGCGGGAGTTGCCGGGGATGGCGTGGCCTTCGGATAATTGCTCGACTGACGTGGTTGCTGGCGTTCTTGGTGGGCTGCGGGGCGTTTGGCGCGCTGCTCACTGCAGCAGAACCCAATGGATTGGCACTGAGTGGAGGCGCGGCGGGCCAGAGGGCGGAGAATGTCTCAAGAGCGGGGAATTCGCAACGCGAGGAGACCGCCGAAAACGGGGAACAGGAAACGGCGAAGGCACAAAACGACGAGTTTCGTTTGAGTCCGGAAAAGTACCGGAAAGCGGTGGCGTACTCGAGGGCGGCGTACACCCTATATTTCGTGTCGGTGGCGTGGGGGATTGTGGTGCTGGTGGTTTTGCTGAAGACGCGACTCGTGGCGAGGTGGAGATATCTTGTCGAAGGAGTGAGCGGAAACTGGATCGTTCAAGGACTTATCTTTGTTTCAAGTCTGTTTGTGTTTCTAGGAGTGACAGAATTGCCGATTCGCGTGTACTGGCATTCCCTGGCGTTGAAATACGAGCAGTCGATCGAAAGATGGGGACCCTGGATCTGGGATTGGACGAAGGAAGAGCTGATCAACGCGGTGTTTGGACTGGTGGGCGGAGTGATTCTGCTCTGGGTGATCCGGGAAGCGCCGAAAAGATGGTGGCTGTATTTCTGGTTTGTGTCCATCCCGCTGGTGCTGTTCGTGGCCTTGATAACGCCGTGGGTGCTCGATTCGATGTTCCACAAGTTCACGCCGCTAGCGGAAAGGAATCCGCAACTTGTGGCGTCCATTCAGAAACTGACGGAGCACGCGGGCGAGCCGATACCCCCGGAACGCATGTTCCTGATGGAAGCGAGCACCAAGACAAATCAGATAGATGCGTATGTCACGGGGATCGGAGCGTCGAAGCGCGTGGTGGTTTGGGACAACACCATCCGGAAGATGTCGCCGGACGAAGTGCTGTTCGTCGTAGGGCATGAGCTGGGGCACTACGTGTTAAGGCATGTGATGAAAGGGATTGCCTTTGCGTTAGCGGGCATTCTGGCGGCGTTGTACGTGGCGTATCACGCGCTGCAGTGGATGCTGAGGCGATGGGGAGAAGCGTGGAGCGTGCGGGGCCAGGAGGACTGGGCCGCGCTGGCAGTGCTGCTGTTAATCGCGAGCGTCCTGGGATTCCTAAGTGAGCCCATCGGGAATGGCTTCAGCCGAAGGGTGGAGCATGCCGCGGATGTATACGCGCTGGAGGTGATCCACGGCATCGTGCCGAATGCACAGGAAACGGCGGCGCACTCGTTCCAGGTGATGGGGGAGCTGGATTTGGCGGATCCGGCCCCACCGAAGATTATTACCTTGTGGTTGTACAGCCACCCGCCGCTGGCGGAGCGGCTGAAGTTCGCCCATGACTACGATCCGTGGAGCAAGGGCGAGAAGCCGAAGTACGTGAAGTGAGAGGCAAAGAAGCAAGGAAGGAAAGAAGCAACGAGACAGAGGCCGATCGTTACTTCGTTGCTTCCTCACCTCTTCTTTCGCCGCAAAAACGCGGCGACTTTGTGGCGATTGCCGCAGACTTTCATGGAGCACCAGCGGCGGCGACGGGTGCGGGAATCGTCGTAGAAGAAGAGGCGGCAGGCGGGATTGGCGCAGCGACGGATGGGAGCGCGCGGGCCTTCGACGAGGAGCTCGCCTGCGGAGCGGGCAATGGCCGCAAGGAGCCAGTCGAGGCCGGCTTCGCGAGCAATAAATTCCAGGGACCAGGCACCGTTGTGGAAGATGAGTTCGTCGTGGCCTTCGGTGATGCGGAGGATTTCGTTGATGGGTTCAGCCCAGGACACAGGGTAATGCCTCGCCTCGACAACGGAAGAAAAGACGGCGCGCAGAGACTCGCGCAGGCGCAGGATACGCAGGAGGATGGCATCCACGGCGTGGGGCTCGTTGAAGAGAAGCGGGCGCAGGCTGGCAGCGCGGTCTTCGGAAACCAGGTGGGCGTCGACCAGGAAAGACAAGAACTCGTCCCAGGAGAGGTCGTGAGCCGAGGGAGATAGGTTGGCGAAGTCCAGGGCAAGGCGACCGGCAACAAGATGAGAAGGGCGAGGCATATAACCGATATAAGACCCTCGGAACGGTTATATCAGGAATCGGCAAAGAGGCAAGGCGCTTGTGAGAAACTTTGCAGGCGCGGTGACCGTACCTCTGTGGAGCGAGCAGTTCGATATTGACTAAGGAGATCGCATGGCGGATGAGAAGCCAGTGGCCGAAACGAACCGGGGAGAGGCAGCGTTAGGCAAGATGGAATCATTTTTGGGCAACGTGTTTGTCGGGCCGAAGGGGATGCGCGCGGGTTGGCGGCTGCTGGTGTACATCGTGATTGTTGCCGTGGCCGGCGGAGTAATTACCATGGCGCTGGTCTCGAAGTTTGGAGCGCCGAGAGGCACACCAGGGTTTTGGGCAGCGATGGTGCAGGAGGTTCTTGGGTTCGCCGTGGCGTTCGGGGCGGCGGCGATTATGTCGCTCGTCGAGCGCCGAAAGATAGGGGAGTATGGGCTGCCGCTGAGTGACGCGTTTGGAAGAAAATTCTGGCTGGGCTTTTTGTTCGGACTGCTGGAGATCGCGGCGCTCATGATGTTGATCGGCTCGTTCGGTGGATATTCCTTCGGGGCGCTGGCGCTGCACGGAAATGCAATTCTGAAATGGGGCTTGCTGCATCTGCTTCTCTTCACGTTCGTAGGGTTCTTCGAGGAGTTCGTGTTTCGTGGGTACACGCAGTACACGCTAGCGGATGGTATTGGGTTCTGGCCGGCGGCCATTTTGCTGTCGGTGGGGTTTGGCGCAGTGCACTTGGGCAATCCAGGCGAAGGCGTGGTGGGAGCGGCGGATGTGGTGATGGTGGCGTTGCTGTTCTGCTTCTCGCTGAAGAGGACGGGCAATTTGTGGTACGCCGTGGGACTGCATGCGAGTTTTGATTGGGGAGAGACGTATCTGTTCTCGGTGCCAAACAGCGGCGTGGTCATGCAGGGGCACCTGTCAAACTCGGTGTTGCATGGACCCACCTGGCTGACGGGAGGAACGGTTGGGCCGGAAGGAAGCGTGTTCTGTTTTCTAACGCTGGGATTGCAGTTTTTGGTGGTGAATTGGTTGTTTCCGGCCAAAAAGCAGACCTTAGAAGTCGGAGCTTAGAGGTTCGAAGAGACGAAGGGCCAGAAAGTTTGCGAGGCTGTGACCAAGCAAAGTTGACCGAAGCCAAGACCGCACATGCAAAACCGGCATGTGGGGCACCCACGCAAAAGGTTTTAGTGCACGAGGTCGGAGGCGTGGACTAAGCGGATGCCCTGAGATTCCGCCTCGGGCAGAGACTCGGATAAGGCGCGGAGCGTTTCGGGGTGAGGGTGGCCGATGGCGATAGCTTCATGTTTTTCGCGCGCTTCCTTGAAAGCTAGTTCCAGCTGACGGCGAATGGCGCCGGCTTCCTGAATATCATCAAGAAACGGGACATTCCGAAAACTGCTCGGAACACCCGCCGATTGGGCTTGCTCATAGGCGGTGGTGGCGGCGGTGGTGCGGCTATCGATGAAAAACAGGTGATGGGAGCGGAGCAGCGGCATAAGCTCGGCCATCAACTCCGGATTCGAAGTGGCCAGCGAGCCTTGATGATTGTTCACCCCAACGGCATCCGGCACCGTGGAGAGCATCGAGTCCAGGGTGGCAGAGACTTGCGTGCTGGACATGCCGGGGCGAAGCTCCTGGGGTTCAGGCATTTCATTAGCGATGGACTCCATGGGGAGATGGAGCATGATCTGGTAGCCGCGGCGGTGCGCTTCCTCGGCGATTTGCGCGGACTGCGGATGATTCGGGAGCACGGAGAGAGTTAGAGGGTAGTGCAGAGCATAAATGGCATCGGCGGCAGACGGGTCTGAGGCGACATCGTCGAGAATGATGGCGAGGCGCGGGCTGGATGCTTGCGGATGAGGAGCGCGCGCGGGATGACGGGCTTCGGCGGCTCGGCGATGATGGAAGAGAGAATCGTAGGCAGATTCGATTTTGCCGCAACCGGAGAGGGAGAAGGAAAGGGCAACGAGAAGCCCGCACACAGAAAGACGGCGAGATGGCAGGATGCAGGCGCTACGAAGTGATGATGTGAGGTCCACGAATGCGGTCTAAGCGGCTTTTTTCGCTGCGGTGTTGAACAACTCGAGCGCCTTGCGCAGCACAGGATCATCAGGGGAAAGAGGACGCGGCGCAGGAGCTTCCTTCTGGGATTCGGGAGTGGAAGAGACATCCTCGCCATCGTCGGAATCGTCATTCGAGTTGGCGGCGCGAACGACCGTGGTGGGCGTCACGCCCTCCTCGAGAATGGACTTGCCGTCCGCGTTGTAATAGTTGGCAACGGTCAGGATCAGAGCCCCACCATCATCCATGGGAATGAGCTTCTGCTCGGAGGCGAGACCGAAGGTGCGTTCGCCGACGACTTCGCCGCGCTTGGTATTGGCAAAAGAGCCCGCGAGAATCTCCGCGGGACCGGCGGAAGAAATGTCCGCGAGGACGGAGACTGGGCCTTTCCAGACCAACTTGGAGGGATCCGCCGCGAAAACCTCTTGCGGGACAGTCTGGCCCTTGAGGGTGGTCAGGGTTCCGGAGAGAACAAAGAGACGGGCAACGGCGATAGCTTCGGAATCGGAACCGCGGCCACACTCGCGAACGTCCAGAATGACGCGCGAGATGCCCTGTTTCTGGGCCTCCAAAAGGCGCGCCCGGACTTCCTCGGCACGGCCAGCTTCGAGTGTGGGGAAGCGGAACGCCAGCGTAGTGTCGTCCACTTTCTGAATGACCAGCTTTTCGGGAGCGAGTTTCTGGCGAACCAGATCGACTTCCTCGGGATCCGTACGGCCACGGCGAATCACGCCTACCTTAACGGCGGTGCCGGGCTGTCCAACCAGGAGATTCTTGGCCTGACCTACGGACATTTCGCGAGTGGTGAATCCGGCCATCGACTCCAGGAAGCTGCCGGTGCGAAGACCTGCTCGATCCGCAGGACTGTCCGGGAGAACGGAAGTGACGACAATGTAGCCGGAACGCTTGCTCAAGTTCAGTCCGGTCTCGCCGGTTCCTGGGTCATTGGTCTTCTGCTTGTACTCGGCATATTCGCGCGGGGTAAGGTAGCTGGACTCGGCGTCCAGAGATTCGAGTAGACCGTGAAGAGAGCCCGTAGTAACGAGGTGCATGTTGGGCTCGTCTACGTAGTCCTGCTGGATTTTCTGCAGGACTTCCCCGTAGACGACCAGGGATTTGTAGGCTTTGTCATTGGCGGTGCGACCCAGCACATGGCCGATACCGACCCAGCAAACGATCAGGACCGAAATGGTCAAGATGCTGTAACGAGCGAACCGGTTCATTCCGCACGACCTCCCGTATCCAGAGGAAATGTCAGTATACCATCCGATGAGATGGGGAAGGAAAAGAGTTGGTTAGAGGCTACGAAAGCGAAACGATTGGGGAAGGCCCAGAAATGTTGTACAAATACCACAGTAAGACGCGACTTCTGTGTCTAATTTCCAATAACTAATTGAAAATAAGGGACTAAATTCGCTGGCAGCCGGTTGACATTGTGGTATGCTGGGAAAAACTCGCATGTTCCAGACAACTATCCTGCGCGAAGTCAAGACCCAGGGCGTCGGTCTGCACACTGGTATGGAGAGCACTGTGCGGCTGGTACCCGCACCGGCGGACACCGGCATCGTTTTCCGGCGCACGGATCTGGATTATTTCCCCATCGAGGCACACGGGAAAAATGTTGCGCGCGTGAGCTACGCGACCAGCTTGATGAAGCAGGGCGTGCTGCTTTCCACCACGGAGCACTTACTGGCGGCGATTTACTCCTGCGGGATCGACAACATCTACATCGACATTGATGCTATCGAGGTACCGATCCTGGACGGGTCTGCCGAGCCGTTCATCCAATTGCTGGACGAGGCCGGAACCCGAAAACTGCGCAGAAAGAGGCGGTACCTGAAGGTGCTGAAGCCTGTGGAAGTGGTGGAAGACGGGCGGCGTATTGGGATTTACCCGGCGGACGAATTCCGCGTGCGGTGTTATGTGGATTTCGCGCATCCGCTGGTGGGCCAGCAGGAAGTGGAGATGACCGTAAATTCCACCAACTTCCGGTGCGTGCTTTCGCGAGCTCGGACCTTCTGCTTTGAGACGGACATTGAACCGCTGCGCGCGATGGGATTGATTCGCGGCGGGTCATTGGAGAACGCGATTGTTCTGACGAAGGATGGCATGCTGAACGGGCCGTTGCGGTATGCCGACGAGTTCGGGAGGCACAAGGCCCTGGATTTGATCGGAGACTTGGCGCTGCTGGGCTTGCCTCTCCTAGGAAGAGTAGAAGCGCGGAAGGCGGGGCATTCGCTGCATACCCAACTCGTGAGCAAGTTGCTGGCGGATGCGTCGTCGTGGGAAATCACTACGAAAGGGTCGGAAGAGGCGAAGGGACATGAGGTCCCGGAAATGGTGATTTCGGAGCGCGCGGCGGACTGATGGCGAAAGAGTTTAAGAGTAGAGAGTAAAAGAGCGTAACAGCCTGAAAGTGGCGACCGTACATCGTCCTTGCTGGGAGAACCAGTAAGCCTTAAGGAAAACGTAAAAGCTCCCCCAAAACGACTCTGCTGCCAAGCGCAAAGCGGTGACTGGATAAACGCTTGGATGTGACGGACGCACGTTGATTTGCGACCCCATTGACTTATGCTCGCGACTGAAAGGCGAAGAATACGGAGCAGGCCATGAGAAACCAGACAAGGAAGAATGGGAGATTGTGCCCGGTGGCTTCGCGCTGCGCGCTCGGCCTGTTGGGTCTATGCGTTCTGATCGCCATGCCAGCGATGGGGCAGAACTGGGGCTCGCCGGTGTGGTCGGACGAATTTACCGGGCCACTGGGAACACCGATTAACTCCTCGAACTGGACTTACGACACGGGCATTCTGAGCGTGAACGACGAAGTTGAATACTATTGCGCGCCATCCACAGCGACCGGTGGATGTCAGACCACGAACCCCAACGCATACCTCGATGGAAATGGGCACCTCATAATCCAGGCGATTGCGTTGAACCCTAATCCGAGCACAACGCCGTATAGCGGAAGCTGGACGAGCGCGCGGCTGAAAACAGAGGGTTTGCAGACGTTCCAATACGGGCGCGTGGAATCGATGATGTCACTACCGGTAGGGCCTGGAATCTGGCCTGCATTTTGGGCGTTGGGAACCAATATTGACGGCGCCAACGCAGTGGGGTGGCCGGCGTGCGGCGAGTCGGACTATATGGAGAATGTGCCGCTGAATCCGGGTGGGCTTGGCCCCACGGTGATTGCCTCAACGCTGCACGGAACTCAGTCCAGTGGCGGCGACTATGGTCTGGGCGGCAGGTACACGTTTTCGAGCAGCGACGTGACTTCGATGCACGCGTATGGCGCGATTTGGTCGCCGTATATGGTGCAGTTCTACGTGGATAGTCCGACGAACGTATTTTTCGTGGGAACCGCCAGCGACATGAAGAGCGGGCAAACCTGGGCGTTCGAGCATCCGTTTTTTCTGCTGCTGAACCTGGCCATTGGCGGAGTTGGTTCCTGGCCGGGACCCACGGACGCGACCACTCCATCACCGGCGATAATGACTGTCGATTACGTGCGGATTTACAAGGCCGCAGCGGTGCAGGCACCGACGTTCGGCAATCCGCCATCCATCACCGTGACGGCGGGAGCGACGACTGGGAATTCCAGCTCCTTCAGTTTGGGGGACGCAGCGGGGTCGGGGCGCGTGTACCTGGCCTGCTCGACCAATGCGCCGAAAGCGACGTGCCAGCTGACTACGAATGACCCGTTGGATGCGTACACGGTGGATTTCACGAGTGGCACCTCCGGCACGGTGACGGTGAGCGTGGCTACCACGGCGAACGCGATGCTGCCGCCTGTGGCGTGGCGGTGGAGGATGCCGAATTGGGGAAGCGCCTTGGCAGTGATTATCGCGTGCGCTCTGCTAGCGGCGCTTTTCAGGCCCGTGCGGCGAGCGCGCTGGGCTCCCGCGGTTGGAACCGGCCTTTTTCTCCTGGTGGCGCTCTTGCTGGGTTGCAGCGGAGGAGGCTCGAGCACAACACCACCGCCAAGCGGCGGGACGACGCCCGGGAGTTACACGATCACCGTAAATGCCTATACCGTCAGCGGGAATGGCGCCAACCCCGATGCCAGCACGCCCATTCCGCTGACCGTGAATTAGCCCCTCCAGGCTAACTTGTTCGAACCGTGCGCGGTGGCAAGCTCATTGCCAAATACCGCGTGACACGCGAAAATGCACACGTCATGGCCAACAACAGAGATTTGGCAATCGTGATTCTGGCGGCGGGCAAGGGGACGCGGCTGAGATCAAGCCTGGCGAAAGTGCTGCACGCGGCAGGCGGGCGGCCGCTGGTGGAGCACGTGGTGCGCGCTTGCCAGCCATTGCGCGCGAAGAAGATCGTCGTGGTCGTAGGACACCAGGCCGAAAAAGTGCAGGCCATCGTCGAGCCATTTGATGCCGGCACGGTCTTGCAACAGCCGCAAAACGGCACGGGGCACGCGCTGTTGGTGGCGAGGCGCGCGATTGGCAACGCGAAGCACGTACTGGTGTTGCCGGGGGATGCGCCGCTCATCCGCACCGGGACCCTCAAGTCACTGATCGAAAAGCATAGGAAAAGCAATGCGGCAGCTACGATTCTAACCGCGGTGCTGGCGGAGCCTTCCGGATACGGGAGAATCTTGCGCAAAGGTGGCGACACGGTCGCGGCGATCATCGAGGAATCGCAGCTCACCGACGAGCAGAAGGAGCTGAACGAGATTAATTCCAGCATGTATTGCTTCACGGCAGCGAAATTGTGGCCGGCTATGGCCGAAGTGAAGCCGAACAACAGGCATCGGGAGCTTTACCTGACCGACGCGATCGGCGTGATGACCGGGAAAGGCGAAATGGTGTTGGCGGAAGTCACCCCAGATGCGCGGGAGGTGCTCGGCTGCAACACGCGGGCGGACCTGGCGGGAGTGGACCACACCTTCCGTGACTGGAAACGCGAAGCGCTGATGCGCGACGGAGTGACCCTCCAGTTGCCGGAAACGGTGCTGATTGATCCGGATGTGGCGGTGGGCGAGGACACGGTGATTGAGCCGTGCGTGCAGTTGTTGGGAAGCACCAAGGTAGGCGCGCGGTGCGTGGTGAAGACGGGGAGCGTGATTGCGGATTCCGTACTGGACGACGACGTAACCGTAGAGCCGCATTGTGTAATTAGCGCGAGCCGCGTGGACTCAAATGTAATCATGGGACCGTTTGCGCGATTGCGCCCGCATTCGCACGTCAAGAAGGGAGCGAAGATCGGGAATTTCGTGGAGTTGAAGAAAAGCGTGGTGGGAGAAGGATCGAAAGTGCCGCATCTGTCTTATGTGGGGGACGCAAAAATCGGGCGGCACACGAATATCGGCGCTGGAACGATCACCTGCAATTACGACGGCTTCCACAAATACCCGACCACCATTGGGAACAAGGTTTTTATCGGCAGTGACTCGGCGCTGGTGGCGCCAGTGAAGATTGGCGATGGAGCATACGTGGGAGCAGGGTCCACTATCACCGAGAGCGTGCCGGCGGATGCCCTGGGAATCGCACGCGGGCGCCAGGTCAACAAGCCGGGCTGGGCAAGCAAGAAGCGGCGCGAACTGGCGGCCGCCGAAAAGCCGGCCAAAAAGAAAAAATCGAAGCGGCGCTAGAGCAGGTACAATGCTGCGCAAACGTGGGAGGTCGCTCCATGAAAATGCGCAGCGCTGTGCCAGTTCTAGCAATGCTTGCGCTCGGATTGGGCGTTTGCCCCGCAACACTCGCGCAGACTCCGCACGATGCCATTCAGAAGTACTTCAAGAATTATTTCGAGGCGAAGCTAAACGCTGAGCCGGAGTTTGCGACCGGCACTGGCCATTACGAGAACGCCGATAGATGGAATGACTGGTCGAAAGAGGGACGCGAACGGCGCCGCGCGAGCGCCGAGGAGACCCTGCGGGGCCTCGACAAGTTTTCACTGACAAACCTTCCGGAAGAAGACCAACTGAGCGCGCGGCTGCTCCGATACCAGTTGCGAGCGGAACTCGACGCAATGGATTTGGAGATTCATCTATTGCGCGTCGGACAAATGACTGGAGCGCACAACCGCGTCTTTCAGCTTATCGACCGCATGCCGGCGCGGAACCTGCGCGATTACCAAAATATTCTCGGGCGACTGCATGGCATACCGGCGTATGTGGACCAGAATATCGCGATCATGGATGAGGCGATTGCGCAAGGAATCACGCAGCCCCCGGTGGTGGTAGACCTGGCGATTAAGCAAATCGCCGCGCAGGCTGCGCAGGATAAGGACACGACGCCTTTGCTCCTAGCGTTCCGCGAATTTCCGTCAAACTTTCCCGAGGAACAGCAAAGGAAACTCCGCGAGGAAGCCGTCGCGTCCTACGAACACGAGTTTGTGCCCGCATGGCAAAAGTTGCTGGAGTACATGAGAGCCACGTACGCGCCTAAAGCCCGGCCGGACGTGGGACTCAGCAGCCTAAAAGGAGGGAAAGAGTATTACGCGATTTTGGTGCGGCGGCTGACGACCACCAACGCCACCCCGGAAGAAATTCATCGCAC
>Ga0187782_10002776_pt1 | contig 12963 bp, 16 predicted proteins | sample 0715_SJ02_MP15_2_FD_132454 | JGI IMG/M metagenome (GOLD analysis project Ga0187782, IMG submission 132454) | Tropical peat soil microbial communities from peatlands in Department of Meta, Colombia - 0715_SJ02_MP15_20_MG | ecosystem: Environmental > Terrestrial > Soil > Wetlands > Peat | place...
GGGCTCCGGAGTTGGCTATAACGCCAGCTGGGTGGCGAAGCGTCCATCCCGGGTGGCCGTGCTGGCAGCGGGCTACGCCGACGGCATTCACCGCTCGTTGGGGAATCACGGATGTGTGTACGTCCGCGGGTATAAGGCGGCGATCATCGGGATCGTCTCGATGGACGTGGCTATGGTGGATGTGACGGATGTCCCGGACGCGGCGATCGGAGACATCGCGACGCTGTACGGCACAGATGGGGAGAATGTTTATCCGGCGAATGTGATTGCGCGCAGCATTCACACGGTAACCTCGGACTTGATTTCCGGCGTCGGGCGTCGCGTGCCGCGGTTTTACGTGGCGTGAGGAGTTTCCGAGGCGACGAAATGCGTGCTGGAACGGGTCAGAAGACCCCACATGCAAAACCGGCATGTGGGGCACCCGTAGTCCCGCCCGCCACAGAAGGCGGGCTGCTACAATGCCACCAGGATTTCGCTTCTAGGCTCGCGTTGAGGTAAACTCTCCTTTCTGCAACCCGACTTAAGCCGCCAGGTTCACTGCTTCAGCCGGACTGCTTCAATCCGATGAGTCAGATCACCGCAATCCTGCCCGCGGCCGGGCTCGGCACGCGCATGGGCCACGAGACGCCCAAACAGTTTCTCGAACTGGAGGGTGTGCCGATTGTCATACTGAGCTTGCGGCGCATCGCGGCGTGCCCGCTGATTACGAACATCATTGTGGCTACCAGGGCGGAGGAGATCGAACGGCTGGATGCGCGCGTCCGGCAAGAGAGCTTCACGCAGCCGGTGCGCGTGGTAAAGGGAGGTAACTCGCGGCAGGCGTCCGTCGCCGAGGCACTGCGGCAAGTGCCGGAGGACACGGAATTGGTTGTAGTGCACGACGCGGTGCGCCCGTTCGTTACCGTGGAGCAGATCACGCGGGTGATCGAGGAAGCGCGGCGGCGCAAAGCGGCGATCCTGGGCATACCGGCGATGGATACGGTGAAAGAAGTGAAGCGCGCCAGCTTGCCGGAGGACGTGGCGCTGATCACCGTGACGGTGCCGCGCGAACGCGTGGTGCTGGCGCAAACGCCGCAGGTCTTCGAGACGCGGCTGCTGAAGGAAGCGTTTGGCGCGGCGGAGGAAGACGGCGTGAGCGCCTCGGATGAGGCCGGGCTGGTGGAGCGTATGGGGCACGAGGTGTATGTCGTGCACGGGTCCGAGCGCAACATCAAAATTACCAAGCCGGCCGATATGGAGCTCGCGCGGTTCTATCTGCATTCGGAGCAGAAAAAGGTATGAGTGTGCGCTGCGGAATTGGCTATGACCTGCACCGGCTTGCGGAAGGGCGCAAGCTGATCATCGGCGGGATGGAAGTGCCGTTTGATAAAGGGCCAGTGGGGCATTCGGACGGCGACGTGGTGGCGCATGCGTTGTGCGATGCGCTGCTGGGCGCGGCGGGGTTGGGTGACATCGGAACGCACTTTCCGGATAGCGATCCGAAGTGGAAGGGCGCGGATAGCCTGATTTTCCTGGATCATGCGCGGAGATTGCTGGATGGGAAGGGATTCACGATTGAGTATGTGGACGTGGTCGTGATTCTGGAGCAGCCGAAGTTGGGCCCGCATTTTCCGCAGATGCGCAAGGTGTTGGCGAAGACGTTGGGCGTGGGCGTCGAGAAGATTCATTTGAAGGCCAAGACGAATGAAGGCGTCGATGCGGTTGGGCGTGGCGAGGCTATTGCGTGCCATGTGGTGGCGACGTTGTCGGGTGCGTGAGAACCCCAAGAGTCGTGGCGTTGTGCAGGATTTGTGCCGCGCCTACGGCGCTCTGTCTTAAAGTTTGCCTGCTTACCCAGCGCTGACGCGCTGGGCTAACTTGTTTCGCGCTGCTGGCGCTGGGGGCGAGCAAGTCTTTCTGCCGGCTAGAAGCCGGCGCGACGAAGGAGTAGGACGGGCGCACAGGCAGGAGTGCCTGTGCCACTTACCGGACGCGGTAGACTGGGGCAATGTCTTCGGACGGGCACATTGCCGAACATCCGGCGCGAGAGAATCCTTACACCGTAGACGATATGCTGGCGATTGTTCGCGAACAGAACTGGCTGGTGGGCGAACCTTCGCCGGAGCATCGGGTGTTTTGCGAGCACGCTGCGTCGCTTCTTGGGCACTTTGCCGCGGATCGCATCGGACTGGTCGAGTTGTTGCGGCTGGTTTTTTCGTATGATGCCGGGCGGATTCTGGAGTCAGCCGAAGCGCACACGGTTCTTTCTCGTTATGCCGCGCGAGATGTGATTCGGCTTTTGGCGCTGTTTCTTCTGGATCCTGCCCCGTTTACTTCCGACCGATTCAAGGAAGTGGTCACGCTGTTAAAGGAAAAGCTGGAGTTGCGCGGCCGCGATTTGTTTCATCCCATCCGGCTGGCGCTTGCCGGGCGTGCAGGCGAAGGCGAACTGGACCGCGTGATCCTGCTGGTGGATGAGGCTGAAGCGCTGGAGTTTGCGGTGCCGATCAAGTCGATTCGCGCGCGCATCTTGGAGTTTTGCTCGGCGCTCGATTGATTGCTACACACGGCAACGTGGAAACGGCCCACCTCAGAAGGCGGGCCCTACAACTTTCGAACTTTCAACTGTAGACTTTCTTCCATGGACCGGTTCACGGGTATTCATGCTGTGAGAGAGGCGCTGGAGGCGGGCAGCGCGTTCGATCGCATCGTCATAGCGAAAGGCCGGCAGGATTCGCGCATCGAAGGCATTGTGCAACTTGCGCGCGAACGGGGCATTGCGGTGCGCTTCGAGGATCGCGGGCAGCTGGACCGGCTGGCGAATTCGCGCGACCACCAGGGAGTCGTGGCGATTGCCGCAGTGCGAGCCGCGGCCACGCTGGAAGACATTTTGGACCGCGCGAACCAACCCAAGAACCAGCCGGGGTTGATTGTCCTGCTGGATGGAGTTGAGGACCCGCACAATCTCGGAGCAATTGTGCGAACGGCGCTGGCGGCAGGCGTGCATGGCGTTGTGATCCCCGAGCGGCGCGCGGCGGGATTAACGGACACGGTGGCGCGAGCGTCGGCGGGAGCGTTGGCGCATTTGCCGATTGCGAAAGTGACGAATCTGGCGCGCACGATGGAAGAACTAAAGGAAGCTGGCTACTGGCTCGTGGGTCTGGACGAAACAGGCGAGAAGAGTTACACGGAAGTGGATTACACCTCACCGACGGGAATCGTGATGGGCAGCGAAGGGAAGGGGCTGCACGAATTGACGCGCAAGAGGTGCGACTACGTGGTGTCGCTGCCGACGAGCGGGCCGGTGAAGTCGTTGAATGTGTCCGTGGCGACCGGAGTGGTATTGTTTGAGGCTGTGCGGCAGAGGAAGAAGAAAGTAGAAGAGTGAAAAAGTGGAAAAGTAAGAGCTAAGAATTTTGATAAGTCTTGGGGACATGGGGCGCAGCGTGCTGCGCCCCTACTATTTGTCGTACTGCATGAGCGAGAAGACATCGAGGCCCTGGAGCTTGGCGCGGCCATGGAGGAAATTCAGTTCGACGGCGAAGCCGGCGCCGTCCACGTTGGCGCCGAGCGAGCGAAGGAGTTGGATGGCGGCGGCAGCGGTACCGCCTGTGGCGAGCAGATCGTCGCACAGCAAGACCTTATCGCCGGGCTTTACCGCGTCCTCATGCACCTCCAGGGAATCGGTGCCGTACTCGAGAGCGTAGGAAATTTTCGCCACTTTGGCAGGGAGCTTCTTGGGTTTGCGTATAGGCACGAATCCGGCTTTCAGGCGGTAGGCCAGCGCGGGAGCGAAAATGAAGCCGCGGGCTTCGATGCCGGCTACGATATCAATTTTGTGTCCTTCATAGTGTTTGCAGAGACGATCGATCAACAGTTGAAAGCCCTTCTTGTCCTTCAGCAGCGTGGTCAAGTCATAAAATAAAATACCCGGCTTCGGATAGTCAGGAACTTCGCGGATCAATTTTTTCAAGTCGTCCATTCGACCTGCTCCTCATTCCATGGTGAATTCTATGGTGAACGTGCCGAGATATCGGGAGTCTACGGAGTCCGGCTCTTCCTGAACGCCGGAGACATAAGAAGTGAGCGGACCTTTTTCCAAGGCAGTGCGCAGGCTTTTCAGCTGCTCGGGCTTGCCGATGGCATAGACTTCCACGCAGCCGTCGCGGCGGTTGCGGACGAAGCCATCCACCCCGATTTTCCCGGCGACATGTTCGACGAAGTTGCGAAAACCGACGCCTTGCACGCGCCCGAAGACGGTATAGCGTCGAGCCAGCGCCTCGTGCTTCACGGTGTTTCCAGTTTAGCAGACGCGCTTTGGATTTTTCCAAGGCGGGAGAACGCGTTTGTGGAACTGCGTTACACTGGCGGTGACGGGAGGAGCCGCGCCTGGGCGGCGAAGCGGCAGATCACGCGCATCTAACAAAATATGGCCCATCGTCATTCCACCTCTTCCTCAAAAACATTTTTCCTGACTCCTTGGATCCTCGGCACAGCGTGGGCGCTTTCTTTGGGTTCTGGCGTTTGCGCCCAGGAGAACGCGCCGGGGCCGCTGCAGCCGCCTCCGGAGCACAACGTAAAGCGAATTGAGGGCGTGCCGCAGCCGGAAGCGCCGCCTTCCTTGCCACCGGCGGAGATCATTCAGCGCTTCTCGAAGAAGGAGGAGTTATATGCCGGCGCGCGCCCCACATTTGCGTTCCGGAAGACGATTCGCATCCAGGAATTCGGCCCGGATGGAAGGCCATCGGGAGAATTCCTGGCCACGTATGACCTGATGCGTTCCGGCGATGGGAAGTTCTATGAAAAAGCGCTGGCCGCACCGGAAACGACGCTGCAGTATCTGCAATTCGAGCCGGAGGACGCGCAGAAGTTGACGCACCTTCCCGAGTATCCATTGGTCTCGAGCCAGCTTTCCAAATACAACTTGCAGTATTTGAACACGGAAAAAGTGGACGAAATCGATTGCTATATTTTTCAGGTGTCGCCGAAAACGCTGGACCGGCAGCGCGCACTGTTTGACGGGGTCATCTGGGTGGACCAGAAATACCTGGAAGTGGTGAAGACTTACGGCCAGTGGGTCACGGACCTGGGCCCGCTACACCCGCCGACGCTGCCGTTCGATATGTTTGAGACGTATCGCGAAAACGTGGATGGAAGGTACTGGTTTCCGAATTATGCGCGGGCGGATGGCGTATACAAGCTGAAGGACCGCGATGTGCCGATCCGCGTGACGATCAAGTGGACGAATTACAAGGCGTTTCCCGCGGTGGCAGTGCCGGAGGCACCTGCGAGTCCGCCTCAACCTGGAACGGCACCGTCGGCAGCGCCAACTTCTAGGCCATAAAAAACGAATCCTTCCATTCCAGGGGTCGCGTTGCGGATCGGTTGAGATCCTTCGTCGCAAACTGCGCTCCTCAGGATGACAGAGTCAGGCGCTCGAGGGATGGAGTTTGGGCGGCGGGCGCTACGAACGGAGCTTGTGGAGCTACGAATTCCTTTTTGGATGCGGATACAATTCCTGCAGCAATGCAGGCAAGTCTTGTAAGCGCCGAAGAAGGAACTCCGGATTGGCGGCGCGCAGGCTCTTTTCAGTGGGAAATGGGCCGAGGACGGCGATGGCGCGCATGTGCACGGCGCGAGCCATGGCGAGATCTTCGGGGGTGTCGCCGACGTAGACACATTCGCTGGGGCGCAATTTCATTTTTTCCAACGCGAGCAGCAGCGGGGCGGGATGGGGCTTCTTCTCGCGGGTGTCTCCGCCACAGACGCGCGCGCGGAAGATATGAGTCAATTCGAAGGCGCGCAATTGACGGCAGACACGGTTGCGGTCGCCGCTGGTGACCAAGCCGAGCGTGTGACGGCGCGCAAGCCGCCGCAGGACTTGGCGCGCGCCGGTCATCAATTTCGAGGGATGCTTCACGTAGTAGGCTCGCCAGAGCCGGTCGGCCTCAACCCAGCGCTCCTTGGGAATCCCTGCGGCGCGATAGACCACATACCAATCCGGGGAATAGTGCGCTGCCAGTTCTTCGAGGCCCCAATTCAGCCCGAGTTTGTGAAACATAGCCAGGTAGGCCTGAGAGTCGGCGTGATAGGAATCGAGCAGCGTGCCGTCCCAATCGAACAGTACGCCCGCAAGGCACGGTTCCGGGTGCATAGGTGCCAGAGTAGCAGAATCGAAGGGAAGGATGCTCAGCGGAGAGGTTGAGATTCAGTCGGCGGCCAGCCCACCGGCCATGCCATCGTCGCGATCGAAGCCGAAATCCTCGAACTTCGCGCCGATCCCAAACCATCCCGGCATATGCGCGGGTTCGGTGCGGCAGACCCGGGCTTTTGAAGAAACCACGACATTCCCGTAACCCAACGGACGGCTGACCAAAACAATATCCAGTTCGATTTCCGTGCCGGGCGCCAGCATCTTCGGGCACAGGAAAAAAACACCGGAAGAACTGATGTCGCGCGTGACTAGTGTTATGGGGTAGGGCTCCGGCACGCCGCCGGCACTGTGCAGCTTGAGCGGAAGCTTTAAGGCAGCTCTTGGGCTTTCGCGCTGCTCCGTGTGCACCCCCACCGCGTGAGTAGGCACACGCACAAACCTTCGAGGCTGGGGGTTTTGAAGCAGCGGCATGACGCGCAAGGAAGGGACATTTGCGCGGCTAAAGACCTTGTCTTGGATGCTAGGGCCTGGAAAGGCTACGGCGCTGGCCTTGGCCGTCGGGTCTGGCTGCGGAGGCGGGTCTTGCCAAGCTAACGCCCGGTTGGTAGCACTCATCTCGCCCTCAGAGAGAGATGACACTCACACAGAATCACTGCGGTGATTCTGCGCTCTAGCTGGTAATGCCCCTGATAATTCCCCGATAAGGATGATTGGGGGACCAAGATGACATTGAAGAGGACAGAGTGTCAACCTGTGGAAAACAGGAGTTGTCCTAAACTGAAACAGAGCGACCCAGTACCGATCTTCGCTTTCTTACCGCTGGGCGCCCGGTACGCTTCCACCACTCCATTATGGTCCTAGAGTCTACCCGCGAACACGTTATCTTCATCTCTTGTCTATGCCAGTAACTGAGGTTTCCAACGCGGTCAGCAAGGATTCGGTGTCTACACCGAGCCCAACGGCGGCACGGCACCCGTGGCTGGTGGTGGCTTCGTTTGTGGCGGTCTACGTCGTTTGGGGATCCACGTATCTGGCGATCCGAGTGGGTATTGAGTCTTTCCCGCCTCTCCTGCTGGCAGGACTACGCCACTTAAGCCTGGGTCTGGTGTTCTATCCGACCTTTCGGCACGTGGCGCGCGAGAAGCCCACTCTGTTCCAGTGGCGCACAGCGTTCGTTACGGGTGTGCTTCTGCTTGCCACGGGCAACGGGACGGTATCCTGGGCCGAGAAGATGGTGCCCTCGGGGATTACCGCGCTGCTGGTGGCCACAGTCTCGCTGTGGATGGTGCTGATCGACTGGCTGCGCCCCGGCGGCCATCGTCCCCGGGCACGCGTCCTTGCGGGCTTCGTGCTGGGATTTGCCGGGATGGCCCTGCTGGTTGGGCCGGAACATATCGGCAATTCGGAGCGAATCAACCCTGTAGGCGCGCTTGCCCTGATTGGGGCTTCCTTCGCCTGGGCTTTCGGCTCGATCTATTCCCGGCATCATCCGCAGCCGCGCTCGCCACTCTTGGGTGTGGGGATGCAGACGCTCAGCGGAGGAGTGGTGCTTTGCCTGGCGGCGTTCGCTACGGGCGAAACGCGGCATTTCCATTTGGCCGAGGTGACGCTGCGTTCCTGGATGGCGCTGCTTTATCTAATCGTGTTCGGTTCGGCGCTGGGATTCAGCGCGTACGTATACATTTTGAAGCACAGCACCGCTTCCCGCGTGGCGACGTATGCGTTCGTCAATCCTGTGGTAGCACTGATTCTGGGATGGTTTCTGGCGGCGGAACCGCTGACACTGAGGACGCTGCTCGCGAGCGGAGTCATCCTCACGGCGGTGCTGTTGGTCATTACTGTGCCACACAAAGACGCGATGGAAGCGGAGGAGGTGTTGCCGGTTTCGGGAGAGGCGTAGGAGCGCGAGCCACGGTGGTAAGAGGGATTCCACGCTTCGCTTGGAATGACGGAATAGACTTTGAGCTGCTGCAAAAGGCGCCCGCCTCGGAAGGCGGCCGCTACAATAGTCGTGCTGGAATCATTCTGTTGAGGCGCTTTGGCGTGAGAAATCGGATAGATTGGATTTGGGCGCGGCGTTAGATTAGGGCCATGAAGACTCAACTCACAACAGAGATTATGGGCATTCCGCCGCAAGCTGCCGAGCATTTTTGGGAAGCAACGTTGCATCGCGATTCGCGGGCGGATGGCTCTTTCGTATTTGCGGTGTGTTCCACGCACATCTATTGCCGGCCGTCGTGCCCCGCGCGGCGTCCGCTGCGGAGCAACACGGTATTTTTCCGGACGGCGCAGGATGCGGAAAGCCAAGGCTTTCGCCCTTGCCAGCGTTGCCGGCCGAAAAACCCGGACAGCGCTACGGCGCTGGTGCAGCAAGCGGCGGTGCTGATTGCCAGTTCGAACGGAGATGCGGTTCGGCTCGATTCGGTCTCGCGCCAACTGCGAACTTCACCGGCGAAGTTGCGCCGCGCATTTCGCCGCGTGATGCACCTATCACCAAAGGAATTCCAGGAGGCGTTGCGGCTGGAGCAGTTTAAGAAACTGTTGAGAGAAGGCAACGGGGTTACCGAGGCGCTGTATGCGTGCGGCTATGGTTCATCGAGCCGGTTATACGAAAAGACAAACGCGCAGTTGGGCATGACTCCGGCGACGTATCGCAAGGGAGGAGAGGGCATGCACATTGGATATACGGTGGCGAATAGTTCGCTGGGGAAGGTGCTGGTGGGCACCACAGATCGTGGGGTTTCGGCTGTGTATCTGGGCGAGAGAGAAGGCGCACTGGTCGAAGCGCTGCGCAAGGAATATCCGAAGGCGGAAATCGCGCGGGCGGATGGGGCTAGCGAGACATGGCTTAAGGAGATTTTGCAGCGCATCGAGGGGAGCGCGCCGAGAATGGATTTGCCGCTGGACGTGAAAGCTACGGCGTTTCAGCGCCGGGTGTGGCAAGAGTTGCAGAGGATTCCTCGCGGCAGCACGCGCACGTATACGCAAGTGGCGCGAGCGTTGGGGAAGCCGCGATCCGTGAGGGCAGTGGCGCGGGCGTGCGCAACGAATCCAGTTTCCATCGTGATTCCCTGCCATCGTGTTATTCGGACGGACGGCAACCTGGCGGGTTATCGCTGGGGATTGCAAAGGAAACAGAAGCTGCTGGAGAGGGAGTCGGCGAGCGCTCGGTGACTAGTGACTAGTGATTCGTGACTCGTAAGCAGGCCACGAAACCGTCGCGTGGGGAGAAGGAGCGTGAAAAGAAAGACCCCACATGCAAAACCGGCATGTGGGGCACCCGCGCGCGACATACCGCGTGTCATCCTGAGCGAGGCGAAGGATCTCAACGGATATGTCGTGCCTTATGCTTGCGTTGTGCGTGGATTCTGCGTTGAGATCCTTCGTCGCAAAGAACGCTCCTCAGGATGACGACGTTGCGGGTTGAGCAGTGCAACTGAAGTGGGGACTAAAATTTAGCCGCGAGGTTTTTCGATTTTGGTGCCTTTGGGCCAGTCGGGCTTGAACTTGCCATCGCCGAGCTTCAGGTTCTTCATTACCTTGGTGTAGTGCGACATGAAGTAGTCGCCGGAGCCGGAGGCTTCCAGGAATTTCTGCTGGATGGGCAGCCAGGACGCTTCGTCCACCCACATCTGAATCATGCTGATCTGTTTCCTGACCTCATCCGACTTGGGGACCAGTTCAAGAATTGCCGTTTTGTGGCCGTCGAGTTCCTCTTCACCGGCGAGGCTCACGGAATAGTTTTTTTTCAGGCTTTCCGTGCGCATGCCGAAGCCGAGAGCCAGATATTGGTCGGCCATAGCGCGATTTTTGCCGATGTTGTATTCCTCGACGCGATTAATTTTCGGCGTGTAGATGTACAGATTGTCGCCGTTGCGGATGATGGTCCGGGGGTCGGGCGACTGGAAATCGATGCGCATTTTGGAGTCCTTGCGCACGAAGATTTCGCCCGATTCCGTCGAGGTGTCTTTCACCACGGCGGTGTACTTGATGTGCTCGATGGCCGCGGTGAGGCTCTTAAAATCCTCGGCGGAACGGTCCATCATGGAAAGCACATATTCCAGGTCGAGCTTCTTTTGTGCCCAGGTGGCGGAAGAGAAAACGACGAGCGGCAAAATCAGCAGAAAAGCAATACGAGTCAATTTCAAAGCAGCCTCTGTGGCCGAGCGTTCAGCCTCTTCTCTCCCAAAGAGGAATCGTAACATACGAGGAGAGTTTCCTCAGGGGTTAAAACCCCCTGATTTTGTGCAAGTTGCGGCACGGCTGAAGCCGTGCCCTCCCACCATGAACTTGGCTTTCTTCCATACTCTGAAGCTCCAGCTTCCCAGCCCCACTGTGCGGCGAGTGCTAGCGGTGGATTTCCACTTTATAAGCGATAACGTTGCCGTCGGCGTCGCGGATGGCCTCGATCTTACCAATGGAAAAGCGGCCATCGCTGAGGTCGGGGCGCGCTTTCTTCATCACATTGTGGAGATCGTTCTGAAGAGCCGGGGTGCGCTCTGGAGGAGCGAGGAGGCGGGCGTCAACGCGATAGACCTCTGTTTCTCCCGGAGCAGAAATGGGTTCGACCTGACTGGCCGTGACCGGTACGCCTACTTGCGGCTGATCGTGGAACCAGCGGCTGGGCGTGAGCAGGACAAACACCAGAATCAAGCCCACGGCGACATCGTACTGCCACGTGCCGCGCTCGTACGACCAGAAAAACATGCGGTAGAGAGCGCGCCCGATGCCCGACATATCAATCCGCCGGAATACCGTCAACGATGACGCCGTCGCGCATGTGCACGACGCGATCGAAATAGGCGGTGGCTTCGGGGTTATGAGTGATCATCACGACGGTCTGCCCGAGATCCTTGTTGAGACGCCGAAGCATTTCCAGGACGATTTCAGAGTTTTTGGTGTCCAGGTTGCCGGTAGGCTCATCGGCGAGAAGGATCTTAGGTTCGTTGATGATAGCGCGGGCGATGGCCACGCGTTGCTGCTCGCCGCCGGACATTTCCGAGGGGCGATGGTGCAGGCGACCTTCCAGCCCGAGAAGATGGGTGACGACGTCGAAACGGTGAGGATCGAAACCGTCGCCGTGGATATATTGCGCGATGGCGATGTTGCCCCGGGCAGTCAGAGCGGGAAGAAGATTGAAGCGCTGGAAGACGAAACCGATTTTGTGACGGCGGAGCTTGGTGCGCTCGGCATCGGTCATCATCGAGAGGTCGTTCCCGTCGACGTATACCTTGCCGCGGGAAGCCCGGGCGAGGCCACCAATGACGTAGAGTAACGAGGATTTGCCACAACCCGAAGGGCCCATGACGGCGACGGATTCGCCAGGCAACACGTCAAAATTGACGCCGCAGAGAGCGGGAACTTCCACCTTGCCGGTGTGGTAGAGCTTCCAAAGGTTCTCGGTTTTGAGTATGGGCTCCAAAGTTTTCAGCTCGGTCTGGGTCTCGCTGCTGGAATGAGTCTGTATTCTAACCGTGATTGCCATAGGTGACCAGTTTGCCTCAATCGTAGGAAAGCGCCTGCACCGCATCTTTGCGGCTGGCGAGCCAGGCAGGATAAGTGGCGCCGACTATAGCACCCACAAGGGCGATCAGGGCAGCGCGAAGAATCCAACCAGGTGTAATCAAAATCGAAAGCGTCGGAAAGGCAGCCAGAAATCCGGCTCGCACAAGGTAACTCAGACCGATGCCGGTGGCAACTCCGAGAAAACAAAGCAGCGCCGTTTCGGTAAGTAGGGCGCGGACGATGAGCAGTTTGCTGGCGCCGAGGGACTTGAGAACGCCGATGTCGCGGGTACGCTCGAGGACGGTAGTGTACATGGTGAGGAAGATGACGAGTAGGCCGACAGAGACGGCGAGGGCGATCATGGAGTGGATGAAAGTTTCAAGCGCGGGGATGTTCGTGGAAGTCATGAGGGTCATGAATTCCTTCACCGGCCGGACGGGGTAATTGGGGAGAAGTTGCTTGATCTCCGCGATCACGTCACCAGTGTGCTCGGGGCGCGTGCACTTCACCAGGAAAAGCGTGGCCTTTTCCCTAGCACCGACGAGGTCCTGAAGAGTTCTGATGGGCACGAAGATGCGTCCGGCCTTGCCGTACTCAACCATGCCGACGATGTGCCAATCGTGATCGAGCAGCTTGAAGGTGTCGCCGACTTTCAATTTTTTGGCCTTCGCTTCCCAATCATCGATGAGCATGTCTTCGGGACCTTCCAGGTCGTGCCCTTGCAAGAAAACGAAGCCGTTGGAAACGTCCCGGAAGCTTTCCGGATCGATGCCCCAAATGGTCTCCACTCCGCCGGTAGTGTTGAACTGAAGGAATGCCGGAGCAACGGCTTGAACGTATTTTTGCTCCTGAAGTTTCTCTCCGATCTTGATGGGCATAGGCGAGCCGCTCATCACCAAAAACATCTGTGCTGACGGGGCCTGCACCATTATGTCCGCGCCGATTCCCTCGATGCGCTTCGCGGTTTCCTGAAGCATGCCGGAGGTGAGGCCCACGATGACGATAACGAGGGCAACTTCTACGGCGACGGCCAGGACGCCAATAAGCGTGCGCACGGGACGATGGAAGAGGTTGCTGAGGACAAACTGGCTCATCATGGCTGTTTGTCCTCCGGAGAATTCGCAAGTTGGATGACTTCCACGCCGGCTGGGGGCGAGATCGAAAAGCGGTCCGCGGGAAGAGGCTCATTGAAGGACAACTTTGTGATCACGAGATCCAATTGGTATTCGTCATGGGGGCGGTCGATGCGGATGGATCGAGGATAGGTTTTCGTGTCCGGGTTGGGTGCCTGGACTGGCTGCCAGTCGGCGTAACGTACATCCGAC
>Ga0187782_10002778_pt1 | contig 12956 bp, 7 predicted proteins | sample 0715_SJ02_MP15_2_FD_132454 | JGI IMG/M metagenome (GOLD analysis project Ga0187782, IMG submission 132454) | Tropical peat soil microbial communities from peatlands in Department of Meta, Colombia - 0715_SJ02_MP15_20_MG | ecosystem: Environmental > Terrestrial > Soil > Wetlands > Peat | place...
CGTTTGCCGGTGAGCATCTCGTACAACACTGCGCCGAAACTGAAGATGTCCGATCGCGAGTCAGTCGGTTCGCCCCGCACCTGCTCCGGTGACATGTAGCCGACGGTACCCATCACCGTACCCGGCATGGTCGCCGGGTCCGTTAGGGTCAGTGCAGTTTCGTGGTTTTCCTCCGGCCGGACCAGCTTCGCCAGCCCGAAGTCGAGCACCTTAATCCGTCCCTCACGAGTGACAAACACGTTCTCCGGTTTCAGGTCCCGGTGCACGATTCCTTTCTCGTGTGCGGCCGCGAGTCCCTCGGCGATGCCGAGCGCGTAATCGATGACGCGGCGCACCAGCAACGGCCCTGCCAGGAGCTTCTCCCGCAGGGTTTGCCCTTCAAGAAATTCGCTGACCAGAAACGGCGCACCGCCGTGCTTGCCAATGTCGTGGATTCCCAGGATGTTGGGATGGTTCAGCGCCGCAATCGTGCGCGCTTCCTGTTCGAAACGCCGCAACCGGTCGGCATCGTGAGCCAGCGCCTCCGGCAGCACTTTGATCGCGACATCACGCCCCAGCCGCGTGTCGCGTGCGCGATACACCTCGCCCATGCCGCCCGCCCCTATCGGCGACACGATCTCATACGGCCCGAGTTTGGTGCCCGCAGTAAGCGCCATCGATGCGCGCCATTATAGCCCGTAGCATCGCAGAGGAGCGTACCGATTCTGGACGGTTGGCCGGAAACCGAAAACTACATGCCGGCGGTCAATTGGCGTTAAACCGCAATAACGCTCATGGATTCGTCTGCTAGGTCTGCCGAAGGCTTCGCCGTAGCTGGGAGCCGAGGCGGCTGTCCCTACATGGTTCCCTCCTGTGCAAAACGAACCAACTTTTTGTCTATCTCAAATCGCAAAATACAGTTATAGTTTGAAGGCTCAGCGATTCCTCTCGACAACTGACCTGAACTGATGGCGCGGAAATCGGACCCGTCCATCTTGCAGGAGGAGTTGTACCCGCCCAGCGCGTCCATGCGCGAGGAATGGGTGCGCGACGACATCGACGACGCGCGCCTGATGGAGCTCGACGAAGATGAGGAATCTCCCTTTCTGCGCGGGCAAAAGCGCATCTCTGCCCGGCGAAGTTCGCTCCCGAAAAAAACTGCCAATCGCTTGCTGTGGGGCGGAGCCGCAGCGGCGGCCGTGTGCGCAGCGGGATTGGTCGCGGCCGGGCTTTATCACTACGGAGAACACTCCTGGCGCTTTCGCGTGGAGTCGAGCGACAACATTGAAGTCACCGGCTCGCAGAACGTCAGCAAGGCGCAGATCATGGAAGTGATGGGCGCCGATATTGGCCGCAACATTTTCTTTATTCCACTGGCCCAGCAAAAAGCGCAACTGGAGCAGATTCCGTGGGTCGAATCGGCCAGTGTGATGCGCTTCGTTCCCAACCGGCTGAAAGTGGAGATTCACGAGCGCACACCGGTGGCATTCGCGCGTGTCGGCCCGAAGATTATGTTGATCGACGCCGGGGGAACGCTGATGGAGTTGCCGCCCAAGCGGAAATATTCTTTTCCGGTCATCCTGGGAATGAATCCAGGAGAACCGCTTTCCACGCGTGCGCCGCGCATGAAAGCTTACCGCGAGATGGTGCGCGATCTGGATTCGGGAGGGGCGCGCTACTCGCAGGATCTCAGTGAAGTCGATCTTTCCGACCTGGAGGATGTGAAGGTTCGGGTGAACGATCCTGCTGGCGATGTGCTGGTGCACCTCGGGTCGGGCGATTATCTCGAACGCTACAAAATCTATGTGAGCCATGCGCAGAGCTGGCGGCAGCAATTCCAAAAGCTGGAGTCGGTGGATTTGCGCTACGAGAACCAGATCGTGGTGAATCCCGAGGTGCCGCACCCCGCAAAAGAAGTGACGCTGAGTCCGGCGGCGGCACGAGCCGCAGCCGCAGCCGGGGTAAAGCCGGCGGCGCTGACTACCCGCCTGCCGCATGATCGAGGAGTGCCCAAGCCGGCGTTCGAGTTGAGTGAGAAAAAGATCGAGCCGAAGGCTAAAGCTCCGGTCAAGCCGGCATTGAAGAAGACTGCGAAGCGGGTGAGCCGTTCTAGTAGCACCGGCGTCCCTTCGACTTCACTCAGGGCAGGCCCGCCGGCTATCGCGAGGGCGTCTTCGCCCTCGGGGCGGGCGGGACGCCCGCCCGACAGCCGCCGAGACGGCGGCGCTACGGCTTCGCAGAAGCCCAGTCCGGCAGTCGGCAAGAATCAGGCAGACCAGGCGGCGAAACAGTGAGGCAGGCTAACCGCGATTTTACGTGGCATTCATAAAAAGCATGGCGAATCAGCAGGGAAGTTTTCTAACCGCAATTGACGTGGGCAGCGCCAAGACCTGCGCCCTCATGGTCGAGGTCACGGACCATGGCATGCGCTACCGCGGGCATGGAGTGGCCGAGTCTCGCGGCTCGCGCAAAGGCGTGATCGTGGAGCTGGATAAGGCGGTTTCCGCGATTCAGAAAGCGGTGGAAACGGCCGAAAATGCCGCCGGTGCGGCAGTCGAACATGCGATCGTGGGCATCGGCGGGGCGCATGTGCGTGGTGTGAACAGCCACGGCGGCGTCAGCCTGGGGTCGCGTCCGCGCGAGATTGGCCGCGATGAGATCAAGCAGGCGGTCGAGCGTGCTCGCGCCATTCCTCTGCCGGCCGATCGCGAGGTGCTGCATCTTCTTCCCCAGGAATTCATTTTGGACGAACAGGCGGGCGTGCGCGATCCCATGGGCATGATGGCGGCGCGTCTGGAGGTGCGCGTCCATCTGGTAACCGCAGCTGCAAGCGCCACGCAGAACGTGATCACGGCGGTGAATCGGGCGAGCGTTCATGTCGATGACACGGTCTTTGAGCCGCTGGCGGCGGCCGATTCCGTGTTGCGCGTGGATGAGCGGGAGCTCGGCGTCTGCCTCGCCGACATCGGAGCAGGGTCCACCGAATTGATCGTTTTCCTCCAGGGGTCCGTGGCGTATACGGCAGTGATTCCGGTGGGAGGCGACCACTTCAGCAGCGACTTGTCGGTGGGGATGTGCACGCCGGTGGCCGAGGCGGAAAAAATTAAGAAGGCGCACGGCAATGCGATTGTGACGCTGGTTCCGGAAGGAAACGAGGTGGAAGTGCCGTCGGTGGGCGACCGGCCTTCGCGTTTGCTGCCGCAGCGGCTGGTGGCGGAGATTCTGGAACCCCGCGCCCGCGAGTTGTTCGAGATGCTGCGCGAAAATCTGCGGCACAACGGAATGTTCGAGGCGTGCCTGGGAGGCATAGTGCTGTGCGGCGGAGGGTCGAGGCTGCCGGGGATTCTGGATGTGGCGGAATCGGTGCTGCGGCGGCCGGTACGGCTGTCATGGCCCACGCCGCTGGCGCGCATGCCGGCGGCTCTTGCGGAGCCGGACTTTGCCACCGTGCTGGGCATGGTGGCCTATGGACAGCGCGCCCGCGTGGCGCGCGGCTTTCAGAGCGACCGCTGGGGATCGAGATTGAAGGCGATGCTGGTGGGTTAGTTGTGAGTACCGAGTCGCGAGTACCGAGTTTGCTTTGCGCACTTCGCGGATTTTCTTGGCGTCCTTTGCGGTTTAAGATTTTGAACTTCTGAAACCGCTAAGTTCGCTAAGAATGGCCACAAAGATCGCAAAGAAAAACAGGGTGGAGATTATGAAAAACGATTCGCGCATTCGCATCAGCTTCAACGAAGAACCTTTGAACGATGCCAAGATCAAGGTTATCGGGGTGGGCGGGGGCGGGGGCAACGCCGTGAACCGCATGATCGACGCCGGAGTCGAGGGCATCGAGTTCATTGCCGCCAACACGGATTTGCAGGCGCTGCGCATGTCGCGCGCGCCGGTCAAGCTGCAATTGGGCGTGAAGCTGACCAATGGGCTGGGCGCGGGGGCGAACCCGGAAGTGGGGCGCAAGGCCGCGCTCGAGGATTCCGACAAAATCATTGAGGCGCTCGAAGGCGCTGACATGGTGTTTGTGACCACCGGGCTGGGCGGCGGCACGGGCACGGGCGCAGCCCCCATCATTGCCTCGCTGGCCAGCGAAATGGGAGCCCTCACCGTCGCCGTGGTCACCAAGCCATTCTCGTTTGAAGGCAAGCGGCGCATGAGGCAGGCGGAAAAGGGCATCGAAGAGCTGATGGAGTCGGTGGATACAACCATCGTGATTCCCAACGAAAAACTGCTGGCCGTCGCCGAGAATGCCGGATTTTTCGAATCGTTCCGCATCGCCGACGACATTCTGCGCCAGGGCGTGCAGGGAATTTCCGACATCATCACCATCCCCGGCATCATCAATCGCGACTTTGCCGACGTGAAGACCATCATGGCTCGCATGGGATATGCGGTGATGGGAACGGCCACGGCGAACGGCCAGAACCGCACCGCCGAAGCGGCGCAGCGGGCGATCGCCTCCCCGCTGCTGGAGGCCGGTGCGATCGACGGCGCGCGCGGCATTCTGATCAACATCACGGGCTCGGCTTCGCTGAAGCTGGCCGAAGTGCAGCAGGCCTGCACCATCATTCAGAGTGCCGCCCATGAGGACGCCAACATCATCTTCGGCGCAGTGATGGATGAAAAGATGAAAGACTCGGTGAAGATTACCGTCATTGCCACTGGCTTCCGCGAGTCGGCGCGCAAGCAGCGGCATGTCGAGGCGCATCCTTCGCTGGTGAGCTCCCACGAAGATGCCATGGATTTCCCCGATCCCGTGGGTCCTCCGCAACCCCCCGTTCTGGCAGAGCCGTTGGCCGATGTCATGACCGCCGATGGGGCGATGCCGGCGACTCCAGTGGCGACCTCGCACTCCGCTCTCGAAATCGTTTCTCTCGACGACATGCGCAGCGCCATGGTGGCCAACTTCGAGCAGGATGATTTGGATGTGCCCGCATTCCTGCGTAAGCGCGGCGAGGTGATGTGAGGGGCTGAAAGAGAAGTCCACCACGGAACGGAGACACGGAGGAAGATCAAAAAAAACTTTTTGGCTTCGCAAGCGGCGCTGGTTGGGAAAGACAGTTGAAACTAACCCACCCGAGCCCGCGTGGTGAGCGAGCCGCCAGATCGTATCTAATTGGTAACTGGTTAGCGAAAGCGCTAGCACCGCGGTAATTCCGTTGCATGTGCTTGTTCCAAAACGGTTTAAGTGAAAAATAATGCACACCAGTCGTTGAAATTTCTGATTGTCAGCAGGGTGCAAGTCCCGTATTATCAGCGAAGTTGGGCTTGAGTTCAGCCCGTCGGGGCTGGCAGCCTCCGTGCAGTTCACTAAAGTAACCGGGGAACACCGGGAATAAGGCAAACGATGATGTGGGGGAGTAGCTATCTTCGTCCAATGGCCCTGGTGGCAGGCTTGTGGTTGGCGCCTGCCGTGTGGGCGGCGCACGTGGATACCCATGCGCTGAATAACAGGAAACCGAAATCTACCAAGCTGAGTGAGAGCCAGCGGACGAAGCGGCGCATACATCATCTGGCTAGCGCCCGCACTACAACGACACGCAGCACAGCGATTCATCCCAGTCTCGCGCATACTCCCGGGTCCGCCCACCGGCGTGCCTATCATGAGAGATTTTTCGTGAGTTCGTTCGCCGAAGGAGTTGCGGCGGGCGACATCACTGCGGGTGAAGATCCCGTCGTGCGCCAGGCAGCTCTCGATGCCCTGGGCAATATGAACGGCACCATCGTCGCCATTGAGCCCACCAGCGGCCGCGTGCTGGCCATGGTCAATCAGAACCTGGCGCTATCCAGCGGCGCGCAACCCTGCTCCACCATCAAACTTTCCGTGGCGCTGGCTGCCTTGAACGAAGGCCTGATCACCAAAGACACAGAAGTCCCCCTCGGCGGCCGCAGCCGCATGAACCTCACCGAAGCTCTGGCCCATTCGAACAACCCGTACTTCGAGGCCCTGGGCCGCGAACTGGGATTTGAAAAGGTCGCCTACTACGCCCATGAGTACGGCCTCGGCGAGCTCGCCGGATACGACATTCCGGGCGAGCAGCTCGGGACCTATCCCGATGAAGCAATTTCGCAAAAGCTGGGCGGCGTCGGCAAAATGTGTTCGTTTGGCGAAGGCATTTCGATGACGCCGTTGCAGTTGGGCGCCATGGTTTCGGCGATCGCCAACGGCGGCACACTCTACTACTTGCAGCATCCGACTGCGCCGGAAGAGATCGCCAACTTCCAGCCGCGGGTCAAGCGGCAGCTCGATATCGCCGCCCTCATCCCGGAGATTTCGGAGGGCATGTACGGGGCGGTGCTATACGGCACTGCGCGACGGCTGGGATTAAGCTTTAACGAGGAAGAGATTCTGGGCAAAACGGGAACCTGCTCCCACTCAGGGACGCGCTACGGCTGGTTCGCCTCCTACGCCAATACCAGCGCCGGACGCATCGTTGTGGTGGTGTTTCTACAAGGTGGCCGGCCGACCTTCGGCCCGAAGGCCGCCGAGATTGCCGGGGTGATGTATCGCAATCTCTACGACCACAACTTTTTCCTCGCCGGCACAAATCCAGTAGCCAGCAAGCCTGTGGCCAGTAATCCGTAAGCGCATTCACCATCGATTCTGAGGCAGCCTCTCATTCGAGAGGCTTCGTTTCGTTTTGCGCTGTCATCTTCGGTGAGCTTGGCGCCATCGCTCGCGCCTGAATCAGAATCCGGACATCTGTCGGCTTGTCGCCTAGAAGCATTAACCCCTTCTCACGCGCGAACACGAAACCTGCCGATTAAGAAGTAAGGAGAGCCGCGGTAGACCCCTGACTTCAGTCGGGGGCGAGCGAAAGCGAGGCAGGCTCAATCACCCTGAGTTCGCACCTGGCAGCCTCGCCGACTGAGATGATGTGATGATGGCTCTGTGCGTAAGCTACGACTACAGGCTGATCGGGTTTGTGGTCCTCGTCATCGCTGTTTGTGGAGCCGCGGCCTGGGTGCTCCGAAGGCGGAGCGAGCGGGCGATGGATTCATCGCTGCTCGATCACTTCCTGATCAGCCGGAGAAGCTCCGGCCACATCGCTCGCCAGAGCGAGTTGTTTTTCCGGACCATGGCGGATGCCGTGCCCGAAATCGTCTGGACCGCCAACCCCGACGGCTCGACCGATTTCTTGAACCGCAAATGGCTTGACTATAGCGGGCTTACTCTCGAACAAACCAGCGGATCAGGATGGACCGTGGCCATGCACCCGGATGACCTGAACGGCTGCCTTGCGAAGTGGGAGAAGGCGCAGCGTGCCGGCGATTCTTATCGCGGAGAGTTTCGATTGCGCGGCAAAGATGGCATCTTTCGCTGGTTTCTGGTGCGAGCCGATCCCGTACGAGATGCCGAAGGCGCCATCCTCAAGTGGTTCGGCACCTGTACTGACATCGAAGATCAGAAACGCAACCAGCAGATTCTGGAGGAGCAGATTCTGGAGCGGACCATGCAACTGGCCGATGCCAATGCGAGGTTGCAGGAACAGATGGCGGAAAAAGACTTCGCTCGCAGGCAACTCGATCACCAGCATGACCGGATGATGAAAGATCTGGAGAAACGCTCGGAACGGGCGACTTTGTTAGCCAAGATGGGGGAACTGCTCCAGAGTTGCATCACCCGCGACGAAGTGACGGCGGTGGCCTTGGGCTTCGCGCCCAAGGTCTTTCCCGCAACCCGGGGTGAGCTGGCGCTGCTCAATTCTGCCCGCAACCAGGCGGAAGTCATCGGGTCGTGGAACGAGTGTCAGATTCCAACGACAGAGTTTGACGCCACCGCCTGCTGGGCTTTGCGCACCGGGCATCCCCATCTGGTGCCGGCTGGCGACACCACGGCACGCTGTCCGCACGCGGCAGGTATTACGGAATCGTACCTGTGCATTCCCATCCTGGCGCAGGGCGAGACGCTGGGTGTGGTGCATCTTCAAGCCACGGCCGGCGGTCAATTGGAATCGGCGGAGCTCTCGTTCAAGACCACCTACGCAGGACAGGTGGGATTGTCGATTGCCAACATCCGGCTGCGGGAAGCGCTGCGAACCCAGTCTGTCCGCGATGCTTTGACCGGCCTCTACAACCGCCGGTATCTGGAAGAATTGCTGGAGCGCGAGGTGCGGCGTTCCGCCCGGGCGACGCAATCGCTGGGCATTCTCATGATCGATCTCGACCATTTCAAAACTTTCAACGATACCTACGGGCACGAGGCGGGCGACGCCGTGCTGCGCGAAACCGGAGCATTCCTGGTCAAAGGCTTCCGTGCGGAGGATTTTGTGTGCCGCTTCGGCGGTGAGGAATTTGTGGTCATTCTGCCGACCGCAGAACTGGAGGTAACGCGGGCCCGGGCGGAACGGATACGAACAAGAGTGAAGGAACTGACCATTCATCACCAGGGCAGGCCAATGGGTATGCTGACCGTGTCCATAGGAGTGGCCGCATTCCCCGAACATGGTCTCTCGCCGAAGGAATTGATGGCGGCCGCGGACGCCGCCCTCTATGAAGCCAAGCGCGGCGGTCGTGATCAGGTGGCGGTGGCGCCGACACGAGCGATTGAGGAAGAAGGCTTACCGGAATCGGCAGGATTGCACTAAAGTCCGAGGTTTCTGTAGTGGCCTAAATTCGTGAACCACTAAGCACACGAAGTCACACGAAGAAGCGATCCTGGCTTTCCTTAGTGCGCCTTTGTGCCCTTCGTGGTTTGAGTTTTGACTCTCCTGAGAGCAGGCTACTTCTTGCGCACGTCGTGCTCGACTAATCCGTCTTTGAGGTTGACGATGCGGTGGGCGTACTCGGCAATGTCGTGCTCGTGAGTGACCAGCACGATGGTGTTGCCGTCGGCGTGCAGGCGGTCGAAGATCGCCATAATCTCGCCTCCCGTGGCGGAATCGAGGTTGCCGGTGGGTTCGTCGGCAAGAATGATAGACGGCCGATTCACCAGGGCGCGGGCGATGGCCACGCGTTGCCGCTGACCGCCTGACAGCTCGTTCGGCTTATGGGTCATGCGCGATTCCATCCCCACGGCCGTCAGAGCCCCTGTAGCCCGCTCGATGCGCTCTGCCGTAGGAATGCCGGCATAGATCAAGGGAAGCTCGACGTTGTGAAGGGCCGTGGCTCGGGCCAGCAAGTTAAAGGTCTGGAAGACGAAGCCGATTTCCTTGTTGCGAATCCGCGCCAGTTCATCGTCATCGAGTTCGCTTACCAGTTGCCCGTTGAGCCAGTATTCGCCTTTGGTGGGTGTATCCAGGCAACCAATCAAGTTCATCAGCGTGGACTTGCCCGATCCCGACGGCCCCATGATGGCAACATATTCGCCGCGCTCAATCCGGAGATTAACGCCGCGCAGCGCGTGCACTTGCTGCTCCGAGCCCATGTCGTAGGTCTTCCACAAATCCTCCGCCGCAATCATGCAAGACTGAGGTGGGGGAACGGAAACGGCATTGCCGGGCGTGCTGCTGATGAGTTCGGCGGTGGCCATATTTTTCTCCTGCTCCGGTGTCACCAGGTTCTCCGAGATTGGATTCGACTGCGCAAGCTGGCTTACGATCGAGTGCTCTGAGTTGCTGGTTTCCGGACCCCGGCCGGCTTTCCATTGGACGGATGAAGGCGGCGAAGGTTATGTCTCCTGTTCTTCCTTCTTGGGAACCGAATTGTCGATTTTGACGCTGCTGCCGGAGCGCAAAGTGCGCAAAACCTTGTAACTGCCCGTGACCACCTCGTCTCCCTCCTTTAACCCATTCACCACTTCGATGTCGGTGGTCCCGGTTATGCCGGTGGTGACGGGCACAAACTCCGCTTTCTTGTTGCGGATGACAAAAACTCCCTGCACGTCTTCTTTCTGATCTTTGTCTTTGCCGTTTGCTGCGGTTTCCTTGGGTACCGGCGCCGCAGCATGTACCGAACCAGTACCCGCACGTTCCTGCGCCAGTTGCGCTTTGGTTCGAACCGAAAGTGCCTGGATCGGAATGGACAATACATTGCTGCGAGAAGCGGTGATCACCTTCGCCGTCGTGGAAAGGCCAGGCCGCAGGTCTGGCGGAGCGTCCGTCAGGGTCACGACCACTTTGAAGTCCTTGGCTTCTTCACTGCTGCTGGTTTCCTGCGAGGTGGCGATGCCGGTTGAGCGAACGATGGCGTTGTCGCCGATTTGCGAGACCGTGCCATGAAATATTTTCCGGGGAATCGCATCAATGGTCACTTCCGCCGGTTGGCCCAGGCGCACGTTGACGATATCGGTCTCATCAATCTTCACTTCCGCGGTAATTACCGACATGTCGGCCAGCGTCATCAATGTGCTTCCTAAAGCGTTCTGGATCCCAATCACCACCGATTCTCCCTCCCGCACCGGGAGGTTGGTAATTACGCCGTCGTAGGGAGCAGAGTAAGTGGTTTTTTGCAGCACATCGGTGACTCGTGTCAGATTGGCGCGAGCCTGTGCGACGTGACGGTCTGCCGAGTCTTTCTGTGCTTTGGCCTGGGCCACTCGAGCCTGCGCCTGCCCGAGACCGGCCTCGGCGGTCGCCCACGCATCTTTGCGGCTGTCGAAGTCGGACTTGGCGATCAGACCGTCCTGAAAAAGGTTCTGAGCGCGCTCCCAGTCAAGTTTGTTTCGGTCGTAATCGGCCTGCGCCCGGCGAAGGTCGGCCTCCGCAGTTTTCAACGCGGCCTCGGCGGCGAGTGCGTCGGTCTCAGCAGCTTGAAGCGACGCCTGCGTGGCATTAACATCTGCCGAAGACTGCACGTTTTCCAGTTGTGCCAGCAATTGCCCCATCTTTACGTGATCCCCCTCCTTTACGTAAAGGTGGGTGATCTTGCCATAGGCATTAGCGCCGATGTTCACGTAGGTCTTGGGCTTGATTTCGCCAGAGCCGCTTACTACCGCCGACAGATCCTGCCGCTCAACTTCTCCCGTCTGTACGGTGACGACGTTCTTGCCGCTCTGGTAGACGGTAACCGCGACGACGATGGCCAACAGGGCCACCACTCCGGCACCAATGGCAATTTTCTTCCACGGTTTCATAGTTCCGTCTTAGGCCCTCGACCCAGGCCGCTCAAACCAGCACTCTTGCCGACCAATATGGGCGCAAATCGCCACCGAGTTCCACGCCTGTGACGGACACGTCCAGTGATACGAAGCCACTACTGGGAAAGTTCCGCCATAGAGACGCCCGTGCCGCCCCGAGACTGCAAAGATTAGAATATCTCACTTGGCTGAATTTTGGGCGGACGATGCCGACGCCGGAATTCGTGCCCTCACCGGCAACGGACATCCCCTCGGGGCTTCGAATTTCGCTCCCACAAATCATGGCATTCGCTCTTCCCATCAGGCAACCAAAGCGGACCCGGTTTGCATCGAGCAATGATATTGGAACGGGCTTTGAATCCATATCGTTACACGCGATCTAGCCTTGCTTTCACCTGGCTGAGAGCCTAAAATGAAGAACGCGCACAGTATGGCAGGAGTCTCCCTCATGTCCCGGGCCGTTGGGCGTTCTTTATTTTCATTTTCAATTGCCTTCATTCTGGTCATAGGCCTAGTTTGGCCAGCCTCGGCCCAAAGCGATAAGCCCGCTTCGAAAGATTCCCAAGCTGGAACAAACAGCGGAGCGCAAGCTACCGACGAAACCGATCCTCTTAAGCGCCAGCCCACCGAGAAGCAGAAGAAGCAGCAGAAGCGCTCGCTGAACGTCGAGTTGAGCAAGGTTTACAAAAAGTGGCTGAACGAAGACGTGATCTGGATCATCACCGACGAAGAACGGGCGGCATTTAAGCAGCTTTCCAACGACGAAGAACGCGACAACTTTATCGAAGCCTTCTGGCAGCGTCGCGATCCCACGCCCGACACCGAAGAAAACGAATACAAGGAAGAACACTACCGGCGCATCGCGTATGCCAACGAGCATTTCGCCGCCGGGATTCCCGGTTGGAAAACCGACCGTGGCCGAATCTACATCATGTATGGGCCGGCGGATGAAGTAGACTCGCATCCTTCGGGCGGCACTTACGAGCGGCCGATGGAAGAGGGCGGCGGCGAGACTTCAACCTTTCCCTTCGAAGATTGGCGCTATCGTTACCTGGAAGGCATCGGACAGGAAGTCATCATTGAGTTCGTCGATAGCTGCATGTGCGGCGAGTACCGCATGACGATCGACCGGTCAGAGAAAGACGCTCTGAAATACACGCCCAACGCGGGTTTGACGACCTACGAGTCGATGGGCCTTGCCAGCAAGGCCAGCCGCTTCTCCAACGGCGGCCTTGAGCAGCTGGGCCAGGGTCCCAACGCTTCCATGGAGACGGCCAAGCAGTTTGACCGACTGGAACAGTTTGCCAAACTACAGGCGCCACCACCCATCAAGTACAAGGATCTGGAAGAGGTGGTGAACACCAAAATCATCACGAATCTGATGCCCTTCGATGTGCGCACGGATTTTGTGAAGGTCACCGGCGACACCGTGCTGGTTCCGATCACCATCCAGATGAAGTATCGGGATATTACCTTCGCCAACAAAGACGGCGTACAGCGCGGGACGGTCAATATTTTCGGCCGCATCAGCAACCTCACCGGCCGCGTCGTGCAAGTCTTCGAGGATCCTGCCGAGGTCGCGGTGCCGGCGGAATTGCTGCCCAAGATGGCCGAGAACTCCTCTGTCTACTGGAAAGCTGTGCCCCTGCGTCCGGGACGCTACAAAATCGAAGTTGCCGTCAAGGATGTGAACGGCGACCGCAAGGGCGTCTGGAGCCGCGGTATTCAGGTCCCCGAATACTCCGACGACAAGCTGGCCACGTCCTCGCTCATTGTCGCCGACAAGATGGAGCCGGTGCCCACCAAAGACGTAAGCACGGGCAGTTTTGTCATTGGGCTGAACAAGGTGCGGCCGCGCGTGGCGCCAGCCAACGGGAAACCCGCTGTGTTCTACCGCGGGCAGGACCCCAAAGTCAATTTCTGGATGCAGGTCTATAACCTGGGCGTGGACGAAAAAACACACAAG
>Ga0187782_10002780_pt1 | contig 12954 bp, 15 predicted proteins | sample 0715_SJ02_MP15_2_FD_132454 | JGI IMG/M metagenome (GOLD analysis project Ga0187782, IMG submission 132454) | Tropical peat soil microbial communities from peatlands in Department of Meta, Colombia - 0715_SJ02_MP15_20_MG | ecosystem: Environmental > Terrestrial > Soil > Wetlands > Peat | place...
AGTTGCAGGCGGTCGACCTCGAAGTATTTAAGCTTGACGCTCGAAAGGACCTGGATCAACTCGTGGAGAGTGTCCCAAAGTCCGGGATTCGATGGAGTATCGGGAAGGGCACGGCACCGACAAAATAGATTCGTCTGTTAGCTGGTATCGAATCTCCAACCGTGCGACCGCGAATTATCGAATCTCCAACCGTGCGACCGCGAATTCTTGATATTCGCACCCCAGATATTCCGCGTCCCACACCAAGGGGCCTGAGCTCGGAGGATGCAGGTTGAATCGGTCGGCGTCCCACCGAACTTCATGCGCCTGTGGACTCTGTCGCCTCAGCTGTTCGTGCCAGTGAGCTTTAGCACGTGCAGGACGCAGACTTCGATCGCAACTCGGACGAAACAATCGACGCGGATGCAGCCGCTAAGTTATTGCATTGCGACAACAATCAGGTGCAGTCCCTCGCGCGCCGTGGCGAAATCCCGGCCACGAAAATCGGCCGCGGCTTGATCTTCCTGCGCTCACAATTGCTTGAAACAATCGCCGAGCGGGCAAATTCGGAAGCAGAACTCCGTCGCGCCGGCAAACCAGCACTGCGTGTCGCCCAGCTCGATGCTCCAGAGCCTGTTATGCCGCCAGTTCGTCGTCAAAGGGGCGGGCCGCGTAGGAATGTCCTGTCGTTGCCAACGCTCGACGAACTGCGCGACGTTCGAACCGCTCAACCCCCGCGTCAGTGATCGCAGGGTAAACCACCAGCCAGCAAGCCGATTTCGACGTGAGCTTTCGGGCTCATGGGTTACAGATCGTTCCGGACACATGGGTAACACTTTCGGGCATTTGCGGGAGAGACGCAAATGCCGTGGCGGGAGTGTTGCAAGATGGACGAACGGCTCCGATTTGTTGCCCGATTGCTCGAAGGCGAGAAGATGGCCCAGCTGTGCAGGGAGTTCGACATCTCCCGCAAGACGGGCTACAAGATCTTCGAGCGCTACAAAAACTGCGGCCTGGAAGGATTGACCGATCGAAGTCGCCGGCCCTATCGACAGTCCAATCGGCTGCCGGCGCAGATCGAGAGCCTGATCGTGCAGTGCAAGCGCGAGCAACCCAGCTGGGGAGCGCCCAAGATCCGCGAGAAGATCCGGCGCGTGCACGCCGACATTGCATTGCCGGCCGTCAGCACGGTTCATGCGGTTCTGGATCGGCACGGCTTGGTGCAGCGCCCCGGGCGGCGGCGCTATAAGGCGCAAGGCACGCACCTGTCGTTGCCCAGCAAGCCCAACGATCTGTGGTGCGCCGATTACAAGGGCGAGTTCATGCTCGCCGATCGCCAATACTGCTACCCGCTGACCATCACCGACTCGGCCAGCCGCTTTTTACTGTGCTGCGAGGCCCTTTCCACCACTCAGGAAACGTACGCCTTCACGACCTTTGAGCGAGTCTTCAAGGAATTTGGGCTACCCATATCGATCCGCACCGACAACGGCGTGCCCTTTGCCAGCCGCAGTGCCCTGTTTGGTCTTTCCAAGCTCTCCGTCTGGTGGCTGCGCCTGGGAATTGGCATCGAGCGTATCCAGCCGGGCAAGCCACAGCAAAACGGCCGCCACGAACGCATGCATCTGACTTTGAAGAAGGAAGCCACTAAACCGCCAGGCAAAAACTTCCTGCAGCAGCAGGCCCGGTTCGACACCTTCCAGCAGTACTTCAACCACCAGCGGCCCCATCAGGCCCTGGGCATGAAGTGTCCCGCGGAGATCTACAAGAGCTCGCCGCGCCCCTACCGCGGTCTATCCGACCTGCACTACCCACTGCATGATCGGACGATCACCGTCACCTGCTGTGGGCGCATCTGCATCGGTCGACGCAAAATCAACCTGAGCACCGTCTTCGCAGGACAAAACGTCGGCATCAAGGAGGTTGCCGACAACGTCTGGCTCGTCAGTTTCATGCAATACGATCTCGGATTCTTCGATCACGAGACCGATAGACTTACCAGTATCGACAACCCCTTTAATGCAAAAGTGTTACCTATGTCCTCGGAATAATCTGTTACCTATGTGATCGGAACAGACCATTGAATTTTTGGAGGCGGGGGTCGGAATCGAACCGGCGTACACGGATTTGCAGTCCGCTGACACGACAAGAAAATCAATGTCTTAGCGAATTTGCCACCTTTGTTTTGGGTGGCGGCGCTGAATTAGTAACAACTATTTCGTAACGCGGAAATTTTCCGACCGCTTAGTCGTATCTTCCTGATTCCACTCGCGTCAGGGAGCTGGTACCCGCCTGCGTGATTGGCATGAATTCCGAGGGAAAGCCTCCGCTGCCGAAAGGCCGACGACCCGCCTTCGTTAGGCCCGAATTTCAACTTTGCCTCGACTTTAATCCGGCACTGCGCATAGCCGACCCGTGCGCCCTCTGCGACCGCAGCATCGCCAAGACCATCACCCCCATTCGCAGCTCGCCAGATCAAATCCCCTTAGCACCACGCCGCAGCTGACCGCATCAGCACGCCCGCGGTTTCCCTCGGCGATTGCTGAACAACCGCCCTCTCGTCGGACCAACTCCGCGCGCCTACACTTGCTCGGGCGCACGTCCAGCAATCCTTACCAGCTGCGGACATCGACTTGACCCGTGAAATTCGTTGCGAAGCGGACGAAATCCAGGAAAGAAAATTTAGATTGCTAAGATAAGATAAGAAAAGAGAACGGGCCAGGAGGCTCCTAGCCCGCCGAGGTCGCGGTGATTGACAAAAACAGATTTGGCGCCCGCCCGAGCTCGCAGAGTGGCAGACGGCCCCGAAGATTGGCCCGTTGTCCTGGAATTCGAACTCAGAGCGACTTGAGGTATTCCACCAGCGCAGTTTTATCGGGTTCGCTCAACCCTAGATGCATGGTGCCATTGTAGTGTTCAACGACATCTCGCAAAGTCGAGAATCGGCCGTCATGATAAAACCCACCTTTGGCGTGACTCCACAGTCCGGCAAGCGGCGCTGTCCGGTACATGTGTGTGGGTGAGCGATCCGCCTGAAAGGAGTCCACACCAATCTCGCTTGGAGCATGAAGATTGTTGCCTGGCTCGGTAAAAAGGGGCGGTACGTGACAAGAGGCACACTTTCCATTGCTATCGAAGATGGCCTCCCCTTCGGCTGCCAAGCTCTTGTCAAAGCTGCCATCGGGCGGCTTCGGCGCTGGAATGGCAAGCTGATAGAAGTGCAACGCAGCCAGCTTCGAGGTCAGGCGGTCCGGTTTGCCTCGCGTGTTGCTCGAACCGCTCTTCGCCGCAACTGGATACTGCTTGGAATCGCTAAGTCTGTCGTCATAGAATGTGCCAGAGCCGTGCATTTCCGTTGCACCCACATACGCATTCCAGTATGTGACCGAGCCGAACCCAGTCCATGTATGCAGGTTTACGCCGGCTAAGCCAAAAGCAGGCGGAATTAAAGTACAAGCTCTCTTGCCGTCTGGGCGAACTGCCTTGCCATCCTTGTCGAGTTCAGCGTCAAAGCACCCAGGCCCCCAACTTGCGAGGACTTTCTGCAGTGTTGGGGTATCAACTCCCAGGAGATCTGTGAACGGTTTGGGGTTCGGAACCAGGGAAACGATCGCCCCAACATTCAAGTCGCGGTTGGCCCAACCGTCCAGGCGCTTTCCGATTCCGGGCGCAAACGAGTCATCCACGGTGGAATGACAGAAAGCGCATTGAATCCCCATGGAACGGAGGTTCCCGTTCTTCTCAAAGAAACCCGTCACACCGACCACCGCATTAAGCTTCAGCAGCGCCAATGTCGTGGCAGGATCGTCCAAGTTGACCTTACCGGCTTTAAGCTGCTGCTTCAGCGATTCAGGCAAAGCATCTACGTCCACCTTCAGCCCGACTGACAAAGCCGTCTTAGGACTTACTCCGTCTCCGACCCCTCCGTTCTTCTCCCCGGCAATCGCCTTGTGAAGCTGTAAGGCATCGCCCCAGAAAGCCTCGCTGCCAAAGGTGTCGTTTCGGAAGATTTGCCTACCATCCTCCATCATCTTTTGGGAATGTTTGCTTATCACCTTATCAAAGCCGGAACTGTTCTCCTTCTGGGCCTGTGCGAAGGCTTGTCGCTGAATTCCAAGAACAAGACAGACAACAAGAGCAGCGGCGCCAAGCAGAAATACAAAGGCTTTTTTCATAGTGCCTCCTTCTTATCGCACCGAGTCTGAATTCTGAATCCACCAGCAGGATGACGGTCAGATAGGGAACCCATTAAAACATCGAGTTCGCGGCGAGTCTGTTACTTTAATAACAAGTGGTGGGATGAATAACATGGAGCGGGTTTTGGAACACTCTTCGTGTCAAGCTGAATGTCTGTCGAGCGCTTTCACATTCAGAATCAAGTGCCCATGATTCGAGTACTCAAGCATTCGCTTCCGACGCAACAAGTTTAGTGCCGTCGAAATTTTTTCCCGGCGCACTCCCACCATCTGCGCAATTTCTTCTTATGTGAGGTATGTGGGAATTTCAACTTCACGCCCCGAATTCCGGCCTATTTTTGCAGCCAATTTCAGCAGGACTTTGCCAAGTCGATGGATGGTGTCATCGACCGCCAGTGTGTTCACTCGGGCATATGCCTCATTCAGTGCCCGGCAGAAAACGTCCACCAGTCGCGCCAGCAAGTCGGGCCGCCTGCGTACGACCTCAATGACTTCCTCAAATGGCACAGGGATGGCGTTTGTATCTTCCAGCGCGACAGCGCGGTCGGGACGGCGTGGTTCTGAGGCACAGAGTTCGCCGACCACGTCTCCGCCTTTGCGAACGTCGTAGATCAACTCGTGACTATTTGACGTAACTGTTGCCACCTTTACGAATCCATCCTGGAGAAAGAATAGGGTTCGCTCCTTGTCTCCCACGTCGTAAATGACCTTCTTTTTCTTAAAGGTAGTTGGTTTACGATTTGGAAGGATGGCATCACAAAACTTTCCACGAAAGGCCGAAATCAGAGCAACAGAAACTGCCGCCCGCGAGATGGAATCATCGAACCTGAGGGGGTGCTCAAATTCACTACTCGCGGCTAGTTGAACGAGGTTTTGGTTAGGCGATTTCATGACGAACTCGTACTTTGCTCGCCCCCCAGAGGACAACAATGTGGGGTCGAGTCGCGGAACTACAGAGAGGATGGAAGGCGCGCGGGACTAACGACTTTATTCTCCTGTCGAAGGAGGCTGCGAGCCCAAGCTTGTGCGCACAGCATAAAGCGACAATTAGCGATGGCTGTGCTGGCCGCTCTGATTGTCATTCAACGTGGTGGTTCGATAGCCGGCAATCGCCAGAGCCGCCCAAACTGCTGCTGCCAACATGGCACGTCGATCACGCGGCACCATGAGATCCTCCCTTAAAGCACGAGTTTTTGGCGGCTTTGCGGCGGCCCGGTCCAGGAGCGACTGTCAATGGATGTCAGGGTAACGTCGCTGTAAGACTCGAAGCCGCGCCTGTACAGCAGTTAACCTACGTTCGCTTTGATTGCGCAATGCCGACTCGGGCGCCGAGATGGGACCAAGGCGAGCGAAACGTAATGATTGAGTTGCGATGGCTGCGCCAAAGATAGGCGCAGCATTCTTCGATGTCAGTTACTGTGGTAACAGCGCCGGCGAAACGCCAAAGAGCGGTGCCCTATTTAAGAACCGAAGATGTCTAGCGCGTGAACATCGACCAGCAGATGACCGCGGGGCGTGTATTGCACAATGCCGCGGCGCCGCAACGAGTTAAGTGCCGTCGACACTCGCTCGCGCCGCGCCACCACCATCTGCGAGAGCTCCTCCTGGGTCAGGTACGTAGCGATTTCAACGAATTCGCCGGACGGCCGACCGAGTTTGCTCGCGATGGTTTTTAGTACCCTCACCAGGCCGTACATGACGCGGTCTTCTGCCATCCGGTTCACTTGATCGTAAGCTTCGGCAAGCCCGCCGCAGAACATGCCAATGACCTCTTTCAGCAGTATTGGCTGCTGGGCGAGTATGGCGACGACTTCATCGAAACCTACCGGGACCGCTTCGGTTCGTTCGACCGCAACCGCTCGCTCTCGTCGCACGGATTCCAGCGCGCAGAGCTCACCCACAACGTCCCCATCCTTACGAAGGTCGTAAATTATTTCGCGCCCGAGATCTGTCGCCGTGCCGGTTTTTACGACACCGTGTCGAATGAAGAACAAAATGCGCTCTCTATCGCCTAGTTCGTAGAGGACCTGGTCTTCGTCGAAGGTCCTCGCAGCACGGTTAGGCAACAGTCTGTCGCAGAACTGACCCCGAAGAATTGGAGTCAGCGCGAACGACACTGAAGCCATGCAAAATACCGTGTCATCGTTGATGGACATTGGATTTTCCGTTTGCTTCGCGCTGGAATCCCATTGACACTTCCGTCGCAAGAGCTTTTGCTACGAATGTCACCGTGCCTGGTGCTTGTGCAATTTAATGTCGGGCACACCGCCCTAGCTTCCGCCGCCTCGGCTGTGCCGGACTCCGCGCGTCAGTAGCCGTAGAACTCTTCATAGCGCATCGCCTGTTCTTCAATCCCGATTTCTTCGAGCATCCGCTGCATTGAGGTGGTCATCGCGGGCGGCCCGGCGAAGTAGTAGATCGGACTCATGAGGTCCGGCAAATGACGCTGCAGCATGTCGCGCCCGACGAAATCCGTTTCACCCGACCAGGGGTGACTCGATTTCTGCGACTCGGTCATGGTTGCAATCAACCGGTAGTTCGGGTTGTCCCTTTCCAGCTGCCGCAGCTCGGCAAGGAACGCTGCGTCCTCGGGCCGGCGGTTCGAATAGAAAAGATGAAGCCGATGTGGCAACTTCTCATGCGCCGCATGCACCACCATCGCACGGAACGGCGTAATACCGATACCGCCGGCGAGAAATACGGCCGGCCGCGAGGCGTCTTCGTGCAGCACCATTTGGCCGTTGGGGCCGTCTATCTTGGCCCTCATTCCAAGCGGCGACGTTTTTAGCACACGTTTGAAGGCGCTGTCGCGCATCCGCGTAGCGATCATCAAATCCGGTTCTTGGGGGGCACTTGCGATAGTGAACGTGCGCGAGTCGCCTCCTTTGTCGGTCTCCAACGGGTTTACGAGCGTGAAAAGCAGCGACTGGCCAGCTCGATGCGTGAAGCCGGCTGGCTTGGCGAAATAGAAGGCCATCGTGCCTGCGGCCACGGTCTCCCGCGCAGTCAGGGCGACTTCATAGAGTGCCATCGTCGCCTCGGTCCACAAGCGCGTGCATTACGTCACGCAAAGGAGAACTTTGCATTTGGTCGCCTCGTGAGGCTCACCGTATTAAAGAGCTTCCAGCCTGTGGTGCTCGATCCGGCCGATAGCATCACAGCTGCTCAGAACGTGCGAATCCCCGGAAAAAGCTCGGTGCAATCATGGCGCGCGCCCGCATCGTCGTACCAGTAGAGCTTATTGGCGGCCTCGCCCTGGGTGAGCTTGTGCGAGCCGTCGCAGAACGGCTGATTCTTGGACAATCCGCATTGGCAGAGATGTTTTTCCTCGCCGCCGATGGCGAGTTTGTACGGTCCTTGATGTGTGCGTTCTACCACGCGTGCCATCACAGTCTCCTTTCCGAAGCTACGCAAACGGCGGGTTCGCCACGTGCGACTTTCAACGAGGCCAACCGACTCGCAGTTACTCGACCTCGAGCATTCTCTTCATGTCCTGTCTCCAACGGTGAATGAAACGACGCTCTACGCGGACCCTCCCGGCGCGTCCGGTTGGCCACCCGATATGGCCAACCGCAGGCGATCGAGCACCGTGGAGACAATGCGATCGCAGTGTTCCCCTGCGAAATCGAACGCATTCACGGTGGCCACGTCGATATCCCTCGACAGCGACGCGCGCAGCAGTGCCCGTGCCCGAAAGGCACGCGTGCGTACGGTCGTCGGGGTCAGATCGAGGCACTCCGCGGTCTCTTCGACCGACATCTCCTCGACATCGCGCAGGATGAACACCTTGCGGAACTGCTCAGGTAGCGCGTCGATCCGCCGTTCCAGTAATCGGCGCAGCTCGGCGCGCATCGCGGAGGCATCCGGTTGTTCGACAGTCTCGTCGACCATGGTTTCCTCTACCGAGCGCGGCTCGCCGCGCTCGTCGCGCCGCACCCCCGACTGCAACGGTACGACGACGGCCACGTGCTTCTTCTTGCGCAGCAGTGCGTAGGCCTTGTTGATGGCGATACGCGCAAGCCAGGTCGAAAGCTTGGCACCCCCGCGGAAGCTAGCGATGTTGCGATAGGCGGCAAGATACGTCTCCTGCACGGCGTCCTCGGCCTCGACGTCGTCTTTGAGGATCGAGCGCGCGATCCGATAGAGCATGCGGTTGTGCGTGCGCATGACCGCCTCGAATGCTCGACCATCGCGCGCTTCAATAAGACGCGCGAACCGGAGGTCATCGCGCGTCCACTCGGTTGCCACACGCGCAATCATCCCTCTGCCTTTTTCCGGGTTGGTCTGAAACATTAGATGTCGGCGGCGGCCCCCGCGTTCCTGTGAGTTTTGTAGCAAACTCGTGGCTCCTTGCGCGAAGTAATCGACCGATACCCCCGATGAGCAATCAACGCACGGCCTTCGTGCTCGCCGGTGGCGGCAGTCTCGGCGCAGTTCAGGTCTGCACGCTCAAGGCGCTCACGCGGTTGGGCGTTGTGTCCGATTGCGTCGTTGGCGCATCCGTGGGAGTAATCAACGGCGCGTGCTTCACTATGGAACCCAATGAGCAGGGCGTGACACGTCTGAAACGTATCTGGCTGCGACTGCGCTGGGCAAACATTTTTCCGTTCTCCGCCGCCAGCAGCGTCCTAGCCGCCTTCGGCCGACGAGACCACCTAGTCACGCCCGCTCCGCTGGGGGTGCCGATCAAATCCGAACTGCCGGACTAGAGGCTGGAGAACGCGCGAATCCCGTGCCATGTCGTCGCGACCGACGCACTGACCGGCATCGGGGTCGCGCTCGCTTCCGGGCTCGTTGTAACGGCATTGCTGGCCAACAACGACATACCCGCCGTATTTCCGGTGGTTTCGACTGACGGTCGCCACCTGATGGACGGCGGGAGAGCCAACAAGACGCCGATATCCACAGCGGTTGATCTCGGCGCGAGCCGCGTAGTCGTGCTTCCTACCGGCATGTCGTGTGCGCTGGAAGGACCACCCCGCGGGGTAGTGGCCCTCGCCTTGCACGCCCTGAATCTGCTAGTCATGCGCCGGCTGTTGAACGACATCGAGCGCTTTGCCAATCGAGCCGAGCTGATCGTGCTCCCCCCTCTATGTCCGTTCGCAGTCAGTGCGTACGATTTCTCGAATACCGGCGAATTGATTCATCGGGCCGAGGCGGCTAGTCGACTGTGGTTTCAGAAAACGGTTTAAATGGCCACAGCATCCCGATGGAGTTGGTGCCGCATCGTCACGGGGACTAGCGACGAACGGTTTTTTCGCGACATTGCCTTCGGAGAGCGAGAACTCGAGTGCCTCCTTTGCGGGGTCGAGTTTTCTTTGTGGGACTTCCGCAAGGGGTCGCGTTTACCGCATGATGACTCCTCTCGGCGACGATGGGTTGAGGCAGTAATGAGGCGGATTGCGATAGTTCCGCGAATCACCTCCTTTTTGGCACTGCATGGCCAGAAGCAGTAGTTGTCGACGTCGGCTAGGTTTTACCGAAATCGGAGAGTGGGAATGCTGATCATGCCCCAACATAGATGCATAGGAATTTTCACTAATCGCTCCGGGACCGGGATCTAATCGACCGGGCCTCCTTCGTGGACCGTCAATTTGATCCTTGCAATCAATTGCTTGCATCCCTCCTTCGGGTCGAAATGGCGCTTCTATCACCCGACCCACACGCAGGCATGCAGGGCCTAGCAAGCGGCGAGATCGTGAATTCGAGGCAATGCGGGAACGCCGGGGTAGCTCATGGCATCCAATGCAAGTGGGAGGCAATATGTCCGCAATGAGCAAATCGCGTCGCCCTGTCGCCTATGACGACGCTTCCGACACCCAACTTGCTGTTCGGGTCGCGCACGGCGATGTGGCATGTTTCGAATTCGTGATGCGCAGGCATAACCGGACGCTCTTTCGCACCGCGCGGGCGATCCTGCGCGATGACGCCGAGGCCGAGGATGCGCTGCAGGAGGCGTATCTGCAGGCCTATCGTTGCATGGGCAGCTTCCGGGGCGAGGCACGACTTTCCACGTGGCTTGCCCGCATCGTAGCCAACGAGGCTTTAATGCGCCTGCGCAGGCAGGCGCGGCGAAACGCGATCGTACCGCTGCACGCTGCCGCGACGCTGGAGGAACTCGAACAGATGGCCGATGACCGAAACGAAAAGGATCCCGAGAGCGCCGCACGGCGCGCGGAGATGAGAAAACTCCTGGAAGATCGAATCGATGCATTGCCCGACGCATACCGAGCGGTTTTCGTGTTGCGCGCAGTGGAGGAGTCTTCCGTAGAAGAGACCGCGGCGATCCTGCAGATTCCCGAGGCAACCGTGCGCTCTCGTTTCTTTCGCGCACGAAGCTTGCTTCGCGAAGGCCTCGCCGCAGCACTGGATCTGGCATGCGAGGATGCGTTCGCTTTCGACGGCGAACGCTGCGATCGTATCGTCGCGGGCGTAAAAGCTTGCCTTGCCGCGGGGTTATAGAGCGTTACGCGTTCGGCAAAAAGCTATGCGCCTCTTTATTGCGATTCTCCGGAAAACATCCGTAGGCGATCACCCGGTCAAGCATCTCGACAGCGGCAAATCCACGGTCGGCCTCTAGTCCAAGCAGCCCTCGACAAGGGGCCGGAACATCGCGTCGCGCCGTGTCATCCAATGCCACAGGAACCCTCGTACAAGGAAACGACAAATGCTTACAACTTCGATCCTTTTGTTCTTGGTCGCCGCGACCGGTGGGATCGTGATGGCCGTTCGCATATTCAAGAATACCTATCCTCCCTTAGCGGTTGCGCTGGCGCACGGTGGCGTTGCGGCCTTGGCTTTGCTCGTGGCGCTTGTGTTGGCCATTGCACCCGGCGCGCCCCAGATCCTGAAGACTGGCGTTGGGGTGCTGATTCTGGCCGCCCTCGGAGGATTCTTCCTTTTCAGCTTTCAATTGCGTGGCAAACCGCACCCCAAGGCGGTCGTGGTACTGCATGCGCTTCTCGCCGTCGGTGGTGTCGGTTGCCTAGTCCTCGCGGCGCTTTGATCATGCGCCGCTTGACGCTGGGCGGCGTGCCCTTGCACCCGGCGTTGGTGCATTTCCCAGTCACCTTCTGGCTGCTTGTCCCTTTGCTGGACATCGGCTACCGCCTGGGGTTGGGAGAACAGTACTGGCGACTCGGCTGGAATTTGGCATTGGCAGGATTGGTCTTCGCTCTACCGGCCGTCGTAGCAGGAACTATGGACGCATTGGCGAGTCGCAAGGTCGAAGCCGCCCAGGCAGATGTGTGGCGCCATGCATCCATGATGCTGTTGGCCTGGACGCTGTACGCTCTTGCTGTGTTGTTATCCTCGCCGGGCGATCCGACGCAGGCGTTTGTCCCCGTTTGTTTGATGCACTTCGGGGGCGCGATTTTGCTGGCCATCGGAGCCCACGCAGGCGGACGCCTGGCCCACGTGCACCATCTGCCTTGCGCAGGCGCCAAAAGAGAGGTGACTGGTTAGGCGCAGGATCTTCTTGATATTGCTACGCGAACGCGAGTTCGACGCTTTCGCAAGGGCTGGTCAAAATTAGACTGGTGCAGACCGTCTATATTTCGTTGGCGGTGCGCCTCGCAATTGGAATCGTGTTCCCTGTCAACACCTGCACTCGCTCCAGGTGGCGAGCGCCCGTGGGGCTTTGCCACGTGCCAACACGAGCGAACCTGCGGTTCGTGACGCCGAATTTCTGACTCGTGCAGCGTGACAGCGCGCGGCTTGGCACGGGCACCATCGACAGTCAGCCGGGAGATCCAGCGCAACGGCGGGATCGAGTGGTACCGGGCAAACCTGGCCGAGCAATATGCCTGGGACCGGGCGTTGCGCCCCAAGGCCTGCAAATTGGTCAAGAATCCGGCTCTGGCGCGCGTCGTGGCAGAGAAGCTGCAGCGACAGTGGTCGCCGGAGCAGATTGCCGGATGGCTCAAGCGCACGTTCCCGCACGACGAGCAGCTGCACGTGTCCCACGAGACCATCTACCGCACGCTCTATATCCAGGCCCGCGGGGCGCTGAAGAAAGAGCTCGTCGAGCATTTGCGGCGTACCCGGACGATGCGCCGCGCACGGCATCACGCGCAAAAGACGCACAACCACGGCCGGATCGTCGACGCGGTTTCGATTAGCGAGCGGCCGGCCACGGCCGAGGACCGGGCGGTGCCCGGGCATTGGGAAGGCGACTTGCTCATCGGCAGCGCCAACAGCCAGATCGCAACGCTGGTAGAGCGGCAGTCTCGCTACGTCATGCTCCTGAAGGTCGACGGCAAGTGCACCGAGACGGTCGTCAATGCGTTGATTAAACACGCCCACAAGCTGCCCCAGGAGCTGTACAAATCCCTGACCTGGGATCGGGGCAAAGAGATGGCCGACCACAAGCGCTTCACGCTGGCCACCGACATCCGGGTCTACTTCTGCAATCCGCAAACCCCCTGGCAGCGCGGATCCAACGAGAACACCAATGGGCTGCTGCGGCAGTACCTACCCAAGGGCATCGACCTGTCGAGCTACTCGCAGGCCAAGCTCAATTCCTTTGCGCGACTCTTAAACGAGCGCCCTCGGAAAACCCTGGACTACCAAACCCCGGCAGAACGATTTAGCCTAGCTGTTGCGTCGACCGGTTGAAACCGCAAGCGCGTTGCCGACATCACGCGGTCTCGCGGAAAGCGACTGCGATCCGTCGCACGCAACCAGTTCCTGCCGCTCGTAGCGGCGCAAACCAGCCTTTCAGAGGGCTTCCGTAAGCAGACTTTCGGCGGGCAAGGCTACTATCAGAAAGCAAGTGGCC
>Ga0187782_10002781_pt1 | contig 12951 bp, 13 predicted proteins | sample 0715_SJ02_MP15_2_FD_132454 | JGI IMG/M metagenome (GOLD analysis project Ga0187782, IMG submission 132454) | Tropical peat soil microbial communities from peatlands in Department of Meta, Colombia - 0715_SJ02_MP15_20_MG | ecosystem: Environmental > Terrestrial > Soil > Wetlands > Peat | place...
AGAGGGGTCCGATTGGAGGTGCCAGTTGGGACTACAGAGGCGTATGTGATAGAGATACCTATCGCGACGAGGAGCATCTGGAGGAGATGGTGGACCGACTGCTGAATCATCGATTCTTAGAGCAGGAGCGCCGGTAGCTGAACAGCGGGTCCGCGGCTCCCAACGTTTCTCTGGAAGGTGTTGCTCAAAAAGAGTCACTGAAACTTTGTAGAAACGCAAGACTGGGAGGGAAGGCTGGTAGCGGCTAGAGTCAAGTTCGAAAAACTTTAACAGCTCGCTATCCTAGCTCTGCCGTGCCTTGCGAACTCCTCTAGTTGTTCCGGTAATCGTTTCGTTGCTCATCGCGAGCATAGCCATTGGAATTGATCCGATTTACGTGACAGCTCAATCCAATACGGTATCAATGGTTTTCATTGTGGATCCACCGGCGCCGGTTGCGAATAAACCACTGGTTTTCTATTTCGATGCTTCACATGTGAATGGCGTTGTTCGAACGGTCTTGGTTACTTTAGGTGCTAGCTGTGGTCAAGATGCAAAATTGAGCGTGGCATTCCAAATTGTGCCGCCAAAGAGTTCAGGAGAGGTAACACTGACAACCGGTCTACCGGCAGGTCAGTACAGCGCCTACGCAGATGTTGTCGATATCGGTTCAACTGCGAACACAAGTGGTCCCTGCTCGACTTTCATAGTCGCACCGAGCTAGTTACGACCGATTGATGGATGACCGTAACCGAGTCTCAAGTGGACTTAGGAGCTTAGCCCGTTCATAGTATTTGCTTAGTACCAACTAGGGACTGCCGAACGACCCACCTTCGGAATGATGACTCCACTCCCAGTCACGATGCTTGCCCTAGGAGCGCGGGAACCTCAAACCTCTTTCTGGCAACAAGACTGCAAAACAGAGAGAGGCTGCCTTCTAAAGCCCGACGGCAAGCTCTGATGGCGTAACAAATGGTTCGTGAGCAAAGTGAGAGGTGCCTTGAATGAAGCTATGGATTCACTCAGGGTGGTTCAACACACATCCCGAAACCTTAACGAAGCAAGTAATCGACCAACTAGCACAGGACAACTCCGTAGATCAGATACGAAAAGCGTATGTCGCAACGCTCGAACTCGAAGATGAAGCTCAACTCTGCGTCTTCATCCAAACTAACCTTCTAGCGGTTTTCCACAAAGTGAGGAATTCAGTATCAATCGATATTCTGCGAAAATGCCCAGACCATAACCAACGCTTCCACGTTCATGACATGTTCGAACTCGTAGGTACGATCTTTGACCCAGATGCGCCGGATTATCCCGGCTTGAACGTTCTTGACCTGCCGAATTCGATCGGAGTTAGGTTCAGGTCGGTGTTTGACGCCGACTTGGCCGGATTGTGGTCAAGAGAAAAGTCAGTTCCGTTTCGTTATGAGCCTGCAGCAGCTCGAAAGAAGTTGAGGAATCTAACTACGACTAAGTCTACGCGCATGTCACGCTAAATTAGAGATTTTGCGCGCATGTCACTCGAAATCCTTGGAGGTTAAGAGGTTTTCCTAATAATCTGCGCGCAGGTCACGCAAGACTTTGCTCGGTTGATGGTTTCGGTTCCTATTTTACGCGCATGTGGCGTGAAGTTAGAGATTATACGCGCATGTCACGTGAAGTTCTCGAAGTCTCATCATGAACGGGGTTGGAGTTCGCATACATCAGCCTCTATCTCGTCAACCCTGAGTCTTCGTGCTGCGCTGACGCGTCGGTGCCCATCAGATTCAACAAAGAACTCGCTTCGATATCTTAGGAGAGTGATTGGAGATGCTTCACTCTCGGAAATATCAAAGCCGCGAATCTTCACAGATTCCAGAACCGTTACGTCACGCTCCTCCTCAACCCACGGCACCCAGTTAGAGTCATAGTCGCGGCCGTTGCTCACGCTGCCAACTATCAGTCGCGCCGACCCTCAACAACCGAGACCTGGAGCGTATTCTCCTGTAGCGAGAGTTGGGCAAGGGCTACGCCTTCAGGCGTCATGATTGCGGTATGATACTCGTCTGTGGTCTGAGGGTTACTCGAAGCTGCAAACGGAACCGCATTTGGTATTGGAGGGTTAGCAGATACAGGCGCAACCTCATTCAAGCCGGTTAGGATGCGTCTGATACTCGCTTCAAGTTCTGCGAAAGAACCCTGTGAGGTATCTTTGGTTGGGAGGATTGTTTCCACATTGAGGGCTAGGGTTTCGATGCCTTCACGCGTTCTTCTTTTCAGGTTACGAGAGACCTGAATCTTCACATGAGTACTCTTTGGCAATTCCATTTTCACCCTCCGTTCACCTTGATGTCCTCGACGACGTTTGAGTCGCTCTCGGAGGAAGAAATAGGGGAATTATCTGGGGGGTATAGCAGCTTCCTACGCTTATCCTCGGGGTCAGGTTCCTCAATGACCAAGCCGCAATCCACAAGCGCAGGCACAATCTCCCGCCTGAGCGTCTCGTCCGCTAGATGGCGTCCATAATGCTCGAAGTAGCGGTTGAGAATTCTCCTCCTGTCCGCAACCGTCTCATTGTCCAACAGAGGTTTGATGACTGACTCATAGACCTCGTACGTTTGAGGGGATAGCCCCAACTCGTTTGCTTTCGCTATTCGATTGTACAGCTCGAAACCGGCGTCAACGTCTTCCTGATTCGCAACGACCGCTCCATATCCACGTCGTTCACGCCACCATAGATTCAGAAGGGCGTGAGCCTTGATGAGGCTGAGAGTTCTCGGTAGGTCTCGTTGATGGCGGGGTGCGAGGCGCTTGTGTGTGTTGAGGAATCGCTGGTAGATTTGATCTTGATCCTCGATGATGACCTGTTTAGTGTTCGATGAATGGATGGCTTCAATTCTGTCCCGCAACCACTTTCTCAGGGGATGCGACTCTATCCACTCCCGGAACGCCTGCCTGTCACTCACTCTTCTCACCGCAAGTTGTAGACTCTCCTGCAGTTTCTCGACACCGGTGTCAGGGCTGAGGATGAATGCCCGAGTTTTCTCCTGCTCATCAAGAGTAAGCTTTGCCGAGCACAGAATCACAGTTGGATAACCCTCCAAGATCACATTCTTCGTCCTCATCGGTCCTTTCGTGGACTTGTCGGTGATCTTGTAGAGGAGTTCTCGTTGATCGTGGCTCATCAGAGGCCGAAGACGTTCCAACAGCGAGTAATGCGGCTGATCTAGGAAGACAAGAATCTTCTGCCTCAAGTCAACTTTCAAGACCTGCGCCTCTTTATCCCATTTCCCGTTATCGTGAAAGAAAGCGGTTGGTGAGGCGGTTGCAATTCTCAAGACCACGTCACTGAAATATGCGACAACTTCCAGCGCAACGTATGTCTTCCCTGCACTGGATTCTCCAGCCATCAGAACGTTCACTTGGTCCTCGTCCGTGAACGTCAGAAGACAACCACACAGGAGAATGAGTTTCGTTGAATCATCATGCCGAATAGTCGAACCAAGCGCCTCGCTCACTTCATTGAAAGTTACAGGTCGCTGAACTGCACGCCAGTAGGAAGAGACCAGCTCGTCCGGGCTCACGCAGAACTTGGCGCAGAGGCTATCTTCGCATCCTTGAGCATAACGATCTTGCAGACTAAATGGACCTAAAATCGTCTCGCCCTGTCGATAGTAATACCCAGCAGCGGTAACTATGCAATCCAACGTTTCGGGACAGAAAGGACCCCCAGATCCTTCCCCTATTTCATTCGTCATAAGAGGCCTGTTTCGAGCGATATTAAAAGCGGAAACAGAACGATATTTCATTTCGACTTCCTTCGAGCAGAACTGACACAGTTGCCCTCCGCTCACCTCAACCGATAGCTCTCATCGAAGCAAAGCTCAATCAACGCTCCTGGTGTGGAAAGAAAGATTGGAGTTCAAGCCCCCTGCAACTCTCTCGATGCTCATCCTACATCGTTAAGTTGTCACCTGAGAACCTACCAGCGAGTCCGGCAGGGAAATCAAGGCAACACGTCAGCTCGCTGTCACCTGCTTTCTCTTTCGGTTGTTACAGCAGGATAAAACCGCCCCCTCGTGAATCCTCCCTCCAGTCACCGGTGTGGAGGATGATGGGCCCAGCTATGCTTGTGCCTTACCGGCGACAGCCATGAAGCCTCAAAAAGGTCTCAGTCTCGTGTGAGGTTGAAGTTGGGGCGGACTTTGCTCCCCTCTGCCTCCTAAGATAAACATCCGTCCTGGAGGCCCGCATTGGAAAAAGAGCTTTCCCGAAAGCTAGACCATGTCCTTGCCGGAATAATCCCAGTGGCATCACACGGTCAACGCGCGTACATTGTTGAAATCCCTTACGAATCAAAAATTAATGGAGGGATCCGTATGGGTGTTTGTTGCCGTAACTTACGTAACGGTGGGTCGTTCCTGTCTCAGCTGTATCCGACGTACCTTACTGCAACGTATGGTATGACAGCATTTTCCAACGTCAGGCCGCTGTCATATTTTGCCCCCCTCTGGGGGCGCCCGCTAAATTTGCGTTACAGCGCTGGAGCTGGGTCAAAATGAAAACGGGCCTGGCTACTTGCGTTCGTAACCAACAGCCAGTGCCAAGGTCGAATCCACTGGGATTTGAATTGGCGCTAACTGAACCCGCCACCATGATGGTACCTTCTATGGCACCGATACTAGGCTCTCTGTCGCCTAGTTATGTCATAAAGCGATATCACACGATGACGGCTTTCAGAGGGACGCCACTGATACCATTTGAGGTAGCACCGCTGGCTAGTAGGTGCGAGGTGGCCGTGATCTGGCCGGGAAGAAAGCTGAACCGATGCGGGAGAGGGCGGGTATCTTTGTTCACAGTTGGGTTGGTTTCTGAATTCGCGGACTGCATGCGTTCCTTAGGAACAGTCCCGTTCAGTGTCTGTCTTTCGCGATCCATTCGTGTCCTTGCTGCGTGTACATGAGCCTCGACTGTTTGTGAATATCGAATCTTGAGGCGGGCAGCTCCTTGGCCCCTCTCCATGAGTTTGACCGCGGTCTCGTTCATGCTCTCCGCGTGTTCTCTTCTCATGATCCCCTTAAGTCTCCTGCCCACAGCGGCCTCGATCGTCGCTGCAACAAGCATGCAGACTGGGTCCAAACGTGTGCTGTCTGATGACCCACATTTGAAGAAGATCACGAGCATCCGCAGCGAATGGATATGAGGCACGCTATCCCATTCCACCGCAGGCGGATTGGATCTTGCAGCCTGAATTCGCTACTCTTTCCGTCAACTACAAGTTTCAGCTTGGCGGCATACTCACTGGACCCCTTCGGTTAGACAGTGGTTAAGCGAGTCGAGTTATGTGCAATACTTCCGCGTCTTAGCGGTCAATCCATAGCATGAACAAGGATCAAACGATCAGCAAAATAGATCCTCTAGTTAGCGTACTTGGGATAGCGGTCTACGTGTGACTGCCCTACGCCTATTCGATTCTTGTGCTACAAGTGCGAGCATTCATAGCAGTCGCGGCCACACCCGCCATCCTCGCTTGGATAGGCGGACGATGGCGCCACACCTCCACCAACATCCCTTGAAAATGAAACAGTCTCACGGCCGGGGCAGGCGACTAATTCCAAGGATTCCAAATAATACCTCATCCACGTGAGGCCCCATTACGCTACCCACACTCGATTAAAGCACATCTCCAACTCAACGTTATTAGGTAAGAATGGTATTCTTACCTTTGGATGATGAGATTTGCCATCCAAACCTAAGGCCGGCCTACTTACCAGAAAAAATCGAGTGAACAATCACGGCGAAGCAGAGGAATGGTCCAGGCGGATGACCTCGAAAGGCCAGATTACTATCCCAAACCTCATTAGAAGGCGATACAACATAACGATGCACACGAAGCTAGAGTTCGTGCCTCGCCCAGAAGGAATCCTTCTGAGGACTGCTGATGACCGGGGGAATTTCCGAAAACTTGCTGGTTCAGCCTCTAAACATTGGACTGTCCGTGAAATGTTAAGACGCTTGGATGAATTGAGAGAAGAAAATGTCTAGCGCAATCTTCGAGACACGTTTCTTCATACATTTCTTTGCTTCACCCGACCCTAATGTGCACCGCAAGCTACTGGAACTGATGGACAGGTATCAATCGAGACTGGTCTCGGCGATAACGATCTTTGAAATCTACAAGCTGTCCCTTGAAAAAGAGGGTAGAGAAACCGCGGAGACGAGGGTGTCACGAATGACAAAAGAGTTCAGAGTCGTTGCAGTAGACACTCAGGTAGCCACAAGCGGAGCCCAGCTCAAACACGCCGCCAAAGTGAGATACAACGAGAACGTGCCAATGGCAGACAGCCTGATTGCCGCAACCAGCACAATCAACAAAGCGGTATGCATAACAGACTCACCGCATTTCGAAAAAATACCTCAAGTCAAGTGCAAATGGATATGAGCCCGTTAACACATAACCATCTTCAACGTGTTTCGTTACGAATTCTCTCATAACATTTGGTGGTTCGGTAGATGAACGATCTGAATCCTACGCCTTGATTGGGGTTGTTGGTTTGTGTAGCGCATGGTAGAGCGGTTTTCTATGACTCGATTGTGATTCGGATTGCATTTGTTACACCTCCTTTGTTTTCTTTGAAGTAGCCGAATTCTTCGGGGCTGACTTGAGTTTGAAGACAAGCCAGTAGCCGTGGAGATTCTGTAGGTGACCTCGAAGCTTCCACGTGGTGGGACCCATGCGCACGTAGATTCCGAGATCGATGAGTTCGAACCTGTCAGATAGTATCTTCGTGATGTTGAAGTGGTGTGGGATGAGGATACCGTCACTGCGTGGGTCCATGATCTTAACCAGCAGTAGACCGTTGGGTTTGAGGAAAGTGTGAGCTTTTTCCGAGAGGCGCTCGACTCGGTGGTTGAACTCTTGAAGGCTTTGGTTCTTTGTGTATTTTGCGGGATTACGGTCGGATGACCATGAGTTTCGTGTTTTCTTTGGGTGATCAAATGAAACCCGTTTAATCAGATATGGTGGATCGAAGATGGCTGCGTTGTGTCTGCCAAGGTTTGAGTAGTTATCTGTCAGTAGGTTTCTCTTCTTCACATTTCGACTTGCAGGCTTTGCGTCGCACGCGGTTACTCGGTATTTCCTACGTAATGTGGGGTCATTGGTTATGATTTTCCAGAGATGACCTTTGCCGTATGTTAGGTCAATAACTTTCACTTTGGGAGTGCGTGGGTAGTAGAGTTCAAGCAGCGATCGCATGATTTCGGGTTGTTCGTTTAGGAAAGCACTGAATACCAAACTCTACCGTTCCCCGATTTTCGCTTCGGTGTTGGGTTGAGGTAACGTGGGTTGTTCTGGTGGTATGATTGGCGGGCGAGGGGGTCCTGCATCGTGGAATCTGAAGAGTTTGATCTTGTTCGCTCGTATCCCGGTTACAGCATCTGATACAAAGGATGAGCTGTAAGTTGCTTGGAGATTCTCACATTGGTTCCTGACTGGGGGGTATCCATTCCCCGTCCATTCGTTCTTGATTCGGTAACACCATTTTCGGCAATCGGCAGTGTCGATGCAAGTCGTTCCAATCGGTAAATCGAAGATCGCACCACTGCGGTCGATCTTCTTGTTCCCTTTCACTATATGTATTCGCATTTTTCATCGCGGACACCACGGTCAATCCACACCACAACGATGCGTCACACCGCGCACACATCGAATGCGCGTGACTCGAACCACGGATCATAGGCAGTTCATAGCGCTGCAAGTCATCCTCCTTGAAGAATTAGCTGAATTCCTCGACGAGTTGCTGGCGAAACGAAATCGCACCGACGCTGAGAGAGAAACCTGCCGAACTCACGTAATGTTACCAAGGAGTAGCAGCTCCGGTTTCATAATCGATTTTAGAGTTACGATCATCCTCGATGGGAGTAGCGTGAACCGTAAGCTGGTGCTCTGTTGGTCGGTGGAATACGATCACAAATTCTTGATTTTCTTTACACTCATCAAGAAGAACACTCGTCCGAGGGTAGACAGTACTGGACGGCTCGCGGTGTTTCGAAGGCGATTCATCCCTGGATGAATGCATCTACGGTGTGGAAAGTTATTGACAAATTCAGCCGCTGTGGGCTGATTGAGCCTAAGTCTCGAGTGCGGGTGCCGTTGAGTAGGGGGAGTGTCAAAGATGCGTGGGGGAACCCCATCGAGCGAACGAATACGCGAGAGTTCAGATCTGAGGTCCCCGTGAGACTTCTCCCCTTGGGTAGGCGTGTCGCTCAGCTGATGGGTTTTGCTCGACGGGAAGGAATTTTTGAGCTGGGACCTCAAGAGAAGCGCCTCTCAGAGAACGATGATTTGCTGGCCAAGTTCAAGCAGGCAGGGTTCACTGAAGAGGAAGTTAAGGCTGCGTTGTGTGCAGGCGTCATATGCGATGAACCAAAGAAATTGTGGACTCCTGGGGAGGGTATGATACAGGATCCTATTGCAGCAGCTTTTCAGCCTCGTTACGTGGAGATTCGATACAAATACAAGCAGGTGTAACTGCCTAGTTGTTCTTCAGATTGTGTTCAGTCGCTGCCGAGCGATTTTACAGTACTCAGCGCTGATTTCGATGCCCAAGTATGCCCTGCGTAATCGTTTTGCGACTTTGAGAGTTGTTCCTGAACCGCACATGGGGTCCAGAACTAAATCGCCTTCATTCGACCAAGAGAGGATGTGGTCTTCCACCAGTCTCTCAGGGAAAACTGCGGGATGTTTGAACGCAACCTTGTCACTGGTTGTTCCACCGAAACCCACTGCATACTCCCAAATGTTGGTTCGTGTCTTTGTCTCGTTTAACCTTCTGAGCACCTTATGGAAGGATCCGTCCGCTTTACGATTTTCAGGAAGCATCTCGTACCCGGACCTCACGGTCTTCTCTTTGAGAGGATGAAATGTTTGGGGCATCCCTTTCGTAAACACAAACATGAACTCGAAACAGTTTGTGTATGCGTTGGTTCGCATGAAGGGTGTATTCTTCTTTCGATAAATCATAATGTCGTGAACCCTAAACCCGATACTTTGAAAGAATAACGCCTGCCTGAAACTTGAGAGGGAGAATCCCTCCCGTTTGCGGATTCGGTCACCAACGACCCACACAACAACCCCGCCGGGTTTCGTTACTCTCCAGAGTTCTCTGGCTACGCGATTGAAGTCGAAGATGTACCCATTGTAGTCGCGTAAATCATCATATGGCGGCGATGTAACCGTTAGGTCGACACTTTCGGCAGGGAACCATTGGAGAACCTCGGCGCAGTCGCCGCAGATGATGCCTGATGGTAACTGAGACCTTGATTCAGCAACATTATCTTCTCGCACGTTCCATCGCGATCACCCAGTCGGTGGAGCAGACAACGATGCATGACACCGCGCACACTTTGGACGATCGTGAGCATCTTAAACGACCTCATTCGTGAAGAGAATTTTAACCGGTAACGTGAAGTTGTCGATTGACGTCTTGGCGTATGAATAATTCTACACGGGTCGAACGGATTTAGTCCATTATAGCCATGGTAGAAGAATACGTGCTGTCCCGAAAACGAAAAAATGCAAAGAAGTGTCAAGCCATGGCGATCACTATTCAAGCTCAAAATACGACAGCTATGCAAGCGGCGAGATCAGAAATACGCTAGGCTAATGACATGAAGCATAGATTTCTCAAGCACGAAGCATGGCTTCTGTGCAAACTGCTTGTTTCGATTCAGGGATTTTCATTTTTCGAGTTCACGCTGCTTTAAAGCTTCTCTGAGAAACTAGAATTGACTGAAGTTGGCTGGGTCATGTGATCGGGTCGAGATCATTGTGGGGGAGAACGAGGTCCTCATCAAACCTCGCTACAACCCAGACTTTGTTGCCGAGATGAGGAAAATTAGAGGACGTCGTTGGAACCCGCAAGAACGGGTCTGGTCGATTCCCATATCATCCGAATTCAGGGCGCGCAAGGTTGCCAAGCGGCATTTTCCACCGAAGGAACCAGAGGCTTGGAAGGAGGAGACGGCGGACCAAATTCGGGGGCTTGTTCTTTTCTACCTGCCTGTCGGCATCGGAGTGGAGAGTGAGGTGATTAATGAGTTGGATGGGAGCACGACTGTGAGCATGCGGCGTGAGGATGCTCGTTATAAGTTGGAGGAGGTTAACGTTGTGGTTGAGGATGAGTGGCGGCTCCGGGAGTCTGTTAATGACGATGAGGCGGAGTATTTAGCGGAGAAGCTCTATGAGAGGCAGTCCTGCTGGCTTGATTTCAACTCGAAACCTAAACCGAGACACACACTCCCACCACCCTAACCCAGAGAGACGGTTGAATCACATCCTCTGCTGAGTTTCATGAATGACTTCATGCGAGTTACGAAGCCTCAACTATACGCTCAGTTCAATGTAGAATAGGAAAGAACCGAGCGGATGCCCGCTTCAAGGTGTTCACAAGTTGAGGCTCACATACGCTCAGCAAGAACACGAAAAGACCACGAAAGAGAGACGCTGAACACATTTTCCTGCACAATCACGACCGACATATCCTTAGAAACTTAGATAGGTCGGGTCTGTTTGGTGTGTGCTTGTGCGATTAGTTGTCCGGCAGTATTCTGGTTGTGGATTGTGGGAGTGAGAAGGTTGATGCGATTCAGCGTATAGTGAAAGAATTAGAGTTCAAGCCGCACAGGGTTAGGTTAGAGGACGTCTCAAAGACGAGGCATGCTGGGTACGCTGGGATTATTGTTTCAGGCTCCCCAATTCTGTTAACTGAAACCGCTCCCAGCAAATATTTGCGGGTTTTCCGTTTCGTTGTGTCCGGCAGATGCCCAACTTTAGGGATTTGTTTTGGTCACCAGATCATCGGGCTTCTGCACGGCGCGAAGATCTTCCGAGGAGTTGAATGCCGGGCCAACCAGACTGTTAAGGTTCTTGACGGGAGCGGGTTGTTTGAAGGGTTAGGGGCGAGGCTTTCGTTGAGGGAGGATCATTGTGAGGGGATAACGTTGCCGTCTCAGTTTCTTCTCCTTGCAACCTCGGCGAGTTATGCGGTGGAGGCGATGAAGCATCGGGATAGGGAGCTGTTTGGTGTGCAGTTTCATCCGGAAGCTTCGGGCGCAGTAGGGGTTAGAATTCTTGAGAATTTCCTAAGGCTCTGCAAGTGACGGGTCGTTCAGGTTGGTTTGGTGTGTGCTTGTGCGATTAGTTGTGTGGTTTCGGTTTCTTTGCAGAGTTCTGGGGGCAATCCGGAGAGGCATAGGAGGGCTGAGATTACGTTTGCCTCCTCATCGATCGCTTTTCTGATTTCAGATTCGGTTTTCTTGAGTTCGGTCTCCGTTTGTCTGAACGTGTGGCCTATGAAGATTTTTGGTGGGAATCCGGAACCCACCTGCATGAACCTTCCCCCGATTAGTAGGAATGGTATGTCTTTTTTCGGGTCGTGTTTTCGAACCAGTTTCTCCTCGGTCTTCAGGAGCTTCTCTAATGGTCTGAATTCTCGATCCTTTATTTCGCGTGCCACAAACTCGATGTGCGGGCTATTGTAGGTTGCTTTGGTGAAGTCGTAGGTTGGGAGGTTGAGGAATGGTTGGTCTCTGGCTGCGCTTATGGTCTGCCTCAACCCCTCCCATTGTCCAAATTTTTGGAGGCTCCTGACTATAGCCCATCGCTCGGCGGCGCAATAGGGACAATATTCGGCGCCCATGAAAAACACGAAGAGCTTTCCACTTCGCCGCACCGTGTCATCAGAGACCTCGACAAACCTGCCGAGAACCTTGGGCTGTCTGCTCATCTCTTTAGCGCGCCGCCACGGCATATGGGGGGACATCATTTATCCCTACCCCTACACCCCAACAGAAACTAGCTAATCTTTACTATACAAGGCCCTGTCAACTTCTCGTTTCAGTGAATTACTACACGTAACTGCCTATCCTGATGTACTCCTTCCCATTACGGAACGCACGAACCTCAGGTTGAGATGGAGTAGAACTCAAGAATATTATTGTCGGGATCAATATACGAGACAGAGTAGTAGCCTGGAACGAATTCGGGGTGTTCTTCGCGTGGGAAAAATGGGTTGACACCGTGCTTACTCATACAAGCCGCCATCGTGTCGACCTCGCTCCGGCTTCCAAGGAGAAGGGCAACGTGTTCTGCTATGACGAATTCGTCCTCGCTCGGTTTTTTTGCTGACTCGTTGTCTGTTTGGTTTCCCAAGAAGTATTTTGAAGTTCTTATTACCCCAACGCTTCTTCATCTTCAAGTATTGCTTTGAAGCCTAATTCGTCCAGTAGTGGACCGTAGAAGTGCTTCGCGGCCGTAAGGTTTGAGACTTCTAGGGATATGTGGTCGACGCTCACCGGTTTTTTGGCATGCAACATGGCGTTTTCATCGGCTTCCAATCTTGGCGTGTCTCAGCATAAAATTTGGTTAAACACAAGCTTGGAGAGAGGCATGAATCTGGAATCGTTGTCCCTTTGATTACGTTCACCTCAGGCGTGTTTCAAGTTCGTAAGTTCATAATCAGTTGTGGGAACTGTTAGTCCCGCTTATATCAAAACATCCTGTGAGTCTATCATGATTCATCCAGGGGGCATCTGGTTGATGGTGACAGAATCATCGCAAGTACACACTGTCAACGATGTTATGACTCGATGGGTGGTAACCATCCCCCCCTCAGATTCTCTCTTGAAAGCAAGAGATGTGATGATACAGAATCATGTATCCCAGCTCGTGGTTGCCGATGAACGCGGCCGACCAATCGGCTTGATCTCTAAGCGTGACATAGCACGCTTCCTTCTGGAGGACACGACAACCCGAGATTTGGAGGAGATAATGGTTTCCGAAGCTTCATCCAAATCAGTTTCCAAGATTAGATTAGACTTACGAGTGATCAACGCGGCCAGATTATTCGATACGGATAACATTGCCTACGCGGTCGTGACGAATGAAAATCCGTTGATTGGAATAATAACCGAAACGGATCTTTCCCA
>Ga0187782_10002785_pt1 | contig 12946 bp, 9 predicted proteins | sample 0715_SJ02_MP15_2_FD_132454 | JGI IMG/M metagenome (GOLD analysis project Ga0187782, IMG submission 132454) | Tropical peat soil microbial communities from peatlands in Department of Meta, Colombia - 0715_SJ02_MP15_20_MG | ecosystem: Environmental > Terrestrial > Soil > Wetlands > Peat | place...
CGCGCGTATAGCGTATGTCATCCGAGGCGGAGGCTGCAATCTCTTGCGGCAATCGCCGCTTGGCAGCGCTCCTTCGGAAAAGGACACTAGAGGGTCAGTTTCTCTTTTCGAGGACGATCAAGGAGGCACGCATGACGGCATCAATTTTCCTCGCCAGGCTTCTGGGCCCGATGTATTTGGTCCTCTCGGTGGCGCTGTTCCTCAAGCCGCAGATGTTTCGCACGGTGTTGAGGGATTTCACCGCGAGCGCCGCTTTGATGTATTTGGCGGGCTTCTTCGGCCTGCTCGGCGGCATGGCGCTGATTTTGGTGCACAATGTTTGGTCGCTCGACTGGCGAATCGTCATCACGCTTTTGGGATGGATCGCGCTTGTGCGTGCGCTCATCGCCATCTTCCGATCAGAATGGATCCTGAAGGCCGGCAGCGTCATCCTCGAGCATCGCTCGATCTTTCTGGCCGCTGCAGTCCTCAATCTCCTCATAGGGCTGATCTTGAGTTTCTACGGCTATTCAGCGCAAAGTCCCGCGTGACTTGCGATCCTCGGGCGCCACGGCTGAGAGCTTCGACTCAGCCGTGGCACCCGATGCGATCGATCGCACCCGTTCACTCTTGCGGCACGCCCAGGATCTCGATGTAGCGACCGCCGAGGGACTTCGATCCGCCAAAGAGCAGTCGCGTTCCCGCCGGGTTGAAGCGGACGCAAAAGACCTGCTCGGGGGCCTCGATGTCGATCAGCGGCGTGAGGTTCGCCGCTCGCCAGAGGGTGACCGAGCCTTCGCGTCCGCCGGAAGCGACGATTTTTCCATCGGGCGACCAATCCAGAGAAAAAACTTCCTCGGCGTGGCCCCTGGCCCGCTGCAGCAACTCACCCGTCGCGACGTCCCAGATCGCCAAGTTCCCGTCGGCGTATGCAACCGCCAGTCGTTTTCCGGACGGGTCAAACTTCAATTCGTGAGACGATTGCCAGGACAACCTTCGCAGCAGCCGTCCGGTGGCGACGTCGAACAGGCAGGTCTTGGAATTTCGATTGCTTACGGCGACGATTGTGCCATCCGGGCTGAAGGCGGGCATCAGGCCCCCCTCCGTCGATCCGACGGGCAGCTCGCGGATCCGCTTTCCGCTCTCGGCGGACCAGAGGAGCGCCCGCATCCCGTAGCCGCCGGTCGCCAGCAGTTTTCCATCGGGGCTGAAACTGACGGCAGGCTGTCGCAGCTTCGTTTCCAGCGCCGTCTCTTTCCCGGTTGCAAGGTCGACCAGCAACGCCGTCGTCGAGTCGGTGGCCAGCGCGACGATGTTCAGGCGGCTGAAGTCGAAGCCGACGAGTTTGTGTCCCTCGCCAATCGTCCGCAGCGGTTCCAACTTGTCCCGCGAACAGATCTCCAGGGGCATGCCAAAAGGCAGCACCGCGACTTCGTTTTCATTGCCGGTGAAGCCGAGCCGATAGCCGTACTTCTCGAAGCGGCCCGCCGTTTCCAGGATCCGGGCATTGTCGAGTGTGATCTTCACCTTCGATTGCCCGGCCAGCCGCCGGCGCTCCTCGCATTTTTCGAGCTGATCTTGCGACAGGATCGTGTGGCTTGCCTTCGCGAACAAGGACCCCTCGCCGAACGGGCCCGATTTGAGCGTCGCGTTGAGGACCTCGGCTTTGACAAGCGCGGCACCTGCCACTTCAGCGGCGCGCTGCCGACGGGCCGCAACAAATTTTTGGCGCAGGGCGTCGATCCGCTCGGTGAAGCGTCGGATGTCGCCCCGACCGGCAAGTCGGAGCTTCTGCTTTTGAACCTGGCTCAATCGGTAGAGCCGGTCGATCGCGTCAATTCTCTTAGCGAGGATGTGTTCGAGTCTCTGCTGAACGTGCTCCGCAGCATCTGGACCACTTTCCCCGAGGGCCGCCTGGTTGAATTCGAAGACCAAGAATTCGGCAGGCTCGACAGGCTGGCCGTTGTTTGGCGCGGGGACGACATCCAGCTCGAGCTGTGCCGCATCAATCGTCCGCAGTCCGCCTGTCGCGCTCACGAGGGTGATGGTCGTCCAAAGGATCGACCGAAGTGCGATCGTTCGCATGGCGATGGCCGTTCTCAACGCGACAGAATGCCAACCGCAGTTTCGCAACTGTGTGGTGCATCACCAATTCTGAATCGCCACAAGGACGGCTGCAATGCGAAGAGTCATCCGTTACGACACTCGGGACCGGGAACAGCATTTGCATGAGCGAGCTTTTTTGCGCAGAGCCGGTGGTGGATCGTCGCGGGGCAAGACCGAGGAGTTGCCTAAAATGGCTAAGAAAAAAACGACCGGAAAGGCCAAAGGGACATCGCGACTAAAGCGAGCCGCGACACGGCGTCGAGCGAAACGATCAGAATCCGAAGCACCAGACGAGTCGGAAGTGCCCCGGGACCAGACGGGAGAGCCCCGGGAAGAATCGGAAGAGAGGGAAAAAAGAGTGCCCATCGAGCACTATTGCGGCGAGCGCTATAGCGGCAGGCCGAGTGGCGAGCCGGGCTCACTGGAAGATGAAACTCTCGACCGCAACGCGCCGTACAACAAAACCTACGGCAGACAATAAAGCTCGCAACGGACCTACCGCGTGCGTCCGTGGTTTTTGCTGCGGCTCGCATCGACGAACACAATGCTCGACGGATTGCCGACGGGGACGTAGTGGCCGGTGAAGGTCAGGCCGCCGGTCTGGCGGTCGACGCGGAAGACGGTGACGTTGTCGGCCCGCTGGTTGCAGCAATAGAAGAACTGGCCGCTGGGGTCGAAGGCGAAACTGCGGGGATAGTTGCCGCGCGTCCACTCATCCGCGACGAAGGTGAGCGTGCCGTTCGGGCCGACCGAGAAGATGCCGATGCTGTCGTGCAGGCGATTGCCGGCGTAGACGAATCGGCCATCGCTCGAGACAAGGATTTCCGAACAAAAGTTGCTGCCGGCAAAACCCGGGGGGAGAGTCAAGATCGTCTGCCGCGCCGTGAGCCGGCCGGTCGAGGCGTCGAAGTCGAACAACACGATCGTCGATGCCTCCTCCTGAATCGAGTAGAGCCAGCGGCTTCCGTTGGGCTGAATGGCGGGATGAAAGGCGAAATGCCGCGGCCCGTCGCCGGGTGGCAGGGCAACGATCCACGGATCGTTCGCACTCAGCGCGCCATCCCGCGGATCGAATTTCCACACATAAATGTTGTCGAGCCCCAGGTCCGTGTGCAGCACGAAGCGGCCGGACGGATCGGCCTGGATCATGTGGGCGTGCTGCCCATCGTGACCGCTGAAGGCGAAGCTGCCGGCCGGAGCGTTGGCCGAGCGCGTCGGGCCGAGCTTTCCCGCGTAAACCTTGCTGCCGGCCGTGCCGAGCTGCCCATCGGGAAGAATCGGCACCACGGCGATCGAGCCGCCGAAATAATTCGCCACGAACAGAAATCGTCCGGACGGATGAATGCCCACATAGGTGGGCCCCGCACTGCCCGAACCGACCGTGTTGCGCAGCTTGAGTTTTCCGGTGCCGCGATCGATGGCAAAGGCGCTGAGCGTCCCCTCCTTGCGTTCGCCGATGCAATCGGTTTCGTTCGTCGAATAGAGATGCGTGCCGGAGCTGTCGACCGCCAGGCAACTCGGGCTGGTGGTCATTTCCTGGATGCCAGCCGGCGTGAGCGCGCCGGTAGCGCGATTCACCCGAAAGATGTGGATGCCGCGCCCGTTCCCCGGCGGCAGATCGACCTGCGTCGGCCCCACGTCGCGAAGCGGCGAGCTGAAAGTGCCGACGTAGGCAAAAAGCGGCGCCGCCCGTTCGTCCGCGTGCGTTTCGAGCCAAACGTCCATAAAAGATGCTGTCCCCGCGAGGGCGACGGAATTCCTTAAGAAGGCCCGCCGCGACCAGTCATGCGAATGCATGGCAAGAAGGACTCGTGCCGCTCGCGACGGCTTCAATCCGTGATTCCCAACTCGCTCAGAATGAACGCCAGCTCGTAGGCGTTCTCGCGCATCGCTTCGTAGCGTCCGCTGGCTCCGCCGTGGCCGGCGTCCATGTTGCACTTCAGGATCAGAGGGTTCTGGTCAGTCTTCAGCGTTCGTAGCCGCGCGACGTATTTCGTCGGCTCGTGGTAGAGCACCTGGCTGTCATTGAGCGAGGTCGTCACCAGAATCGACGGATAGGCCGTGCGAGCCAGATTGTCGTAGGGGCTGTATTCCATCATGTAGCGCCCCGCCGCGGCCTCCTTGGGGTTGCCCCACTCCAGAAATTCCTGCACCGTCAGCGGCAGTGATTCGTCCAGCATGGTGTTGATCAGATCGACGAACGGCACACCGAGGTGCGCGACTCGGCACAAATCGGGGCGGAAGTTGAGCGTGGCCCCGATCAACAGCCCGCCGGCGCTGCGCCCCTCGATCGCCATTCGCTCGCGTGCCCCGTATTTTTCCCGGACGAGTTCGTCCGCGCAAGCGATGAAGTCGGTAAACGTGTTCTTCTTGTGCATCAGCTTGCCGTCGAGATACCACGGGCGGCCCATCTCCGACCCGCCCCGAATATGCGCCATGGCAAAGACGGCGCCGCGGTCCAGCAGCACGAGCCGCTTCGGGTCGAAGCTCGGATCCTCGCTGATACCGTAGGATCCGTAACCGTAGAGGAAGATCGGTGCCTTGCCGTCCTTGACGAGGCCTTTGCGGTACACGATCGAAATGGGGACTTTCACCCCGTCTTGCGCCGTCGCGCCGATTCGCTCGGTGACATAGTTTTTCGGATCGAAGCCGCCAGGGACTTCGGTCGCTTTCAACAGCCTCCGCTCCCTCGTCTCGACGTTGAAATCGAAAATCGACAGGGGCGTCGCCAGGCTCGTGTAGGCAAAGTGAACGTCGAGCGTGTCGAATTCGGGGTTCGCGTTCGATCCCGGGTTCGGGTCCAGTTCGACCGTGTAGCTGCGCTCGGGGAAGGGAATGCGATACGAGTTACCCGAGCGAAAGTCGTAAATCCGCAGTTGGGGCAGGCCCCCTTCGCGCTCGGCGGCGACGGCGAAGTCCTTGAACGCCACGATCCGTTCCAAAAACACGCCCGGCCGGTACGGCTCGAAATCCTTCCAGCCGGAGGGATTCGTGTCCGGGTCGGGACAGGTCATCCACTTGAAGTTGACGGCTCCGTCCTTGTTCGTGCGAATGTGGAACAGCCCGTCGCGGTGATCGATCGCGTACTCCACCCCCTCCTTGCGCGGCGCGACCACTTTGAATTCCCCCTCAGGCGTTCGCACGTCAAGAATCCTCTGCTCGGTCGTCGTCGAGCTTTCCGAGGTGTGCACCAGGTACTTCTTGTCATGCGTGCGGCTGACAGCGAGACGATACAGCTCGTCCTTCTCTTCGTAGACGAATTTGTCCTTTTCCTTGGGCTCTCCTACGATGTGCCGGAAGAGCTTGTGCGGCCGCTTGGCGGCGTCCTCGATCACGTAAAACAGCGTTTTGTTGTCCCCGGCCCATTCGACGTCGGACACTTTCACGAATGTGTCTTCGAGCAGCTTGCCGGTCTTCAGCTCTTTGACGGACAGGTAGTACTCGCGAAAACCGGTGACGTCGGTGAGATAGGCGTAGAGCCGGCCGTCGTCGCTGGCGCCGACTGGTCGGACCGACAGAAACTTCTTTCCTTCCGCCAGCTTGTTGACGTCGAGAAGAACTTCCTCAGCCCCCGCGAGGCTGCCTTTCTTCCGGCAATAGAACGGGTACTGCTTTCCCTCTTCGGTGCGGCTGTAGTACCAGTAGCCGCGGTCGCGGACGGGGACGCCCAGATCGGTCTGCTTGATGTGCGAGAGCATCTCGCGATAGAGCTTGTCTTCGAACGGCTTCAGGTGTTTGGTCAGGGCTTCGCGGTAGGCATTCTCGCTTTTGATGTAGGCAATGACTTCCGGATTCTTTTTGTCCTTCAGCCAGTGATACGGATCGTCGATCTTGCGACCGTGAAAGTCGAAGCTGAAGGGCTTGGTCGGCGCGACGGGCGGTTTGCAGCCGGCGTCCTGTGCGGCCAGTGGAAGCGAAACAAACAGGAAGATCGCGAACGCTGCAAAACGTCTCACGATAGTGGCAGTCGGCTTCACGAAAAACACCTCTGTGGTTGAGCGGCAAGGAGACGCCGGGCTTGCGAGTGGAGGTCTGTCCGGATTAGTGGGCGCCGGCGGCGGGGTGTTCGGCTTTCCAGGTCATGGCCATCAGGACCCGGTTGTAGCCGCTCGGGTGGTCGTAGAACACGATCTCTTCCCATTTGCCCGGGCGCATCTTGCGGTATTCCGAGAGCATGAGCGCTGCGTCGGCAAAGCCGTCGGGCTCGCCGGCAGCGTTCAGGCCGAAGGCGTCGGCCTCGGTTTCCTCCGTGCGCGTGATGGTGTTGGTCACGGGCGTCATCACGAACAGGTACGCGCCCAGTAATAGCACGATCAGTGGCAGGCCCGCCGGGTCGGCGATCGACCGGATGCCCCACGCCGCGCCGCGACGCGCGACGATGCGATCGAAGGCCCAGGCAACGAACGCGAACCCCACCGTCATCACCAGCCCCATTTCGATCAGCCCTTTGTAGACGTGATTGAGGACGTAGTGCCCCATCTCGTGGGCCATCACGGCCTTCACCGAAGCGGGCGAACAGCGGTTGAGCAGGTTGTCGTTCAGCGAGATTCGCATCGTCCCCAAGGCTCCGCTCACGTTGGCACTCACCTTCTTCGACTGCTTCGAGGCGTCGAAGACGTAGACGTTATCGGCCGGAATCTCATTGGCGCGAGCCAGGCTCAGAATCGCATCGCGGATCTTCGGATCTTCGAGCGTCTTGTAGGTGTTGAAGAGCGGAGCGATATAGACCGGCGCCAGCGCCACGAGCACAAACAACAGCGCGACAAAGGCTACCGACGCCCAAATCCACCACGATTTCTGCACGCGTCGCAGGATCGCGTAAAGGACCATGATGGCCACCGCACCGATCACGGCCCCCACCGCGATCGCAATGCACTGCTCGCCCAGCCACGCGCCTAGCGTCTGGTTCACCAGGCCATACTTCCGCTCGCGGAAAAACCCTTGATAGACGGCGAGCGGGAAGCTCAAGACCGTTGTAAACAGGAAGTACTGGGCGCCATAAACGAGCGTCTGCGCCCAGCGAAACTTCACCACGCGCTCGGCGAGGTCCCGCATCCGTGCCGAGATGCGGGTCGTCAACAAAATCAACGAGAGTGCCGACGACAGCAAAAAGTTCCACAGCTGTAGCCAGTAACCCCCCTCGAAATAGTCGTCGGACTTCGCGACCTGTTCCGGAGTCAGCTTGGCGACGTACGCCTCGGTGGCGGCCACGGGGTCGAGCCGCGGCGCGGTCGAAGCGGTCGCCGCCGCGGGAGCGCTTGCCGCATCGGGACTCTTCGACGGCTCCGATTGCGCAAGGACCGATCCGCTCAGTGGAAGAGAGATTGCCAAGGTTACGATCACAACGCCGACCACGCGGCTCACCATGTTCGCTCCATTTCGAGATCCCGGGTTCAGCAAGCCCAACGGCTCGCTGGCGCGTCTCATGCAAAATCGTCGTGTTTAGACTCGATTCCGGCAAGTCGCCGGCCGGGCCACGCCGCCCCCGGTGATTTGCACAGGCCTCTCGCGCCGGTTACTTTCGGATGTTCGATCGCGGCACAGAGGCCAGCATCCCTTGTGTTGGAATTTCAGCATGATGGGCTGGCTTCGGGCGCGCGCAGTCCACAAGGTGCTTGATGCACGGCTTTGACGACACGGCCTCGCCCGCTGCCGGAAGGTCGCCGACTCCCGAGAGTTTCTCCGGACCCTGGTATCGCGCTCTCAACCGGTATCACTGGTTCGTGCTGGTCGTGGCGGCCATGGGGTGGCTGTTCGACACAATGGACCAGCAACTGTTCGTGCTCGCCCGGCCGGCCGCGATGGAGGACTTGCTGCCGGCGCCGAAGGATGCCGACGCGAAAGCGCTCGACGATCTGCGGCTTGCGCGGGGCCGCGCCGGGGGTAACGCCACCGCGATCTTCATTGCCGGCTGGGCCACCGGAGGACTGTTTTTCGGGATGCTCGGCGACCGCATCGGCCGGGCACGAACGATGGTGGTCACGATCCTGCTTTACTCGATCTTCACCGGTCTGAGCTCGCTTTCGCAGAGCGTGTGGGACTTCGCGTTCTACCGCTTTCTGACCGGGCTGGGTGTGGGAGGCGAATTCGCCGTCGGCGTCGCGCTCGTGGCCGAGGTCATGCCGGCGATGGCCCGGCCCTATGCGCTGGCCCTGTTGCAGGCTCTGTCGGGAATCGGCAACGTCGGCGCGGCATTTATCTTTCTGGGGCTTGGCCTCGCGCAGGAGCACGGCTGGATCGAACAGGCGCTGGGCTCGCGTTCGTTCGCCGCTCCGTGGCGGATCATGTTCCTGATCGGCGCCTTTCCCGCGTTGGTCGCCGTGCTCATCATGCGCCGCTTGAAGGAGCCGGAACGCTGGCAGCGCATCAGCCACGGAGGGGCGATTGCCGCCCAGCTCGGCTCATACGGCGAGCTGTTTCGCGAGCCTCGACTGCGTCACCATGCGCTTTTCGGATTGCTCTTGGGTTGTGCCGGCGTGATCGGACTGTGGTCGGTCGGCTTTTATACGCCGGACCTGATCCGCTTCGTGCAGCGCAAGCCCGAGACGCACGGCGTCTATAAGCAGCAGCTCGAGGCCGCGACCGCCGAAGGCGACGTCGCGCGCGCCGAGCAAGTCAGGACCCTCTTGGCGAAAGAGGCCGACCCGTCGGTCACGCTGTCGTCCGAGGCCGAAAAGGTGAAGGGCGAGTTGAGCGCAGTTGTCAGCGGCCGACTGGCGCGCTGGAGTGGCTACTCCTCGATCGCCATCAATATCGGCGCGGCCCTGGGGATGCTCGGCTTCGGGGCGCTCGCCGAGCGAATCGGACGCAAGCCGACATTCGCGCTGGCGTTTTTGGCCGCGTTTGTCAGCACATTTGCGGTCTTCTGGTTCCTGCAAGAGTTCTGGCAGATCTGGGTGATGCTCCCGGTGATGGGCTTTTGCCAGCTTTCGTTGTTTGCCGGCTACGCGATCTATTTTCCCGAGCTGTTTCCGACGCGGCTGCGTTCGACCGGCACGAGCTTTTGCTACAACGTCGGCCGGTTCGTCGCCGCCATCGGCCCATCCGCTCTCGGCCTGCTGCGAAGCAGCGTCTATCGGGGCTACCCCGAACCGCTCGACATGCGCTATGCCGGCATCACCATGTGCACCGTCTTTCTTGTGGGGTTATTGGCGCTGCCGTTTCTTCCCGAAACGAAGGGACAGCCGCTGCCGGAATGATCGGGCGAGACTCTTTGACGTGCCGACGCGATGAAAACGACTTTTAAATTGCCACTGTGCCTTGCTGACGCGCGACGGTGCTTCATCCCGACTTTTGCGCTAGCGGCCGTCGTCGTCTGCTCGGGCGCGGGCACTTATCAGCCGGGCGTCCCGCCGATCGAAGAGCCGCTGGGTCCGCGGACGCCGGTCGGCTTTGTCGTCCCTTTCGTGTTGCTGCTGTTGTCAATCGCCATCCTCCCGGTTGCCGCGCGCAACTGGTGGAAAGACGATCTCAACAAGGCGAAGGTCGCCGCCTTTTTCTCCTTCCCGGTGATTGTGCTTTTCGCCTACCACTTCGGGACCAGCGGAGATCGCGAGCTGTTGCATCAGGGGATGGAGTACGCGTCGTTCATCATCCTGATCGGCGCGCTTTACGTGATCTCCGGCGGCATTTTGATCGAGGGAGCTTTCCGCGGCACGCCCCTCTCCAACACGCTGCTCTTGAGTGTCGGTGCCGTGCTGGCCAACCCGATCGGCACGACGGGGGCCTCGCTGTTACTGGTGCGGCCGTTGATTCGCGCGAATCTTCACCGTCGCCACGTCGTGCACGTCCCGGTGTTTTTCATTTTCGTGGTCGCGAATTGCGGCGGACTCTTGACCCCCTTGGGCGATCCGCCACTCTTCCTGGGGTTCCTGCAGGGCGTTCCCTTCGAGTGGACCTTGAAACTCTTCCCGCAGTGGCTCTTTGTAAACGGCATCCTCGTGGTCCTCTTCGCGATCTGGGACTGGATCGCATCGGCGAGCGACGCGCGCGAGGGAGTGATGCAGCCGGCCGGCACCAGGGACTTGCGTTTCGCTTTGCGAGGGGCCCACAACTTCGTGTTCCTTCTGGGCGTGATCGCGATCTTGTTCGCTTCCCGGCACGGTTACGGCAACGCCGGCCAGCCATGGCCGTTCGGATTTCAAGAAGGGGGGCTACTGGCCCTGTCGGTGGCGTCGTTCTTTTCGACGCGACCCGACATCCGCGAGAAGAATCATGCGACCTTCGGGCCGATCATCGAAGTCGCCATCTTGTTTGCCGGCATCTTCATCACCATCACGCCGGTCTTGTTGCTGCTCGACACACACGGCTCGCAGATTGCGCTCCACAAGCCCTGGCACTACTTTTGGGCGGCTGGGTTGATGTCGAGCGTGTTGGATAATGCGCCGGCTTATCTGGCGGCGACCGCGACCGCCTGCGGCGCGCAACAGATTCCCTTGGAGGGACGTTACCTGGCCCTGTTCCTCGAGTTGCGATGCTCGGAAGGTGCTGATCAAATTCTGGCCGCCATCTCTTGCGGCTGTGTCTTTATGGGCGCGCTGACGTATCTGGGGAACGCTCCGAACTTCATGGTTCGCGCTTACGCGGAGGAGTCCAACATCCGAATGCCGAGCTTTTTCGGATTTATGGGCTTTTCGTTTGCGATACTCGTTCCGCTCTTTGGAGTTGTGACGTATGTCTTCTTCCACGCCTGATTGAGCCGATTTTGCCACGCTTTCGAGAGGCGGCGGTCACGCTTAAAATGACGCTATGCCGCGCGAGCCTTTCGGGGGCGTCCCCTCCTCGCGAGGCAATTCTCCTTCCTGCCGGATATATGTCCCCTCCTGAACTAACAATCGCTCCGGTTCTTCAATCGGAGCGTCTGCTGAAAATTCTCGCCCCTTACTCCACGATCCGGATCGTCACGCACGACAACCCCGACCCCGACGCCATCGCCGCCGGATGGGGCTTGCAGCGGCTGCTCGCGGAGCATTTCGACCGGCCGATCGAATTTGTGGCGGGCGGCGCGATCGTGCGGGCTGAGAACCGTCACCTGGTCGAGCTGCTTAATCCGCCGCTGCGAATTGTTGACACAGTGGCCGAGGATCCGGAGACGGCCACAGTGCTGGTCGACTGCGGCATCGGGACGAGCAATCATCTCGCGACGCGCCATCGGGTGCAGCCCGTTGCCGTAATCGATCATCACGCCCTCTCGCGGACGCCTGTGGACGTCGCTTTCGCGGATATTCGCCCTTCCGTAGCGGCGACCGCGACGATTGTCGCAGGCTACTTGCGCGAGCAGGGAATCGATCCTGGGGTCAAGCTGGCGTCGGCCATGCTCTACGCCATGCGGACCGAGACGTGCGGCTGTGAGACGGCGCACTCGGAGCTGGACCGCTCCATCATGCTGTGGCTGACCGAACACGCCGAGCCCGGTTTGATCGCGGAGATCGAAAATGCCCCGCTGGCGCGGGCCTATTTCAGCGACCTCGTGCTGGCACTGCAGGGGACGCAACTCTTCGACGAGACGGCCCTGTGCTTGCTCCCCAAAGCCAGCGGTCCCGAAACCGTGGGCGAGGTGGCCGACCTGTTGATTCGCTGCGAGGGGGTTTTTCGCGTGCTCTGTGCCGGCGCGATCGACGATGACCTGTACGTCTCCGTCCGGACTCGCCGCGAAGACGAACGGGCGGTGGAGCTGTTGCAAAAGACGCTGGATGGAATCGGCGGAGGGGGCGGCCACACGCACCGCGCGGGGGGCAAGGTCACCGGTATCGCGTCGGCTGGTAAAATGTCTAATCCGCTGGAGCAGAAGCTGCAAGAACGGTGGCTGGCTGCCTGCGATGAAAAAAACCGGCGGCCTAAGCGCCTGGTTGGCCTGCGCGAGATCGTCGAGAATCTCTAGACAGTTCGCGCGGCGGACAAACAGGCAAGCAACCGGTGCGGCACCTCCGAGACGCGCAAGGAGACAACTTGTGGCGACACGTTATCCCGCATCGCTCTCTCGAATTGCCCGCACCGGTCGCGTGTCCTCCAAAGTTCTGAGTTGCTGCACGGCCGTCCTGCTCTGCCCGCTGACGATCGCACTCTTGGCGGGATGCGGCGACTCCTCGAAAAAGTCGGCAGGCACGCAGGCTCAGGCGGCGCCCCCCCTCGAGAATGGGAATCAGGCCGTCGCGCAGGGGCAGGCCCAGGCGCCCGAGGGCCCTCGCCAACCATTCGGCAAGCCCGCTCCGGCGCCCACCGAAGCAGAAGCACCGGCCGTCGATCCGAATCTCAATCCGCACGACGTGTTCGAGGTGACGGCAACGATGCCGACGTTTGAACGTGTGGATGGGCCCGAAGGTCCCGCCAGCGTGGATAAGTTCGACGCCGTTTTTCCGGCCAAGGGCTCGGACTCGAGCGATTTCGAATTGACCGAGACGCCGCAAGAGAAACTCACAACGCGGTCCGCCTCGCCACCCATGACCGCAGAGACCCAAACGGCCAGGCAGTCCGAAAAACCGACCTCCAAGAGGCGCTCGTCGGCCAAATCGTCGGACAAAAACAAAGCGGACAAAGACAAGTTGGATACGGCCGCCGACAAATCAGAAGGCGACTCAAAAAAGAGTTTGCCTTCCGGGTTTCGGGTGATCTCGGAGTCGGGCTACTCGCCCGTCGGCTGGCCCCTGCGCATCCGCTCCAAGATTGACCGAGCCGAAATGGCCCTGGTGACCGGGGGCGCGGTGACGGTGGGGCACGACGGCGATCCACCCGAATCGAGTCCGCAGATCACCGTTGTGCTCGACTCGTTTTACATGGACGTCGCCGAAGTCACGCTGGCGCGCTACGAGCGCTACCGCAAGCAAATGACGGAAGAACACGGCCGCCGTGCCGTCCCCGAGCC
>Ga0187782_10002786_pt1 | contig 12942 bp, 7 predicted proteins | sample 0715_SJ02_MP15_2_FD_132454 | JGI IMG/M metagenome (GOLD analysis project Ga0187782, IMG submission 132454) | Tropical peat soil microbial communities from peatlands in Department of Meta, Colombia - 0715_SJ02_MP15_20_MG | ecosystem: Environmental > Terrestrial > Soil > Wetlands > Peat | place...
ACTGGGCGGAATTGCGCAATAAGTATGGCCGGGCCAAGGCCGCCGTTCTGAATCTTTCCGCCTGGTATGACGACAATTACGGGCCCGAAGGTGCAACCACCAACTTCGATGGCTTAATCAGTTCCCGTTCGAACGACAGCGAAAAGCGCACCCACCTTGTACTTGGCCCCTGGGTGCACGGTGGGACGGCAGAGGCCAAATCAGGCGAGCGCAAATTCGGCCCCTCCGCCGTGATCGACTATGATGACGTCGTCCTCCGCTGGATGGACCACTACCTGCGAGGCATCGATAACGGCGTCGACAAGGAAAAACCCGTCCGTTACTTCGTGATGGGCGATGACACTTGGCGTGAGGCCGATCGATGGCCGCCGCCAGCCACGCCGGTTGCCTACTATTTGCAGGCCCCGGCGGCGGGCAGCAATCGCGGCGCGATTTCAGCCGATACGCCTACCGAGCGGCGGGAAACTTCGTTCATCTCGGACCCCTCGAAACCGGTCCTGAATCCGTACGATTCTTCAGGGGCACACGATTACCGGCAGCTGGCGGAGCGCAGCGATGTCCTGATCTTCGACTCGGCACCCTTGGAGCGAGATCTCGAAGTCACTGGACCCGTTGGAGTCAAGATGTTTGTTTCCTGTGACTGCCGCGATTTGGATCTTTGGGTTCGGCTGCTTGACCTCGACCCCGACGGCACGGCTTTCAACCTTATGAGTCCTGGGTTGGACGTTCAGCGCGCCAGTTACCGCGACCTTTCGAAGGGACGACAACTGCTAAGCCCGGGAACGATTTACGAACTCGGGCCTGTGTCGCTCATGACCAGCAACGTTTTTCAGAAAGGACATCGGATTCGAGTGCAAATCTCGGGCTCGTTTTTTCCAAACTTTTCCCGCAACCTACAAAACGGAGAGCTCGAAAATGACTCGGCAAATTTCAAGAAGGCTACGATCACCATCCACCTCGACCCCGATCATCCGTCGCACATCGTTTTGCCGGTCGTGCCGCAGATTCAATAAGCAGCGGAAATCCTAGGTTGCAGAAGAATTTTGCTCATTTCAGCCCCAGCTTTCTGCCCGACCGCAGCCGACCGATTGCCTCGCGAATGCGTTTCTGCTTGGTTTCCTCTCGTTTGGCCGAATCAATCCAAGCGATGTATGCGCGCCGGTAGGATGGCGCCAGCTGCTCGAAGTTGGTCCAAGCACGCTGATCGGCCTTGAGTTCGCTTTCGATCAAAGATGGAATTGCCGACAGGGATGGCCGTGGTGGATCCCCGCTTCGGCCGGTGGGTGACCGCTTGAGGCCCGCTGCCGTCAGTAATCCGCGTGCCTTGAGTTTCGCGTAGCGTTGGCGGTTGATCGTGGACCACTTACTGTCAGGCTTGCGCGGAGTGAACTTGCGTGCATAGCGATCGTCGTCCAGACGCTTCACGATGCTGTCGATCCAACCAAAGCACAGCGCCTCCTCGACGGCACAGTCGTAGCTGATGGACTGTGCCACTGTCGTACGCCTTTGAAAGACAAGCCATATCAGCGAGTCGGAAGCGTGATGCCTGCGCAGCCAGTTCCGCCACTCCTGGCGGCTGCCGACATCGAGCGTCTTGATGTGCTTCGCCAGCATATCGTTTCTCGAATGTTATGTTTGGCTTCGGCGTGCCCTGCGAATCCTCGACAAATCGTCGAAATCGAGATTTTACCTGACCTGGGAATAGCCGACCGATGTCCAGTTGCGGACAGGTGTTTTCGCATATGGACCGGTTCACCGAGGTGGCGATCGGTCCCGATCCTATAGATCCTGAGGGAACAATCTATTTGGCCTACCCGTATTCAGTAGCAATGTGCTGGACAGTGCAGGGGAATTCCCATCTAATAAGGAGCCGCCGCCGATGCTTACCCATGACCTTAGAGACGCAATTCGCCATTTGCGGAAGTCGCCCGGCTTTACCACCCTGGCCGTGCTGATGCTCGCGCTCGGAATCGGAGCGACGACCGCTGTATTTTCTATCGTCGAAAGAGTACTGCTACGACCCCTGCCCTTTCCCAATTCCGAAAAACTGGTAGTGGTCAGCGACATTTTGCAGGGTGCGGATGTGGGAGGAAATGGCGAGGCGGGGGTTACGGCTCCGGACATTCGTGCCTATACCAGGGATACGCACGGTTTCGAGAGTCTCGGTGGATATCAGCAAACCAGTTACGAGCTATCGGGCGTTGGAGAACCGGACCAGGTGAATGCGGGGCGGCTCTCGGGTGGAGTGTTTCCCGCCCTGGCGGTCCCGCCCTTGATGGGCCGGTTCTTTACCCCACAAGAGGATGACCAAAACGAGTTGGTAGCGGTGGTGAGTTATGCGTTCTGGAAGGACCGGCTGCACGCCGATTCACAGGTGTTGGGCAAGAAGATCCTCCTCGACCGCAAACCCTACCTGATCATTGGCGTAATGCCGCGAGATTTCGAGTTCCCCCTGGTGCCGGGACATCTGAACAGCAGTGAGCTGTGGATTCCGATGAGCTTCACCCAGCAGGAGACCGGACCCGCAGGAGCCGCCGGTTGGAACTTCAGTATGGTGGGACGGCTCAAGGCGGGAATTACCGCCGCGCAAGCGCAAAGCGATGCGGAGCGTGTGGCCCAGGCGATCATGCGTGAGTATCCCCCCTACATGTCGAGTCTGCACATTCACCCGGTAGTGCGCTCGCTCCACGAAGAGACCGTGGAGCAGGCACGGCAACTGATCCACACGCTGTTTTTGGCTACGTTGATTGTGCTGCTGATCGCCTGTGCCAACCTTGCCGGATTGCTGCTGGTCCGCGCCATCCGCCGTCGCCGCGAAATCGCGGTACGCATGGCCTTGGGCGCCCGCATCGCTACCCTGCTGCGCCAGGCGGAACTCGAGGGTCTGGTGTTGAGTGTGACCGGAGGGGTACTGGGTTTGGGCCTCGCGGCGATCGGGTTGCGAGTAGGTGTTAGCCGGCTGCCCGAGACACTGCCAAGAATGGAAGAAATTGGCCTCGACTGGCAGATTGCGCTCTTCGCCATCGTACTCTCGGTCGTGACCGGCCTGCTTTGTGGATTGGCTCCGGCCTTTGCCGCCGTGCGTACGAATGTCAACGAGACTCTGAAGGAAGGAGGGCGCACGGGCACGGCGGCCGAGGCACATGCGTGGCTGCGCTCGGCCTTGGTGATTGGCGAAATTGCCATCGCGCTCGTGCTGCTGGCGGCTTGCGGGTTGTTACTGCGGAGTTTTGAGAAGATGCGTGCCGTTGACCTTGGGTTTCGACCCGACCACGTGCTGTCGGCGAATTACTCATTGCCGCAGAAGCAATACGCAACCCAGGCTGCGGTCGATGAATTCAATCACGAACTGCTTCGGCGTATCGAGCAGCTTCCCGGGGTGAAGTCCGCCGGGCTCACATCGTTCTTACCGGCTTCCGGCAGCAACAGCAACACCACGTTCGTCGCCGAGGGCTATGTCCCGCCCAAGGGCGCCAACTTGAACCTGGCCACCTTGATGATGGTAGAGGGTGACTATCTCGAGACGATGGGAGTTCCACTTCTGTCCGGGCGCTTCTTCACGCCCGCCGACACCGCCGACACCGAACTTGTTGTAATCGTGAACCACAAGCTCGCTGAACACTACTGGCCCGGTTCGGATCCGATCGGCAAACGTCTGCGCCTGGGAACACAAGAAACGCAAACCCCCTGGCTAACGATTGTCGGGGAGGTGGCGGACGTAAAGGAGTCGTCGCGCGATGTACCTGACAAAGAACAGTATTATCAGCCGGTGCGACAGCTCAAGAAATCTACAGGACCCTTAGCCTCTCCTACCGACCTGGATGGCAATGGAGGATACATCGTGGTGCGCACAACGATCGAGCCCGACGAGATGGCCAACGCTCTGCGCGCGACCGTCCACGCGCTCGACCCGCAACTGCCGCTGACGCAGGTTCAAAGTATGGAACACACCGTGTCCGATAGCGAAGCCCCACGCCGCTTTAACACTGCCATCATCGTTTCCTTTGCCCTCGCAGCTGTGCTCCTGGCAGCCCTGGGGATTTATAGCGTCATTGCGTTCTCGACTGCTCTGCGCGCGCAAGAGATGGCGATCCGCATGGCCTTAGGGTCGCAACCCGCCGGCATTCTAGGCCTCATTTTTCGAGCAGCGGCAAAACTGGCCCTCGCCGGCTGTGCGATTGGACTACTGGGCGCGGCTGCCGCAGCCCAAGTGCTGCGTTCTTTTCTGTTTGGCGTGGGTCCCTTCGACCCGCTGGTGCTGACGTTGGCCGCGGTTTTCATATTGTTTCTGGCTTTGCTGGCTTCCTTGCTGCCCGCACTGCGTGCAGCATCGATCGACCTCGCGCACGCGCTGCGGACGGATTGAGGTTAGGCTGCTAGGCGCTTGGGAGGGATCCGCCCGACTCCTTGCGATTTATTTTCGGGCCAATTTGGCGCTATCATTCGGGCGCAGGTGCGGCCCGAAATGTTTGAGGACATCAGATATACGTTCCGGCTCTGGGCGAGCCGGCCGTGGCACGCAGCATTCGGCATCGCGGCCCTCGCCATCGGCATTGGCGCGAACACCGGCGTTTTCAGCGTCATCGATCGATTGCTGCTGCACTCTCTTCCCTTTCGCGAGCCGGATCGCCTGGCTCTTCTCGACGATTTCATGCCGCCCCACGACAGCGCGAAGGAGTTCCACGCTTGGCGGCAGCACAGCGCCTATCTCGCCGATGCCGCGCTCTTTGAGGAAATCGACGCAAACCTCGGCGGAGCGCCGGTCCCAAGTCGGGTCCATGTCGCCTCGACATCGTGGAATTTCTTCTCCGTGCTGGGTACGCGACCGGTACTCGGCAGCGGATTCGATCCCGATGAGGAGTTCGACACAACCGATCGGGGATCGGCAGAAGCGAATGCCATCGCCGTCATCGGCTACGGACTGTGGCAACAGCTCTTCGGAGGCGACCCGAAAGTCTTAGGCACCACGATCCGACTCAACGGGAACCCACTCACCATTGTTGGCGTCGCCCCGCCTGGCTTCGATTATCCCGGCAAAGCCGTACTATGGAGGCCGGCAGCTTTCAGCCCCGGCAATAACGGTTGGGGAACCATTGCGCGGTTAAAGCCGGGCATGTCATGGGCGCAGGCGCGGGCGGCGTTCGGGGTTGAGGTCGACCAGCGATCGTCAGAGGCGGATCGTTCCAACCCCAACCTGCACCCCAGCCTGACGTCGCTCGAGAGCGGGCTTCTCGGCCCTGTGAAGAATGCCTCTTTAATGTTCATGGGCGCCGTGGTGTTAGTTCTGCTGATTGCATGCTTGAACGTTGCCAGCCTTCTCATCGCCCGCTTCGTGGATCGAACCGCCGAGCTGTCCATACGCTCCGCCCTCGGGGCAACTCGTGCTCGCCTGGTGCGGCAGTTGCTCACCGAGTGCCTGCTCGTTTCGTTGGTTGCCGCGCTGGCCGGATTGGTGATTGCATCTTGGACAGTCTCGCTCGCTCGCAAGGTTGCGCCGCCACCCCTCGGCGCTGAGTCCTATGTGATCCTCGATGGACGGATATTGGCTTTCACCCTGATCGTGTCCGCAGTTACGGCTGTGGCACTGGGCATTCTCCCCTCGTTCTATGTGGGACGCATCCACGCTTTTGGGACACGAAGCTCAACTGGCTCGCGCGGCGGGCGGCTGGTTCGCGAAGCCCTGGTTGGGATACAGGTGATGGTCACGATCCTGCTTCTCGCCGGATCGCTGTCGGTTGGGAGGGCGTTCGTCGCCTTGATGAGAATCAACCGCGGGTATGACGTGAAAGAAGTGGTGACCGCAAACGTCGCTCTGGGCGGCACGACTTACCAAGGGGATCGCGAGCAGCTCGCTTACATTGAAGAGGTACTCGACCGTATCCGTAGGCTTCCTGCCGTGCGCTCCGCCAGTGCTACCGAATTCCTTCCGTTGTACGCTGCGGCATTTGTCGGCGGACCCTACGGGTTGGATGGCCGCCCAGCGGAACGCAGTTCCACGAGTGTCCCGGTTGGGTCGGGATATTTTGAGACCATGGGAGGACGGGTTCTGTACGGCCGTGAATTCACGCAAGCCGAAGTCCGCTCCGGCGCCCTGGTGGCTGTGGTCAATGAGCGGTTTGCCGCGGGGTTTGGAGCGCCGCGGGAGGTCCTCAATCATCAGCTTACGATCGACGGAGACACTCCGCGGAAAATTGTTGGCGTGGTCAAGGGAATGGAGTACGAAACCGATCCCACAACCGCTCACGGCAATCAGGTCTTCCTTCCGCTCGAGGCCCCGGGCAACTTCTTCTCGACGACGTTTGTGGCGCGGGTCGAGGGTCGTGCGGCAGATCATCTGGCTGCCATCCGCGACGCGATTCAGTCGGTGGATCCCGCAGTTCCCGTATTCAGTGCAAAGACCATGGAGCAGCGGCTGGATGAGTTCTTTGCACGTCCTCGCTTCTACCGAACCGCGATTGGGTGGTTCGCGGGTTTCGCCCTGCTCCTGGCGCTGATTGGCACCTATGGCATCGTTTCCTATGCCATCGTCGAGAGAACGAAAGAAATGGGTGTGCGGATGGCCCTCGGCAGCACGCCGATCGAACTTCGCGGCATGTTGTTGCGGCGGGGTTTGCTGATGATCGCGGCTGGCGCCATCCCGGGGATCGCCGGAGCCCAGCTGACGGGGCGTTTTCTAGGAACATTGATGGACGGGGCAAAATCCGTGGATACGGTAACCTCCGCCAGCTTGGTTTTGTTCCTCACTCTCGGGGCGTTGACGAGCATCTGGTCCGCTACCCGCCGCATCGCCAGACTCGACATCCTTTCCATCCTGAAGAGCGAATAGCCTTCCAACTGCGTAACGCCTAGCAGGAATCGACCCGTAGTCAGCCAACAGGATGCACTGCCCTGCCAAGGCCTGGCTGCGGAGATTGTCGATCACGCCTCCACGAGCCATGGCCAGGAAACTTCGCCAGCACCGATTCCCACAAGAGTTCTAGTTTGCTAAACTCCTGTCGTTGGTGCGTTTGGATATGGGTGCCTCGCCCTTCCCTGTCTTGTTGTTTTCTGCAGCGCTGCTGGCCACTGTGCAGGCGCAAGACTCCAACCGCCTCCAAGAACTTGATACGACCGACACTGTTCCCTTGGAGGTGGGCAATCTATCGCCAACCGAGAGGACTTGCCACTATAATCCCGCGTGAAAAGCTTGTGACGAGCAGAGGGCGGTTCCGATGCACTTGCTCAATCTTGATCTGCAGAAGCCCCCCAAGACACAGCGTCCGGCGAGTGAATTTCCAGAACCTGCCGATGTGTACGTCTGTGACAAATGCGGGAGGGATTTAACGGCCCATCTCCATCGAGGTCGAGCGCACGTTCGCCAGCCGCTTGGCCCGGTGAGATATTTCTGTGGTTGCGGACAGGGTTACGTTTCCGGGGCAACAGAATGGGATTATCTAAGCCCTTGGGAGAAACAACAGTGGCTCCACGATGTGCTCCTGGCGCTCATATTGTTATTACTGCTTTCTGGATACGGGGCCGTTGTCTATTTCGCCCTGGTGCGACGCAGCGTTCTCATGCTCGGCCTATCGGTCTTAGGAGCTCCATTTGCGGTCGTGTTCTTCTGTTTGTTTGTCCTGATGTTGGCAATTCCCTTCGAAATCGCAGCCTCCGTGTTGCGAACTCGTGCCCTAGGTAGAAACTAGGCGAGTGCACTCAAGGCCCCTGCCCTGGGCATTTGGAGCAAAATAGCGATGCGAGTAGCGCGGAAGTCCAAGCGCCTTTCACGGCGCACTTTCTCGGCAACCGTGGCGAGACACTCACGTAGAGATGAACTCGGCAATCAGCCAGCACGGCGCAATTCTGCCGTTGCCGCGCGGCGGAGGGCGGGCGGATTCCAACGACCGTCGGCAACCTGTGGCCTTGGTGCATAGAGACGAAGGCACAGACTCAAAGCGCCGCTCTTCGGCGCAGGCAACCAGTTCGACTCCCTGTCTTTGCCGGGGTTCTCGTGTTGGACATAGAGGTCGAGCGAACCATCGGCATTGAATTTGAGCGCGTCTCGGTCACCGATGGCGAAGCGGTTGAGCACATTGGCAACTTGGAATCCTTCCCCGTCGTACAGGGTCAACGACCAGAAGGCATCGACTGGCGGTAGTTCGTCCTTGCTGAAATGCAGGACATATCTCTCGTTCGCCGTTACCGGCCTGCCGTCGGCGTCGCTAACGTTGATCGGATAGATTGCATCCTCGGGCTGATTCGCACCAAGTCCTACCATCGCGACGATAGCTCGCTTGAGATAGTAGTTGCCGTAGACGCCCATGGTCTCGGTATTCATTTGCCATCCGTTGCTGACGCGCGCAATGGTCGGAGTCTTATCGCGCATTAGCTTCAAACCAGCAGCCGCACCCCGCGCCAGCAGATCCGCTTTAACCTTGCCTTCATCGAACTTCGTACCCGGCTCCAGTCCTATACGCTTCATGCGGGCGATGATCGACCAGTCAGTGAGGTGGGGCCGATTCGTCTTCATCAATTCCGCACCGTAGGTGAAAAATTCGAGCGCTGGCATGTTGCTAGTCTGCCGCAACGGTTCGGTCTTGGTATCAACGGACGGGTCAATCCTTTGCTCGATCTTACGGGGAGTCTTTCCCCAATCTGCTAAGAGTGTGATCTTGTAGCCATCTTGAACCTTGTGAACTGCCTCGTAATCCTGGACGCCGTTGGTCTGCGTGCGCCCAATGATCCACACCCAGGGTGTCGGCGCGTCGATGCGGGCAATGCCTTGCGGTAGATCTCCATTCCATCCGCTTGGTACGAGCGCGAAATTCGCGGCTCCCGTACCATAGGTGCGTTTCCCCGGTACGGCAAAGGCGTCCGTCCACATGTCGAGGATGGGGAGCAGGAAGTAACGCCCACCAGTATCCGCCGTGGATACAACAACGGGTCCATCGCTAAGATCGAGCCACGCGCTCGAATAGAGCGTGTCAAAATTCGGACGAACCACCGCTCTAACATCGGCGGGTGGGAATGTACGGACATGAGTAAACGCGTTGGCAGGGCCGCCAATCGGGCTGACTTTGGGGTCGGAATTGATAAGTTGCTTGCGCGTGATGTCCATTAAGACGAGGGGATAGAGATATACATAAGCTTCTTGTGCAATGCTCTGAAGCTCATTCGAAACTGCTTCTGCCGCCGGATTCATCTGCTCGCTCCTGTCGTTTGCCACGAGATCCGTTGTATATCAAGCTAATTACACGAGTGAATACTGTCACTGTTGACAGCCTGCTGCGGTAACGCAGTTGCGGATGCAATCATGATTTTCGCCAGCCATCGGCCCACACGAGTAGGTGAAATCTCTATGGCACTCATCATGGGTCAACGACGACACTCATGCGGCGTCGATCAAGTGAGATGCTGCCTTTGCAGCCACTCGGCATCCCTTACTTGCCGGTATTTGACCACCGGCGCTGCTCCGGGTGGAACAAGGCCGATTCGACGCCATTGAAAGTCAGCCGGACCCGCCCTTAATATGCAGCTCAGCACCAACAGAGAGCGGTGACCATGGACGTATTCTTCACTTCTTCCGGTTTGCTCGCGCTCATCACGCTCACGTTTCTTGAGATCGTGCTCGGCGTCGACAACATCATCTTCATTTCGATTCTGACCAGCAAACTTCCTACGTCGCAGCAAGGCTCGGCTCGGCGGATGGGACTGCTATTAGCAATGGGGATGCGCATTCTGCTTTTGCTTTCCGTTGTCTGGATCATCAGGCTGACGGCTCCGCTTTTCTCCATCTTGGGGCACCCCATCTCCGGACGCGATCTCATCTTGGTCGGCGGCGGCCTGTTCCTGCTCGCGAAGGCGACGATCGAAATTCACGAGCGTTTGGAGGGCGAAGAAGGCCGCAGCTCGGCGCGAGTGCGACCGTCGTTCGCGGCTGTGATTGTTCAGATCGCGGCGCTCGATATCGTCTTTTCGCTGGATTCAGTCATTACCGCCGTGGGTATGGCCGACGAAATTGCGATTATGGTTACCGCCGTCATCCTGGCGGTCGGCGTAATGATGTTTTCCGCGGGACCCATCAGTTCCTTCGTTAATCGCCATCCGACGGTGAAAGTCCTCGCACTGTCGTTCTTACTGCTGATTGGCGTCTCTTTGGTCGGCGAAGGGCTCGGTATGCATATACCGAAGGGCTATATCTACTTTGCGATGAGCTTCTCCGTGTTTGTTGAAGTCATCAACCTGCGCGTCCGTCGGGTCGCAGCGCCTGTTCACTTGCATGAGCCGTACGTTTGAACGCTGATTGGCACTAACGAGATTTTATCGATAACGACCGCAAATTGCGCGCGCGCATTTGCATGATCATCGCGGGACTGAATACGTTGTGGATTGCAGGCACGGTCGTCATTTTCTGCTGCGCGATTCTAACCATGGTGCAAATCGTGCGCGAGGTTCGGCCCTATTTGAAAGAAGAGGACCAGAATGCTTTGCGTGCATCGCTCGGCGGGTTCGGCTTCAACAATCGGTTTGGCCGTGCTCTTAGGGGCGCGTGGAATGAGCACTGCCATCGATTTCCGGGAAGTCGCAAACGGATTGCATTCGCGGGACTGCTCATTGTCACCGTCCTTGCAGTTATCACCTACGCGCTGCTGTGTTGAATGACACACAAGGAGCGCCGAAATACCATGAGTTATTCGTACCGGAGCGCCACCATAGGATCGACTCGCATTGCCCTTTGCGCCGGCACAAAGCAGGCCAGCAGCGCGATCGCCCCCAGCAGCACGGCCACCAATGCGAAGGTCAGAGGGTCGGTTGGCTTGACCCCGAAGAGCATGCTTGACATCAGGCGAGTCAGGCTCAGAGCCGCCAGCAGTCCGATGCAAATTCCAATTGCCGTCATGCGCGCGCCATCAGCCAGCACCATGCGCAGAACATCCAGCGGCCGCGCCCCCAGAGCCATGCGAACGCCAATCTCTCGCGTCCGCTGGCCAACCAAAAACGACAGCACACCGTAGATTCCTACGGCTGCCAGCAGCAAAGCGATCGCAGCGAACGCGGCCAGAAGGGTCATCGAAAAGCGCTTGGCAGCAATCGAGTCCGCCAGCACTCGATCCATGGTCGAAGCGTCATACACAACCAGTCCGCTGTCGAACTGGAGCAGTCTCTGGCGCAGCGTCTCGATGCTCGGCACCCCTGGTTGGCGCGTGCGCACATAGACAGTGTTGAAGCGGGCACCCGCAACCACCGATTTGTCATTGTCCTGCCCATAGGAATAATAGGCTTCGGTGTGCAGCGCCCCAGCTCCGTCCTGATCGAGGCCCCACTGGTTCACGTGCCCGACGATGCCAACGATTTGTAACGCCGGCCGTTTGTCAGGATCTTTCCCACCGGGATCGAAGTCCACGTATTGCCCAACGGGATCTCTGCCGCCAAAGTATTTCTGCGCGAAGCTCTCATCGATGACCACGACCGGTTGGGAATGCTCCGTGTCCTCGGCGGTGATGAAGCGTCCCCGCCTCAGCGGAATCTGCATCACTTTAAGGTATTCGGGTTCGACCGAGTAAATGATCGACCAGGGAAGAGCAGAGAAATGCTCCGGCTTGGGCGTTCCCAAAATCCAGAACCAGTTCTCGTCATCGCTTTGCATCGGTTGTGATCCGCCCTCGGAGGAGACACTCTCCACGCCTGGCGTTGCGGCAATCCGGTCGTGCATCTCGCGGTAATAGGCCCTGATCGCTTCCGGGGACCGCTGCTTCAGTTCGACCCGTGCTGCCGTGCTGAAGGTGATCAAATTGTGTGGGTTGAATCCGGGATCGGAGGACCACAGATGAACCAGCGTGCGCAGCATGAGACCTGCACCCACAAGCAGCACCAGCGCCAAGGCGGTTTCGACAACGACAAACACGCTCTGCGCTCGGGCATGGCTGCCCACCAGCGAACGCCCGCTCTCGCGCAGCGTAGCGTCCGCTGTCTGACCCGAGGTCTTCCACGCAGGCGCCAGGCCGAAGATGACGCCGGCGGATACGGAGATGGCAAATGTAAAAAGCAACACACGCGGATCGATACTGATTTCTTCTGCCCGCGGCAAGCCCTGCGGAACCAGCGCCAGCGCGGCCCGAGTTCCCCACGAGGCCAGCAGCAGCGCCAAAACGCCTCCGGCCAGCGCCAGCAGGATGCTTTCGGTAAGCAGTTGGCGGACGATGCGGCCAGGCGAAGCACCCAATGCGATCCGGACCGCGAATTCCCGCTGCCGCGAATTCGAGCGCGCCAGGAGTAGATTGGCAACGTTCACGCAGGCGATCAGCAGCACAAACGCAACTGCCCCCAGCAGGAGCAGCAGGATTCCACGCACCTTGCCGATCATCTCTTCCCGCAAGGGCATCATCGTGATGCCCGTACCGCTGTTCACATCCGGATAGGCGGCAGTGAGCTCATGGGCAACGCGGTCCAGGTCGGTTCGCGCCTGCTGAAAGGTGATACCGGGTTTCAAACGCCCGATGGCATCGGTTCCCCATCCCGCAGCCCGATTGCGAAAACCGGGATCGCTGAATTCGCCGATCGGAGTGTACACGTCATTCAGCAGTCTCCTCTGAAAATTTTGGATTTTGAGATCGAAAGTACTGGGAACGACGCCGATGATGGTGCGGTCAACGTCATCGAGAATCACCCGCTGGCCGATGATGTTGGGATCCGCGCCGAATTTCCGCCGCCACAGCCGCTCGGAAATCATCGCCGTCGGATTGGCTCCGAGGTGATCTTCTTCGGCGGCGAACGGGCGTCCGAGGAGCGGACGAACACCCAGAATCTCAAAAAAACCGGCGGAGATCATTTCGCCACTCACGCGTTCGGGCTCGCTGCCTCCGAGGAGGTTATAGCCGGTGCTGCGGTATGCGGCCATCGCCGTGAAGCTACGGTTCATCCGCTGCCAGTCGAGAAAGTTCATAAAGGAGATGGAAGCGTTGTGAA
>Ga0187782_10002787_pt1 | contig 12939 bp, 7 predicted proteins | sample 0715_SJ02_MP15_2_FD_132454 | JGI IMG/M metagenome (GOLD analysis project Ga0187782, IMG submission 132454) | Tropical peat soil microbial communities from peatlands in Department of Meta, Colombia - 0715_SJ02_MP15_20_MG | ecosystem: Environmental > Terrestrial > Soil > Wetlands > Peat | place...
ATTTCCTTCAAGGGGAATGTATGGTCGATGACGGGCTTCAGCCGTCCGGCGAATACGTGGCCGAGCACTTCATGCAGTTCGCTCATCGTCCCCATGTACGACCCGAGCAACGCCAACTGACGCGAAAACAGGAACCGCAGATCAAGCTCGACTTTCGGTCCCGTCGTCGCTCCGCAGGTGACGAGTGTGCCGCCCGCCTTGAGCGACCGCACGCTCTCCTCCCAGGTGGCGACCCCGACATGCTCGATGACGATATCGACGCCCTCAAAATTAGTGATCTTGCGTACCTCCTGCGAAATCTTCTGCTGATAATGGTTGATGACGAAGTCGGCGCCCAGTTCGTGAGCGCGCTCTATTTTGCGCTCGTCGCCCGCGGTCGTGATCACGCGCGCGTGGAACAGTTTTGCAATCTGAATGGCGGCAATGCCGACCCCTGAGTTCGCGCCCAGTACGAGCACGGTTTGTCCCGGGCGGATCGCGGCGCGTCCGGTAAGCATGTGCCACGCAGTGAGAAAAACCAGCGGAACGCTGGCGGCCTCATTGAAGTCGAGCGAGTCGGGGATCGGAATGACGTTCACTGCGGGCACCGCAATCAGTTCGCAGTTGCCGCCGTCCACAGTATTGCCGAGCACGGTAAACTGGCGGCACTGGTTCTGCAGCCCGGCAACGCACTTCGCGCAGTGATTGCAGAAATGCATGGGCGCAAGCAGCACGCGCTGCCCGGGTTTGAGGTCGGTGATGTACTCGCCGACTTCGACAATCTCGCCGGCGGTGTCGCTGCCGAGAATGTGCGGCAGGTTAACCCCCGGCAAGCCTTTGCGCACCCAAAGGTCGAGATGGTTTAGAGCGCACGCCCGCACGCGTACAAGGACTTGATCTTTGCGCGGCTTGGGATCGGGAACGTCTTCGTAGGCCAAAACTTCCGGCCCACCGAACTGATGAATGCGAACGGCTTTCATGGGGGCTCCTGAGAGTTTCTCAATATCACCTATCGCTTCGGAACAGAATACTAAAACGAATGTACAAAAAGCTTTGTGACAAGTGACACAGAATGCGTTTCCGCTAGGTCATAGAGTGTACATCGCAGGTCATGTCTAATGGTTTGACCTTCCCAGCTCCGCGAACCATAATCAACATATGGACATCTACGAGGAGATCGTCCGCCTGCGAAAAGACGGACGCCGCGGAGCCGTGGCGACCATCGTTAACGTGCGCGGTTCGATTCCTTCGTTCAAGACCGCCAAGATGCTGGTGCGCGACGATGGCTCAATGGTTGGAACCATCGGCGGCGGCTGCGTTGAGGCTGAGGTGTGGCAGGCGGCGCGCGAAGTGATCGAATCGGAGAAGCCGCGGACCCTGACCTTCGATCTGAATCAGGATCCGAAATACGACACCGGCCTCGTCTGCGGCGGAACGCTGGAGATTTTCGTCGAGCCGATTTTGCCTCCCGCCGATCTCTATATTTTCGGCGCCGGTCACGTAGCAGCAAGCCTTTGCAAAGTCGCGCGCATCGCCGGATTTGACGTCACTGTGGTTGACGATCGAGAAGCCTACGCCAATCGCGAACGCTTCCCCGAGGCGCAGCAGGTAATCGCCGAAGATTTCGACAAAGCCGCGGCACAGCTCGCGCCCAGCGAGTCTTCGTACATCGTGATCGTCACGCGCGGGCACCGCGACGATATGCGCATGCTGCGGTGGGCGGTGCAGACTCCGGCCCGTTACGTTGGGATGATTGGGTCGAAGCGGAAGACCATCACCATCTTCAAAGAGCTGCAAGCGGAAGGTCTGCCTGCGCATTTGTTTGATCGCGTCCACGCCCCAATCGGGCTTGATATAGGAGCAATTACGCCGGAAGAAATTGCCGTCTCCATCACCGCGGAACTGATCGCGAAACGGCGAAAAGTGGAGCGCGACCTGCCGCACATGAGCTGGTTCCATCGGCGGGAGCGAGAGTCCGAGGTCGAGCCTAAGCCTTAGTTCGTGTGGGGACGGTTCCTCGCGAGCCTGCCTTGCGCGAAGCCGAAGGGTCCAAGCCGAGCGTAAGCTCGGCAACTTGCCAGCGGCTGCAACCACTCTGGATTCGCTTTTCTCGGCGTCTCGGCGTCTCGGCGGTTAAGATTTCAGCATGCCGAAGGAAATCGAAATCAAATTTCGAATTGAGAATCTGCCCGCGATAATCCGAACCCTGAAGCGAGCCGGCTTCAAACAGCTCACCCGCCCCACCCACGAAATGAATTCCCTCTACGACCTGCCCGGCCAGAAGTTGCGCAAGCGAGGCGAAATGCTGCGGCTGCGCAAGTACGGCGAGACCTGGGTGCTGACCCACAAGGCGAAAAGCAAGGCCGGTCGCCATAAAGTGCGGGTCGAACTGGAAACGCGTATCGAGAACGGCGAGCAGTTGGACGCCATACTGCGCACGCTTGGTTTCGCGCCCACGTTTCGCTATGAAAAGTATCGCGCCGAGTGGAGCGATGGCATGGGCCACGTCGTCCTTGACGACACTCCGATTGGGAATTTCGGCGAGATCGAAGGACGACCGCGCTGGATCGACCGCACAGCGCGCGCGCTCGGCATCGGCCAAGGCGATTACATCACCCAGACCTACGCTCCAATGTTCTTTGCATGGAAGCGGCGCACGCACAGCAAAGCCACAGAGATGACGTTTCGTGCGCTCCAAAAGAAATCAAAAAGCGTTTAACCTTAGGTTCGAGTAGGGACGGGCGTTGTTCGTGTAGGGACATGCGCCCCGCGAGCCTGCTCTGTTTTGCCGAAGCCCCGAGCGAAGCCGAGGGGGAAGCCGAAGGGTCCAAGCCCAGCGCAGTTCGGCAGCCGCCCGCGCCCACAATACCTCTGGAATTGTCGCCGCCGAACTTTCCACGGCGCACTCTGCGTCTCGGGGTGAAAGCTTTACGAATTTGCCCCGTGACACTTCTTATACTTCTTCCCGCTCCCGCAAGGACAAGGATCGTTGCGCCCAACTTTCGCGGCCGAACGCACCACCTGCTGCACTTGCATGTCGCCCGCCCCGGCCATGCGCGCCTGTTCCAGTTCCCGCTTCTTCTTGCGCTGGAAGGCTTCTTCGACTTCGTCCACAGAAGTAGCAACCTGGCGCGGCCGGCGTCCATTGCCGCTGCGCCCGCCGGTAATGACCGAAGTCACGCCCGCTCCGGGCCCTTGCTCGGACGTATCGCTTGCGACGATTCCGCCCGCCAGCCTTGCCTCTGACTCCGGCGGGCGTTCCATGATCTGCATCAGGTACAGGTAGCGAACCGTTTCTTCCTGAAACCTCTGCATCATTTCTTCGAACATGTCGAAGGACTCGCGCTTGTACTCGACCAGCGGATCATGCTGGCCATAACCGCGCAAATTGATGCCCTCTTTCAGGTGATCCATGGAGAGCAGGTGATCCTTCCACTGCGCGTCGATTACGCTCAGCATGATCATGCGCTCGTGATAGCGCATAGCCTCGGCGCCAATCAGCGCCTCTTTCGCGTCATAGCGCTCTTTAAGTTTGTCGAAGATGGCGTCGCCCAGTTCCTGGCGGTTCATCTGCTCGGGCTTGAGGCCTTCGGCATAGATGTCGACGCCGAAGCGAGTGAAGATCGCGTCTTTCAAAGCTTTAAGGTCCCAGTTAGCGACGTGCTCTTTCGGCGGACAGTGTCGTTCGAGGATGTCGGCGAGAATCCCGGATACGTAGTCTTCGACGATAAGATCTTTCTGGTCGAGGCCCTCCAGCAGGCGGCGGCGCAGGCCATACACCGCTTCGCGCTGCTTGTTCATGACGTCGTCATACTCCAGCAGATGTTTGCGGGCCTCGAAGTTCTGGCCTTCAACGGCTTTCTGCGCGCCTTCGATTTGGCGCGTGATCATGCGTGATTCGATGGGAACACCTTCCTCCATTCCCAGGCGTTGCAGCAGCTTCGAAACCCACTCCTTGGCGAAGATTCGCATCAAGTCGTCTTCGAGCGAAAGGTAGAAACGCGACGAGCCGGGGTCGCCCTGGCGGCCGGCGCGTCCGCGAAGCTGATTGTCTATGCGCCGCGCTTCGTGGCGTTCCGTTCCGAAGATGTGCAACCCGCCCGCTTCGATCACCTCTCGATGTTCCTTGTCCGTGTCGGCTTTGTAGCGCGCAAAAATCTCGTTCCACCGATCGGTCGGGACCGCGTACTCATTGCCCGCGTAGTACCAAACCGTGCGATTGGGATCGTCCACCTCGGCTGCGAGTTTACCTTGCGCGGCGCGGATCGGCTGCGCGATTCCCTTCTTCACGCATTCCTGCTTGCCCATGAATTCGGGATTGCCGCCCAGCAGAATGTCGGTGCCACGGCCCGCCATGTTGGTCGCGATGGTGACCCTGCCCTTGCGTCCCGCCTGCGCCACAATCTCCGCTTCGCGCTCGTGAAACTTCGCGTTCAGCACGACGTGATCCTTCAATCCTTTTTTAAGCAGCAGGTCAGAAAGGCGCTCGGACTTTTCGATCGAGGTGGTGCCGACCAGCACCGGCTGGCCGCTCTCATGCAGTCTTTGGATTTCGTCGGCGGCCGCGAAATATTTTTCCTTCTCCGTGCGGTAGACGATGTCCGGATTCTCTTTGCGCAGCAGCGGGCGATTGGTGGGAATGACCAGCACTTCGAGCTTGTAGATATTATCGAATTCCGGCGCTTCGGTTTCAGCCGTGCCCGTCATGCCCGCCAGCTTTTTATACATGCGAAAATAATTCTGGAACGTGATCGTGGCGAGGGTTTGATTCTCGCGCTCGATCTTCACGTTCTCCTTGGCTTCGATCGCCTGGTGCAGTCCGTCAGACCAGCGCCGCCCCGGCATCAGGCGCCCGGTGAATTCGTCGACGATGATCACTTCGCCGTCTTTGATCACGTATTCGACGTCTCGCTTGTAAAGCGCGTGCGCTTTGACGGCGGTCTCCACGTGATGCTTCAGCGCCCAGTTTTCCGGGTCGGCGATATTCCCGATGCCCAGCAACTTTTCAACTTTTTCCCAGCCCCCGTCGCTGACCGTGACGTTGCGATGCTTTTCGTCTACCACATAGTCCCCGGTCATGATTTTGGGCTCGCCCGGCTGCGTATCGATTTCTTCGCCCTTTTCGAGCTTAGGGATGATGCGATTCACCTTGTAGTACTTGTCGGTAGACTCTTCGCTGGCGCCCGAAATGATCAGCGGCGTCCGCGCCTCGTCGATCAGGATGGAATCGACTTCGTCGACGATGGCAAAGTTGTGCACGCGCTGCACGCAATCGCGCAGGTCGAACTTCATGTTGTCGCGCAGATAGTCGAACCCGAATTCGTTGTTGGTGCCGTAGGTCACGTCCGCAGCATAAGCGGCCCGGCGCTGCTCATCGTCAAGGTCATGGACGATCACGCCCACCGTCAGCCCGAGAAAACTGTAGAGTTTGCCCATCCATTCCGAGTCGCGTTTGGCCAGGTAGTCATTGACCGTGACCACGTGCACACCGCGTCCGCTCAACGCGTTCAGATACACGGGCAGCGTCGCGACTAGTGTCTTGCCCTCGCCGGTCTTCATTTCGGCGATCTTGCCTTCATGCAGAACCATGCCGCCGATCAACTGCACATCGAAGTGCCGCATGTTGAGCACGCGTCGTCCCGCCTCGCGGACAACCGCAAACGCCTCCTCCAGCAGTTCGTCGAGAACGCCCTTGAGCGCCTCGCTGCGCTCATCTTCGATTTCCTTCTGCCGGTCGGGATCTGCTTCCGGCTCGTCGGCGATGGAACTGAGCCGCTCCTGAATACGGCCGCGAAATTCCACCGTCTTGGCGCGAAGCTGCTCGTCAGAGAGCTTCTGTATCTCCGCTTCGAGCGCGTTGATAGCCTCCACACGAGGCTGCAGGCGCTTGATCTCCCGCTCGTTCTTCGTCCCGAAAACCTTGCCCAGCAATGTGTTGATCAAAACAGAAAATCCTTCACAGGACACACGTCCTAAGTATCAGTAAAGCCTAGCACATTAGATGCGGCAGGGATGGAGAAGGACGGGCACCACTAAACAAGCTTCGAAAAAACTCCGAATGCGCTTTAGCGACAGGGCTTGCCTCGTCTAGGGCCGCCAAGGAACCATGGAGGACGTTGAGCACCGCGCCGGGTTTGGCTTCGCTCCGTTCTTCCCTGTATCATTCCGGTCGGACGAACCATGCCCACCTTCTACCAGCGATTTCAGGAAACGGCCCGCAAGTTTCCCGACAACGTTGCCCTTGAGATCCAGCGCCAGCAGACAGTAGAGCGTGTCACCTTTGCGGAACTGACCCGCACGTCGGAGAGCGTCGCGAACTGGCTCTCGACGCGCGTGCCGCGCGATGCGCGCGTCGCGATTCTGGCGGCGAACCATCCCCGGTGGGTGGCGGCATATTTAGGGATCATCGCTGCCGGCCGAACGGCGGTTCCACTCGACACGACTTTCAACGCCGACCAGGCAAAGAAATTGTTGATCGACAGCGGAGCGTCCCTGCTGTTCTGCGACGTGAAGCATCTTCCCGTGGCCGCGGAGGCGGTCAAGGGACTCGGCATAAGTCTGGTGATGACGTCAGCCGCCGCCGAACAGAATCCCACGCCGCCCAAAGAGAGCGAACCCGACCTCGCTCCCACTCTGGCCGCCGATCTCGACTCCATCTTCGCCGCCGGCCCCGCTGGCTTTCAACCCATCGTCCCCGCTGAGGACGACCTAGCGGCCCTGCTCTACACCTCGGGCACCACCGCCGATCCAAAGGGCGTCATGCTCACCCACGCCAACCTCGTCGGCGAGGCGAATTCCGTGTTCGGGGTCATGAAGATTGGTCCCGAGGATGCCCTGCTGGGAATTCTCCCGATGTTTCATGTCCTCGCACAGATGGCGAACCTTTTCCTGCCTCTGTTCAATGGCGCGCGCGTCGTGTACCTCGAAACCCTGAATACCACCGAATTGCTGCGCGCTTTGCAGACACGCGACATCACCGCGTTTTGCGTGGTACCCCAGTTTTTTTACCTGATTCACGAACGCATTTTCAAGGAACTGCACAAACGCGGCAAGTTCACGTTGTCGCTGGTACGCACCCTAATGGCGTTGAACCGCGCGCTGCGCCGAGTCCATGTCAACGCGGGCAAACTTTTCTTTGGAAAAATTCACGCCACCTTCGGCCCTCGCATTCGCTATCTGATAACCGGCGGTTCGCGATTCGATCCGGCCGTCGCCCGCGACTTTTACTCCTTTGGCATCGATGTTCTGAATGCATACGGCCTAACGGAAACCTCAGGCGGCGCCTTCATCAACCCTCCGGGGCGCGATATTGTATTTGGCTCGGTTGGACGGCCTTTTCCTGGTGTCGAAGCTAGAATTGTCGAGGAAAAGACTATCGAAGAGAAGACTGTGTACCCGCAACCGGTGGAAGCGGGCGCTCCACCCGTGGGTGAGATCGCGGTGCGCAGCGCCATCGTCATGAAGGGATATTGGAATCGTCCCGAGGCCACGGCCGAGGTACTGCGCGACGGCTGGCTTTACACCGGCGATCTGGGCTACTTCGATTCCGGCGGCAATCTCTTCATCACCGGGCGACGCAAGGAAGTCATCGTGCTCGCCAATGCAAAAAATGTGTATCCGGAGGAGATCGAGGCGCACTACCTCCGGGCGCAGTCCGTGAAAGAAATTTGCGTGATGGCATCGGAGGCGCGCCCAGGAGATCCGACCTCCGAGCGGCTCCATGCCGTGGTTGTGCCCAACTTTGAACTGCTGCGCGAACGCAAGATCGTCAACGCAAAAGAGGTGATCCGCCTCGACATTGAAGCGCTCTCCCACAAGATCGCTTCCTCCAAACGCCTGGGAAGTTATGACATTTGGCAGGAAGATCTGCCGCGCACAACCACCCGCAAGTTAAAGCGCTTCCAGATAGAGCAAAGGGTTCGGGAGCTGAAACAAAACGACGGCAGCGGCGCTGCGGACGTTGCCAAGGAGACAGAGAAGCCGCTAACCGACGACGAACAATCGTGGCTGGACCGGGAGGAAGTAAAGCGCGCCCTCGCCATAGTTGCGGAATCGTCGCGGGAATCGTCGCGCAGCCGACTCGAGGAGATTCGTCCCACCGACAATCTGGAGCTGGATTTGGCACTCGATTCCATGCAGCGCATTGAATTGCTGACCGCGCTCGAGCAGCAGCTTGGCGGCGACGTGCCCGAGTCGCAGCTGGCGGAAATTTATTCCGTGCGCGACCTCATCGATGCCGTTCTTGCCAGCGCGAGCCGCAGCGAGGGCCAAGCCAGCGCCGAAGCACCGGCTTGGTCGACGATCTTGAGCGAGCCAGCAACTGATCCCGAGGTTCTCGCACTGGCAGGCCACAATATTTTCGCTGAGGTCTTTTTCTTTCTGCTGGGAAAATTGATTTATCTTTTCGCGCTCGACTGTCTTCACTTAAAAGTGCGCGGACTCGACCATCTGCCGGAAAAGGGCCCCTACCTCCTCTGTTCGAATCACCAGAGTTATATCGATCCCATGGTGATGGCTGGGGCGCTGCCTTGGCGCCTGTTTCGCGATACCTTTGCGCTCGGCACGAGCGACATTTTCGGTGAAGGATTCATGCGGCGACTGGCCCGATGGCTGCGTGTTGCGGTCCTCGATCCGGACGCGAACCTTGTGTCAGCCATGCGTGCCGGAGCTTTTGGCCTCAGCCAGGGACACATTCTCGTTCTCTATCCCGAAGGCGAACGCACCAACGACGGCAACCCGAGAGTTTTCCGCAAGGGTGCCGCTATCCTCTCGATTCACACCCAGACCCCGATTGTCCCGATCGCGATCGAGGGCTTCTACGAACTCTGGCCGCGTCACAAAAAGTTCCCCCAGTTCGCCGATTTGCAACTGACATTCGGCAAGCCGATTCAACCTCCGCCACTGTTTGAGGCGAGCGAGGCCGCATACGAACAGCTGACTTCCGAGCTGAAAACCAGAGTGGTGGCGATGTGGCAAGAACTGAGGAAACAAGAATTACGCGGGAAAAGTCCGCGCGAGCTGGAAGAGAACGTAAAAAGTTCGGCGCCCGCGGAAAGCGGACCGCTGTGACGTAATAACATGACTTGATAACGTGACTTAAGGCTGGTCGTACGTGGTTAGCGAGCTTGCCAACGACGAACGACTAACGACCAGCGACCCATTTTATGCGCCCGCGCCCTTAGCATGCCCGCCCAGAACCTTGGTGAAGGCGTCCACAACACCGGCGTGGAACTTCTGGCCAGCCCCCGCCACAATCTCCTCTTCGGCCTGGTGAGGCGAGTAAGATTTGCCGGCAGCTCCGCTGATCAATTTTTGGTAGGCATCGGCCACCGCTAGAATGTGCGCCTCGATCGGAACGTTGACCGAACGCGCTCCCTGCTCCTGCAAAATCTGCTGCGCGACGATAATCGGAATCACCCGCCGCAGCGCATTTCCGACAGCCTGGGCGCGTGCATCGGCCTTGCGGGGCTTGCGGAAACTGGCCACCACTTCGTCGCGGCTCATGTCCGCGGCTTTGTAGAGAATGTCGTTGCTGAGGCCGAGCTTCCCCAGATCCCGCAGCAACACCGCCGACCGCAGCAACTCCACGCGATCCGAACCCAGCCCCATCGCCTCGGCCATTCTGGTTGACGCCTGCACCACCCGCTGGTTTTCACCGTTGCCGAGCTTCTCATTGGCCATGACGTGTTCCAGAACCAGCAGCAGCCCGCTGAAACTTTCCCGGATGTCGGCGGTCATCGCCTCCTTGCGCTCGTAAAGCGTGCCCATCACATACCCGACAACCGCCAAAACCCCCGCCCAGATGGCAAAGTTGAAGAGCCGCTCCCCGGGCAGCGTCAGCACCCGATGTGCGGGTATCAGGTTGTTCAGAAAGTCCAGCAGAACGACGAGGAAGACACAGGCGAAAGCGGTAAGAGTTGCGTGCCGGCGTCCAAAGTAGTAGGCCGAGTACAAAGTCGGCAGGAAATAAAAGCACAACGCCATCGGCAGCGACTCGGCATAGAACTGCACCGTCGCCGCGATTAGGAACAACGATAGCAGCAGAATACTTTCCTTGGCGATTTTACTCATCGTATTGTCCCGATTCTTGATTGTCCCGATTCTGGTGCCCGGGCCGTCCAGCCCCGCTCGCACGAGCAAGGAAGCCCTTCCTGACATGTTGAAGCACTCTAGTGTCCGAGGAAAGTTACCGGGGTCATGAGCCTTTTGGGTATCTCCTTAGTCTGCGAGCCGATTCTGCCGGGTGCCAGCTACAGTCACTTAGCCCGCGGGTGGGTCTGATCGTAGACGTCCATCATGTGCTTGACCGAAAGCTGCGTGTAGCGCTGCGTGGTCGTCAGCCGCTCATGCCCTAGCAGTTCCTGTATGGCGCGCAGGTCGGCTCCTTCTTCCAGCATGTGCGTGCCAAAGGCGTGACGCAGAGTATGCGGATGAACCTCTGGCGACAGTCCCTTGGCCACCGCGATGCGCTTGACGATGCGTCCCACGCTGCGCGTGGTAAGCCGTCCACCGCGCTGGTTGACGAGCAGCGCGGGCGTGCTTTTCGCAGGAATGTTCTTCGGTGTATTCCTCAAGGTCGCGAGCAGTTGTTGCCGCCACGGCAGATAAACCGCAAGCGCCGCGAGCGCCGACCCTCCGAACGGGACGTATCGTTCCTTCTTCCCTTTGCCGCGAATCAGAATCGCCTCGTTGCTCAGGCTGATGTCATCGAGATTGATGCCCACCAACTCCGAGTTGCGAATACCGCAGCCGTAGAGCAGTTCGAACAGCAGACGATCGCGCTCCGGAAACGATGCGACCTCCGGCATTTTGCCATCGAGCACAGAATTCATCTCCTCAATCGTAGGAACGCGCGGCAGTTTCTTCGGCAGCCGTGGCGTCGAAACCAGCTTCGCGGGATTCTGCTCGACCACCCCTTCCTGCGCGAGCCAGCGATAAAGCGACCGCACCGCGGCCAGCGCGCGGGCGACGGAAGTCTTGCTCAGTCCTCTGTCGTAGAGATGCGAGAGAAAACCGCGAATGGCGATATGGTCGATCGTCTTCCAAGCGCGCGCGCCCATTCTCGGACCTAGGTAGGCAGCAAAGTTGTCGAGGTCTCCGGTGTAAGCCTTGATGGTGTGCGCCGAGGCATTGCGCTCCCGCAAGTGCCGCAGAAAGTCGTCGGTGGTGCGTTCGACGATGCTGCGCGAGTTGTTGGCAGCCATGCTCATGAGAAAAAATTTGTAATTGTTGATTTGAAATTTGTAATTTGAAATCAGATCAGGACCGAAACGCGAAGCGCGGCGCTGGGTCGGTTTCAAGTCACCAATTACAAATTACCAATTACAAATTGCTCCTCGCTTTCGCCCGCGGATGATGCTTCGCGTACACGCTTTTCAGCCGGTCGAGTGCAACGTGCGTATAAATCTGCGTCGTCGAGATGTCGGCGTGGCCGAGGATGGTCTGCACCGTCCGCAGGTCGGCCCCATTCTCCACCATATGCGTCGCGCAGGAGTGACGCAGCATGTGCGGGCTGGCATAGCGTCCTGAAGCAAGTCCTGAAGCGATTCCAGCTTTCCCGACCAACTGCCAGATGCGCTGACGTGTCAGGCGCCGGCCTCCTACGCCCAGGAACAAGAGCGGCGAACTTTTTTTCTTGGCGATCGCTTCCCTGCCTTTTTTCAGATATTGCTGCAAGGCTTGCTGGGCCGGCACTCCAAGCGGCACCATGCGCTCTTTGTCACCCTTGCCGCGCACCAGGATGTATCCCATTTCCAGCTTCAGGTCTTCAAGACGCGCGTCGGCAACTTCGGAAACGCGCACGCCTCCCGCATAGAGAAGTTCCAGCATGGCATGATCGCGAAGCGCAAGCGCTTGCCCGCGCGCGGTTTTACTGCGCGGCTGCGTTTCGGCCAGCTTCGCTTTGGACAACAGCGCTCCAACTTCGTCGCGACTCAGCGCCTTGGGCAGCACCTTCCACTGCTTCGGCAGGTCGATGTTGAGCGTCGGATCCTTGTCGATGTTTCCATCCAGCAGCAAATGCCGATAAAGATGCCGGATGGCCGAAAGCTTTCGTCCCACCGAGCGTCCGTCGAGCCCATTCGAAAACAATTCCTGGATGTATTCACGCACATCCTCCCGCCGCGCCCCGCTCAGAACCACGCTCCGCGTCTCCAGAAACTCCGCGAACTGCGCTAGGTCGCTCGTGTAAGCGGCAATCGTCAACTTCGCCGAGCCGCGCTCGACACGCAGGTAGTCGAGAAAGGCAGAGAGCGTCCGAGCGTTGGCATCCGAGGCCATAAGACGAGTATGAGATGTCACGCAGAACCCGAGAAGTAACGAGGGGGATGCGGGCGAATAGTGCGGGTTTTAACCGCTCGTCCTCTAGAACCTTACGGGATCGGCAGATCGGTTCTATCCCTTCGCCTCTTCCCCGGTTCGCAGCAACTCCACCGCATACAGCACGCCCTCGGGTGTCTCTTCGTGCTTGAAGTAGGCGAAGACATCGCGGCCCGCAGCGAGATGCTCGTGGATGCGGCCGCTCATCGCCTGGCGTTCTTCGGCAGTGTAGGTGGGTTTGCGGTAACGGTAGTAAGCAAAATCGGCGGTGACTACGTCGGGAGTGTCGCGCTCTTCCGTCTCGGCCACGCAGAGCGCGATGTTCCGCTCACGCAGCGTCTCCCAGGCGGCCTCGACGAACCACGATTCGTGGCGGAACTCGAACGCCACGCGCACACTCCTCGGCAAGCTTTTCAAAAACTCGGAAAGCACCGCCTGATCGGCTTTGAAATTCGGCGGCAGCTGGAAAAGCAGTGGCCCGAGGCGTCCGGCGCGCTCTAAGGCCTCCAGCGTTCCGAGAAAGCGTTGCAGGAACTCTTCCGCGCTCTTCAGGCGCTTGATGTGGGTGAGCACCTGGTGCGCTTTGATGGTGAAGCGAAAATGCTCGGGCGTCTCGGCGATCCAGTTCTGGACGGTCGTCTC
>Ga0187782_10002788_pt1 | contig 12934 bp, 8 predicted proteins | sample 0715_SJ02_MP15_2_FD_132454 | JGI IMG/M metagenome (GOLD analysis project Ga0187782, IMG submission 132454) | Tropical peat soil microbial communities from peatlands in Department of Meta, Colombia - 0715_SJ02_MP15_20_MG | ecosystem: Environmental > Terrestrial > Soil > Wetlands > Peat | place...
GACAAAAAATGGAGGATATTATGAATTCAGTCGTATCGTTTTGCGGGAAAATCCGGGGCAGGATCAAAATGGGCGCGATGTTTTCGGCTTGCTGTGCGACGCTCCTTGGCGCGAGTTGGTGCGCCGGACAGACGGCGACCGTTGAAGTCTCGACCACGCAAAACCTGCAATCTCTCGTTAACAGCAACCCCCCGAACACCGTGTTTTCACTCGCGCCGGGCATCCACCGCCTTCAATCCGTGATCCCCCAAAACGGAGATCAGTTTATCGGACAGTCGGGCGCGATTCTCAGCGGCGCCGCACTGCTGACTTCCTTTGGCCGAAGCGGCGTTTACTGGACTGCGCACGTCTCCGTGACTGAGCAGTCGTCCTATCCGGGCACGTGTAATGCCGCCAGCCCTGCCTGCATCTACCCGGAGGACCTCTTCTTTGATAGCGTGCCGAAGACCCGCGTTTCCAGCCTTTACTTAGTGGGCCCCGGCAAGTGGTATCTCAACTACAGCACCGGAACAGTTTACATCAGCGACGACCCCGCCGGGTACACGGTAGAACTCAGCGAGTTGCCCTACGCTTTTACGGGCGGAGCAGCTTCCGTCCTCATTTCAAATCTGATTGTGGAAAAATACGCCTGCGTTGCGACAACCGGGGCCATTGACGGCTCGGCCGGAAGCACCTACTGGGCGATTGAAAACAACGAGGTTCGATACAACCACGGCCGGGGGATCACCACTGGCAACGGGATGTACATCCTGGAAAACAACGTTCACAACAACGGCGATCTCGGAATCGGCGGGGGCGGCTCGAACGTCTGCATCCAGCACAATCAGATCACCTACAACAACTATGCGGGCTATTCCTATTACTGGGAAGCAGGGGGCGCGAAATTCGGGTATGCCACGAACTTCATGGTCGAGTACAACTATTCCGAGAATAATGGCGGCCCGGGCTTCTGGAACGACCTCAACACCGCAGGGATCACTTACAACGAGAACGCCACCAGCAACAACATTGAAGCCGGGATTCTGTCCGAAATTAGCAGCAATGTGACGATTACCGGAAACTATATTGCCAATGATGCTTTCAACCCGTCCGGGAGCGGAATCTGGTGGGGAGGTGGAATCCTGATTGTCGATTCCAACACTGTCTCTGTGACCTCGAACACCCTTGTTAACTGCATGAATGGAATCGTCGGTCTCATTTCCAGCCATGGAGATGCGCCGAACGGTCAACCGTACGTTTTGGAGAATCTCAGTGTGCAGGGCAACACGATTACACAAACCAGTGGCACCGTCGCCGGCATCGGCATCGATGGAAGTCTAAGCGACGCTGTTTACACCAGCATGAACAACATCTTCCTCAATAACACCTATAACGTTCCATCGCTGACGGGGGATTATTGGTACTGGATGGGAGAGCCCATGACCTTGGACAGCTTTCTCGCCTATTTCTAGGCAGTCGTTCATACCCGTCGGCCGACGGGCTCACCCCAACTCCCCGCTCTTTCCCCTCCGCCCGAGGAGAGGGAAGAGGGGATGGGGTGAAAGGGAATGGGCGTTAAAATAAGCCGGGTCAAGAAGGGCCAAATTCCACGGCCCCCTGACCTTCTCCTCGCAGCGGCGGGGAGTTAGCGAGCTGGTTCTCCTCGCTGAGGGAATAGGTGGCCGCGGAGAGCCTGAGCGGAGACTCCTTCTCCGCTCGGGCTTCTCGAAGGCGATACTGCTCTTCGATCCATTCGTAAGTTTTTCGCATGCCCTCGCGAAAAGGCGTACTGGGTTCCCATCCCAGAATGCTCTTGATCAGGGTGTTGTCGCTGTTGCGGCCGCCCACTCCCCGCGGGGCCGTAAGATCGTAGCGCCGCTCGAGCTTCACCTGCGCGATCTCTTCAACCATGCTGACCAGGTCATCAACCGAGATCAGCTCGTGTGATCCAAGGTTGATGGGCGTACTGATCAATTCTTCACAGTGCATAATCAGGTCGATGCCGCGCACGCAGTCATCGATAAACATGAAACTGCGGGTCTGGCTGCCGTCACCCCAAATGTCGATCTCGCCGCTGCCCTCATACTTGGCCTCGATCACCTTGCGGGCAATGGCTGCCGGGGCCTTTTCCCGGCCCCCTTCCCACGTTCCGCAGGGGCCATAGACGTTGTGAAACCGGGCGATGAACGTCTTCAGGCTGCGTTCGGCCCAATACTCCTGGCAGAACATCTCCGAGATCAGCTTTTCCCAGCCGTAGCCCCTTTCAGCCATCGCCGGGTAAGCGTCAGATTCTCTCAAAGCTCTGGCTTGGGGGTCTTTCTGCAACTCAACGTTGTAGGCGCAAGCCGAGGAAGAAAAGAAATACCTCTCGGCTCCGGCCCGGTAGGCGGCCTCGATCATATGAGTATTGATCAGGACGCTGCGCAGGCATTCAATGCGATACCTTTCGATGAAGCCCATGCCACCCATGTCCGCCGCGAGGTTGTAGACTTCTGTTGCGCCTTCGCAAGCTCTGACGGAGTTTTCCTCGGTGCTCACGTCCAAGCTGAGACTCTCCACACCGGGGACGCGCTGGTACCACTCGGGCAGGGGCTTCTTATCCACGGCGCGGATTCGTACGAAGCCGTTATCGTGGAAGTAGTGAACCAGCGCCCCGCCGATGAATCCGCCGGCGCCGGTGATCACAATCTGCCGGTCTTTCGTTCCAGAACCATTCGTAGGGATTCGAGTCTTTGGGTTCATGAATCCTCCTTAGCCTGGATTTCTCACCACGCCGGTGACGGCGGTTGGAAGGGCGGGGCTTCAGCTCCGCCGCCGGAGCGACTCCCCGCTGGATCCAGCTTCGCGGACCGCACAGTCCGTCGGCCGACGGACTGTGCGGTCCGCGAAGCTGATCACGATTGTGAGGGCCCTGAAACGGCGGGGCTGAAGCCCCGCCCTTCCAACCGTGGTGAGAAATCGGGATTAGGTATACTTCTTGATACCGGTCATCTCCAGTGCCACGTGCCAGATGAAGGTGGAACCACCGAGCAGATAGCGTCGCCATAGCCTACGGGGTTCCGTAACCAGCCGGAAGAACCACTCCAACCCGTGCTCGCGCATCCAGCGCGGCGCCTGGCTGGTTCTCCCCGTGAGAAAATCGAACGCCGCCCCGACGCCGACCATGACCGGAACGCCGAGAAGATCACGATATTCCGCCATCCAGGTTTCCTGCTTGGGAGTGCTCAGGCCTACCCAAACGACGTCGGGCTGGGCATCTCTTACCAGATCTTGAAGCCTGAGTTTCTCGGCAGCGTTCAAGGGGCGAAAGGGAGGTGAGTAAACGCCGCCCACCCGGATGCCAAAGCGCTGTTGCAGGACCCCGCCCAACTGCTCTGCCACACCCGGTGCGCCACCGTAGAAGAAGTGGCAATAACGCTCGCCCGTGGTCCGGCAAAACGCCTCGAGCAGCTCCGGACCGTAGACCCTGCGCTGAAGGTTTAAACCATACCACCTCCCGATCCAGACCAAGGGCATACCATCCGCAACCACCAGGCTCGCTTGCTTGAGGATGGCGTTGAACGCCTGGTTTTGTTGAGCTTCCACAACTCCGTGCATGCCCGTAACGGCAATGTAATTCCCCTTCCGGCGCTCTTCCACCCAGGCAGCGATGCGGGAAATGACGTCAGGGATCTGCACCGCATCGACACGCACGCCAAGGACCGAGAAGGAATTGGCGAAGGATGATTGGCGATTGTCGATCGACGATTTTTGAGGGTAGAGTGCGGAGTCCAAAGCCACGCGCTTTTGATCCATGATTCTGATGTGGGAGGGTCGCTATCGAGGGTTGCGGATTATTGTAGGGTCGATGGCAGGCTGCCGGCTGACGATCGGAGTGGGATAGTTAGGAACCGTTAATCGGCATTCGTCCATCGGCCTTTCCAAGACCTGTTGGTAGATTGCCATCAAGGCGGCGTAGTTGCGCGCCGCCGTGTACTTCAGCTCATAATCCCGGCGCGCCGCTTTCCCCAGGGCTTGCAGTCGCGGGGGATTGCTCCAGGCCCACTCCAGGGTACGCGCCAAGTCCTCGGGCTGCCCCGGCGCGAAGTGCAGTCCGTTCGAGTGATCGTTGACTATTTCCTGCATGGCGCCGAGACGTGAGCAGACCACCGGAGTTCCGCAGGAAAATGCCTCGACTACCGTCATAGGAAAGTTCTCGTAGCACTCGCTCGGCAGGACGAGCAGGCGGGCACTGCGGATTCTGGAACGAGTCTCCTCAGAACTCAGGAGGCCCGTGAAAAGCACGTCCGATAGGTTGCTCTGGGAAACCATCTGTTGAAGTTCAGCCCGCATGGGGCCGTCGCCAATGATCTGTAGGGGAATGGAAGTGCGCAGGCGATGCCAGGCTTGCAAAAGAGTCTTCAGTCCCTTTTCGGGCGAGAGCCGGCCCACGTAGACCGCGCCATGGCCGAATTCCTGCTTGGGCCCGGGATCAGGGGCGACAAAGTTGGGCTTCACATGGATTTTCTCGCTCGGCCACCCCGCTCTCACGAACTTTCGTTTGGAGAATTCTGACAACGCGATGTATCCCGTCACTCCCTTCGACCAAGTGCCGGCCGTTCGGTGCACGGTCAGCATAAGCGCAGTGGCGCCGGTGGCAGCGAACGAATCCCGGTAGCACGCATGACGCACGCCTTGCCAAAGGCCCGATTCCAGACACTCCTCGCAGACTTTACCATCGCGGAAGAGGGTTGCCGCCGGACAGATCAAGCGAAAGTTGTGAAGCGTCTGGACAACCGGCACACCCTCTGCCCGGCATGCCGCAAAGACCGATGGCGAAATCTGCACAAACGTGTTGTGGACGTGAGCTATGTGTGGTTTTTCTTTGCGGACTAAATCGAGGATTTCGTGGTAGGTATCCCATGCCCAGGTCGTTTTTATGGGCATGACCAGACGTTGAAAAAGAGAGTGATCGAGCAATTCCGTGTTGTTCCGCTCGTAGGCCACAACCTGATGACCGTGACTTTCGAGTAGCTCTCGCTCCTGCTCATAGGCCGCATCTTCACCACCCCTCTGCTGGTAGCGGTTATGGACGAGGAGGATTTTCATCATGTGGTACGCATTGCGCCGAAGGCGCCTTGGAGTGCGGCGGCTTGACGCCGCCTTTTCGCCGCTCCGTACTCAGTGGACCCTGGAGATCCCAAGGCGCCTTCGGCGCTACGACACTCGAACCTTCCCTGACTTGACCAGCTCACCGTTGGTGAGATACAGCACTCCCGGTCGATTCGAAACGTGGTCGATCACAATCCTGAGGTCATCCCACAATCTAAAATCATTGATCTCCCAAGAGTGGCCGTAGAGATGCCACACTCCGCCGTTGGCCATGACCGTGTCAAATAGACGAATGGCCAGCCTGACCCAATTGCCGGCGGAGGGGAGGCGAGCCAGACGGCCCCAGGTGCGCTTGAAGTCGCCTGAAGTGAGGAGGTTCTTGAAGTAATCAAGCTGCGAATGGGGAAAAGCCTGAACGGAAGTCGGCATGCGATAAGGGTCGAAATTCAACTCGCGCGCCAACATGGCGGTGGTCCTGGCTCCGGTGAAATCGGCTCGCCTGACGGCCGCGACCACCTTGGCGTTGTGGCGGCCGTTGGGGTAGGCAAACATAGAGACTTCCTTGCCCAAATCGTCTTCGAGGTGCTTCTTACAGGTCGCAACTTCGCGCGTGAGCAGCTCCGTATCGCATTGTGGCAGATTCGGATGAGACACGCCGTGCGCCCCAATTTCAAATCCTTGCGAGTCGAGGGAAAGCATCCCGCTGCGGTCCATTCGCGCATAGGGGTGATGGCCCTTAATAGGAATATAGAAAGTCCCTGCCAGCCTGCGGTCGGCGAGCATGCGAGCGATGTCGAGGTCGTGGGGATCGCCGTCATCCCAACTCGTGGTGACGACGACGGGGTGGGGTACCGCGACGGGGAGAGGTTCGGGGCTCCGGGGCGTGGCTTTCGCTCCGTTGCCGTTCACAGCCAAAGCTGACCCAATATTCATATCCCCCTCTTGGCAAGATGTAGCGCGCGTCTCGCCCGCTCTCTGCATCCGAAAAATCTGGGTATGGGAATGACCCTCGTGACCGCGCTGGGAAATCCGTCCGGGCGGCGGGGAATGACCCCTGCGACGGGACGCCTGCATTCCCTCAACGCCGATTGAGGGCTAAAGTCCAATCTTGGTAAGACAATGCCGAACCATCCCAAGCAAAGTATTTGGCGCGCGGGTTGGCAAGATGAAACTGGTTATTAGTAAAGCGGTTGTTCCACGAATCGAACACAGCGCTGCCAAAAGCGGCGCTGCTCACGATTCCCGCCGCAATCCCCTGGTTCTGGGTGATCGTGTTGTCGTGGACATAAAGGTCACGAAGAAGATAGGGCGTGCCGCGCCGGCTGGCTTCACGATGCGGCTGCGTTCCGACGATTCCGTTCATACAACCCCTCACCGTGTTGCCGTAGACCTCGACGCCGGAAGATCCCGCCACGATGATCGCCGCGCCGTACCAAGGCTCAGTCTTGCCGGAGGCGCTGAAGCCGTCGTCTTCAATCAAGTTGTCGCGGATTACGGCTTGGTAGCTGATTTCATGCAGTATTCCAGCTTCCTGATTGGATTTCGTGTGGTTGTGCTCGTAAAAGGTGTTTTCGTTCTCGATGTCGGTCCATAATCCGGGTCCCCGATTGTCGTGCGCGTAGTTATTGCGGACCACAAGGTTCTTGGTGAAAGCAAACTTGCTGCCGCCGGCCTCCCAGCCATAGTCGAAGCCGGCGTAATTATTGAAGGCGATCTCGTTGCTATCCACGATGGCATTGCTTCCCCCTCCCCCGATACCAAGTTGCCCGTTATGGAGAAGCTTGTTGTTGCGGACTTGCATCCCATCTCCCAACCGGATTCCTACTCCGTGGTTAAACCGTATCAGATTGTTTTCGATCACCCAATTACTTCCCGCCTTGCCATCGAGGGCGCCCTCCTGCGCTGGGCAGGCAAACTTTTCTATGGTCAGGCCTTCGATCTTCACATTTCGTGCGGGGCCCCAGAAAGCGTGCTGGACGACGCTCATTTCAACCCGGTGACCCTCGGGATTCCCGCCAAGGTAGACCCGGTGGGTCGAATAATCCAGATACCATTTGCCGGGAGCGACCGCCTCGCGGCTTTCAGTTCGCGCCAGAGGCAAGTCGTCTACGAAGAGGTCTTCGGGGTATTGACAGGCAGGATGCTTATCATCGCATTGTCCGGGGTGCGAGTCGCCGAGGGCGGCCCCCGTTTGCGTTACCCACATTTGGCCCGACGGCGAGAATCCCGTAAGGACCTGCGCGCCGCTCAGAACCGCTCCGGCCTCGCCTTGGAAGGAATCGCCGTCCTTGGGACGAATAGGCTGAACGGTGTAGACACCGGCCTTCAGTACGAACGGAGTCTCGGGTGGTTCTCTGTCCACGATGGAAGCCAAGTTGTCGCCCGGTTTGATAGCGATGCTCCGCCCGTCGCTCCGAGGACCTCCTTTGGTTGCGTGAATGGCCGTGAAGAGAGAGAGAAGCGCCAGCGTTGCCAGGCAGGTGTTTGCGAGTAGCCCGCACGGCCACGTGGTCACGGTCCAAGGTCGCCTTCGAGTCCCATAGTTCTCACGCTCAGTCATGCGGCGCCAACTGGACTTCCACACATCTCAGGAAAATTGGTTTAAGCAGAATGCTCGACATCGAACATCACACACTTGGCGTTCTTAATGGCTTCTCCGTTGACTCATCGATGTTGAGGATGTTTTGAGGATCAAGCCGGAGAAGGGTCCAATCCCGATAAGCCATCAAATTGCCCATCAGCCGTTTTCTGTAGTTGACCCCTCGGGCGCCGTTCGAAAGGAAAGCGCGCAGGAGGTTCGCGAGCGTCGTTTTTACCCAATACCTCACGATCACTTCCGGCAGGCTGGAGAGCACCTTCTTTCGCCACAGGTACCAAGGATTCGCGATCTTTGTATACCCGTACCTGAGATCGGAGGTTCTTGCGGAGCGAGTTGCCAGGTGCGCTACCAAGGCGCCTCGATGGCGCACGATTCTCCCATGCTTTTTCAACCGGAGACTGAAGTCGAGATCCTCCAGCCATCCGTACAGCGGCAATCGCTCGTCAAATCGCTCTACTTGTAAAATATCGCTCCGCACGAACATGTTGCACCCGTACACGTCCTTGAACGGCACGCAGTCACGCCTGCCGGTGTATTCGCGGATCGCTTCAACGGCAGCCTGCCGTTCGATCCCCATGCTCGCCGGCGCCCCATCCGCCACGACGCCTCCTGAGGCGCCCACAATCGCCGGGTCGGCAGCGAAAAGTCTTTCCATCAGCTCGATGTAGTCGGAAGCAAGCTCCACATCGTCATCGAGGAACAGTGTGTAGCGGGTGCGCACAAAGGGAATCGCGGTGTTGCGCTGGACGGAGGATCCTCGCGCGCCCACGAGGCAGCGGACGCGCGGCCGTGCCTCGGTTTCGGGAAGCGCGGAATCCTCCTCATCGAGCGAAACTATGATCGAAGCCGGTTGGACGGTCTGTTTCAGGAGCCCCAACACCGTCTCATGCAAAACTGCAGGCCTGCCGACCGAACAAATAATCACCGTCGTATCCATGGCAGTCATGAGCGAAATGCCATTTCCAATTGGGGGTCAGGCTCATCGACTACGCGGCTCGGGAGCAGGGGCGCGGCAACTCGAGCCGTAGCCTGTCGTTTGCGCCGCAGATACTCCACGTAACCTAGGACGGTCAAGAAAGGCAGCGGCGGGTGCCAGGTAAACATGTTATTGAAAACGGAACGAAGGGTGAGCATCGCAAGGATGACCAAAGCCTCGACCGCGAGTTGCCGCTCCTGCGCATCCGCGGGATGACGAACGAATCGGATAAGAAGCCACCAGGTGGCTGCCAGGGTGACGAGGAGAGGAATCATCCCCCAAATGCCGGTTCCAACGAGCACCTCCAGATAGTCGCTGTGCATGGTCGAGGTGAGGCCGAGACCCAATTTCGCCAGGACCGCAAAGCGGCCGCCGGCATACGCCCCAAAGCCGGTGACCGGCCGCTCCAGATAAGTCTGCCAGGCAAAAGTCCACCATTGAGCACGATTGCTCATGGTGGCGAGTTGTGCTTGGGTTTGGCCTCGCTCGAGGAACGACCAGATAATTCCACCCATCATGAAAAGCGCTGCGACGGGCGCCGCAACAAATGTGAGCAGGGCCCCAAGCCTTCCGCGTTTCGAAAATAGCAGAATGACGAAGCCTCCAAGCATCACGCCGATAATCGCGCTTCGGGTTTGCGCCAGAACCAGGGTCACCAGACTTCCCCCCAGCAGGACGACGTACCAGGACGTGTGAGCCCGGCGCCCCGAGGAGGGAAACAGGCGGGCGAGGCTGATCAGAGCAACGATGGCCGAAAAGGTTCCGACGTCGTTGGAGCTTATAGCCGGGACTACACCATCCAACCGTATTCCCAGGGCCGCACCCTCTTGGAGGACCTCGCCGTGCAAAGATTCTTGCGGAAACAAGAGCACATCTTTCCATACGCTCAGCAGAAGCAGGCCATAAAGCGTCCACGTCCAATTGAAAAGGCCGCGAAAATCCTCGGTAGAATCGACGCTCTCCAGAATCGCGGCCAGCAACGCGATGTCGATCAGGTACTCCCAGGATTTGTACACGGTCCAGGGCGGGTTGACCGACCAGGCCGTGGAGGCCAGACAAACCAGGCCGTACACGGTTAGAACCCCAACCACTCCGCGCGCCATCGAACTCGGCCAGTGAGTGCGGCGCAAGGTGAGCCGCACGAGGAGAACAAAAGCCACCAGGATATCGATGGCGATTCGAAACACCGCCCAGGCATCCAGGGGTTCGGAGGCAATGTCGCTGACGCCCCGGATGCGAAATGTGAGGGCGCTCAACAATGTCAATGCCCACAGCCAATGCCACCACTTCAAGGACGAGAGCAGGGTGCGCGCGTGGCCGAACCCCTGTCGAAAGGCTAAACCTACAGCGACAAGCGCCGGGACTCCCAGCAGCGCCCCTGCGAGCATGACCAGGTCGGAGCGGTTGAAATGCGAGGAGAACTGAAATAGCTCCGCAAATGCCAGGTATCCGAGGAGCACCAACGGAACGACTATCCACAGATGGGTCCTACCGCGATGCGACGCGCGGGTCCCGGCTTTTTCTTCTACTGATTGCATATCCTTGGGCTGCGAAGGTTGGACCAGGCTATTCTGTCCACTGCCTATTGTCTGCGAAATGCGTTCTCGAGACCCTGGCTGGCGACATATCCGGAATCTGATCGGCCGCATCCGGTGGCCACTTGGGCAAGGACCTGGGCGGCAAGACGAGCCGTGTAAGGACCGATGATCTCCTTGGCCTTTTCCCCGAGTCTCTGGGAGAGACCGGGGACGCGCAGGAGAAGTTCCATGCGGTCAGCCAACTCCTGGGGATTGTGCGGGTCAAACACAAACCCGTTCTCGCCGTCTTGGATCATTTCTTGCGAACCCGCGTACTTGGAACACAACACCGGCCTTCCCAGGCACATGGCTTCCAACACCACCATTCCCCAGGTATCCTCGAGAGACGGAAACACGACGGCATCACAGGCTTCGTAGCAGGCGCCCAGCTTTTCGTAGCTGACCGGTCCGATCCATCGAACGGCCTTGTCCAAAGCGGAACCCGCAATCTGGCTTTGCAGGGTCTCAGCCATTTCACCTGTTCCGACGATATGGATGGAGAAATCGTGCACGCCGCGGCTCTGGAGAAGCCTCGCGGCTTCGAACAAGCGATGAATCCCCTTGCGTTCGATGAGTTGGCCGACAACCAGAAATTTGAACGAAGGATCGTGCCAGTCTGTGCCGGGGAGTTCGCCATTGCTGGGCTTGAGGGCGGGAGCCTCCGCCACCTCGATGGGGTGATGCACAACCCGGTCGCTGGGCATCCTTAAGATATCCTGGAGGTACTGTGCGCCGGCGCGGGTGTTGCAGATGGCCGCGTCGAATTGCTTGACCATGATTCGTCGCACCGCCAATCGCAAAGGGGAGTTCAGACCTGCTATCGAAGGTGAGACGCCTTCCCAGATCAGCACGACGCGGCATTTGGTGATTCGCTTGAACAACAGGGTGCATGCCGACCACAGATTGAGCCCGCTGGTGAGGATAACATGCGGACGGAGCCGGCCCAACTGCCAGAGAATAGTGGGCAGCGCCAGAGTGAATCCCTTCGGATAGCCGGGACCACCTTTCCCGAAGGTGATGAACCGAACACCCCGCACGGGGCGAACTTGGAACGTGCCCTGGTACTTTGGAAGGTTACCCGGCCAGGAGCCTACAAAAATGACGGTGTTTGGCACGAGCGCGGTGAATTCTTTGAAGACGGGCTGCCAGTAATAGGCGCCCGCGACGTTGGGCATCAGCCAGGCGACGCGCTCGCCACTTGGGGGGCCGCTCGCGACCTGCTCGGATCGGCGGTTCGCGGCTCGCAACCGTTTGTGGTAACGGTAGGAAATCACCACCCAGAAGGCAATCGTCGAAATCAGCAGGCCTGCCAGCCCACCCGCGAGACCCCAAAAGTGAGTGAAGACAATCCCGGTCAGCACGGTGAGCACGCCCGATACACTGTAAGCAAGAAAGACTTCGGAGGGTGCTTGCATCACTTGCACGGCCACTTCGCTTCCCATAGCTGCGGCCGTAAACAGGAGAGGGGCGGTTGACAACAGCAGGAGTGGTGAATAGTCGTTATAGCGCCCGGCATAGAGGAAGTTCATGACCTTGCTCCCTAGCAGCCAGATAGCTGCCAAGTACACCAGAGCCGCGGTGCCAAATAGAAAGGCGAGTTGCCGGGTCCGGCGCCGCAGACCCGCAATTCCCTCCGTCGCAAAGCGCGAGGAGGCCCATGGAAGGACGAGAAGGTTAATGGCCACCAAAGCTTGGAGGCAAGGCGAAGTGAAATTACGGAGCGCCCGAAAAGCCGCCAAATCCCGCACGGGCAGCAATGCCGCGACGATGATGTAGTAGGCGTTGGCACAAAGCCAGTTGGCCGTGCCCCCACCCACGACCCATCGGCCGTATTGCCAATGCCGGCGTACGATTTCGGAGTTCGAGGGCGCGGGCCGGGAGTCGGTCCCGTGCGGCAGCGACATCAGCAACATCAGGGTGGCCGGGAGGGTCGCCAGTGATGGGATCAGAAAGCCGGTGAAAGAAGAGAGCCACCCCTGCCCTCTGAATACCAGCAATAAGAGGATTAGAGCGACGCAATAGGTCGCGGAACTTGCCGCCGCACGTCCAGGAGCCAGCCGGAGGTAAGCACCACGTCGGCAAAGCCATTGGAAGAGGATTAAAGGCACCGCCACCGAGACTCCCCACAGGGCGGATGCCATGGGTTGATCGGCTGGGAACAAACGCAAAAAGGGAATGGCCATAATCGTGAGCAGCGACAGGAGGAAAGCGAGGACGAAATGCAGACCGAGCAGCTTCCTGAGGTAGCCAGGGAGACATTGCGAGTAAGATTCGGGCCCCAGCACGCTCATGGGTTCCAGGAAAAAGGCATTATGGAGGCCTGAAAGGAAGAGAAAGATCGAGAACCCCAAGGCGAAGGCGCCATATTGGTTAGGAGTCAGCCAGCGCGCCAGCAGCACACCCAGCAGGAAATTCGAGCCGGAGAGCAAACCCTGATCCGTGATTGCCAGAACTCCCTTTCCAACCCACGCCAGCTTCTTGGCGCTCGCTGTATGCCTGGTCGGCTTCCGGGCTGCGAAGACGCCATCGATCAAAATCCCGTCAGAGAGTTGCATGATGATGTTAAGACCCGGCGCAGTGCAGGATGCGAGCGGACACGTAACGTTGGAAGAGCGCCTTGTATATTGTGGCTTTGAGCAGTCCTCTCCATCCTCGCCGCGCCCCTAACGTCGATATCCTGGGAAGACTCAGATAGAAGAGCCGAGCCGTAAC
>Ga0187782_10002789_pt1 | contig 12933 bp, 11 predicted proteins | sample 0715_SJ02_MP15_2_FD_132454 | JGI IMG/M metagenome (GOLD analysis project Ga0187782, IMG submission 132454) | Tropical peat soil microbial communities from peatlands in Department of Meta, Colombia - 0715_SJ02_MP15_20_MG | ecosystem: Environmental > Terrestrial > Soil > Wetlands > Peat | place...
AGCGAAGTCGCCCATGATATCGATCGGTGAGACTTGCTTCGCCTCCTGGAAGCCAGTCACCCAGGGCTTGTCGGAAAGATATTTCTTGAAGCGTTCCGACTTCGAGGCGAGGTCGTATGGCGGGATGACGTAGAGATTCGTCTCCATCAATTCCGCCATGTTGTCCGGGGCTATGGCGAACTTGATGAAGTCCATCGCCCCGTCGAGGTTCTTGCTCGACGACAGCGCGATGAGCGGGTGGATGCGGTCGAGCGAGCGCCGGCTCGTCCAAGGCGGCGCGGCGGACAGGAGCTTGGGATAAATGTCTGGATTGGTCGCGCGCAGGACGACGACCGTCGGCGTCACGCCCCAGGCTTGCGCGACGCGGCCGTCGGCGGTGAGTTTGGCGATGGCGCTCTCGGCCGTGCCCTGCGGGACGCCGGCGTCATAGAGACGTTTCCACAATTCCATGCCCTTGATCGTTTCCGGCGAATTCGCCATCGGCGTCTTGCCGTCGGCCCATTTGCCGTCATAGGGCAGGCAGAAATTCTGCAGTTGGAACCACCATTCGCCGCCGTCGGAAATGGCGTTGGTCAGCGCGATGCCGAACTGATCCGGGCGGTGGGTCAGCTTCGCCGTCGTCTCGACCCATTCGTCGGCGGAGGTGGAGGGCTTCAGCCCCGCCTTCTCGAACAGCTCCTTGTTGTAGACGAGCGCGAAATTCACGTCGATCGCGGAGAGCCCGTAGAGCTTGCCGTCCTGCTTCAAGAAAGCGTGGCCGCCGCTGGGTTCAATGCCGAGATCGGAGACGATCGAATCGAGCGGCGTGGCGAGCTTGAACTTGCGGATGACTTGCGCGGCAAGATCCGGCATCGCCATCAGCACGTCCGCGTCGATGCCGCCGGCCTGCGCCTGCACGACGACGTTCGAGATGTACTGGCCGGCCGGCCAGCCCGTCCAATCGACCTTGTACTTCGATTGCGAGGCGTTGAACTTGTCGAATAGGGCGTTCCAGCCGTCCTTTTCGCCCGGCTGGAACTGCTCCCAGCTCATCACCTTTAGGGCCTTGCGATCGTCGGCGGAGGCGCGGCCGAGGAGAAAGGGCGCGGCTATGCCCGCCGCCGCGCCGGCGATCGCCTGGCGGCGGTTCGGCCTAAAGGTTGTCGCGGCGTGCGGCGGCTTCACAGCGGGATTCTTCATGCGCGTCCTCCCTCTTGGGCGCTTGAGCCGGGCGTTTGCGCCGCCGACTCCGCGCTGCTCTTGGATATTGTTTATTGGTTACAATCGAAGCGTAGATGGCCGGCGCGGCCAAGTCAAGGTGAGGCGTCACGCGTCGGGCGGCAACTGGCCGCGCGTCTTCAGCATGGCCCGCAGCCGCTCATAGGCGCCGCCGATATGCGCCTCGATCGCCGCCGCGGCCTTGGCGGCGGCGCGCGACCTGATGACGTCGAGCAGGTTCTGATGGTCGCGCCGCCAGGAATCGAGATAGTCGTCGGGCAGCGCGTCGCGCAGCAGCAGGAAGACCATCACCTGCGAGCGCAGGCCCTGCCAGGCGCGATAGAGGCGCTGATGCTTGGCGGCCCGAAAGATGGCGTCGTGGAAGTCGATATCGAGCTCGGCGACCGTCTTGCGGGTGATGGCGGCGCGCGGAATCGACGAGAAAAGCGTGAGAATCGCCTCGAGGGGCGCAAGATCGGCCGGCGTCGCCCGTTCGCAGGCGCCCGCCATCGCCAGCCGTTCGAGCGCCGTGCGCAGCGAGTAGATTTCGGAAATATCGGCAGGCGACACCTCAGCGACGGAGGCCCCGCGATGCGCCTCGTGAACGACGAGCCCTTCCTGTTGGAGCCGCGCCAGCGCCTGACGGATCGGGCCCCGGCTGACATTGAGCATCGAGGCAAGGTCGTCCTCGATCAGCCTGGCGCCCGGCGCCAGACGCCCGTTGAGAATCGCCTCGCGAATGGCGTCGACCGCATCGTCCATCAGGACGCGGCGCTCGCGGGGCTGCAGCGGAGGGTCGACAGAGGTCGTGGTCATCGATATTGTTTACAATCAACAAAGACGGTTGCAAAGAGCGGTTTACGCGTTTTCGCGCTAAGGACGGGCAGGCCGGCGATTTTAAAGAATGCCGGAGGGCCGAGGCGAGGGGCCATGCGAATTCTGAAAGTAAATTGCTACGCTCCAGAGGCGCCGCTCGATTATGGCTTCGGAGAAGACATCACATTCGACATCCATCGGGTCGGGCCGACCCCCGATTCGCCGCCCTCGCGCGACTCCTGCCGCCTCGCTGATGCGGTCATCAACTGCGCGGCCGGCGCAGTGATCGGCGCCAGCATCGAAGATTTCGAACGCTGCAAAATCGTTGTGCGCGAAGGCGTGGGTTACGACAATCTCGACCTCGCGGGCTGGGGCGCGCGCGGCGTGCCGGTCTGCAATGTTCCCGACTATGGCACGACCGAAGTCGCCGATCACGCCATCGCGCTGTTGCTCGCCCTGACGCGCGGCCTGGTGACTTACCAGGCTAAGCTCTACGGACCTAAGCTCTGGGATTATGCGATCGCGTCGACCGTGCGGCGGCTGCGCGGCGCGACCGTCGGGATCGTCGGCCTTGGGCGCATCGGGCTCGCGGCCGCGCGGCGCGCGGCGGCCTTCGACACGAAAGTCATATTCTACGATCCCTATCTTCCAAACGGCGCGGAGCTCGCCGTCGGCTTCGAGCGCGTGCGGCGCCTCGCCGACCTGATGGGGCTCGCCGACGTCGTGACGATCCATGCGCCGTTGACCGCCGAGACCCGCGGCATGATCGGCCGCGACGCGCTGTCGCGCGCAAGGCCAGGGCTCATCCTCGTGAACACGGCGCGGGGACCAATCGTCGATCTCGACGCTTTGGCCGACGCCATGCGTGACGGCCGCGTCGCCGCCGCCGGGCTCGACGTCCTACCCAATGAGCCGGCCGATCTCGACCACCCGCTCATCGCCGACTGGCGACGCGACGAGCCGTGGATCAGCGGCCGGCTCGCGCTCTCCCCGCACGCCGCCTTCTATAGCCCGTCGGCGCTCGAAGACATGCAGCGGAAGGCGGTCGAGGTCGTGGTCGCTTACTTGCGCGACGGCGCGCTGATGAACTGCGTCAATCGGGACTATTTGCGGAAAAACTGAGCCCTCGGGGCGGCGCAGGCGGCGCAACGCCCGTTCGAGGCGCGGCTATTGACCTTCGCGATGGTAACGTTACCATCGCGGCGGAGGCAGGGATGGAGACGCCGCAGAAACGCGCGCTGGTGACCGGCGCCGGGGCCGGGCTCGGGCGGAGCGTCGCGCTGACGCTGGCGGAGCGCGGCTGCCGCGTGGCGCTTGCCGACCGCGACGAAAAAGGCCTTGAGGAGACCTCTTTCTCGATCGCTGCGGTCGGCCGCGAGAGCCTTTCGATCGTCGGCGATATCGCCGCCGACGGCGCGGCGGATAAGGCGGTCGCCAGAATCGTCGCGGCCTGGGGCGGGCTCGACGTGCTCGTCAATAATGCGGGCTACGGGGGAATAGAACCCTTCCTCGACATGACGGAGGCGCTGTGGCGGAAGACGCTCGGCGTCAACGTCGTCGCGCTGGCCATGTTGACGAGCGCCGCCGGCAGGACGATGAAAGGCCAACGCTCGGGCCGGATCGTCAACATCACGTCGCCTGCGTCGCGCATGGCGCTGCCGAACTACGCCGCCTATGCGGCGAGCAAGGCGGCGGTCGACTCGATCACCCGCGCCGCCGCAATGGCGCTCGCGCCGTTCGGCGTGCTCGTCAACAGCGTCGCGCCCGGCATGATGGACACTGAGATGCAGCGGCAGACCGAAGCTGAGCTTGCGCGCATCGAAGGCCGCAACGACGTCGAGGCGTTTCTCGCCGAGCGGACGCGGCGCGTGCCGCTCGGTCGCCGCGCCGAGATCGCCGAAGTCGCGGCCACCGTCGTCTGGCTGGCGCTGGACGCGCCAGCCTATGTCACCGCCGAGCGTCTCAACGCGTCCGGCGGGCTCGACCGCGACTGAGGACGATGGCGATCGCCAACCACCCGCCGCTCGAGGCCGATGTCGGCATGCTGAAGGCGCGCGCCAAGGCGATGCGGCGGCATATGCTCGCGATGGCGCGGGGGCCGGGGCAAGGCTATATCGGCCAAGGCCTCGGCATCGCCGACGCGCTGGCGGCGCTTTATTTCCATGAGATGCGCTGGGACCCAAAGCATCTCAACGATCCCGCGCGCGACCGCTTTCTGCTGTCGACCGGCCATTATTCGATCGCGCTGTGGGCGGCGCTCGCCGAGGCCGGAATCATTCCCCTCGAGGAGCTTTCAACCTACGGCGCCGACGACAGCCGGCTCGCGATGTCGACGCTCGACACGTCGCCGGGCGTCGAGATCATCGGCGGTTCGCTGGGCCATGGCCTTGGGCAAGCGATCGGCATGGCGCTCGGCCTTCGCCTCGACGCTTCGTCGGCCCGCGTCTTTTGCGAGCTCTCCGACGGCGAGATGCAGGAGGGCGCGACATGGGAGGCGGGGATGGCGGCAAGCCACTTCCGCCTCGACAATCTCGTCGCGCTCGTCGATTGCAACGGCATTCAGGCGGACGGCGCGATCGTCCTCGACATGGAGCCCATCGCCGACAAATGGACGTCCTTCGGCTGGGCGACGCAAGAGGTCGACGGCAACGATCTTCAAGCGGTCGTCGCCGCCCTGAAATGCGCACGTGAGGCCCACGGGAAGCCGCATGCGATCGTGCTGCGCACGAAGCCAGGCTTCGGCGTGCCGACGCTGATGGCGCGCGAAAAGGCGCATTTCGTCCGCGTTGAGCCTAACGAGTGGGACGCGCTCATTGCCGAACTTGAGGCGCAGAGCGACTGATCATGGCCAGGCCCGCCTATTCGCAAGTCATGGGCCGCGACGAGGCGGTCGAAAAGCCCGCGGTCGACGCGCCGTTCGGCAAAGCGCTCGTCGAGCTTGGGGCCGAGCGCCCTGACATCGTCGGCCTCACCGCCGATCTCGGCAAATATACCGACATCCTGCCCTTCAAGGAGGCGTTCCCCCACCGCTTCCTCAATGTCGGCATGGCGGAGCAGAACCTGATCGCAGTCGCGGCCGGGTTGGCGCGCACGGGACGAGTGCCGTTCGCCACCACTTACGGCGTCTTTGCCTCGCGCCGCGCCCTCGACTTCATCGCCATCGCGGTCGCGCATGCGCATCTGCCGGTCAAGGTGATCGCCGGCCTTCCCGGCCTCACGACGGGTTACGGAGGCACGCACCAGGCGATCGAGGATCTTGGCCTCGTCAGCCTCATTCCGGGCCTCACCGTCATCGACCCTTGCGACGCGACCGAGATCGCCGCCGCGACGCGGGCGATCGCCGAACACCCAGGCCCGGTCTATATGCGCCTCTTGCGCGGCAAGGTCCCGCTGGTGTTCGACCCGAAAACCTACCGTTTCGAGATCGGCGAAGCGCGGCTGTTGCGCGAGGGCGGCGACGTCGGCTTCGTTTCGACCGGTTTCATGACCGAGCGCGCGCTCGACGCCAGCGCGGCGCTCGCCAAGCTCGGGATCGCGGCCGGCGTCCTGCACGTGCCGACATTAAAACCCTTCGACGCCGAGGCGGTCGTCGCGTTCGCCCGCTCCGTCTCACGCCTCGTGACGGCGGAGAACCATGTCGTTCGCGGCGGCCTCGGCTCGCTCGTCGCCGAGACGCTGTTTGCAGCGGGAATCCTGAGGCCGATGACCCGCATCGGCCTGCCCGACCGTTATCTTGAGTGCGGCGCCGTGCCGACGCTGCAGAGGCGGTATGGCCTCACTGCCGACGCGCTTGTCGAGGCCGCCAAGGGCGGCGCGCCATGAGGATTTCCGGCATCGAGACTTTTACCGTCGGCGCCGGCTGGAAGAACTGGCTGTTCGTCCGCGTCCATACCGACGACGGCCTGACCGGGCTCGGCGAAGGCACGCTGAACGGCTTCATCCTGACGACCGAGGCGGCGGTGCGCGAGCTCGAGCATCTTGTGATCGGCGAGGATCCGCGCCGGATCACCGCGCTTGCCAAGAAGATGCTCGACAGCGTCTCGCTCGACGGGGGCCACATTCACCGAACCGCGATCGCGGCCGTCGAGGTCGCTTGCTGGGACATTCTCGGCAAGTCGCTCGGCGCGCCGATCCATCAGCTCATCGGCGGGCGGGTGCGCGACAGCGTTCTTGGTTACGCCAACGGCTGGTATCGGGCGGAGCGCACGCCGGAGGCGTTTCTCGGCGCGGCGAAAAAAGTCGTCGCCAAGGGCTTCCGCGCGATGAAACTCGATCCGTTCGGCGTCGCGCAAGGTTTTATCGAGGAGAGCGAGCTTGGCCTCGCCTACGAGATCGTGAAAGCGTTGCGCGAGGGCCTGCCGCGGGAGACGCTGCTGCTCATCGACGTCCATGCGCGTTTCACCGAGGCCGAGGCGATCCGCGCCGCCCGCCGCCTCGCGCCGCTCAATCTCTATTGGTGGGAAGAGCCGACGACCCGCGACCGGCAGGAGACGGTCCATGCGGTGGCGGAGGCAAGCCCCATTCCGGTCGCCACCGGCGAGATGTACGACACGGTCGGCCAGTTCTTCACGCTCGCCGCCTGCGGCGGCGTCAACATATTTCAGCCCGAGCCGATGTCGCTCGGCGGCATCGGAAATACGATCGCCGTCGCCAACCTGGCGCTCGCCCACGGGAGCTATATCGCGCCGCACCAAAGCGGCGGACCGGTCGCGACGGCGGTCTGCCTGCAGCTTGCGGCTTGTGTGCCCAATTTTCTGATCCAGGAGCACTTCGACCCGTTCAACGAGGCCTGGACGCGCGATCTCGTCACCTGGGCGCCGACCATCGAGCCCGCGAACGGCCATCTGTCGTTGCCGGAAGCGCCAGGCCTTGGGCTCGAACTCGTCGACGAGGTCGCCCGCGCCCACCCCTATGATCCGAAGGCCTATCTCAACGTGCATGCGCGAGGCTGGGAGCGGCGGCTCGGCGATCGCGAAAGCGCCTGAGGCGACGACGGACGCCTTTTACGCGCTGTCACGCTCGACGATCTCGAAGCCGATCGGCGTCACTCGCGGCAAATCCGGTTCGCCGTTCAGCCTGCGCAGCAGCTGTTCGACCGCTCTGCGCCCCATGTCGTAGCGCTTCACTCTGACGGTCGTCAGCGGCGGGAACAACTGGGACGCAAGGTCCATGTCGCCGTAGCCGGCGATCGCCAGGCGCTCCGGGATCTTCCAGGCGCGGCGATGGCATTCCTGCACCGCGCCGATCGCCAGCGTGTCGCTCGAGCAGAAGATCACGTCGAGCTCTGGATCTCGCGCGGTCAGCGCCGTGAGCGCCTCCGCGCCGCCCTGCGGGGTGATCGGCACCTCGATCTCGAGATTGTGCGGGTAGGCGTGCCGGCGGTCGACGAGCGCCTGTCGATAGCCGATGCGCCGTTGCCGCAGCCGATCATTGCCGTGGATCGGCGTCGAAACGAAGCCGATACGGCGATAGCCTTTGTCGACGAGATGGCAAGTCATGGCGTAAGCCGTTTCGAAATTCGACACGCCGACCGCCATGTCGATCGGCTTGCGCCCGCGAATCTCGCTGATTTCCACGACCGCCGGATCGCCGCGCGACAAGAGGCGGCGCGCCGCAGGCGACTGCACGAAGGCTTGCAGAATGAGCCCGGCAGGTTGCCAGCCGAGCAGCGCGCGAATGGCGGCTTCTTCCGCGCCCGGCTGGAAGTCGCCCTGGATGAGCAGCAGCTGGTAGCCCGCCTCGTGACAAGCGTCGGACATGCCCTGCACCTGCTCGGCGATGCCGGAATTGATCAGCGGCGGCACCATCGTGCCGACGATGCGGCGGCCGCTGCGCATGGAGGCCGCAAGCTGATTGCGGATGAATCCCTCGCGCTCGACCACTTCCAGCACGCGCGCGCGCGTTTCCGGCGAAACCTTCTCAGGGTCGGCGAGCGCGCGTGAAACCGTGATCGGCGCGACGCCGGCGCGCCGCGCGATCTCCTTCATGCCGAATTTTGGCCTGCGCGCCTTCGCGCGGCTGGATCGAGACGCCGCCATCCTCTTCGCCTCGGCGCGGCCGCGCCAACTCGCTCAAAAACGCATTCTAGCGCAAAAGCGGCTGACGTCAGGGCGGAGGTTTTTTCTCGTGAAAGCGCGTCTTGCCAAGCTAAGAGAATATATTATTATATTTTTCCGGCGCGCGACGCGAACGGCGCGGCGGCCGGGAGGACGGATGAGGGGGTCGCCGCCAGCGGAAAGCTCCGACGCCGCGGGACGGATCGCCGCCTCAAGCGATTTGGCGTCCGCTGATCGGTCCTTCTCGGATCGCGCTCGGTCGGCGCGTGAGCGCCTTGGCCGCGTGGTGGCGGTCGGCGAGGTCGGCGTGTTGCTGGCGCTGGCGCTGATCGTCATCTTCTTTTATGCACTCGAGCCTGCGTTCCTGTCGCCGCGCAATATCCGCGCGATTTTGCGCGTCGTCTCCTTCATCGGCATCATCGCGATCGGCCAGACCGTGCTGCTGGTCGGCGGCGAGTTCGATCTGTCGGTTGGCGCGGTCGCCGGCCTCTCCGCCGTTTGCAGCGCGAAGCTGATGACCGCCTTCGCGCTTCCCGTGGGAATCGCGCTTTTCGGCGGCGTCGTGGTCGGCGCCTCCGTCGGCCTCGTCAACGGCCTTGTGGTCGTGAAGCTGAAGATCCCCGCCTTCATCCAGACGCTTGGCATGCTGTTCATCGGGCAGGGGCTGATCCAGGTCGTCACCAACGGTTATCCCGTCTATCCGCTGCCCGCGGCGATCGCCGACATCGGCTACGCCGATTTCATCTTCGGGCTCGGCTGGAGCTTCGTTTTCTTCGTGATCGCGGCGCTCGTCGCCGATTTCGTTCTCCGCCGCACGGTGCTCGGGCGCAACATGTACGCGACCGGCGGCAATCCGGAAGTCGCCCGGCTCGTCGGCATCGACACGACGCGTTACAAGATCGGCGCCTTCATGCTGATCGGCACGCTCGCCGCGATCGCCGGCATGTTCGTGATGGCCGATCTCGCCAGCGGCACGACGTCCATCGGCAGCGGGTGGGAGCTCAGCGTCATCGCCGGCGTCGTCGTCGGCGGCGTCAGCCTGTTCGGCGGCGCCGGGACGATCGCGGGCGGCCTAAGCGGCGTCTTGCTGCTGCAGGTCGTCACCAGCGGCCTTGTCGTCGTTGGCGTCAACGCCAATTGGCAGCAGATCGCGGTCGGCGTGATCATGGTGCTCGCCGTCGGCCTCGACATCGTGCGCCGCCGCTACTTCATCGCCGGCGGCGGCTCGACGAGCGAGGCGACGGGCGAGACCCAGCAGCCTTGATGACGAATGGAGAGCTTCGCCGCCTCGACGCGGCGGATCGGCAGGATCGACGCGAAGTCGATCGACGAGAGGGAGGGAAAGTCAATGAAACGTCTGATGAGCGCGACGGGCCTGGCGGTTGTCGCAGGCGTCGTGATGGCCGGGTCGATCGGCGCCGGAACTCCGGCGCTGGCCGAGGGCAAAAACATTCTCTGGGTGCAGCCGATGCGCGACCATCCGGTGCACCGGCTGATGCAGGCTGGCTTCCTCGCCAAGTGCAAGGAACTCAAGGATAATTGTGAGGTCGTCGGCAATCCGAGCGCGACGAACTACGACGTGACGGCGTCGATCCCGCTTGCCGAGGCCGCGATGGCGCGCACGAAGTTCGACGCCATCGCCGTCTACGGGCCGGGACCCGAAATCTATCCCTTCATCGGCAAGCTCGGCCATGAGGGTTTCCCCGTCGTGACCTGGCACGTGCTGCCAAAGGAGGGGAGCGTCGCCGGCCTGAAGGCGGCGACCGGCGAGGACATTCCGGTCGCCGGCGCGAACGCCGCCTTGGCGATGGGCGAGAAGATGGGCGGCAAGGGCGTCATCGCCCTGACGCAAGGCTCCTCGAACGACACCGAGAATGTGATGTCGGATTCGTTCCGCAAGACGATGGCGGCGAAATATCCCGACATCAAGATCCTCGACACGCAGATGGAGGGCTTCGAGCCGTCGGCGGCGGAGGCCAAGGGGGTCGCGATCCTACAGGGAAATCCCGACGTCACCGCCGCCTTCTCGACGACCGGCAACGGGGTCCAGACCTGGTCGGGCGCGGCGCGCAAGGCCGGCCGCGAGCTCGTCATCGTCGGCATGGACTACATCCGGCAAAATCTCGACATCGTCAAATCGGGGGCGGCTTACGGCGTCGTCGCCCAGCCGCTCTATGAGGAGAGCGCCAAGACCGCCGAACTCGCGGACGCGCTCGCCAGCGGCAAGACGGTTCAATATCTGACGCCGCTGCCGGCCTCGGTCATCACGGCCAAGGACCTCGACCCTTATTACAAGATGCTCGACAGCGCCGGGCAATAAGCAGCCATTCCCCTCTCCTTTGCATCTTGCGGGGAGAGGGGAAGTCTTGACCGATCGAAGAGCGGCCTTTCTTGAACGACGTAAGCGAACGCCTCCCAGTCCTGTCGGTGGCCGGCATCGTGAAGAACTTCGCCGGCGTGCAGGCGCTCCGCGGCGTCGACTTCAGCGTGCGGGCGAACGAAATCCATGCGCTGATCGGCCAGAACGGCGCGGGCAAGTCGACGCTCGTCAAGATTTTAAACGGCGTGCACGCCTTCGGTTCGTTCGCCGGCGAGATCCGCGTCGACGGCGTCGCGGTCGCGTTCAAGTCGCCGGCCGACGCGCGGGCGCAAGGCGTCGGCTACGTGCCGCAAGAGATCGAAGTTCTCGAGCAGTTGACCGTCGCCGAAAATGTGTTCGCCGGGCAGATGGGCCTCGGGCGCGGGCCGTTCGTTAATCGCCGCGCGCTCAACGCGCGCACGCGCGAGCTGTTCGCCGAGATCGGCCTTGCGATCGCGCCCGACGCGCTGGTCGCCAGTCTTGCGGCGGCGCAGCGCCACCTGGTGATGATCGCGCGGGCTCTCTCGTTCCGGCCGCGCGTCTTGATGCTCGACGAGCCGACGGCCTCGCTCTCGGGCTACGAGGTCGAGCGGCTGTTTGCCGTCTTAAGGCGGCTGCGCGCGCAGGGCGGGACGATGATCCTCATCACCCACCGACTGCCGGAAGTGCTGGAAATCTGCGATCGGGCGACGGTGCTGCGCGACGGCGAGGTCGCCGCCGAATTCGACCGCGACGCCTTCGACGAAGAACAATTCATCTTCGCGATGTCCGGGCGAAAGCTGCAACGTATGTACCCGCAGCGGGCGCGGCCCGCAGAGCCGCCAACGCCGGTCCTTTCGGTGAACAATCTCACCGTGCTTCCGCGCTTCGGCGTCAATCGCGGCGTCGACGGCGCGACCTTCCGCCTCGATCGCGGCGAAATCCTCGGGCTCGCGGGATTGCTCGGCTCCGGGCGCACCGAGGTCTTGCATGCCCTCTACGGACGCATTCCCTTCGCGGGCGAAATGATCCTTGAGGGGCGGCCGTTCGCGCCGAAGACCGCGCGCGACGCGCGCGAGGCGGGCATTGCGCTTCTCACCGAGGATCGCAAGCGCGACGGCCTGCTGTTCAATCTCAACGTCGGCGCTAACGTCACCATCGGCAACCTCGCTCCGCTCGCCGCCCAAGGCGTCGTGCGCGCCGACCGAGAGCGGAACGCCATCCTTGAGGCGATGCGCGCGCTCAACGTCAAGGCGCGCTCTCCGGAAGGTCTGGTCGCCCAGCTTTCAGGCGGCAATCAGCAAAAACTCCTGTTCGCGCGCGTTCTCATGCTCCGGCCCAAGGTGCTGCTGCTCGACGAACCGACGAAGGGCGTCGACGCCGCGACCCGCCACGAAATCTACCGGCTGATCGTCGAGCTTGCGAGGAGCGGCGTAGCGCTCATCGTCGTTGCTTCCGAGCTTGAGGAGATCGTCGGCCTCTGCGACCGCTGCCTTGTCATCGCCGACGGGCGCATCGTCGACGAGTTCAGCCGAGGAGAGGGCGGCGAAGACCGAATTCTCCGCTCGATCGCGGCCGCGCAGGCGCGGCTCAAGACCGCGGAGCGCGCGCGCGCATGAGCGAGAACAAAGGCCGTTTCGCCGGCAAAGCGGCGCTGGTCACAGGCGCGGCGACCGGCATCGGCGCGGCGACGGCGCGCTATCTGGCCGAAGAAGGCGCCAAGGTTCTCGGCGTCGGCCTCGACGCGGAAGAGGGCCGAAGGACCGCCGTCGAGGCGGCGTCGAAGCGCCTGCCGCTTTCCTTCCTGGAAACGGACTTGACGCGCGAGTCTCAGGTCCAAGCGGCGGCGTCTGCGGTCAAGGACAACTTTGGGCGGCTTGACGCCGTCGTCAATTGCGCCGGCGTCTACCCGACCGGCAAACGGCTCGAAGACCTCACGGACGAAGAATGGGACCACACTGTCGCCGTCAACCTCACCTCCATCTTTCGCGTCTGCAGGGCGACGCTGCCGCTGATGCGTGCATCCGGCGGCGGTTCGATCGTCAACATCGCTTCCGTCCATGCGCTGGCGACCGTGCCGGGCGTGCCGGCCTATGCGGCGACGAAGGCGGCCGTGCTTGGTCTCTCCCGTCAAATGGCGCTCGACTACGCCGTCGATCGGATTCGCGTGAACGCCGTGTTGGTCGGATCGGTCGCGACGCGCATGACGCTCGACGCGCTTATGGCGGCCGGCGGCGCCGAAGCGGTCGGCCTTTCCTTCGAGCGCACAAAGGCGCCAAGAATCGCCGACCCACATGAAATTGCCGCCGCCGTCGGCTTCCTGATTTCCGACGATTCGTCCTTCGTCACGGCAAGCGGCTTTCTCGTCGACGGCGGCCTGACCGCGCTGCTGCTATGAGGCGGCCGGTCGTTTGCCCACTCGGTCCCGGCGGGCGCGGTCTTCCGCGGAGCGCGCCTCTTGCCCGTCATTGTTGCGCATCGGAGGGATCATGAACGTGATGCAGTCGACGTGGGCCGCGCGTGACG
>Ga0187782_10002791_pt1 | contig 12925 bp, 8 predicted proteins | sample 0715_SJ02_MP15_2_FD_132454 | JGI IMG/M metagenome (GOLD analysis project Ga0187782, IMG submission 132454) | Tropical peat soil microbial communities from peatlands in Department of Meta, Colombia - 0715_SJ02_MP15_20_MG | ecosystem: Environmental > Terrestrial > Soil > Wetlands > Peat | place...
CGTCATCTTCGTCCTACGAATAGCCAGACGGCAGCGGGTATATATAGACCTTGAGCAACTTTATGAACTGTAGCCGAGCCTGCCGCCTGATGCTGGATTTTTCGGCCGAGACGGGCGAGCTGCTCGCGAAGGGAGGAGAGCCATGAAGATCGGCTTCATCGGGCTGGGCAATATGGGCGGGCCGATGGCCGCCAACCTGCTCAAAGCGGGACATGAGGTGACCGGCTTCGACCTGGCGCGGCCGCTGCTGGAGGCGCTTGCCAAGGCGGGCGGCGGCGTCGCCACGAACACCGGCGCCGCCGTGGCCGAGGCGGAGGTGGTCGTCACCATGCTCCCGGCGGGAGCGCAGGTGCGGCAGGTCTATACCGGGGAGGGCGGCGTCTTCGGCGCGGCGAAAAAGGGTGCATTGCTGATCGACAGCTCCACCATCGACGTCGAGACGGCGCGCTTCATCAGCCAAGCGGCGGCCGAGCGCGGCTTCGACATGCTCGACGCGCCGGTCTCGGGCGGGGTGGGGGGCGCCGCGGCGGGCACGCTCACCTTCATGGTGGGCGGCAGCGCGGCCGGCTTCGCCCGCGGCCAGGGGGTGCTGCAGGCCATGGGCAAGACCATCGTCCATGCCGGGCCCGCGGGCAGCGGCCAGGCGGCGAAGATCTGCAACAACATGATCCTCGGCATCAGCATGATCGCGGTGAGCGAAGGCTTCGCGCTCGCCGAGAAGCTCGGCCTCGATTGGCAGAAGCTCTTCGACATCAGCTCGAAATCCTCGGGCCAGTGCTGGTCGATGACGAGCTATTGCCCGGCGCCGGGGCTGGTGCCGTCGGCGCCGTCGAACCGCGACTACCAGGCGGGCTTCACCGCCGACATGATGCTGAAGGATTTGAAGCTGGCGCAGCAGGCGGCGCAGGCGGCGGGCGCCGCCACGCCGCTCGGCGCCGAGGCGGCCGCGCTCTACCAGATGCTGGCCAATAGCGGCGCTGGGGCGAAGGATTTCTCGGCCATCTTCAAGCTGATCCGCGGCAAGGGGTGAAGCGGCGGCGCCGTCCTCCGGCGGTTGAAAAAGCCTTTACGAAAGCCCGCTTCGAGCCGGCGCGGGCGATTTTCCGCGAAGTCCGCGCGGCAACGGCCCGCAGACCCTCCGATTTCTCTTAAATGAATAATTAACCTCCGGCATTTACCTTCATCGCGTGCCCATATCAGCGTCAGCCGGGGGTAGCGAGGGTAGCATGCAGACCGCTTATCTCGACGTCATCGCGCTCATCGAGCGCCTGCACCGCCAATTCTTGGAAGTGGTCAAGCTCGAGCTCGACACGCAAGGGGTGCACGACATCAACAACGTCCAGGCCATGATCCTGTTCAACATCGGCGACCTCGAAATGACGGTCGGCGAGTTGACGCTTCGGGGCTGCTATCTCGGCTCCAACGTCTCCTACAACGTCAAGAAGATGGTCGAGGCCGACTACCTCGTGCAGGAGCGCTCGGCGCATGACCGCCGCTCGGTGCGCGTGCGGCTCTCCGACAAGGGACAGGCGCTGCGCCAGAAGATCGTCAAGATGCATGAGCGCCACGTGGAGGCTTTGGCCAAGGGCCCGCTCACCGAGCAGGACCTGACCAACGCCTTTGCCGCGCTGCGCCGGCTCGACCGCTTCTGGACCACCACCGTGGAGCTCGGCGCCCGCGCCGTGCAGTTCACCCCGGCCGCCTAAGGTCCATCTCCCTTTCGACGCCGCGCCGGCACCCGCCGGCGCGGCGTTTTCATTTGCCGGCCGAAGGCTGTCCGGTAGAGGGAAGGCGGTTTCAAAAGCGCGCCTCGCCACCGCCCTTCGATCGTCTTGCGCGGGCTTGACCCGCCGATCCGCGTCGCGACGCAGCGCCGTTTGAGGTATGTCAAGGCGCGTTTCGCCAAGCGCTCCCATTGATGCTAGACAGCGCGCGGTCTCGGCCGCGTCACGGGGACAAGCGGCATCCGGCGCGAGCGAAGCATGCGGCGCAACCTCCTCAGCAGCAGACTTGCGGGCTATCTCGCGGCCGCCCTCGGCATTGGCGCAGTGACCGCCCTCTGCACGTCGTTTGCCGAAAAGCCGAACAACGCGACCGTGGCGTTGGCGATGGTGCTGGTCGTGCTGTTCGTGGCGACGATGTGGGGAAGCTGGCCCGCGGTCGTGGCCTCGGTGCTCGGCGGGCTCGCCTTCGACTACTACTTCCTGCCGCCCATCGGCTCATTCGCCGTCGCGAGCGTCGAGGACTGGGTTGCACTCGGCGCCCTCCTCGTCACCGCGGTGACGGTCGGCGAGCTTTCCGCCCGCGCCAGGCGGCGCGCGGTCAAAGCGGAGGCGGGAAGACAGACGGCGCGGCTGGAGAGCGCCTACAACCGAGGACTGATCGAAGCGAGCCTCGACCCGCTCGTCACCTTCGGACGCGACGGCAAGATCACGGATGCGAACGCCGCCGCCGAGGCGATCACCGGCCGCTCGCGGGGAGAACTCGTCGGCAGCGATTTCGCTGATTATTTCACCGACCCGGCCAGGGCGCGCGAGGGATACGAGCGGGCGTTCCGGGAGGGCTTCGTGCGCGATTATCCGCTCGAAATCCGCCGCGACGAGACCGTCGTCCCCGTGCTCTACAATGCGTCGGCCTATCGCGATGAAACCGGCAGCGTCGTCGGCGTCCTCGCCGCGGCGCACGACATTTCCGGACTGAAGCGCGCGGAAAGCGAAATCCGCCACCTCGCCACCTTTCCACGGGATACGCCCGTGGCGATCGTCGAATTCGACCGCCTGCTCCAGGTCCGTTTCATCAATCGGTCGATGCAAAAGCTGCTCGCCGAATGCAACATCGGCGACCCGCGCCTGCTCGTCCCCGCGAGCTGGGTTGCGAAACTGCCCCAGGGCGGCGGCGCCGACGCGACGGATTTTCAGGAGCTCGAGATCGCGGGGCACAGCTTCGAGGAGCGGATCTTCTTCTCGGCCGAGTTCCAGACCTTGCGCGTCTACGCCACCGACGTGACCGAGCGCAAGCAGGCGGCACGCGCGCTGGAGCGGCTGAACCGCACCCTCCTGACCTTGTTCAACGCCAACCAAACGCTGGTGCGCGCGACGAGCGAGCCGGAGCTCTTGCGCGACATGTGCCGGGTCCTGGTCGAGATCGGCGGCTATCGCATGGCCTGGATCGGGTTTGCCGAACATGACGAGGCCAAGACGGTGCGGATCGCGGCCGTGGCCGGCCATGACAAAGGCTACATCCAGCAGGCACGGATTAGCTGGGCGGACACCGAGCGCGGCCGCGGCCCGACCGGCACGGCGATCAGGACCGGCGAGACGCAGATCAACCGCAATTTCGCGAGCGATCCGCGCATGGCCCCGTGGCGCGAAGCGGCGCTCCAGCGCGGCTACGCCTCGAGCGTGGCTTTGCCGCTGCGCGGGGCAACCGGGGTCTTCGGGGCGCTCACCATCTACGCGGCGCAGCCGGAGGCGTTCGACGCGGAGGAGGTCAAGCTGTTCGTCGACATGGCCGGCGACCTCGCCTATGGCATCGCGGCGCTGCGCGCCGGCAGCGAGCGCGAGACCGCCGTTCGGCGGCTGGATGAGAGTCTCGAGGATACCGTCGCGGCCATCGCCAGCACGATCGAGTTGCGCGATCCCTACACCGCCGGCCATCAGCGGCGCGTGGCGAGGCTCAGCGCGGCGATCGCCCGAGAAATGGGGCTGCCAGCGGAACAGATCCGCGGGATCTACCTGGCCGGCCTGATCCACGATGTCGGCAAGATCAGCGTCCCGGCCGAGATCCTCGGCAAGCCCGGCGAGCTGAGCCCGCTCGACATGGAGTTCATACGAACCCACCCGCAGACAGGCTACGACATCATCAAGGAAGTCGAGTTTCCCTGGCCGATTGCGCAGGCCGTCCTCCAGCATCACGAGCGGCTCGACGGCTCGGGCTATCCCAGGAGCCTTGCCGGGGAGGCGATCATCCCCGAGGCGCGGATCCTTGCCGTCGCCGATGTCGCCGAGGCGATCACGGCGCACCGTCCCTATCGGCCGATGAAGGGCCTGGACGCCGCGCTCGCCGAGCTCGACTCCGGCAAGGGGCGCCTCTACGACCCTGCGGCCGTCGAGGCCTGCATCGGCCTCTTCAGGAACAAGGGGTACGTGCTCCAATGACCCGCGCCCGCAAGTCCCGCCCTTCCGCGGCCGGCACCGACGCCCTGGCGCGCAGCGAGCAGCGCTGGCACGCGCTGGCGGCAGCGGCGGCGGGACTGGCGTGGACCGCGACGGCGCAAGGGGAGGTCGCCGAGGACCTTCCGGCGTGGCGAAGCTTCACCGGACAGGCCGCCGACGACATCAAGGGCGAGGGCTGGATGGCCGCGCTTCACCCCGACGACCGCCGGCGCACCGCCGCCTTCTGGTCGGCCGCCCGCGAGGCAGGCGCGCCCTGCGAGACCGAATTCCGCCTGCGCCGGCGCGACGGGGAGTACCGGCAGGTGGCGCTGCGTCTCGTCCCGGTCTCGGACGCCGAGGGCGCCATCCGGGAATGGATCGGCCTCGGCCTCGACGTCAGCGAGCGCAAGCTCTCGGAGGAGGAGCTGGCCGGGTGTCGCGCGCAACTGGCGGAAGCGAGGGCGGCGGCCGAGCAAGACGCGCGGGCGATGGCGCTGGTCGACGAGCTCAACGCGACGCTCCATGCCTGCAACTCGCTGGAGGAGGCCTATCCTCTGCTCGGCATGACCGCGCTGGGGCTGTTCCCTCGGATGAACGGCGCGCTGGCGCTGTGCGATCGAGGCTCGCGGCTCAGCACCGTCGCGCAATGGGGCGACAAGAAACCGATGGCGCCCGAATTCGCCCTCGACGACTGCTGGGGGCTCCGGCGCGGCCAGATGCATGTCCTCGACGAGCCGGGAACGGGAGCGGAATGCCTGCATTTCACCGCGAGACCGGAGGGAACCTCGCTCTGCCTGCCGCTCGTGGTTCGCAGCGACACGCTCGGCCTGTTGCATCTCGACGGCGGCGCGGGCCTCGACGCACTGGAGCTGCGGCTCGTCGCGAGACTGGGCGAGGTGGTCAAGATCGCGCTCGCCGACCTCGAGCTGCGCGCGAGCCTGCGCGCCCAGGCCATTCGCGACCCGCTGACGGGGCTGTTCAACCGCCAATATCTCGACGAGACCTTGCCGCGCGAATGCCAGCTCGCCCGGCGGCGCAACTCGCCGCTGTCGGTGGCGATGCTCGATATCGATCACTTCAAGCAGTTCAACGACGGCTACGGCCACGATTCCGGGGACGCGGTCTTGCGAGAGCTCGGCGAATTGCTGCGCGCCGCTTCGCGCAGCAGCGACATCACCTGCCGCTACGGCGGCGACGAATTCGTCCTGATCATGCTCGACGCCGACCTGCCGGCGTCGGTGCCCCGGCTCGAGCAAATCTGTCTCGACATCAAGCGGAAGCGATGCGTCCACCGCAACCGCACGCTGCCGAGCATCACGGTTTCGGTCGGCATGTCGGAGTTTCCCCTGCACGGAAGCTCCCCCGGCGAGGTCCTGAGAGCGGCGGACGAAGCGATGTATGCCGCCAAGCATGCCGGACGCGACCGCATCGTGCTGGCGGCCGGCCGGCCCGCCGAGCAGCCGGCGCCGACGCAGGCGTGAGGCCGCGGCAAAACGCCTTCGGACGAGGCTTCGGCATCCCTTGGTTTCAGGCTCGGCAGGCGCGGGCGCGCTTGACCTGCATCAACGCGCGGCGCGGCCGCCAGCGCTATTCCTCTCGGCGACGGTCGCGGAGGAGGGCCGCGACGGGGCCGGGCCCCAGGAGGTTCGTCCATGCGTACCGCCACGCGGCCAAAGCCAGTCGCCGCCGCTCCGCGACCGCCGGCGTCGCCGCCGCCCCTGGCGGCTGAACCGGCGAGCACCGAGTTCGATCGCCTGGCGCACGCCTGGCAGGCGCGCTTCACGCTCTCGATCTCGCCGGCGGCGCTCTGGGCCGCGTTCGCCGATTGGGCGGCGCACCTCGCCAACGCGCCCGGAAAGCAGCTCGCGCTCGTCGAGCAGGCGGCGCGCGAGGGGGCGCGGCTTGCGAGCTACGTGCAGCAGCGTGCTCTGGGGGGTGATCCTCCCGCCTGCATCGAGCCGTCGCCGCACGACCGGCGCTTCAGCGACGCCGGCTGGCGCCAGCCGCCCTTCGATGCCGCCTGCCAAGCCTTTCTGTTTTGGCAGAAATGGTGGCACGAGGCGACCGCGGGCGTGCCCGGCGTCGCCTCGGCGAACGAGCGCATCGTCGCCTTCACGATGCGCCAGGTCCTCGACCTGTTCTCGCCGGCGAATTGGCCCTTCAGCCATCCGACGATCCTGCGCGCGACCGCGGCGGAGGGCGGGCAAAACCTCGTTCGCGGGCTGCTCAACCTGATCGAGGATTGGCAGCGCTTGCAGGCCGGCCGCAGACCCGTCGGCTGCGAAGCCTTCCGCCCCGGCCGCGAGGTCGCGCTCACGCCGGGAAAGGTCGTCTATCGCAACGAACTGATCGAGCTGCTGCAATACGCGCCGACGACCGAGAGCGCGCGCCCGGAGCCGGTGCTCATCGTCCCGGCCTGGATCATGAAATACTACATTCTCGACCTCTCGCCCGAGAACTCGCTGGCGCGCCGGCTCGTGGAGAGCGGCTTCAGCGTGTTCATGATCTCGTGGCGAAACCCCGGCGCCGAGCAACGCAACCTCGGCATGGAAGACTACCGCCGCCTCGGCATCGAGGCCGCGCTCAAGGCGATCGGCTCGATCTGCGGCGGCGCCAAGGTGCATGGCTGCGGCTATTGTCTCGGCGGCACGCTGCTGGCGATCGCCGCGGCGCAGATGGCGCGCGACGACGACCATCGCCTGGCCAGCATCAGCCTGCTCGCCGCCCAGACGGATTTCAGCGAAGCGGGCGAGCTCATGCTGTTCGTCAACCGGGGCCAGATCGCTTTTCTCGAGGACGCGATGTGGGAGCGAGGCTATCTCGACGCCCGGCAGATGGCGGGCGCCTTCCAGATGCTGCGCTCCAACGATCTCATCTGGTCCGAGGCGGTGCGGCAGTACATGCTGGGCGCGCGCCGGCCGCTCACCGACCTCACGGCCTGGAACGCCGACGCCACGCGGATGCCTTATCGCATGCAGTCGGAATATCTTCGCCGCCTGTTCCTGGGCAACGACCTGGCCGAAGGGCGCCATGTCGCCGAGGGGCGGCCGGTTGCGCTCTCCGATATCCGCGTGCCGATCTTTGCCGTGGGCACCGAAAGCGACCATGTCGCGCCCTGGCGCTCGGTCTTCAAGATCGAGCTGCTCACCGACGCCGAGGTCACTTTCGTGCTCACGACCGGCGGCCACAATGTCGGCATCCTGGGCCTGCCCGAGCGCCGGCAGAGCTTGCCGGCCCGCTCTTTCCGCATCGCCGGACGTCCCGAGCACGGGCACCATCCCGATCCGGAAAGCTGGATTGCCGCGGCGGAGAGGCGTGAGGGGTCCTGGTGGCCGGCCTGGATTTCCTGGCTCGGCGGGCGATCCGGCAAGGCGGGGCCGCCGCCGGGGCTTGGGGCGCCGGAAAAGGGCTACCCGATCCTGGGCGAGGCCCCGGGGACATACGTGCTGGAACCGTGAGCGCCGCGCCGGCCTGCCGGTCGTGCCGCGAACAGGTCCCGAGACGGAGCGACATGGGCATTTTCGAAGGCGCCGTCATCCTGCTGCTGCTGTTGCTCAACGGCTTTCTCGCCATGTCCGAGATGGCGATCGTGTCGGCGCGGCGCGGCCGGCTCGAACGGCTCGCGGCCGGCGGCCGCGCCGATGCGCGGCTCGCCTTGGCGCTGTCAGAAGATCCCAGCCGCTTTCTTGCCGCGGTGCAGATCGGGATGACGCTGATCGGCATCCTTGCCGGCGCGCTCAGCGGCGCCTTGCTCGCCGACCGGATCGAGGCTTGGCTCGGTCTTTTTCCGGCGATCGCGCCCTATGGCAAGCCCGTCGCGATCGGCATCGTCGTCGTCGCCGTCACCTACCTTTCGCTGGTCATCGGCGAGCTCGTGCCGAAGCAGATCGCGCTCAAGGAGCCGGAGGCGATCGCGCTGCGCATCGCGCGACCGGTGACCTTCTTTGCGCGGCTGGCGGCGCCCCTTGGCTGGACGCTCGATCTCTCGACGAAGTTCATCCTCCGCTTCATGGGGTTGCGGCCCGATTTCGAGCGGCTGGTGACCGAAGAGGACATCGAGAGCCTGATCCGCCGGGCGGAACGCTCGGGGGTGCTGCACAAGATCGAGCGCGAAATGGTCGAAGGCGTGCTGGATCTGGAGAACCGGGCGGTGCGGACGATCATGACGCCGAGACCCGACATCGCCTGGGTCGACCTCGCCGGTCCCAAGGAGGCGATGGTGAAGACGATCCAGGAGTGTCCCTACGCCCAGCTCCTGGCGAGCCGCGGCTCGATCGACGAGATGGCCGGCGTCATTCGCAAGCAGGATCTGTTGGAGCAATTCATCGCCGGGGTCCCGCTGGAGCTGGAAAAGCTGCTGCAAGCGCCGCTGATGGTCCCCGAAGGCGCATCGATCCTGAGAACCATCGACCTCTTCCGAAAGACGCCGGTCAACACCGCGGTGGTGGTCGACGAATACGGCACCATCCAGGGGATCGTGACGCGCACCGATTTGCTGGAGGCGGTCGCGGGAGACCTTCCCGACGTCGACGTCGAGTCCGAACCGAAGGTGATAAAGCGGGACGACGGGTCGCTGCTGATCGACGCCGCGATCTCCATGTCCGAGATCGTGGGATTGAACGGCTTTCAGGAGCTGCCGGGCGGCGATTTCGTGACCCTTGCGGGGTTCGTGCTCGCCCGGCTTGGCCACATGCCCAAGACCGGCGACCAGTTCGTCTGGCATGGCTGGCGCTTTCAGGTCGCGGCGATGGACCGCCAGCGGATCGACAAGGTCCTGGTGAGGCCCGCATGACATCCGGCGTGGCCGCACCCGGTCCTCCGCTCGACGCCCCCGATTGCGCCGCACAAAAGGGAGCCGGCTCTTTCCTTATCGGATGTTTATGCGCCGCCGCTCGGTTCGCTCTCGATTCTTTATCGGCGATGGGCGTCATCTCCGAGACTGGAGGATGTGCGCCGGCGGTTGATCCAGGTCAAGGCCGGTTCGAGCCCCAATGCGGAAGGTTTGCATGCCATGTTCCTCGATCTGTTGATGCTGTTCGTGCTGGTGGGACTTTTCCTCTGCTGCGCGGCGCTCGTGGATTTCGCCGAGGGCGTCATCGAGCCGCGGAATTAGGGCGGCGATGAAACAGGTCGCGGCAGGCGCCGGGCGACGGCGGCGGCGTCGCGAGCGGCGCCTCGGGCCGCGCGAAGGAGGCGGAAATGGCCCTCTATATACTCACGGTGTTGCTGGTGCTTTTGATCGTCTATCTCTTCTATGCGGTGATCCACCCGGAGCGGTTTTGAAACCCGCATGTCCCGGTGACCGGCGGAGCCTCGCATGACGGCGCAATCCTGGCTGCAGATCGGCGTGGTGCTGCTGATCGTCTTCCTGCTCAGCATCCCGGTCGGCCGCTACCTCGCGAAGATCGTCATGGATCGCAAGACCCGGTTCGACGCCATCTTCGATCCCATCGACAATGCCGTCTATTTCCTGATCGGACGCAAGGCGGCGAGCCGGCCGATGGACTGGAAGGCCTACACCTTCCACATGTTCGCCACCAATCTCTTCATGGCGGTCATCATCTACCTGATCCTGGTGTACCAGGATCACCTGCCGCTCAATCCGATGAAGTTCCCCGGCGTGGAGCCGATGCTCGCCTTCAATACCGCGATCAGCTTCATCACCAACACCGACTGGCAAAGCTATGGCGGGGAAACCACGCTCTCCAACTTCAGCCAGATGGCGGCGATCACCTTCCCGATGTTCACCTCGGCCACCACCGGCTTCGTCGTGGCGATGGCCTTCATCCGGGCGTTCCTGGTGAAGGACGGCGGCGCCAATCTCGGGAATTTCTACCGCGACCTGATCCGCTTCACCACCCGCGTGCTGATGCCGGTCAGCCTGGCGCTCGCCCTCTTCATGGTGTGGCAGGGGGCGCCGCAGACGCTCGATGCCAGCATCGCGGCGCACCCGATCCAGGGCGGCGAGCAGACGATCATGATCGGGCCGGTGGCGTCGATGGAGACGATCAAGCATCTCGGCACCAACGGCGGCGGCTTCTTCAACGCCAATGCGGCCCATCCCTATGAAAATCCGACGCCGCTGACCAACACCGTGCTGATGGTCCTGATGGCGCTGTTGCCGAGCGCGCTGGTGGTGTGCTTCGGCGCCATGATCGGCAACCGCCGCCAGGCTTGGATCCTCTACGGCGTGATGGGCGTCCTGCTGCTTCTGGTCCTGCCGATCACGGTCCTTTCCGAGCAGAGGGGCACGCCCGCGCTCGCCCGGGCGGGGGTCGAGATGCGGCCGACGGAAGCCCAGCCCGGCGGCAATATGGAAGGCAAGGAGGTGCGGTTCGGCGTCGCCGAGAGCGCGCTCTTCGGCGTGATCACCACCAGCTTCACCACCGGCAGCGTGAACGCGATGCACGACAGCTTCACGCCGCTCGGAGCGGTGCCGCCCTTCGTGGGCATGATGCTGCAATGCATCTTCGGCGGCAAAGGCGTGGGCTTTCTCGCCGCTCTCGTCTACGGGCTGATCGCGGTGTTCGTGGCCGGCCTGATGGTGGGCCGCACGCCGGAATTCCTCGGCAAGAAGATCGAGAGGGCGGAGATCATCCTGGTCTCGCTGGCGCTGCTGATCCATCCGCTGGTCATTCTGACGCCGTCGTCATGGTCGATGATCGCGCCTTACGGCGTATCCTCGCTGAACAACGCGGCCATGCACGGCTATTCGGAAGTGCTCTATGCCTTCGCCTCCGCCGCCGCCAATAACGGCTCGGCCTTCGCCGGGCTCAACGCCAACACGCCCTGGTACAATCTGGCGCTCGGCGTCGTGATCCTGCTGGGGCGCTATCCGCCGATCATCTTCATGATGGCGGTCGCGGGCTCAGTGGCGGCGAAGCCCACGCTCGCGGCCACGGTCGGCACCTTGCGGACCGATACCCTCAAATTCGGCGCTTTCTGGCTCGGCACCATCCTTGTCGTCGGCGCGCTGACCTTCTTTCCGGCGCTCGTGCTCGGCCCGATCGCCGAGCATGTCGCCATGAAAAGCGGCCTCGCCTTCTGACCATCCGCCCGCCCGTCCTTGCCGGAGGAACCTTCGAGGTGGAAGCAGAATCCCAAGTAACCCTGCGGCGGAAATGGCGCCGCGCGGCGGACCGCAAGGCGGTGCCCTGGCACGCCTACGACGTCGCGCTGCTGCGGCAGGCGGTCCTCGGCTCGCTGGCGAAATTCGATCCGCGGATCCAGATCCGCAACCCCGTCATGTTCGTCGTCTGGCTCGGCGCGCTGGTCGCCGCCGCCTTGACCGTGGACCCCTCGCTGTTCGGACCGTCGAGCGCAAGCTCCGCCTATAACGGCGTCGTGACCCTGATCCTGCTGGTCACCGTTTGGTTCGCGAACGCCGCCGAAGCGCTGGCGGAGGGGCGAGGCAAGGCCAAGGCGGCGGCGCTGCGCCGGACCAAGACCGAGCTCACGGCAAACCGCCTGCTGCCGTCCGGGGAGACCGAACGGGTGCCCGCGGCCGCGGTGCGAAAGGGGGATCTCTTCCGGGTGGAGAAAACCGAGACCGTCCCCGCCGATGGCGAGGTGATCGAGGGCGTGGGCTACGTCGACGAATCCGCCATCACCGGCGAATCCGCTCCGGTGCTCAAGGAGCCCGGCACCGACATGTTCTCCGCCGTGACCGCCGGCACGGTGCTCATTTCGGATCGGCTGCTCGTCCGCGCTTCCGCCGACCCGGGCGAGAGCTTTCTCGACCGGATGATTCATCTGGTCGAGGGGGCCAAGCGGCAGAAGACGCCCAATGAAATCGCGCTGACGGTGCTGCTGGCGATCCTGACGCTGATCTTCGTCATCGTCGTGGCGGCGATGGCGCCGGTGGCGACCTACCTCGACGCCAGCATCAATGTCGCGGATCTGATCGCGCTGGTCGTGGCGCTGATCCCGACCACCATCGGCGCCCTGCTGTCGGCCATCGGCATCGCCGGCATCGACCGCACCATGCGGTTCAACGTGCTCGCCATGTCCGGCAAGGCGGTCGAGGCGGCGGGAGACGTGCGCACGCTGATTCTCGACAAGACCGGCACGATCACCATGGGCAATCGCCAGGCGACCGAGTTCATTCCCTTGCAGAACGCCAGCGCCAAGGCGCTGGTTCAGGCGGCCTATCTTGCCTCCTGCTTCGATACGACGCCGGAAGGGCGCACGATCGTCACCTTCGCCGAAAGGCTCGGGGCGCGCAGAGAGGAGCCGCTGGACAAGGCGCGGCGGCTCGATTTCTCGGCCGAGACCCGGATGAGCGGGTTGGATTTCGAGGACGGCCGCATCATCCGCAAAGGAGCGGTCAGTGCGGTCGTGCAGTACGTCGCCGAGCGATTCGGCGCGCCGGAGCCGCCGGACCTCAAAGCCGCCGCGGACGGCGTGGCGAAAAAAGGCGCGACGCCGCTCGCGGTCGCGGTCGGCGGCGACATCCTCGGGGTGATCGCTCTCTCGGACGTTCCGAAGCCCGGCATCCGCAAGCGCATCGGCGAATTGCGCAAGATGGGGATCAGGACGGTGATGGTGACCGGCGACAACCCGGTCACCGCCTTCGCGGTCGCCGCCCAGGCGGGAGTGGACGATTTCGTCGCCGAGGCAAAGCCCGAGGAAAAGCTCCGCCTGATCCGTCTCGAGCAGGCCCAAGGCCGGCTGGTGGCGATGACCGGCGACGGCACCAACGACGCCCCGGCCTTGGCCCAGGCGGATGTCGGCCTGGCGATGCATTCCGGCACCACGCCGGCCAAGGAGGC
>Ga0187782_10002792_pt1 | contig 12925 bp, 14 predicted proteins | sample 0715_SJ02_MP15_2_FD_132454 | JGI IMG/M metagenome (GOLD analysis project Ga0187782, IMG submission 132454) | Tropical peat soil microbial communities from peatlands in Department of Meta, Colombia - 0715_SJ02_MP15_20_MG | ecosystem: Environmental > Terrestrial > Soil > Wetlands > Peat | place...
AGTACCGCAAGCTCCGAGAGCGCCTCCCTGCGACGTTCCCGTTCTGAACGGAGGGTCGCACGTGACGAAATGCCCGGCGTGCCTGGTCGGGTTCGCGCAGGGGGACTTTCCCATGCTCGCGGAGCATCTGGTCGAGCGGGCGGACGAGAGCGACCCCGACCATGTCCGGTGGTTGAACCAGAACCTGTCCCGGCGGAAGACGGCGGCCGCCTCCCTGCTCCCGGGCTTGACCGAGCTCTTCGCCCTGCCGGACGGCTCGCTCCCGCGGTGGGTGAAGACGCGGTTCATCGCGAAGTTCTTCGGGAAGGTGCCGCACCCGTTCGTCGAGGCGCTGCAGCATCCGACCCGTGCCACGCTCCTGGGTTACGTGTTCGAGCACCAGCATTTCCTTCGGCAGTGGGTCCGGTCGTGCGCGTTCATCATGGCCCGCACCGACCGGCCCGAAGTGATCCGGTACGAGCTCGACAACCTCACGACGGAGTACGGTGGCTACGGCCCCGACCGCCCCTCGCACTACGAACTCCTGCTCCGCATGGGGGAGAGTCTGGGGGTGGACCGCTCGGTCGTCCTCGGCACGCCGCCGCTTCCGGCGACCCGCCGATCGATCGAGCAGTGGAACGAGATGGCGACGCGAGAGCACTGGGTCTCGGTGCTCACCGCGATGCACGGCCTCGAGCTGATCGCGAACCGGAACCTCGTCGACGACGGAGCCTCGGTGCACTACTTCGACCCCGCGATCCTGCAGGGGCAGGAGATCACGTCGGCCGCGCAAGCGTTCCTGCGGGAAGGGTACGAGGCGGACGTGGGCCATTCGGACGAGGCACTCGCCCTCTCCGACCGGTTCGCCCGCGAACTCGGGGTCGTCGAGGAGGTCCAGTCCGTGTTCCTCCGCTCGATCGACCTGTTCGACGATTACCTCGTCGGCCGCCTCGAGCGGTCCGGTCGGTTCGCATGAAGCGCAATTACGACGGCTGCGCCATCTGCGACTCGACGTGGGGGAACGTCTGGGCCGAAGTGGAGGGCGAACGGATGTTCTTCTGCTGCGACCTCTGCGTGGTCCAGTTCCGCGGGCTCATCGATCGGATCAAGCAGGAGACCGGATGGGACCGGATCGACGCGATCGAGATCGCCGGCGACCGCCGAGGGAGGGTCTGCGTCGCGGAATCGGCGGGCGATCGTGCGCGGTTCGGTTTCGCCTTCACCCCGGAGGGGCAGCTCCTCCGGTTTTCACGGGGAACCGCTTCTTCTGCCTGAGTTCCGGCAGAGAGGGGAAACCGCGACCGCCCTGCCGCCTGCTCAGTGCGGGGCCCGGTTGCCCCCGGGACGGACCCGCCGGCGACGTGCCGCGATCCGCCGTTGGCGGTCCCGAAGATGTCGCTTCTTTCCGGCCGCGGACCTACGCCTTCGGGGGTTCACCGACATCGCGCGTTCCTCACCGATATCGGTACCCCACCAAGCGGCACGAGATAACGGCTCGTAAGCCACGACAAGCTCCGAGACCCTCGCCGGCCCGAGCCACCCGTCCCCGCTCCCCACCGGTGGGCACCCGGCGTGTGTCACGTTCTTATGCCGGGTTTCGGGTCCTCGCTCCGATGACCGACAGTCCCTTCCCCGGAACGTCCTCCTTCCGCCACGCCGAACATCGAGTGTTTGGTGGACTCCGCCAGAGGATCCTCGTCTCGATCGCGGCGGCGACGGGCTGGATCTCACTTTTGCTCATCTTCCTTGCCTTCTGGGCGACCAGATTCACCCTGTTCCAGGACATCGTGGTCGTGGTCGTCTCGCTGCTCGTCCTGACCGCGGTCCTCCTCGGGGCGTGGATCTCCTTCGGGCTGCGGTGGGTCGACCGGTGGGTCGACTGATCCCGGGCGCACGCCGCGGCACGGGCAGTCAGGAAATCCGCGCAACTCCGAGCGTGGCTGGCGGATAAGGGTAGTATCGCACCCAGAAATGCGCAAAATTCGCACTCCCCCGTACCGTCCATGCCTTTCCAAACTGGGTTCTAATCCCGGGGGCATGGAGGTGCGATGGCCGAGGCACGACAAGAGTCCCCCGAGCCCCGCTCCGAGGGTCCGGCGGGCGGCGGTGCGTCGAAGAGGACGTTGTCGTACTTGACGCCGTCCCAGTGCGAATCGCTGAAGTGGTGCGACGGGGACTGTTAGGGTCCTTCCCCGGCCGGGAGCCCCCCGCGACCGAGCCGGTGTTGTTACCGGAGGAACCCATCGAATCCGAGGCGCCGTGACTCCCCGCGGGACCCCTCGCTCGCACGGAAAGGGAGGAAATACAGGCATCTCCATTTCCTGAGACGGGGAACGTCTGGCACAGGTCGGATCCCGGGATGAAGTAACCCCGTCGTCGGCCCAGGGCCCGCCCGTTCGCCCGACCGCGGACGCGCGCCGGGTTTCGCGACGGCACATCGCCGTCGAGGATCTCTCCGCATTTCCTTACCGGCAGGAGATCCGCCTGCATCGTCGCTCGGCCGAGGAGACGGTGCGTATCGCCGCCCGGACGCTTGCCGAGCTCGGGTTCCACGTGGTCGAAGAGCCGCTCGAGCCACGCCGGCCAGGCAGCCCCGCATCGGCGGGAGACCGACCGCCCACGCTCGTCGTCGGCGAACGCAAGCTGTTGAAGGAACAGACCGACCGAAGGGTGCTCGAGGCGCTCGCCGTGGTCGTCGCCGGCGGAGGGGTGCTTGGGGTGTTCGACGCGTTCGCGACCTCCTCGTGGCTGGTCGTCCCGCTCTGGCTCGGCGCGTTCGCGGTCGTCGCGGCGATCTTCTGGTTCGTCTTCGGCCGCAGCTATCGGAGCGACCTGGTGGTCGCGTTCGTCGAGGTCGATCGACCGACGGGCCCCGGCGCGAGCGATCGAGGCGGTTCGTCTCCGATCGTCTCGGTGACCTGGTTGGCGGGGCATGTTCGTTCCGAGGTTCGCGGGGCCCCCTCCTCCCGGACCCGTCGGATCGTCCGGTTCCGGGAGGCGTCCGGTGTCGTCAGCATGCTCGCGACCGCGATCCGAACCTTCCGCGCCCAGATGGAAGCGACCCCGAGCCCCGGTCACGCCTGACGCCGGGCCCGGGACGGTCCCGCCCGGTGCGCGCGTCCGCCGAACCTAAGTAGCGTCGCTCCTCTCCGCCCTGCGCATGTCTTCGGTGTTCTGCACGCATTGCGGAGCGTCGAATCCGGCTGGCGCTTCCTTCTGCCAGTACTGTGGGAGCGCGATCACCCCTCCTCCCTCCGCTCCCCTTCCGGGTGGTAGCACGCCCGGGCCTCCCGCGGCCGGCTGGGCTGGCCCCGGGTACGGGGCCCCCGGCTACGGAGGACCGGGGTATCCGCCCCCCCCACGTCGGAGTCGGGCCCGAACGATCGTGATCGTGCTCGTCGTGATCGTCGTGGTGATTCTGATACTGGGCGTGGTCTCGTATCTCCTCCTCCCGACGTCCTCTCCGAACATCAACATCACCGGGGTCAACTTCTTCTCGACCGACGACGCGTGCGGACTGAACGGTGCGACGGCTTCCGGGTTCACGGCCAACTCGAGCCAGGCGTACCCCCTCTCGTTCTACATCTCGGGGAACAACACCACGAATGGCGGGACAGCCGCCTGTACGATCAATTCCGTCAGCACTTCGACGCCCGGTTTCAGCATCACCGGGGCGAACGTCCCGCTCCCGGTGCCGGAGAACGAGAGTCCGCTCCTCTCGTTCACCCTCAACTGCCCGTCGTCCCCCTACTCCGGGGTCCTCACGATCGAAGTGACGTAGAGTCGCTTCCGCCGGAGGAGTTCGGTCGGCCTTCCGGGAGCGGTCCGGCTCGGTCGGAACCCGCTCGGCAGAAAGTTTCGAGGCGACCTTTCTTATCCCGGATAGGCCCGTCTTCAAGCGGAACATATGAACGACCCGGGCCCGTACTACCGACCTCAGGGCTACGGCTACGGCCCCCCGCCGCAGCGGATCCGGTGGTTCCCGATCATCATCGGGCTCATCTTCGTCGTGGCGGCGGCCGTGATCCTCCTCATCCTCCTGTACCCGGCCGAGTTCGGCTTCGCCGCGCCGTCCTCTCCGTACCGCTTCGGGCTTTTCGGCGGGGCGTTCTTCCTCTTCTTCATCCTCATCGTCGTCTTCTTCATCGTCCGGGTCGCCTTCTGGAGCACTCGCGCGAGCCAGTACCGCGGCCACAACCGGCCGAACTACCCCCCCGGGGGATACGGACCGAACCGCCCCGCGATGGTCGCCCGGATGCGGTACGCTCGAGGGGAGATCACCCGAGAGCAGTACGAGCAGATCATGAAGGACCTGGGCCGGCCGCCCGGCGGTCCGTAGCGAAACAGGGGCGTCCGGGGCGCTCTCAGACGCGTGCGAGCACCGACCGGTCCGACGGAGGGGGCCCAGCCCGGGCGGAATCACCGCGTGCCACGACGGAACGGAGCGAGCAGGGGTGGGAGAACGCCGGAGCGCATCGCCTGGGCGAGCTGTTCTCCCATCGCGCTCGCGAACTTGAAGCCGTGTCCGGAGCACGCGCTCACGTAGAGGACGTTCGGGTGGTCGGGATGGAAGTCGACGAGGAAGTTCTTGTCCGGGGTGTTCGTGTAGAGGCACCGTGCGCGACGGCGGGGGGCGGTGGGAAGGCCGGGCAACCGCGTGGCGACGAACCGCCGAACGGCGAGGAGTTCGCGCGGGGATGAAGCGGGTCGCCGCGCGAGGTCGTTCACGCGTTGTCCTTCGCAGCCCCCGACCTTGACCCCCTCCCCCACGTCGGGAGTCCCGTAGTAGTAGCTCCCCCGCGGGGTGTACCAGACGAACGCGGGCATGCTACGGAAGGTCGAGGCGGAACCCGGGTCCGACCGGAACCAATAGACGGTCTGCTGCTCGACCGTGAGCGGCAGGTGGATCTCCGGGAGGAGGCCCGTGAGCCAGGCTCCGGACGTGAAAGCGACGGAGCCGGCAAGGTACTCCCCCCGGGACGTGACCACCCGGACCTTCCCGCCCGGGGACCCGCTCCACCGGAGCACGGGAGAGTGCCATCGGAAGGTCGCACGGCCCTGGCGCGCGAGCCGGCGGAACGCCCGGATCGCCCGCTCGGGGAAGAGGACCCCTCCCCGAGGGTCCCAAAGGACCACGTTCCCTTGGGACAGGTGGAAGGCGGGAAAGCGAACCCGCGCGGCCTCGGGGACGAGGAGCTCGTGCGGAAGGTCAAAGCGGCGGGCGCTCGCCGCGGCGCTCGCCATCGCGGGTGACCCCGCCGCGCCCAGGAGCACGACCCCGGTGGGTCGGAAGATCTCCTCCCCGGCCTCCCTTCCGAGGTCGGCCCACAGCTCCCGGGCCCGTAGCACGAGCGGGACGTACGCGGTTCCCTCGGCGTACGCCGTACGAAGGATCCGCGTCCGTCCGTGCGACGAGCCGAGGGGATGGTTCTCGAAGAACCGCTCGAGGACGAGCGTTCGCTCCCGACCGCGCGAGAGGTGGAAGGCCGTCGCCGCGCCCGCAGCGCCCGCTCCCACCACGATGTGGTCGTACTCCTTCGGTCGAAACCCCATCGCCCGGCGACTCCCCGGACGACCCCCTCAGCGGGCATCCGTCGGGGGTCGGTCCGGGCGGCCCGATGGCGCCGTCGGGAGTTGAGCGTTTCCGGGCGCGTGGGCCGCTCCCGCCCGCTCCCCCGGGGATACGTATTAATCCCGGTGATAGGTCTATGGCGGCATGGCGCGGGCGGTCGAGTTCCCGAAGGGCCAGATCGTCGAACGGCTGGCGAAAGTCTCCATCCTGCGGAACCTCACCGACCGCCAACTGACCCGTCTTGCCAAGTGGGTCAAGGTGATGGCCTACGAGGAAGGCGAATCGGTCGTCAAGCGCGGCGAGGGCGGGGTCGGGCTCTACCTCATTCTGGAGGGCGCCGCGGAGGTCCGCCGCGGCAACCGCCGCCTCGCCCGTCTCGGAGTCGGTCAGTTCTTCGGCGAGATGACCCTCTTCGACGAGCAGCCGAGGTCGGCCGATGTGGCCGCGCTCGAGGCGTCCAAGCTCGCGGTCCTCACGCGGTGGGAGTTCTGGGCGTTCGCCGAAGAGACCCCCGCGGTCCTGCGGGCCGTCCTGGTCGAGATGACCCGACGGCTCCGGGAGACCAACCAGTCGCTCTCTGAGTGATCCCGTAGCCTCCGGGTTCTCGCGGGTTCCCGCCGCGCCCGGGGAAGGCATCTTCGGATAGCCGGCAGGAGCCGAGCCAGGTTCCGGTTTCCCCCGCTTCTTGGGGCGAACGGTAACCCCGCAGCGATTCCCGACGAATTTCGGCGACGACGGCGCGGGCGGGTTTTACTCCTCCGCGGCCGTTCTCCCTACTGGAGAGGCACGGAGGGTGGACCGGATGTGGGCGAAGGGACCCGAAGAGCTCCTCGTGAGGGCCCGGGTGGACCCACGCGCCGAGCTCGCGCAGTACGCGCGGTTCGAGGGGTCCCGGGCGGGGGTCCGGGCGACGGACGCACTGCTCCGGCGCGAGCTCGACTTCCTGCCGGTGAAGCGCTCCCCGATGCGGCGGTTTCTCCGCTGGGTCAAGGGGGAGGGCCGGTACGACCGGGCCCCGCTCGCCGCGGCTCCCGCGGTCAGCGCTGGCGCCGACGTGCCGGGGGCCCGCGCCGCGGCCGCCCGCCGCGCCGTGGGCAAGGTCGGACTCGCGGCCCTGCCGGTGGTCCAGGAAGAGGGGCTTGGACGGGGCCTTCCGGCCCCGGTAGTGATGCTCCCGTTCCTCACGGAAGAGTGAATCGGACCGCCGGGCGCGTCGGTCGATGGTCGTTCGTACGTCCCCGCGATCCCGACCGGGCGGTGGGCCGAACGGCCGGATGTCCCGGATCCCGAGCAAGCTTTTGCCACCGCTCGGGTTCCCTCGGGCGAATCGAATGGACCCGCTCGATTTCGCCATCTACCGATACCTCTCTCCGGGAGGCGAGGCGCGTTTCTGGGCCGGACGCCGGCTGATCGACCCGATGATTCCGGCGCGGGAGATCGCCGAACGCGTCGGGGTGAGCGAGAACGGAGTCCGTGCCCGGATGCGGGGACTGGCCGACAGAGGGTATCTCCGGGGTACCGCGGTGACTCCGAACCCCTCCCTCTTCGGGGTCGAGATGTTCGTCCAGGAGGTCCCCATCGACACCGCGGCGGAGGCGGACCGGGTGCTCCGGGACCTGTCGCTCGTCGACGGGGTGGTCTTCGCGCGCGACACGCTCGACGAGGGCCAGCGGGGCGTCCGGGTCCATTTCGTGTCGGAGTCTGCGGCCGCGACCGCCCGCCGGACGGCGTTGATCGCCCGCCTCTCGGCGTCGGGGGGACTTGCGTTCCCGGAACCGTACTGGATTCCGCCGTGCACGCGGGAGCTCTCTTCGCTCGACTGGCGACTCCTCGCGGCCCTCTACCGCGCCCCGGACGCCAAGGTCGCCGAGGTCGCCCGGACAGTGGGGATCAGCCTCAAGACGACGGCCCGTCGTTGGCATGAGCTGGTCGCGAGTCGGGCCTGCTGGTGGACCCACGCCGCGGACGCCGAGGAGTTCCCGCTCGCGCTCATCCAGCTCGACCTCCAGGAAGAGGCCGGTCGCACCTCGTTGCTGGGCACGCTCCACGACGTGGCACCGGCCTGGATGCCGGTCGCGAGCGATGGCCTCGGCACGCAACCCGGAAGCGCCCCTCCCACGATCGCGGGGCTCGTCCCCGCGGACGCCCCGGCGGCCCTCGAGCGGCTCGTGCAGAAGCTCGCCGGGCTCCCCGGGGTGCTCTCCGTCCGCCGCACGTTCGCCCTCGGGTCGCGGAGCTACCCGACCTGGTTCTCCGACCGGATTGCGGAACACCTACCCCGCCCGCAAGCGGCGTCCCCCGAGCGGCCGGCGAAGGCCCGGGCGCGGCCGAAGCCGTCCGCCCGACCCGGTCGACCTACCCCATGAACGGACGCCGCCAGTCGTCCGGGAGGACGGCGGTCTCCTTGATGTTCCGGGGGGTGAGCCAGCGCAGCATGTTCAGGATGGTGCCGGCCTTGTCGTTCGTGCCGGAGCGACGGGCGCCTCCGAACGGCTGCCGCCCGACGATCGCCCCGGTCGGCTTGTCGTTGATGTAGAAGTTCCCCGCGCTCCAGCGCAGCGTCTCCTCGGCGAGAACGACCGCGCGAGTGTCCCGGGCGAAGACCGCGCCGGTGAGGGCGTAGGGAGAGGTCGTGTCGCACAGCTTGAGCGTCTCGGCGTACTGCGCGTCGGGATAGACGTAGACGGTCAGGACGGGGCCGAAGATCTCCTCGGAGATCAGCTTCCCGTGGGGGTCGCTCGTCCGCACCACCGTCGGGCGGACGAACCAGCCCCGGGCGCCGTCCGATTCGCCCCCGACCACGAACGTGCACTCGCGCGGGTGGGCCCGGGCGTAGTCGAGGTACTGCTGGATGTTCCGGAACGCGGGTTCGTCGATGATCGCGCCCATCAGGTTGCCGAGGTCGTCCACGCGCCCCATCGGCACCTTCGGGACCTCTTCCTTCAGGAGACGTTCCACCTCGGGCCACTGGCTCTCGGGGATGTAGGCGCGCGAGCACGCGGAGCACTTCTGGCCCTGGTACTCGAACGCTCCCCGGATCAGGTTCACGACCGTCCCGCGCACGTCCGCGCTCGGGTGCATGAAGATGAAGTCCTTGCCCCCGGTCTCCCCGACGATCCGGGGGAAGTTCCGGTACTTCTCGAGGTTCGAGCCGATCCGCTTCCAGATCTGGACGAGGGTGTCGTAGCTGCCCGTGAAGTGGATCCCCGCGAGGGCGGGGTGGTCGAGCAGGACCGGGGCCTCCTTGCTCGGGAACGGAACGAAGTTGACGACGCCCGGCGGGAGGCCGGCCTCGACCAGCACCTTGAAGATCTCGTAGTTCGAGAAGATGACCGACCGGGCCGGCTTCCACAGCGCGACGTTGCCGACCATCGCGGGCGCCGTCGGGAGGTTGCCGGCGATGGAGTAGAAGTTGAACGGCGGAATGGCAAGGACGAACCCTTCGAGCGGGCGCCAGTCGAACCGGTTCGTCTCCCCGGGGTACTGGTTCGGCTGCATCTCGTAGATCTGGCGCGTGTAGTAGGCATTGAAGTTCCAGAAATCGACCAGCTCGGCGAGGTCGATCTCCGCCTCGTACGGGTTCTTCGAGTGGTTGAGCATGATCGCCGCGATGTTCCGGGTGCGGCGAGGTCCCGCGAGCAGCGCCGCAGCCTTCTGGAAGACCGCGACCCGATGGTACCAATCGACGTTCGCCCACGCGTCGTGCGCGGCCAGGGAGCTTTCGGCCGCCCGTCGGAGCTCCTCCTCGCCGGCGACTTCGGCCCGGGCGAGGACGACCCCGTGGTCGTCCGGGCAGCGGACCTCGACCCGGCTCGCAGCGCGGACCTCCTTCCCGTCGATGATGAGGGGGATCTCCACCGTCGTCTTCCGCATCGCCGCGAGCTCCGCCTCGAGCTTCCGACGGTCGGGAGAGTTCGGCGCGTAGGAACGGATGGTGTTTACGTCGTTGACTGGCCGCTCAACATTCCAAATCATGGTCGCTTCGACCGTCAGGCGCTCCCTAACGATTTCGTGAAATCCCATTGATACGGAGTTAATGACCGCCTCGCCGCCTCAAACCCTCAGGACCCCGGTCCATGCCGTCCGCGCGCATTGCCCAGCACCCGATTCTCGAGGTACCGGAGCACCCGGAGACCGTGCCGTTCACGTTCGATGGCCGGCCGCTCGAGGCCCGGAGGTCGGAGATGATTTCGTCCGCTCTGTTCGCGAACGGGATCCAGGTGTTCGGCCGTCACCGTCGGGACGGTTCCCCGCAGGGGATCTTCTGCGCGAACGGTCAGTGCGCCCAGTGCCTCGTGCTCGCGGACGGGCTGCCCGTGAAGGCGTGCATCACGGCCGTGCGCCCCGGGATGGACGTGCGCCCTCTCGAGGGGCTTCCGAAGCTCCTCGCGGACGACGCGCCCCTCCACCTCCGGCGGGAGGTCCTCGAGGTCACGACGGACGTCCTCATCGTCGGCGGGGGTCCGGCGGGGTTGATGGCCGCCGCCGAGATCGGGGCACGGGGGGTCCGCTGCCTCGTCTGCGACGATAAGCAGACGCTGGGCGGGAAGCTCACCCTGCAGACCCACAACTTCTTCGGTTCGGTCGAGGACTGCTACGCCGGCGTCCGGGGGACGGAGATCGGACGGACGCTCGAGGAGAAGGTGCGGGGGCAGAAGAGCGTCGAGGTCTGGACCGACTCTCCCGTCGTCGGGGTGTTCGAGGACGGGATCGTCGGCGTCCTGAAACAGGGACGGTTCGCGGTCGTCCGCCCGAAATGCCTATTGGTCGCGGCGGGAGCGCGGGAGAAGGCCCTCGCCTTCGCCGGTGCGGACCTTCCCGGGGTCTACGGCGCGGGCGCGTTCCAGACGCTCGTCAACCGCGACCTCGTGAAGCCGTCCCATCGCCTGTTCATCATCGGGGGGGGCAACGTCGGCCTCATCGTCGCCTATCAGGCGCTCCAGGCCGGGATCGACGTGGTCGGCCTCGCCGAGGTCCTGCCCGAGTGCGGCGGATACAAGGTACACCGCGACAAGATCCTCCGCCTCGGCGTCCCGGTCTACACCTCCCACACGGTCGTGAGGGCCGAGGGGACCGGACGCGTCGAGCGAGTCATCATCGCCCGGGTGGACGAGAAGTTCCGCCCGATCGTCGGGAGCGAGCGGGCGTTCGACGTAGACACGGTCCTGGTCGCGGTCGGCCTCTCGTCCGTGAACGAGCTCTACGAGGAAGGCCGACGCCTCGGGATGAAGGTCTACTCGGCGGGCGACGCGAACGAGATCGCCGAGGCGTCCGCCGCGATGTTCTCCGGGAAGATCGTGGGGCGCACCATCCTGAACGACCTCGGGGTACCGGCGGAGATACCCGCCGAGTGGCTCGAGTTGAGGAAGAGCCTCTGCGCCCATCCGGGGCCGGTCCTGGGCTATTACCCGTCTCCCACCGCGATGCCGGTCTACCCGATCCTGCGGTGCACCCAGGATATCCCCTGCAACCCGTGCACGGACGTCTGCATCACCGACGGGATCGTGATCCCGGAGGGGAACCTCCTCGGACGCCCCCGGCTGGTCGGGGATTGCGTGGGTTGCCTCAAGTGCGTCGCGATCTGCCCGGGCCTCGCGATCACCCTGGTCGACCGGCGCCACGACCCGAACGGGGCGACGGCGCGCGTGACGGTCCCCTGGGAGATGCCCGAGGGGCTCGTCCGCCCCGGTCAGGAGGTCCCGACCACCGGCCTCGAGGGCGAGCCGGTCGGCACGGGGAAGGTCCTCAGAATCCTCGCGGGGAAATCGTTGAACCGCCGCCGGCTGCTCGTGCTCGAGGTCCCCGCCTCCGAGGCGGAGAAGGTCGCCGGCGTTCGGATCCGGACCCCGATCTCCCCGACCGTGCCGGGGTACGTGGCGCCCGTGAGCGACGAGGAGGTCGTCGTCTGCCGGTGCGAGCGGGTCACGAAGCAGATGATCGCAGACTACGTCCGCGAGACGGGTACGCGGGACCTGAACGCCGTGAAGGCCGCCCTGCGGACGGGAATGGGGCCGTGCGGAGGGAAGACCTGCGCGGAGCTGACGATGCGGATCCTCCGGGAGCTCGGGGTCGACCTCAAGACCGTCACTCCTCCGGTCCACCGGCCGTTCACCCAGGAGGTCCCGATGAAGGCGTTCCTGGTGGAATGTGAGAGCGGCACCGGAGTTTGACGCGGTCGTCGTCGGGGCGGGTTCGGTCGGGAACCCGACGGCCTACTTCCTCGAGCGAGAGGGGCTTCGGACCCTCGTCCTGGACGAGCTGTCGGCCTCGGGCCAGGGCCAGAACAAAGCCGCGATCGGCGGGGTGCGGGCGACCCACTCCGACCCGGCGAAGATCACCCTGTGCCGGCAGAGCCTCGAGATCTTCTCGCAATGGAAGGAGACGACCGGCACCGACATCGGCTGGAAGATGGGCGGATACTGTTTCCCGGCGTTCACGGAGAAGGTGGAAACGACCCTCCGCGGCCTCCTCGCCATCCAGAAGAAGTTCCGCCTCGCCATCGACTGGATGGACGCGGAGGAGCTGCAGCGGGTCGTCCCGGGCCTGAACGGAGACGGGCTGCGGGGCGGCACGTTCTCGCCCGAGGACGGACAGGTGAGCCCCCTCCTCGCGGCCGAGTCGTTCACGAACGAGGCGGTGCGGCTCGGGGCGGTCTACCGGTACCGCGAGCCGGTGACCTCGCTCCTGATGCAGGGAAGCGAGGTCGTGGGCGTTCGAACCGACAAGGGCGAATACCGCGCCACCACGGTCGTGAACGCGTCGGGGGTGAACGCGTCCGCGATCTGCCGGATGGCGGGCCTCGACATCCCGATCCTCCCCGACAGTCACGAGGGCGGGATCTCGGCGCCGGTCGAGCCGTTCCTCGGGCCGCTCATCGTCGACCTGCGCCCCGGGCCCGAAGGGAAGACGATCAACTTCTACTTCGGGCAGGACGCGAACGGGCAGATCATCTTCTGCTACACGCCCATCGCCCCGATCTCGGGCACGAACCGGAACTCGACCTACGAGTTCATGCCGATAGTCGCCGCGCGGCTCGTCGAGGTGGTCCCGCGCCTCAAGAACCTGACCGTTCGGCGTGTCTGGCGCGGCCTCTACCCGATGACCCCGGACGGGAGCCCGATCGTCGGTCGGGCACCGAACGTCGAAGGGTTCGTCCTCGGCATCGGGATGTGCGGACAGGGGTTCATGCTCGGGCCAGGAGTCGGCAAGAACCTGGCGGCCCTCGTAGCCCACGGACAACCGACCATCGACCCGGACGTGTTCGGCCTCCTGAGCCCGGGACGAAACCTGCAGCGGGGCCGCACGGAAGCGCTCAAGTGATGCCCCTCGGCCCCGCGGGTCCGCGCTAGGCGCGAGACGGGTCAGGAGGAGCAC
>Ga0187782_10002793_pt1 | contig 12922 bp, 11 predicted proteins | sample 0715_SJ02_MP15_2_FD_132454 | JGI IMG/M metagenome (GOLD analysis project Ga0187782, IMG submission 132454) | Tropical peat soil microbial communities from peatlands in Department of Meta, Colombia - 0715_SJ02_MP15_20_MG | ecosystem: Environmental > Terrestrial > Soil > Wetlands > Peat | place...
ATTACGGAGGTGTCGCCGCCCGACCATTTTCCCCAAGTCTTTTACCGTCACGATGCCGTGGACTCGATGCTGCGGGTGAGCGAGGATGATCTCGGCTACGTTGCCGCGGGCGAGATGTTCATCACTAACGGCACGTCCTTGTGCGCTTCGCCCTCGCGCGAGTCCACCTATCTGGGGCTCGAGCGCGCCAGGGCGGCGGGGCGGCGCGTGGTGTTCGACGTGGACTACCGCGCCATGTCCTGGCCGAGCGCAGCGGCGGCGGGGCAAGCGGTGCGGCTGGCGTTGCCCTTCGTCGATGTGCTGATCGGCAACCAGCTAGAATTGAGCCTCGTGGCAGGTGAGGAGAACCTCGAGCGGGCCACGCAAGCCCTGCGCGAGAGAATTCCCATGCTGGTGAGCAAGCTGGGGAAAGAGGGAACCCGCGTATGGCAAGGCGGGGACTCGGTGTTCCTGCCGCCCTATGCGGTGGAGGTGGCTTCCACCATCGGCGCCGGCGACGGCTTTGCTTCCGGCTTCCTTTACGCCCTGCGGTCGGGCAAACCGGTGGACGAATGCCTGCATTACGGAAACGCGGCAGCCGCCATTGTGGTGAGCCGCCTGAGCTGCTCAGAAGCCATGCCGACACTGGAGGAAGTGGAGACCATGATCCGCAACCAGGCGAAGAGGATGAGCGCATGAACACTGGGTTTTCGAGTTGTGAGTTTCTGCCTGACGCGCTGCTCGAGCGCCTGACGGCAACCCGGGTCAGCGACCCGGACTACGCCTGCCGCGTGGCCGCGGCGCGCATCCGCCGGCCGCAGCTTGCGCCCACCGGAAAGCTCAACCTCCTTGCCGCCGACCACCCGGCGCGAAAAGTGACGCAGGTTGGCGACGACCCGCTGGCCATGGCGGACCGGCGCGACTTCCTGGCGCGCATCCTGCGCGTGCTTTCGAGCGCGCGGGTGGACGGCGTGATGGCGACGATGGACATTCTCGAGGACCTGCTCTCCATCGACGGCTTCCTCCGCGCCGCGAGGGCCGCAACCCTGCTCGATAACAAACTGCTCGTCGCCAGCCTCAACCGCGGCGGACTGGCCGGCTCGACCTGGGAAATTGATGACCCGATTACGGGCGCGACACCCGCAGCGTGCCATGAATGGCGGCTGGACGGAGCCAAGATCCTGTTGCGCGTGGAAGAAAATGACCCTGCATCGTTGCGCACCATCCTGGCCGGCGCGCAGGCCATAACGGAGTGCAATGCTCTTCACCTGCCGGTGTTTCTGGAACCGCTGCCGGTGAAGCTCACTGAAAAAGGCTATACGGTGCTGAAAACTTCGGAGGCGCTCGCACGCCTGGCGGGAGTGGCCTCGGCCTTGGGTGATAGCAGCCGGTATCTGTGGTTGAAGCTGCCGTACTGCGAAGGCTACCCGACCGTGGCGCGCTCGACCACTTTGCCGATTCTGCTGCTGGGCGGCGAATCGGCAGGCGGTCCCGAGCCGTTCCTGCGCCAACTCGAGAGCGCACTCGAGGCCGGGTCCAACGTGCGGGGGGCGCTGGTTGGCCGCAACGTTCTCTATTCTGGGGCCGAGGACCCCTTGGCCATGGCTGAGGCGGCAGGGGGAATCATCCATGAGGGTTGGAGCGTCGAGAGAGCGTTGGCATCGATGGCTGAAGTCCGAGGCGCGGCAATGGACCGACTCTCGTCGTGCTTATGAGGACTAGGGGTTCTCAAAAAGGGGTGCATGGCGAGCAAGACCCCTCACCCTTTCACCCCTTCCCCTCTTCCCTCTCCCTGGGGAGAGGGAAGAGGGGGAGGGGAGTTGGGGTGAGGGGTGGTTCTCTAGCAGGAGGAGCCCATGAAGACGAGAAGACTGACGATGGCCCAGGCGCTGCTGGGATTCCTGAAGCATCAATATGTGGAGCGCGACGGCGTCGAGCACCGTTTCTTTTCCGGTGTGCTGGGCATCTTCGGCCATGGGAACGTGGCGGGAATCGGCCAGGCGTTGCAGCAGAACCTGGACCTTCCTTACATTCCCGTCCGCAATGAGCAGGCGGGCGTCCACCTGGCGTGCGGATACGCGAAGACCAGCAATCGCCTGCGGACTTTCGCCTGCACCTCTTCGATCGGGCCTGGCGCCACGAACATGATTACCGGCGCGGCCCTGGCGACGATCAACCGCCTGCCGGTCTTATTGCTTCCCGGGGACATCTTCGCGCGGCGCAACGTGGCCCCGGTGCTGCAGCAACTCGAGTCGCCCTCCACGCAGGATCTCGGCGTGAACGATTGCTTCAAGCCCGTCTCGCGCTACTGGGACCGCATCTACCGACCGGAACAGTTAATCACCGCGCTGCCGGAGGTGATGCGCGTGCTCACCTCACCCTCCGATTGCGGAGCGGTGACGTTGGCCCTGCCTCAAGACGTGCAGGCAGAGGCCCACGACTATCCCGAAGAGCTATTCGGCAAGCGGGTGTGGCTCATCCGTCGCCCGGAGCCGGACGCCGTAAGTTTTGGCCGGGCGGTGGAAGCGATTCGCCAGAGCCGAAAACCGTTTCTGGTGGCGGGCGGCGGCGTACTGTACAGCGAAGCCTCCGAGGCGCTCGCGAAGTTTTGCGCGGCCACAGGTATTCCCGCCGGTGAGACACAAGCCGGCAAAGGGTCTCTCGTTTACGATCAGCCGCAGTGCGCCGGAGCGGTGGGGGCTACCGGAACGCTGGCCGCGAACCGTTTGGCGAGGGATGCCGACCTGGTGATCGGCGTCGGCACACGCTACTCGGATTTCACTACCGCCTCCATGACCGCGTTCCAGAACCCCCATGTGCGCTTCGTAAACATCAACACCGCGGAGTTCGACGCCTTCAAGGTGGGAGCGATTCCGCTGGTGTCGGACGCGCGCGTGGCGCTCGAGCGGCTCACGGCAGCGCTGGCCGGCTACCACGTCGAGGACGGTTACGCGGACCAGATTGCCTGCGGGAAGCAGGAGTGGGAAGCCGAGGTAGACCGGCTCTTCCACCTCGGGCTCGAGCCGCGTCCGGCGCAAAGCGAAGTGATTGGGGCGATGTGGGAGGCCGCGGGGCCGCGCGATATCCTGCTTTCCGCCGCCGGCAGCCATCCCGGCGATCTGCACAAATTGTGGCGCACGCGCTCGCCTAACGGTTATCACCTCGAGTACGGCTATTCGTGCATGGGCTACGAGATTCCCGGAGCGATCGGCGCCAAGCTGGCGGACCCGACGCGCGAGGTCTATGTCTTTCTCGGCGATGGCACTTACCTGATGATGCCCGGTGACATTGTTACTTCCGTGCAGGAGGGAGTGAAAATCATCATCGTGCTGGTGGATAACCACGGGTTTGCGAGCATCGGCGGGCTGAGCGCGTCGCTCGGCCAGAAAAGTTTTGGCACGGAGCACCGCCTGCGCGCGGCTGAGTCCGGACTACTGAAGGGAGACTTCCTGCCGGTGGACTACGAGGCCAACGCGCGCAGCCTGGGAGCGCATGCGCTACGCGCCCACGGCCTCGCCGAGTTCAAGCGGGCTCTCGAGAAAGCGAAAAACGCGGACCGCACCACCGTGGTAGTGGTGGAAACCGAACGGGAGGAGCGTGTGCCGGGATACGAATCGTGGTGGGACGTGGCGGTTGCGGAGGTCTCCGAGATGCCGAGCGTGCGGGAATCGCGTGCACGTTACGTCGAAGCCCGGCAAAAGGAGCGCTACCACCTCGCCGGCGGCAAGAAGGGAGACTAGCGTGGCCGAACGGCTGCTCAACTTTGTCGACGGGGCCTGGCGGAATTCGGACGCCAGCGAAACGCTGCCGGTGCTCAATCCGGCTTCGGCGGAGGTGCTGGCCCACGTGCCGCTCTCGCCGGCGAAGGAAGTGGACCAGGCGGTCGAAGCGGCAAGGAAGGCATTCCTCGAGTGGCGCCGCCGGCCGGCAGGGGACCGCATTCAACCGCTTTTCAAGCTCAAGGCGCTGCTCGAGGAGAACCTCGACGCGCTGGCGCGGACAATTACCGAGGAATGCGGAAAGACCTACGCGGAGAGTGCCGGCGAGCTGCGCCGGGCGATTGAGAATGTGGAGACGGCGTGCGGCATCCCGACCCTCCTGCAGGGCAAGAATAATGAGGACATCGCTCCCGGCATCGACGAGCACATGATCCGTCAGCCGCTGGGCGTGGTGGCGGCCATTACGCCCTTCAACTTTCCCGGCATGATCCCGTTCTGGTTCCTCCCTTACGCCGTGGCCACCGGCAACTGTTTCCTGCTGAAACCTTCCGAGCGCGTGCCGATTACGTCCTGGAAGCTGTTTCAGTTGCTCGAGACAGCGGGCTTTCCGCCCGGCGTGGCGCAGTTGGTGAATGGCGGCCGGGAGACAGTGAATGCGATTCTCGACCATCCCGGGATTCGCGCCGTCAGCGTGGTGGGCTCGACGGCAACCGCGAAGTATATTTACAGCCGGGCCGCAGCCACCGGCAAGCGCGCCCAGTGCCAGGGCGGCGCCAAGAACCCGGTGGTGGTGATGCCCGATGCCGACATGGAAATGACCGCCAGAATTTTGGCGGACTCGGCGTTCGGCTGCGCCGGGCAGCGATGCCTGGCCGCCTCGGTGGCAATTGGGGTCGGCGAAGCACAAGCGGAGCTTGCCGCGCGCATGTCCGAGGCCGCTCGCAACCGCAAAGTGGGCTTCGGGCTCGATGCGGGCGTGGAGATGGGACCCGTAATCTCGGAGGCGAGCAGGGCGCGGATTGAATCGCTGATTGCGCGCGGCGAGCAGGAAGGCGCGAAGGTGCTGGTGGATGGCCGGGGCAGGCGCGTGGCGGGATATGAGGACGGGTTCTTTGTGTTTCCCACGGTGCTCGAGGGCGTGGCGGCACAGGGCGAAATCGCGCGCACCGAGATCTTCGGCCCTGTCCTGAGCCTGATGAAGGCGGCTAGTATCGAGGAGGCCATTCAACTGGTCAACGACCGCAGCTACGGGAACATGGCGTGCCTGTTTACAAGCGACGGGGCAGCGGCGCGGCGCTTTCGCTACGAGGTGCAGGCTGGGAACGTCGGCATCAACGTGGGCGTGGCCGCGCCCATGGCTTATTTCCCTTTCAGCGGGTGGGGAGAGAGCTTTTTCGGTGATCTGCATGCCCAGGCCGGCCACGGGGTCGAATTCTACACTCAAACCAAAGTCGTCGTGGAACGGTGGCCGCGCGATTGGAGCCGCCGGTTCTAGTGGGCCCGAAGCTGAGCGCTTGTGAAGAAATCAACCACAGAGGCACAGAGACACCGAGAAGAGCTCTTATTATCAGTTTCCTATTTCTCTGTGTCTCTGTGCCTCTGTGGTGAGCTCCTATTTTCGCACCGTCTGAGGGATTTTGCTCATGCCAAGATTACTGGTTGGAAATGCCCCGTGTTCGTGGGGGACGCTCGAGTTTGAAGCGGCCAAGGGCGAACAGATCGGCTACTCCCGCATGTTGGACGAACTGGCCGAAACCGGATATACAGGGACTGAATTGGGCGATTGGGGTTATATGCCCACAGAGCCTGCGGCGCTGCGGGACGAACTCAGGCGGCGAGGGCTCGTGATGCTGGGAGCGTTTGTTCCTGTGGCCTTGAAAGACCCTCGGGCGCACGATGCCGGGATCGCCAGTGCGGTGAAGACCGCGCGGCTTCTGGCGGCCGTCGCCTCCACTCCGCTACCCTACCTGGTGCTCGCGGACAATAACGGCGCCGATCCGCAGCGTACTCGCCTGGCCGGGCGAATTCCACCGGGCGCAGGGTTGAGTGCGGCGGAGTGGAACGTATTCGCCGAAGGGGTGAATCGCCTGGCGCAAGCGGTTCTTGAAGAAACCGGCCTGCGCACGGTTTTTCACCACCATTGCGCCGGCTACGTCGAGACGCCGGAAGAGATTGCCCGCTTCCTCGAGTTGACGGACCCGCGCAAAGTCGGAATGGTTTTCGATACGGGTCACTTCGCGTACGGCGCCGGCCACGCCCGAGTGGTCGAGGCGCTCGAAAGCTTTGGCGAGCGCGTCTGGTATATCCATTTCAAGGACTGCGATCCGAAACTGGCGGCGCGGGCGCGAGCCGAAGAGTGGGACTACTTCACAGCGCTGCGCCACGGTGTCTTCTGCGAGTTGGGGAGGGGCTCGGTGGATTTTCCCGCCGTGTTGCGCTGGCTCGCCGGGCGCGGTTATCAAGGCTACGTACTGGTGGAACAGGATGTGCTGCCCGGAATGGGCTCGCCCAAAGAAAGTGCACGCCGGAACCGGGAATACTTGCGGTCGATCGAAAGCAGTTTCGGAGAGTAGCCCGTGACGGAGCTCCCGTCACGTCGCGGAATGCATGGACGGGCGAGGCTCGGCAGGATGACGGAAATCCTTTGGCTTCTGTTGCCCTGAAAGGGCTTGAGATAGTAGCCGGGGGCAACGCCCCCGGAAAGCGTGATGCCCATCATCCCGACCCTGGAGGGGTCGTATCGCGCGGCTGGCCTATGGACGGCGAGGGGATTCGACCCTTTCAGGGTCGGCCGTTCTTTGGGGACATTTTCCGGGGGCGCTGCCCCCGGCTACTCAATGCATCCCCTGCGGGGATAAAGAAAGGTCAGACCCGGTGAATTTTTCTTAAGCCGATGGAGCTTCGCCCCGAATCACTGGTGAAGAATTCTGGCTGCCGCGCGGAGGTTCTATGGACTCAAATCGACTTCATATCGGTGTTATCGGAGCCGGCAGAATTGGGAAAGTGCACGCAGAGACCGTGAGCTTCGGCATTCCCGAGGCCGAGGTCGTTTGCATGACGGACTTAGACCGAGACGTTGCCCAGCGCGTGGCGACCCGCTGCGGGATCCCGACGGTGGCCGCTTCTAGCAAGGATGTTCTGTGCGATCCGGGCGTCGACGCCATTCTCATCTGCTCCGCCACCGACACGCACGCGGAGTTGATAGCCGAGGCCGCGCGCGCCGGCAAGCACATCTTCTGCGAAAAGCCGATCGCCCACGATTTGGGCAAAATTGACGGGGCTCTGGAAGCGGTGGCCAAGGCGGGCGTGAAACTGCAAGTCGGCTTCAACCGCCGCTTCGACCCGAACTTCGCCAGGGTGAGGCGAGCGGTCGAGTCCGGAGAGATTGGTGCGCCGCGCCTGATGCACATTGTCAGTCGCGACCCCGCCCCGCCCCCGCTTTCTTATGTTAAGGTATCCGGCGGCATGTTCCTGGATATGACGATCCACGATTTCGACATGGCGCGGTTCCTGATCGGCGATGAGGTCGAGGAGATATTCGTGGCGGGTGGCGTGATGGTGGATGAAGCGATCGGCGCGTTGGGGGATTTGGATACGGCGGTGATCGTGTTACGCTTCCGCAGCGGGGTGATTGGAACCATCGACAATTGCCGCCAGGCAGCCTACGGGTACGATCAGCGGGTCGAGATCCTGGGCAGCCGAGGCGCAATCGCCAGCGAAAACTGCTATCCCAACCAGGCGACGGTCAGCACCGCGAGCGAGGTGCGCCGGGACCTGCCGCTGAACTTCTTCATGGACCGCTACCGGGAGAGTTTCGCCGCCGAACTGCGCTGCTTCGTCGAGGCCGTGATCCACGATCGTCCCACGCCGGTGAACGGCGAGGACGGCCGCATTCCGGTGGTGATGGGGCTGGCTGCCCACAAGTCCTATGAAGAGCGCAGGCCCGTCCGGCTGGCGGAAATCGCAGCGAGCGTGGTGCGAAGTTGAGCGGGATGAAAAACTCGACGTGGCGCGCCATCGCGACTGATGTGCACTTGTGGATTCCCATCGCCGTCCTGGTGCTGGGCACTTCTCTGCTCCTGGCGTTGAGGTGACATGGCCGACAACAACCATGGGGCTTCCTCCCGTTCTCTTCATCAACTCGGCGTGGCCTGCGGTTTGGCCGCGGGCGCCTGGCTGGGCGGGGCTGAGGCGCCCACCAAGCTGGTGACCGTGGGCTTCTCACCCTTCATCATCTCGCTCGGAATGGTGGCAGGTGTATTCGTTGCCCGCTGGACAGTCCCCATGGTGCTGAAGGGCACCAATTATGTTTGGGCGGACCTGAAGGAGAAACCGCACCTGATTGTGTGGGCCATTCTCGCGGGAATGCTGTGGGCCGTCGCGAACACGCTGACGGTGTTTGCTATCCGCGATGTCGGGTTGTCGATTGCCTTCCCGCTTTGGAATACCAACAGCCTGGTGGGGCTGTTTTGGGGATGGCTGCTCTTTAACGAACTGCGAGGCGCCAAGGCGCGCGAATGGACCAAAGTGATGGGCGGGGCGGCGGCGATTGTCGCGGGCGCCTGCCTGCTGGCTTACGCTACTCAGCACCACTCCGGCAACGCGCCCCAGCGAGCCACGCTGGGGATTCTGGCCGCCCTGACGGCCGGCATGCTTTGGGGCACGATGTACATCCCGTATCGCAAAGCGTACATCAGCGGCATGAACCCGCTTTCGTTCGTCACAGTCTTTACTTTTGGCGAACTCGGAACCACCTTCGCGCTCGCTGCCTGGTTCCACGGCGGCTTGCACCCGCTGATGGTGGAACTCACGAAGGCGCGGCCGGCGCTCTTCTGGCTGTTCCTGGGAGGTTTCTGCTGGGTGCTCGGCGATCTGTTCCAGCAATTCGCAGCCAAGTACATCGGGATCGGCCGCGGCATCCCGCTATCCAACACCAATCAGCTTTGGGGGCTTGCCTGGGGGGCGCTGGTGTTCGGCGAATTGGCCGGACTTGGCGCGACGGCGCAAGCATTGGTCGTCGCGGGAAGCGTGATCATGATCGCCGGCGCCGCGGCGATCAGCTTCGCGGAAGCAAAGGGCGAGGAACAGTCTTCCTGGGAAAAGGCGGTGCAGCGGGAATGCGGCCGCTACGGGATGGACAGGGAGCGGGTGGCGGCGATTCTACAGGGCCATGATCCACTCTCGGACGAGAAGCCAAAGCGGCAATGGTGGGAGGCGCTCGTCCTGCTGGCGGCAATCGGCGTGTTCATTTATCTCGCTGCATCGGCTGCGCCTCAGGCGATTGCGATCCATACCGGCTGGATGGTCGTGTTGGGCATGGCCTCGCTGGTGTTCCTGGTCGTGTGCGGAGCGCTCCTGTGGAAACGTACGCGGTTCTCATAGTCTCGCGCAAGCGTTAGTGGTGCAGGTATTCCACAATCGGACCCAAGGCCAGAGCCGGAAGGAAGGAAAGCGCAGCACCCGGCAGGATCGTGCCAAAAACCAGCACCCCGAAGGTGGGCGGGTCGCTTGGCAGCGTGCCGGAGGGGCCTTCATCCACCTGCGCAGTGTAGGGGTAGGGCTTGCCCTACCCGCACTCCAACGGTCCGCAAAAGGGGACGGCAAGCCGTCCCCCGACTTCGCGACACAGCTTGGCCCCGCCGCGCTGCGATTCCCGCTGCCCTCGAGTTAGAAATAGTCCCTGTGCAGGATCTTAAGCTGCTCGCCAAGCGTGTTTAAGTCGGTCCGATCTCCATTGGTGCTCAGAACCTGCCAGTAGTCCGACCCGCCGATCCCGAGGTAAACGACTGCAACGATAACACTGCCCTTTGACCCGTGCACGTCCGTGCCGACCGCGATACCGGTGTACCCGAGCGATGGAAGGCCAGAATAGGGGTTCGTGGCGACCAGGTTTTTCACGTCGTCGACCGTCTTGCCCGAGGGAAGGGTATATTTACTCCACTCCCACCAGAGTCCCATTGCTGTCTCCTTTCGGTTTGTGATCCCTGTGTCATCGAGCATACACCCGGTTGCGGGCATGTCAAGTAGTTGGAATGTGGGGCGGTGGGCCAGTTTGAAGTAGAGGCGGCTTTACGCCGCCATCTGGCGAGATAAACTCGCCGCTACAAATGCAAACTGACCCACTACCGAATGGGGGAAGGGCGAATCTAGGTCAAATAATCAAGCAGGCTCTGCTGGGAGATTTTTCCACCGGCGGCCAGCGAGGCGTCGAGGGCGGTCTCGGCTTGTGTGAGCTGAGAGGCGGCGGTGGCCATGTCGGCCCCCACCAGGTTGTTTTGCTCGGTACTTAACTGCGTGCTCTCCTGGTTGAGAAAGCTGGTCGCGGTGTTGAGACGGTCAAGGGTGGTGCCGTAAAAGGTGCGCTGGGCATTGATATAGTTAAAAGCGTTTTGCACTTCAGATTCTGCTGCGGGGATGTTGTTGCCGCTCTGGAGGGCGCTCGTAAGGTCCGCGAGCGCTTGGAACACATCGGCGCCCGAGGCGGTGAAGAGTTGGCTGCCGGGAACGTTCGTCGGAACGGCCTGGCCACTGCCGATTTCGATGCTGTTCACTCCACTATTGCCCACGTAGCTGACGCCCGAGGTTGAAGAGTCGTCCGCCACAAAAGGCTGCGTCTTGAGGTCGGTCCCCGCAAACAGATAATTGCCCTCGAACGAATCGTTGGCATAGCCCAGGATCTGCTGTTGAATGCCGTTGACCTCCTGCGCCAGGGCATTCAAGTCGGTCTGGTTGTTGGTACCGTTGGCGCCCTCCACCCCAAGCGATATCGCCTGTGAAAGCGAGGTAACCACGGAGTTGAGCGTGGAGTCGGCTTCCTGCAGTGAGCCCTGCAGGGTGGAGATGTTCTGCAAATAGGAATTCACGGCGCTGGTCTGGGCATTGTTCACGATCAAGCCCGCCACCGCCGCGGGGTTGTCCGAAGGCTGATTGACTTTTCGGCCGGTGGAGAGTTCCTGAATGGCCTGATCCGCCTGCTGCCGGTCTTGCTGCAGGCCGGCCAGCATGTCCCTGGTCGGATCGGGATTGATGCGCATGCCCACGGAGTCTCCTGAAAGCAGTCGTCAGTGGTCAGTTGTCAGTAGTCAGTGGCACTGCGCGCCAACCAGCGACTGACAACTGACAACTGACTACTGCACCGTCTGCAGTATGTCGTTGCTCAGGTTGTTGATGGCAGCGACCACCTCCGCTGCGGCCTCATAAGCGCGTTGGTAGAGGATCAGGTTCGCAGCCTCCTCGTCCAGAGAGACGCCCGAGGTGTTCGACTGCTGGTTCTGCAATTGAGTCAGGACCAAGCCAACGGATTCCTGCTCATCGGTCGCGCTTTCAACATCATTGCCGACGGTGGAAACCAGGTCTGCGTAGTAATCCGTCGCCGTTTCGCCGTTGACGATGGGATTATTCTGAATATTGGCCAGGGCCAGGGCGTTCGAGTTGTCGCCTTGCCCGCCGCCGGAAGCTGCGGCGGCGATCAAGGTGGGGTCGGTGATGGCCATGGCCATATTCTCCGCCGCTCCGGCGTTTGACCCCGGGGAGGGCTGTACGACCGGTTGGAAGAAATCTCCCCCCGGATTGCCGTTCAAATCGTCACCTTTCAGACTTTGTGAATTCACAGCATTGATGATACCCGCTGCGAGGTTATCGAGATTAGATTGGACAGCGGGTATAGCCTGGTCGCGCGCTTCGAGCAACCCTGCCAATTGGCCGCCTGTAAAGCTCGAGGACACGTCGGAGCCCTGGGAGAAAACATCCTGGAAGCCGGTGCTAGGGTTGGTGGCGGTGCTCAGGGCGAAGCTCTGATCGCTGGACACCAGCGCCACGCCGTTGCCCGTGGTGATCGTCAGCCCGCCGCTGTTGGTTTGAGTTGCGGCCACGTCCACGAGTTGAGAAAGGTTATTGAGGACCTGGTATTGCTGGTCCTCGAGCATGTTCGCCTGCTCGCTGTTGGGCTGACTCGAGATTTGCTCATTCAAGGTGGCCAACTGCGCAGTGTCGGTATTGATCTGATTCACCGTCTGGGTCACCTGCTGGTCAAGGCCCTGCTGAATGGTGAGCAACTGCTGCCCGGTCTGCTGGAATTCGGATGCCAGGTCCTGTCCGGCCGAAAGGACGGCTTGTCGGGTAGGGATATCCGTCGGGTTGCCAGCCAGTTGCTGAAAACTACTAAAGAACTGGTTGATGGCGCTGCTGAGCCCGCCCCCACTCGCATCATTGAACAGGGACTGGACCTGATTCATGGAATTCACATACGTCTGGAGCTGATTCTGCTGCTGCGTTTGCTGATCGATTTGAAGATCCAGGATGTTGTCGCGGACGCTTTGCACACCGTCGAAATCCACTCCATTTCCAATGGCAATCTGCCCCGTGTTCAAGGGTGCCGCCTCATCCAGAATGGGAATTTCTCTCGAGTAGCCAGGCGTGTTGACGTTGGCGATGTTGTTCGATGTGGTATCGAGCGCGCCCTCCTGGGCATAAAGTGAGCGCACCGCAATCGATAAGGCTCCGAAAAGGCTCGACATAGCTCACATCTCCGTATGGCGCGCGAAGAGGGTGCTATTGCGGCGCGCCGAAGGACCGTAAGTGCCCATGTAACTGGCCATAACGTTGATAAGCACATTGATGGAGCGGCGCGAGCGCCTGATCAACCCGCCATAAACGCGGTTCAGCCGCCGCACATCGTTCGCTACGCTTGTCAGCTCGCCCTTGACCTGCCGCAATTGGGAAGCTGAGCCGGCCTCCAAGAGCTTGGCGAACTCGTCGGCGCTCGTCTGACCGGGCTCCACTCCCGCCGCCTCGGCAATTTGGCGCCGCAGCGATGCGAGTTCTCCGTCCAAAAAGCGCATCTCCGAACAAAGCCCTTGTTGGTAAGAAATGTGCCCACGCGTTGCATCCAAGTCCATGCTGATAAAGGAGGTCCGGCACTCGCGGAGTTCCTTGGACAATATACGCAGACTGGCGAGCTGCCTTTTGATGAGCTCCACGTATAGCTCGCTTGGTGACCGTTTCATCGCTCAGACCGAAATATCGACATGATGCTCCGGCTCGCCGTTCTCGGCCGGTTCATCCAGATCATGGTTTTCCGTCTCAGGACCCTGGCTGCGTGGCCTCTTCTCGGAGCGACGCGGGGCTGCATAGGAGCGAGCTTGCCCTTGATCTTCGGCTCGAATGGACCCAATAATGGGAGCGGTTGACAACTCTTCCATTTGGGTGGCCTCCTAAAGTCCTAC
>Ga0187782_10002795_pt1 | contig 12920 bp, 10 predicted proteins | sample 0715_SJ02_MP15_2_FD_132454 | JGI IMG/M metagenome (GOLD analysis project Ga0187782, IMG submission 132454) | Tropical peat soil microbial communities from peatlands in Department of Meta, Colombia - 0715_SJ02_MP15_20_MG | ecosystem: Environmental > Terrestrial > Soil > Wetlands > Peat | place...
ACAGTTCCTGTCTCACGGCTTCTTTGAAGTCAAAGTACACTCGCTGTGTCGCGCAGAAGCGATCGACGATCGCCGCCGCAACCGTCAACGACAGGTGCCGATCCTGACGGACGCCCATAACCTTGATGTCCTCGCCGACTTCGGGACGCCGCTGCTTGAATTGAGGTGAGTTCAGGAACCGCTCGGCCTCAAGAACGAGCCGCTCCGTCTCGGTGAGTGGCGCGTATCCGACCGCGGCAGACGTGTCGTTGGCCGTCAACTCCTGGCGAGCAAATAGATCGACCAATTCCGGTGAACCAGGCCGAATCTCGTTTTGATAGACAACGTGCCGATCGGGATCCACAAAACGCAGATGTCGACGCAACCAATCCTTAGCGGCTGACTCAGCAATTTCCCCTACCGGGACGCGTTTTCCGCCCACTTCTGTCGTCGCCCGATCGCTGAAGATCAGCCGCATCGGCGCGTCGATCCTTCCGCCCCCAGGCCGTGGCGACGACTGCCCCGCGACAAGAAGCCCTTTATCGACGTTGTGGTGCAGCACGCGGCCGCAGGCTTCCCGATAGGCGCGACACAGCGCGATGGACGCGGCCTCCATCACACAATCGCAGATCGTATCCGGGTGCCCGATCCCTTTGCGTTCAACGTATTCGACTCGTCGCTGGATCGCGCCGCGCGCTGGCTGCGGCTGGATGGTGATGGCTTGCATCATCGTGCGCTTGCCCCGCCGTTATTCGGGCGATTTGAACAGGTCGAGAAAGCGATCCTCGTAGTCGCGGAAAACCTCCAGGCGGTCCAGCTCGTTCTTGAGCTCATAAGCTTTGGAACGGTCCTTTTGTGCTTCGGCAAAAAGCTGCTCAATCTTCTCTTCTACCTCCTGAGGCAGGCCGGGCGCCTCTTCGGATGGGGAGACGACCGCCTCCTCTTCCTCTTCCGCCTCGCCCGCTCTCTTGCGCTGCATTGCTTCGGCGACCTTGGCCAGGAGCTCCCCGAGGCTCTTTTCAACCAAAGCCGCCTGCTCGGAAAGCTCCGCCAAGTCCAAGTCAATTACGCCAAGCTCTGTGAAAACGCGAAGGACTGCAAGCGACGCTTTTGGGAAAGGCACCTGCGCGAAAACGTGAGGCATTTCGCCCAAGAGACAGGTTCCGTTTAGCCCCCGTTCAGCTGCCAGACCTAGCAAAACCCCGTTCAGGCCACCAATTTGACCTTCTTCAAGGATCTCGACCTCCCGGTTCTTGAAGTCCGCTAGTGCGCTCGGGCTGGTCGCCGCGCCAAAAACGCGGCAAGCGTGTTCGGGATGCATCTGGGTCGCCATGGCAGCAAACGTGAAGACGCGCTCCACTCCGAAAGCCTGCACGCGATCAAGCAACTGGCCACAGAATCCATATTTCCCATGAGCCGGCTGTGCTTCCCCCAGGAAGACCATGATGTCGTGCCCGCCCTTCGGATCGCGCCACCCAAAAAGCCGGCTTCGTGGCATGCGTCCCATGCTGATGATGCCGTTCTTGACGTCGACATGCTCGACGTCGAAAAACTCGCGCGTGGAAAACTCCGCGACCTGGTGCATGCCGAGCTTCGCCATCAGATAGTATCCCGCGCTCAGGGCTACGTGTCCCATTCCAGGCCAAACGGCGACGAGCCAAGGCCGATGGAACCTCTGTTCCACTGTCATCTGAGAACCTCCCGCCCTCAAACCCCGGTGCCACCACTATCGCTGACCAGATATTTGCAATCGACATGCCGCACCACGATGCCTTTCAAGACCGGCAGATTGCAAGGGAAGCACAAACATGTCGAAATAGCTGGGCCTGCGTTGCGCCTCCAATGCGTGCGGATACGCACGGCGGCGCATCGAATTGGCATTCAGTCCGTGTGTGCAGGGAGCTGTTTCTTCATTAAAATCCGCCCGATTCAGGCCTGACACGCATTCCCCGGGGCTCAACGAACGGAATTTTGGCTGTTGGCATGTCCTCTGCGTTAGCAGAAGCTCGTTTTCCAAGGCCGATCCTGGATCAATTAAAGGGCGATTTTGGGAGTGCCGTCATGTCCGCTGGACGAATTTGCGTGCGATCAGTTGATACAGCGTCGATGGACGAATCGGTGTCTGCAGCGGCGCGGCGGATGCACGCGCGAAAAGTTGGCTCGCTGGTCGTCGTCGACAAAGAGCAGCGACCTCTCGGATTGCTCACCGATCGAGATCTCGTTGTTCGCGTGATTGCCGAATCCCGAGATCCGAACGAGACGCTAGTGAGCCAGGTGATGACCCGGCTGCCGCAAATGATCGCAGAGGAGACGCCGATCGAGGAAGCTCTCGGTCTTATGCGATGCGGGTCGTACCGGCGCTTGCCCGTTGTTACCCGGGATGGACGCCTCGTGGGGATTCTCAGCCTCGACGACATTCTGGATCTCCTGGCTGAGGAATTCGGCGAGATCGGCCGCCTCCTTCGCAAGGAGTCGCCGCAAAGCCTCGCGGGAGCGATTGAATAGCCTGCACGATCTGGCGATTAGCGCCGGAATGACCAGGGTGGCCAGGGCGTTCCAAGTTGTAACTTGCCTCGAAGTACTGCGTCCACGAAGGCTTCGGGGGTATCAAGATCATTTTTCATTGCAATTCGTGCGGCTCAAAATTCACGGTCGATGCGCAACTGGCAGAATCAAAGCGCTCGACCAAGACTTTCGCCATAATATCGAGGAAGGGCGCAAGACCGTCGGGCCTTTCGAGGACGAAGAACCGCCGAACGAGCCCCAGTCACCAGGCGACGACACTGAGCAAGATTGACAGGGTGCCCCAATGGCCCGATTTCTGAACCGGAGCATTACGAGGCGGCTGCTCGCTCGTTTGCAGTGTTTGTGGGCTGCTCACTTGGCATTTGACCGGAGATGGCAATTAGCGACTTTCGACAGAAGGTGATTCTGCCACGTCAATTCTTGCGAATGTGTCGCCGTCGGCTTTTTAAGAAAAAACTCGCTGATTCCTCCGGAACAGAGCTGACTGGCGGTCGGCTTTTGGCCCAAGTCCTCGCGATGCGGAGGCTACTCGATCGCGAAGCCTTGGAAAAGGACGAAAAGCACGTGGCGGTGCTTCTGCCGCCATCGGTGCCGGCCGTGCTGGTCAATGCGGCACTTCCTTTGCTGGGCCGCGTGCCTGTGAATCTGAATTACACGACATCCAGCGAAACGCTCAATTCCTGCCTGTCCCAAGTTGGCGCTCGGCACGTTTTGACCAGTCGGCGGTTTCTGTCGCAGATGTACCTCTCCATCGACGCGCATCTCGTCTTCCTCGAGGATCTCCTGCGCAAAATCACGTGGAAGGACAGGGCGGTCGCAGGAGCTCACGCGTATCTCACGCCAGTCGCGATCCTGGAGCGGTGGCTCGGGCTGCTCGACCTCAATTCCGATGACGTGCTCACGATTGCGTTCACGGCCGGCTCGACCGGCGATCCGAAAGGTGTGATGCTCTCGTACCGAAACATCGGCTCGAATGTGCGGGCAGTCGAGGAGCTGTTTCGAATCAAGGACACCGACGTGTTGCTCGGGATTTTGCCCTTCTTTCATTCGTTCGGCTTTACGGGGACGTTGTGGACGGTGCTTTCGCTTGACCCCAAGGGGGTTTACCATTTCACGCCGCTCGACGCGCGCAAGGTCGGTCAATTATGCCTGGAGCACAAGGTCACGATCCTCCTCACCGCGCCGACCTTCCTCCGTGCCTATCTGAGGCGCTGCGATAAAAAGCAGTTTCGAACGCTCGAAGTCGTGATCGTCAGTGCGGAAAAGCTACCGCTCAATCTTGCCCATGCTTTTCGCGACAAGTTCGGCATCGAACCGGTGGAAGCCTACGGCTCGACTGAGCTGTCCCCGGCGGCCGCCACCAACGTGCCGAAGGATCGGTTACTCCATCCGGCCAGCAGGGGAGCGAAGGAGGGAACAGTGGGACGGGTTTTACCCGGCTCACGTGCGAAGGTTGTCGATTCTGACTTGGGGAAGGACGTCGGAATCGACCACGAAGGGCTCCTGCTCATCGCTGGGCCGAACGTGATGCTCGGCTACCTCAATCAACCCGAAAAGACTGCAGCCGTCATGCGCGGTGAATGGTACGTGACCGGCGACATGGCCCGCATCGACTCCGATGGCTTTATCACGATCACTGATCGAGCCAGTCGCTTTTCGAAGATCGGCGGCGAGATGGTCCCCCATCTCAAAATCGAGGAGAGTTTGCAGAAAATCGTCTCTGCGGGCGCTCCGACCGAACGGGATGAGCCGACGCTCGCCGTCACGGCGGTTCCCGATTGCCAGAGGGGCGAGCGTTTGGTCGTGATTCACGAACCCCTGCCGTTGCCTGCAGAAACGGTGATCGAGCGTTTGAGCGCTCAAGGGTTGCCTAATCTCTGGATTCCTTCTCGCGACAGCTTCCTCGAGGTGCCCAAGCTGCCGATGTTGGGGGCGGGCAAACTCGATCTGAAGGCGCTAAAGCAGCTTGCTGTGGCGCGATTTGGGCCAGGCCACGACCGATCAGCCGGGAACGGATGACGTCAGAACATCACGGCATCGGGTGCCGCTGGAAGAACTCCCACATCAGATCGTTCGCCGAGACGTCGAGCGTCGAGCGGCCGATAAAGGGGATTGGCGGCCTTTGGCCTGGCCAGGTGTGTCCGCCCCCTTCGACCACGATCAGCACGACTTCTGAACCCTCTTTTCCCGGCCCATAGACCATTTGGTGGACGACGGTTCGGGCTCCGTCGGTCCAGGGAAATTCGGTGACTTGGGGCGTCGAGGGACATCCGTTAATCTCGCACCAGATGCGGATCGTCTCCTTGACGGAACGGTATTTAAGCAACCGGCCAGCTCGGCGTCGGTGCCCGTTGAATGGAACCACTCGGTCTTCGCTGCCGTGAAAATGGAGCACGGATACGGGCCGATGGGGACTTGCTTCCGCGATCGCCATCGTGCCTGCGACCGCTGCAATGGCGGCAATTCTGTCGGAGAGCTCTGCCGCCAACCGGTAACACATCGATCCGCCGTTGGACATTCCGGCAGCGAAGATGCGCTTCGGGTCGATGTTTACCACCGTGCGGAGGTCGTCGAACAAGCGGTCGACGAACTTCACATCGTCAGCGCTGCCGGCGAGCTTCCCGACGAAATCCCCGGCATTGAACGCCAGAAAAGGACCAATTCCGCTGCTGTTGGGATAGACGGCGATGAATCCGGCTTCATCAGCTTTCTTTTTCATCCCAGTGAATGGGACCATCAGCGAGCCGCTGGCCCCGGCGCCGTGCAACAGCAGCACGACCGGTGCCGGCTTATTCGGATCGAGATTTGACGGCAGATGGATCAGATAGCTCCGCTCGCGGCCGTCGATCGTCAGCGTGCGAACGTGGTCGGCCGGAGTCAGCGACTCTCGTCCGAACGCCAAAGTCCCTAACAGCCGATGCACAAAATTCACGGCTGAACTTTCCGACGGATGTCGAACCTCGACGCTGGCTGATGCCGGCAATCACAACTTGTAACCAATCTGGCGCAGGAAGCCGCGCCGCCACTCGATCTCGGCCTCGTCCTCGATCCCCTTGATGCCAAACCCATCGACCACGCCGAGAACGCCGCGCCCCTGCTCCGTTTCTGCCAGAACGACCTGCGTCGCGTTCGCTGTTGCGCAGAAAATCCGGCAGACTTCGGGCACCATCTTGATCGCGTTGAGCACGTTGAGCGGGTAAAAACCGTCTCCCAAAAACACCAGGAACGTGTGGCCGGCTGACAGGGCGGCGGCGTTCTTCCGCGCAAGGTCGATCAGGCCCTCATCGGTCCCGGACCAGCGCACCAGGCATTTTCCGGACGCTTCGCAAAACGCCAGGCCGAATTTGATGCCGGGAACAGCGGTGACAAGTGCCTCGTGGATGTCCTCCACGGATTTAATGAAATGCGTTTGCCCGAGGATGAAATTCGTGGCCTCCGGTTTTTCAATCTTCACCGAGACGAGCTGCATCGGCTTCTCTCCACTCAATCGGATTTTGTTTTCCGACGATCCCAGGTCGCGGCAATTACCAATATTTCTCGAAATGGATGTTGCCTGGCCGTTGAGGCATGTCGGGTTCGAACCCTCGATGAACCAGCGCCTCGATCATTCCCGGCGGCTCAGGAAAATGGAGTTCGCCCTCGCTTGTTCGAGTGGGCAGTCCGATCATCGCTGGCGCACCGCACAGAAAGGCATGCGTGTGCACCGGCTCGAGAGCAAATCCGATCTGGTCGGCTACGTCCGGGCAAGCGATCCAATCCTGCAAGTACTTCTTGCCGATGTACCCAGGATCTGAAGCGACGAGGTTTTCGGGCTCCCGCGTCGTCAAAGCGATGTATCGGTAGCCGGGGAAACACCGTTCGAGGGCTCGATGCACTTCGAGGTAAGCCAGATCGCGCCGAAAGCGGGCGCACGTGATGACGGCAATCCTGCCTTTGTGACGTCGACGGAGCAACTCGGCGACCATCGCATTGTGAGGGGCCTCACCGGTTCCGGTCGCCATGAAGATCACGTTCTCACCACCATGAATCGCTTCGAGCGTGTAGTGCCCGGTCGCGTGGCGGCCGACGTATAAACGATCGCCTTCGCTCAAGCGGAATAGTCGCGGCGTGAGCATCGGCGGTTCGTCCCTTGGCTTGTAAATACGGTTCAAATAGAACTCCAAAAACGGCAGGTCGCCGACCGTCGCCAGTTTGCCTCGGTCATCCAGCATCGGGCACGAGAGGGAATACGCTCGCCGAATTAACCCGGGCCTCGCTCCCTCTCCCAAACGGCTGCTCGGCACGCCATCAACTCGCGGCTCCCACACTCCCAAGCCCAGCACGGTGTATTGCCCGGGACGCACGACGGGATGGGGCGGATCCGGGGCGGCGCGCAATACCATCAGCTCGTCGTGGACGCGGCGAATCTGGACAACGCGAGCGTTGTAGTGGGCCCGCCTAAGCTCATCTCGCTCTGGGAGTGTCATAGTTCGACCGAGGGTCCCGAACCGCAAGTTACGCGCCGACGAACCTGCCGTCTCGCAAGCCGTTCGCCCGTTTCCCGGCAAGGTTGCTGCTGGTACGGCATCTGCATTTGGAAGCGTCGCGAGCATTGATCGGGCGAATTCGCTGGGAAATCAGCATGGGGATGTGCGGATACGCACGCGTGGTGACGTCAACCGCACGCTCCGCGACGCGTGATTTGCCTCTAATCATGAAGGAACCGAAAACGTGATCCGGATTCGCTTTCACGGGCGCGGCGGTCACGGAGTGAAAACGGCCAGCCGCATTGTCGGTACGGCCGCGTTCCTGCAGGGGTACGTCTGTCAGGATTCGCCGGTCTACGGGGCCGAACGACGCGGAGCGGCAGTGGCAGCGTACAACCGAATCGATCAGGCACTTATTCTCGAGCGCGGCGCCATTTCAGACCCGGACTTGATCGTCGTTGCCGATGAAACGCTGCTGAAGGATCCCGGTGCCGCCGTCCTGACGGGACAAGACCAAGCCTCCGGGATCTTCATCAATTGTGCTTCGGCGGCGGAACTCATCGAGCGGGATGAGATCCGTTGCCCTGTTTTTTCCTACGACGTGACCGACTGCACGCAGAGAATCTTGGGCCGCGCCTCGGCCTTGAGCGCGGGGCTGGCTGCCGCTGCGAGCCGGTTGTGCGGCCTCATTACGCTCGACATTCTCGACGACGCGATGCGGCGAGAGTTCGCCGAGCTTCATGTTCCCTCCCCCGATATCGATAAGAACGTCGCGATCGCGCACGAGGTGTTTAGTGCGCTGCCGATCATTCATTTTGAAAAGCCGGAGACGGCTGAGACGGTGCCCGTCGCGCTGGCTTCGATTCCCTACGAATCGCCGTTTCGCGGCACCCCCAGCGTCGTCGATCCGGGCAACGCCGTTGCGCTGCACACAGGCACCTGGCGGGTCGAGCTGCCCGTTATCGACCGATCGATTTGCACGCGCTGCGGGCTGTGCTTCGTTCAGTGTCCCGACGGGGCAATTGCGATCGATTCGGAAGGCTATCCCGTCATCGATTACGACCATTGCAAAGGCTGCATGATCTGCCGTGAGGTTTGCCCGCTCGAAGCGATCGGGCGCGAAAAGGAGACGCGAGCATGGTGACCAGAATGCTCAGCGGCAATGCGGCCGCCGCATGGGGAGCGCGACTGGCGGGCGTCGAGTACGTGCCAGCGTTCCCGATCACGCCGCAGACCGAAATCATCGAAACGCTGGCCGAATGGTACGGCGGCGGAGAGATGGAAGGGCGCTTCGTCACGCTCGACAGTGAACATTCGATGATGACGGCGGCCGCGGCGGCTGCCGCCACGGGCGTGCGGGTCTTCACTGCCACCTCGAGCCAGGGACTCGTTTACGCGATGGAGGTTCTCTATACCGTTTCCGGATGGCGCACCCCATTCGTGCTGGTTAACGTTTCGCGCGGGCTCTCGGCCCCGATCACGCTGGGGGCCGATCACAACGACGTGCTGGCCGCGCGCGACAGCGGCTTTGTGCAGCTCCACTGCGAGACGTGCCAGGAAGTGCTGGACAGTATCTTGATGGCCTATCGGATTGCGGAAGACGCCCGTGTCAGCCTGCCCGTGCTGGTCAATTTGGACGGCTTTTACCTCTCGTTCACGCGGGAGCCGGTCGAGATTCCCGACGCGTTGGCAGTCCGCGAGTTCCTGCCGATGTTCGAGCCCAAACACCCGACTTTTCGCGCCTCGCAGCCGATGGCGCACGGTGTCGCCGTGATGGACGGGGCGACTTACAGCTATTTCCGGTACCAGATGCATCTGGCAATGCAGAACGCGCTGGAAGTGCACGCCGAGGTTGCCAGCGATTTCGCCAGTCAGTTCGGCCGCACGTACGGAGTCATCGAACCATATCGGATGGATGATGCAGATACCGCGATCGTGATGGCTGGGTCCTTCTCCACCAAAGGAAAAGCGGCGGTCGATCGCTGGCGAGCGGCTGGAAAAAAGGTCGGACTCGTGCGCGGGCGAATGGTTCGGCCCTGGCCGGCGGCCGCACTGGCCGAGGCGCTGGGGCATTGCCGCGCGGTCGCCGTCATCGACCAGAATCTGTCGCCGGGTTCGGGCGGAATTCTGTTCACCGAGTTGGCGGCCACGCTCGCCAATTCTGCGCCGCGACCGCGAGTCTTATGCTCATTTGTCGGCGGCCTTGGTGGCAAAGACATCAGTCGTGCCGAGTTCGACCACGTCCTGGAAGTGGCCCAATCGGCTGCGCCCAATGCTGGTCCCGCGCAGCCCGAACTGTTGATGACGGCGGCCGAATGGCGGCAGGTCCAGGGCCGCTTGGCGACCGCAGGCAAAACGCTGGAAGAGGTGCCGGCATGAAAGTGCAACGTGAACACTACAAGAGCCTGAAAGACCTGCCACGCGAGGAGTTTATCGCGCCGGGTTCTCCGCTGTGCGCCGGCTGCGGTGGCTTGACGACGTTGCGGCTGATGCACAAGGCACTGGGCGGCAACGTGGTGATCGTCAACGCCGCCGGCTGCATGACGCTGATGGCGACTTATCCGTTCACGCCGCTGCGCTCCTCGTGGCTGTATACGACGATGGCCAGCGCCTCGGCCGGGGCGCAGGGCGTCCGCGACGCGCTCGACATCTTGATCGCAAAGAGTCGGATTCCCGAGAGCGAAGATCTCAAAGTCCTCGTGCTGGCGGGCGATGGATCGACGTACGACATGGGTCTGTCGCCGACGTCTGCGGCGATCCATCGCAACTTGGACTTCTGGTATCTCTGCTACGACAACGAAGCCTACGGCAACACGGGATTTCAAACGTCGGCCGCGTCCCCGCTGGGCTCAAAGACGGCGACGTCGGCAGGAAGTTTACCCGAGGCCAAGAAAGACATTTTTGAAATCTGGCGAGCGCACAAGCCCCCCTACGTTGCGACTGTCAGCTCGCATGAACCGGTCGATCTTGCGGATAAGGTCTATCGGGCGATGAAGCGCCGCGGGCCGAAGCTGTTCTTGTCGCTGGCCGTTTGTCCGACCGGCTGGGGCTTCGACCCGGAGCTGAGCGATAAGTTGGCGAAACTCGCCGTCGAGACGGGCGTGTGGCCTTTGAAGGAGGCGGTCGACTGCAAAGTCCGCCACACGTGGATTCCGGGTCGGCTTAAACCAGTCGGAGAATATCTCAAGCCGCAGCGCCGCTTTCGGCACCTATTCCTGCCGGAGAAGAACGAGAGCGTGCTGGCAGAAATTCAAGCGAACGTCAACAAGTATTGGGACAATGTGCGCTCGGCCGAGCACGCGCGGGAGCCAGTACCGGTCGGTTGAGCCCGTTTGCAGCCACGTTCGTCCACCGCTAGGAGTTCGATGTCGTGCCGGAACTCAACTTCGACTTCGCTCGCATCTGTGATGAATTGGGCCCGATCAAGGTCGTTCATTGGAACGACCCTGTCACGCGAGTGCGTGGCATGGTCGTTGTCGATAATGTCGCCTGCGGCCCATCGATCGGCGGCGTCCGCATGGCGCCCGACGTGACAACATCCGAAGTCTTTCGCCTCGCTCGGGCCATGACGCTCAAAAATGCTGCGGCGGGCCTGCCCCACGGTGGCGGCAAGGCCGGGATCGTGGCTGATCCGAAGGATGTAAACAAAGAGCACTTCGTTCGCGCGTTTGCGCGGGCGATTCGAGATCTGAAGGAGTACATCCCCGGCCCTGATATGGGGACCAACGAAGAATCCATGGCCTGGGTGCACGACGAAATCGGCCGCTCGCTGGGATTGCCGCGCGTGCTCGGCGGCATCCCCTTGGATGAGATCGGCGCCACGGGCTTCGGGCTCGCCGAATGCGCTCAAGTCGCGGTGGAGTTTTGCAGCCTCGACCTCAAAGGCGCCCGGGTTGCGGTTCAGGGATTCGGCAGCGTGGGGCAGCACGCGGCTCGCTTTCTGGTCAAGCACGGGGCGCGACTCGTCGCCGTCAATGATCTGGACGGCACTGTCTTTGACGCGGCCGGAATCGACGTCGAGGCTCTGTCACAGCTGAAACGCAAAACGGGAAGAGTCGCCAGCCTTCCGCGAGGTGAAAAGCTGTCACGCGACGCGCTCTTCGGCGTCCCGTGCGACATCCTGATTCCTGCAGCGCGCCCCGATTGCATTCACGCGGATAACGCCCGCGACATCAAGGCAAAACTCGTCCTTCAGGGGGCCAACATTCCTGCGACGGACGATGCCGAGCGGATCCTCTACGAGCGTGGGATCGTGAACGTCCCCGACTTTATCGCCAACGCGGGAGGCGTGATTTGTGCCGCGCTTGAGTACCACGGCGAATCGGAGACTTTCGCCTTCGATCAGATCGCGGCAAAGATCCCCCGCAACACGCGAGAAATTCTCGCGCGCAGCCGCGAAGAGAAGATCACACCTCGAGAGGCGGCCGTCCGATTGGCGCTCGAGCGCGTCAAAACGGCGATGCACTACCGCAGAAGTGGTTGACTCGACCGGCGTTCAGCGACCCGAGAGAGTCGGGATGACATCGATGAAGAATCATCACGTAGAGCCTGCTCGTACGGAGACGCGCAGTCGCGAAGCAGCAGTGCCTGATCTGGAGGCGCTGTTCCGGCCGCGGTCGGTGGCCGTGATCGGCGCCAGCCGCGATGCGGACTCGATGAGCGGGACGTTATTTCGAAACGTACGTTACTCGTTCCGCGGTCCAATATTCCCCGTCAACCCGCATGCGGGGGAAATCGACGGGCTGCGGGCATTTCGGTCGCTGAGCGAGATTCCGGAACCGGTCGATTTGGCTCTGATTGCCATTCCCGCCGCGGCGGTGCTCGATGTGGCACGGCAATGCGTGGAAAAACGAGTCAAAGCCGTGGTGGTCATTTCCGCGGGCTTCTCCGAGATCGACGGGAGCGGGCGCCAGAAGGCCGATGAGCTGCTCGAACTTCTTCGCGAGGCGCGCATTCCGATGGTTGGCCCCAACTGCCTTGGATTATTGAGCACGGCGCCCGACGCACCGCTGAACGCCACGTTCGGCCGACCCAATCCGCCGGCCGGCAACGTGGCGATCTGCACTCAAAGCGGTGCGTTGGGGTTCGTCTACCCAGAATACATGCGCGAATGGGGGCTGGGAATTTCCAAGCTGGTGTCGATCGGGAACAAACTCGACGTGGGTGAGAACGCGCTCCTGGAATGCTGGAGCGACGACCCGCAAACACGCGTGATTCAACTCTATCTGGAGTCCTTTCAAAATCCGCGCGAACTGTTGGAGATCGCCCGCCGCGTGGGCCGTCTAAAGCCAATCGTGGCTCTCAAGGCGGGTCGGACGCAAGCGGGAACGCACGCCGCGGGCAGCCACACGGCCGCATTGGCCAGCCCAGACGTCGCGGCGGAAGGCTTGTTCAAGCAGGCCGGAATCGTCCGGGTCGAGACACTGGAGGACCTCTGCGGAACAACCGCCATGTTGGCGACGCAACCCCTTCCGCGGGGCCGACGCGTGGCCGTGCTTACGAACGCCGGCGGTCCAGCCGTCCTTTGTGCCGACGCTCTCGAGGCTCAGGGGTTCACACTGCCGGAGCTCTCAGCCGCCACGAAGACAGCGCTGCGTCGCGTCGTTCCGCCGCAAGCCACGGTCAGCAATCCGATTGATCTGATTGGAACGACGGACCCGGACCAGTTCGCTCATTGTCTGCATCATGTACTAGATTCGGGAGATTTCGACGCGGTGGTTGTGATCTACGTCCCACGGCTGCCGGGCACCTCTCCTCAGATCGCGCGCGTAATGCGTGAGTACGCCGGAAAATTCAAAGCGATGCCGTTTTTGGCTGTCTTCATGGAATCTGAAGAGCCCCCTCGCGAGCTCCGCGATGCCAATCCATCGATTCCCTGTTTCCGTTATCCGGAGGCTGCGGCCCGAGCGCTTCGCGGCGCTGTCGAGTATGCCGAGTGGTCGGCAAAAG
>Ga0187782_10002796_pt1 | contig 12919 bp, 11 predicted proteins | sample 0715_SJ02_MP15_2_FD_132454 | JGI IMG/M metagenome (GOLD analysis project Ga0187782, IMG submission 132454) | Tropical peat soil microbial communities from peatlands in Department of Meta, Colombia - 0715_SJ02_MP15_20_MG | ecosystem: Environmental > Terrestrial > Soil > Wetlands > Peat | place...
ATTTCGTCAACAGCCCCCAAAAACGACTGGAGCGCTTGGGAGGGCATAACTACGGGTGAAGACTGTGAGGAACAAGAACTCTAGCTCCGGCAGCGCGAAGTGCCTCGACTGTTTCCTGGGCCCGGCGAAGCGTGCGCGCGCGGTCGCCAGTCGCGCGCTCCACCGAATCAAGGAACTCTTCTCTTCTGAACAGACCCGCTACGCTTCGAGCAACGCGCGATTCACCGCACTTTCCTCGGGTTCGCCGTGGCGATCGAGAAGCCGGAATGCCAAATTTCCCAAGAGAGTCGCTGCGCGATGGACCGCATAGTGAAACACCCGCGTGTATTCAGCAATCTGCTCTGCACTCGAGTGACGAACTTTCCCCATGAAGTCGTTGAGAAACTTTTTGAGAGGTGTCCGGTAAGACCCGATGCCATCACGCATCGCGAAAAATCGCAGGATCGCTTCCTCATCAACCATCCGTCGTCGTGGTTGCTTGGTGCCGACAAGCGCGCGGAATGAAGGAAAATTTGCAAGCTCATGAAGCATGTCGTTGAACTCACCGCGGTATATCGAATTGCGCAGTTCCTGGGCATTCAGTGAGATCGACCCGGTGTTGAGCCGCTCATATATTTCGAATTTCATGGTCGGCGCGGACTCGATGGAAATTAGAATTGTGCGGAGGGTGCGCATGGTGAGAAATCGCTGCTCGCGCTGCGGCAGCTCGATGTAACGCAGCCCGCGATATTCTTGCAGAACAGCAAGCCCGCTCAGACGATAAACGCCATTGAAGTATCGGACGATGGAGGCGACGCGTTGATGGCCGTCAAAAATTTCGTACTTTGCTTCATCTGTTTCGGCAAAGTAAAGAACAGGAATAGGGATATTCAGGAGCAGGGATTCGATAAGTCTGCTTGCCTTGGCATTGTCCCACACGTATTCGCGTTGGATTTCAGGTAGAACCAGTTGCCCGTTCTTCCACTGCTCGACCAGTGTTTGCACTGATAGATCGAGTGGCTGGGTGATGACACGCCGCTCGGCAGGAGGGAAATTAAAATCCTCCTCGGTATCGTTCTCGCCGATATCCTGGTCCTTCATCTCGCTCCCCCACACAACGATCTAAGTATCTAAATAGCAGGTCTTTCGAGCAAGATGGAGCTTGGCCGCAGGGCGTCGCCGCACGTAAACGACCTGCCTTCAACCCGCTATTCTCTTCTTGTCCGGATGTTTCAACCACCTCAGCAACGCGATCTGATCCGTTTCATCAGTGTCGAGTAAGTCCGCTTCGGGCGCGCGGGAGAGGTCGTAGATTCAATCCCTGCGGCGCCCCTCAGCGATCTGCTTGAGCGATCAGCTACTTTTGAATTTCAGGACGTGGTCCTGGGCCACATCGCCCCCAGGAAAACTGCATGTGCATCGTTAGCTTGCAGCGCAAGGAGGGGGCCGCCAGACCCGGTTAACAGCGGGCTATGTTATTTCAAATCCCGCCAGCAGCTTCTCCTGAGTCTCCTTATCGTAATATTTTCTCCAATCGAGACTGAGCAATCCTTCGATCCTCTCGACTGTTTTATCGATCACAACAGGCGGCTCGCCGGCCTGAAGCTGGGCCTTTAGTTCAAGGAAGGCTTGGGTGGTGCCATTAAGACGCCGGGCCAGCGTTGTCGCGACGTAAAGCAGCGCGGCTGGGTTTTGCACAAGAAATGCGGCAGCGTCGGCGACGTGAAACCGCGAGGGCTCCAAGGTGCGCACGTCCGCGGTATGCGGTTGATCGAGCAGCGCCGAGATTTCGCCGAAAACCGCGCCGGGTTCCGCCACTTGAGCGATCTCAGTGCGACCCTTGACGATGCTGACTCGGCCGGTTTTGAGTATCAGCAGCCGCCCGGTCTTAGTGCCTTCAGAGAATACGGTCTCACCCGCGCCGTAGCTTGCGAGCGGAAGTTCGGCGAGCCTTCTCTGCCAGACCTCGGTGTCCTGCGTCAGCGGCACTGCCGGTGTCCCTTCTTGCGTCGATTTGGCAGTCTTTTGACAAAGTACATGAGCGTGCGAGGCGTTGCAATAAAGCGCGCTCGCATTTGCGATGAGCGTGCCGATTTGCCTACTCCACCAACATGAAGAGAATACGGGGAGCGGCTACGGAAAGTAGGAAAGGTCGTAGGTTCAATCCCTACAGCGCCCACCATTCCTTGGCCTAAAAGCCCAGGACTTTAGCGCCATCTGTATCATCCAGACACCGTCTGTGTCGTCCAGATACTGACTGTGTCATCCGGAACGTGGCAACGCATCTTGAAGACGTGGCCACCGGTATCGGCCGCCGCGCCGATAGCATCAGTCGTTTGGACGATGGAGACCCAAGCCGCCCTAGCGTGCGGGCGCGGCGTTCGCCGCGGCGAGCTCTTCGCAGCGGCCTCGCACGAAGGGAAATAGGCTGTCGCTCAAATATTTCGCCACCAGGACGTGACCGCTGTTGGAGAGATGAACAAAACGATCAGCGAATGATCCGGAGAAAAAATCGTTTTGCTCCCACACCCGTTGAAGATCGACAAATTTGACGTTGCCATAGTGATCTTGGTCCCGAACTTTCTCCGGGACGGCCGCCCTCATGAGGCGCATACCCGTCCTCCAAATCACCGTGTAGGGGTTGAAATACGGCGAACACCGGCGTGTCCGGGAAGTCGCGACTGATCGACTCGATGGCGTGTTCGTAAAGGGGGATCGACACGCTCCGCACAATATCCGCTGTGGTCATTGGCCCTGCCGCCGCCTGATAGCGTCGTAGCGTTTCCGCTGCAGGCATCGGTCGATAGCTAGGATCAGTCCTGCTCAGAAAATAATTGGCTTGCCACTCGTCCTTGTAGGCGTCCAGATACATGAAACGAATGAGCGGGCCGATGACCGTTCGTCGCACGATACCCGGATAGTATCTCGCGATTACTTTGAGCCAGTGTGGGCTGGCCGAATAACGCAACACCTGAGCAAAGCCGCCGATCAAAGCTGCCGCGAAATCGGCATCGCTCCGGGTCTCCCGCGGAACGTAGATTTCGTTATGGCCCGAAAATGAAAGGATCGCATCGGGCTGCAACGCGTGCGCCCATTTATTCAGGACAATGAAATTCTGGTAGATATGACTAGCTGCCATGGCCAGGTTGATCACCGTGACCTTGCAGCTCTGACCGCCCTCCCGCAGTCGTTGATCGAGTCGAACTGGCAGCAGCTTGTAAAACATGTCGGCATTGGTGCGGCCGCCCCAGCCTTGCGCGGCGCTGCCGCCAGTCAGCACAATGCGTATTTCGTGGTCTTGCTTCGGCGGTGGCGCTTCCAGGCGAAAATCAATAAAAAAGCCGTACTCGCCGCTCACAACATCAAAATCATCGTCATAGTTCAACCACGGAAGCCTGCCTTGCTGTCGCATGTAAGCCTGAATTTGCTCTCCGGTGAATGGGTAATTTTCCATCGTCCGCATCGTAGCCGGGTCGGCGTCCTCGTCGGGAACACTCGGATGACGATGCGGCAGCAAGCGATTGTCGATAAGTTTCAGACACCCAAAAGTACCGCCGCGGCCAGAATGGTTGATAGAGCGATAGCCGAGAGATGAAACGCAATTGTCTTGGCGAATTTCATCGTCGCCCCAGGCCGCCATCATTCGCGCTTTGGTCGCGCACGTCCTACTACAAAACTCGCCGGCGCGACGAGAGCGAAACACCAGGTGCAGCGTTCCGAACCTAGACCCGGAAGCGGCTTCTTAGGACGCCTGTCCTGATTGCGTGACCGAAGCGGCGCCGTTGCGGGGCCGACATTGGTGGCGCCGATTTCCAGACCCGGAAGCGGTCGCCGGAGTCACTGGCTGATGGCCAATCTGCGGGCAAGACCCTGTGAGGCAGAGACCATCCGAGCAACGCGGGCGGCGGGAAATTGCGCTGCTCGTGCCAAGCCCTGGGTGCTCCTCGCTACGATTCTCGCGTCCAGCATCGCGAACATTGACGGAGCAATCGTCAACGTCGCCCTGCCGGCGATCGAAACTGATCTTGCGGCGTCGGCGACGGTGGTCCAGTGGCTTGTCAACGCCTACACGCTTTGTCTTTCCGCGCTGCTCCTGGTCGGCGGCGCCGCCGCCGATCAATTCGGTCGCCGTCGATTTTTGATCACCGGAATTGGCATCTTTTCCGCCGCCTCGCTCTGGTGCGCGGCCTCGCCCAGCGCGGCGCAATTGATAGTGGCGCGCGCCGTGGAGGGCGTCGGCGCCGCGCTCCTTATCCCGTGTTCGCTGGCGATCATCGGCGCAACTTTCGACGAGCACGAGCGCGGTAAAGCCATCGGCACGTGGGCCGGCTCCGCCGCGGTGGTGACCGCCATTGCCCCGTTGCTGGGTGGAGCGATTGTCGATCACTGCAGCTGGCGCTGGATTTTCCTGATCAATCCTCTGCTCGCGCTGCCGACGATTTGGATCGCCTACTCCCACGTACCGGAAAGTCGCGATCCCGAAGCGGCGCCGGGTCTCGATTGGCGCGGATCGCTCCTGGTGTTGCTCGGGCTCGGCGGTCTCGCCTATGGGCTGATCGAGTCGCCGATCGCGGGTTGGGGCGATCCGATTGTGCTCGCCTCAATCGTCGCGGGTTTGGCACTGCTGGCCGCATTCTTTTGGGTGGAGCGTCAAGTCCGCACACCGATGTTGCCGCTCGCCCTATTTCGGTCGGTCACGTTCAGCGCCGTCAATCTGTTGACGCTCCTTCTCTACGCGGCGCTGGGCGGTGTATTCTTCTTCCTGCCGTTTGCGCTGATTCAGGTGCACGGTTATCCGGCCACCCTCGCCGGTGTGGCCTTTCTGCCGTTCACGATCATCATGGCTGCGTTATCGCGTTGGGCGGGCGGATTGCTCGATCGCTTCGGCGCCCGACCTCCTCTGATCGTCGGCCCCGCGATCGCTGCGTTTGGATTTGGCCTGCTGGCAGCAACGGTTGCCCGCGGATCGTATTGGGAGTTCCTCGCTTGCGTCACTATCGCCGGCTTGGGTATGGTCGTAACCGTGGCGCCGCTGACGACCACGGTCATCGACGCCGTCCCAACACATCAGGTCGGCGTGGCCTCCGGCATCAACAATGCCGTCGCTTCGGTGGCCGATCTGCTCGCCGTCGCCATCCTTGGCGCCGTCGCGCTGGCCATTCTCAATCAAGCCCTTGACCACCATCTCCAGGGCGAAGCCTTCTCCGAAGATGTCAGGCACGCGATCCGGGCGGCGCGCGGACAACTGGTGATCGGGCCGGCCATCGCCGGCCTTGAGGGCGTCGACCGTTCCACGGCGGAAATGATCATCACGGGATCGCTGGCGCAGAGTATTCGCTGGGTCATGCTGATCGCCGCCGCATTGGCATTAGGTGCCGCGGCCGCCGGCGCTCTCATCCCCGGTCGACCGCGGCTAAGCGCACGCGGCCCAGATCAGCAATCGGCGGGCAAAAGAAGCCGCGCTCCGTAGTCCTATGATTCCGATCGGATCGCAGCCATTGGCCGTCACCGGCGCCGGAACTGGTTACGTTGCAGCGGGCGGGCGGCCGATCCGGCGCGTTCGTCCTTGTGGCGGAAGATCAATCGTCCCTTTTGCAAATCATAGGGCGATACTTCAACCGTCACGCGATCCCCGGCCAGGGTCTTGATCCGATTCTTCTTCATTCTTCCGGCGGTGTAGGCGACAAGCTCATGGCCGTTGTCGAGCTGAACGCGGTAACGCGCGTCCGGCAATATCTCGAGGACCAGACCGTCGAATTGCAAGAGTTCTTCCTTCGGCATGCTATGTCCCTCTCGTAACTGGTGCGGCGCCGTGCGCGGGACGCGCGGCCGCGCCCTTGCGGACGTCGCGATGCAAGAAAGCAACCGAGCCAATACCGCTCGGGTCCGCACTTGGCCGAGCGCGGCGCGCCTCGCTGCGCGGCGGACCGTCGCGATGCCGGTGCCGCTTGGAAGCGGCAGATGACTGGACAGAGCCGCGCTGAGCGGGCGGCGGCTCGGCGCGCCGGCGACCGGCGGGTCGCTCGCTCGCCGGGATCGTCATGCGAATGAGCTTCTCGATATCGCGCAGGAAGGCCAATTCCTCGCCGTCGCACAGCGAGATCGCGATGCCGTCGGCGCCGGCGCGCGCGGTGCGGCCGATACGATGCACGTAGGTTTCCGGCACGTTCGGCAGGTCGAAATTCACCACATGGCTGATGCCATCGACATCAATGCCGCGCGCGGCGATATCCGTGGCAACGAGTATCCTGAGGTCGCCCTTGCGAAACGCCGCGAGCACACGTTCGCGCTGGTTTTGCGATTTGTTGCCGTGAATCGCCTCGGCGCCGATCCCCGCCCGGATCAAGCCGCGCACGACTTTATCGGCACCGTGCTTGGTTCTGGTGAAAATGAGCGCGCGATCAATAGTTTCGCGCCGCAACACCTCGATCAGGATTGCCGGCTTCGCGGAGCGATCGACACGGATAACGCGTTGCTCGACGCGTTCGACGGTCGAGGCGGCAGGCGTTACCGCGACCTTGATCGGATCGCGCAGCATGTGCGCGGCGAGTTCGGCGATGGCGCGAGGCATGGTCGCAGAAAACATCAACGTCTGCCGCTGGACCGGAAGCGCGGCGACAATCTTGCGGATGTCGTGGATGAAGCCCATGTCGAGCATGCGGTCGGCCTCGTCGAGCACGAGGCACTCGACCGCGCCCAATCGAAGCGCATTGCTCTTGACGAGATCAAGGAGCCGGCCCGGCGTGGCGACAAGGACGTCCACGCCGTTGAGCAGGGCGCGAACCTGGCCGCCCATCGACACGCCGCCGATCGCCAGGGCGGCCCTGACGCGCAGGTGGCGGCCGTAGGTGCGGAAGCTGTCGCAGATTTGGCCCGACAACTCGCGCGTCGGGCTGAGCACCAGCACCCGGCAAGCCTTGCGCGTCGGCGGCCGTGGGCTCCCAGCGAGACGGTTCAGGATCGGCAGTGCGAAGGCCGCGGTCTTGCCGGTCCCGGTTTGGGCAATTCCGATCACGTCGCGGCCCGACATGACGGTCGGAATTGTCTGCGCCTGGATCGGGGTCGGGATGAGGTACTTTTCCTCTGCCAGTGCGCGCATGATCGCATCGTTGAGTGTGAAGTGATGAAAGGAGATCATCGAGGAAACTTTTTCCAGTATGCGCGTTTGCAAGCCGCCAGGCGATACGCCACGGCTTGCATTGCGGGTGAAACAGGACACCCCGCGCGATCTGGGCTGTCAGTGAGATTAAAAAAGTGCGAGCCAGAAGCCGTTTGACGGGATCCCGTACACGCGGCTCGCCGCCGGCCCATCAGGCCGCGCCTCTCATGTGGGCCATCGATGTGTTCGTTTCAAGGCGCTGGCATCGATCAACCGGAACGCTGCTTGTCGGCTGCCTCTTTGGCCAATCGAAGCGCCTTCAATCGGGCCGTCTTTTCACGAATCATTCGGCTGTTGGCCTGATATTCCATCATCGCCTTCGCACCCTCTTTGGCGCGCTCTTCCTTCCTGAAACTCGCTTCGGCACGCGCTCGGGCGGCCTCACCAGATTGAGTGCTCAATGTCGTCTCCTCTTCGGCAAACCTGCGCCGGCGCGCGTTCGATGCCGCGCCAATCAACTTGAAGGTTCCGGTCGGACCGGCTACTCGATTGATATATGGTGGTTCCTGAAGGATTTTTTAACCTGGTAGGGATCGGCAAAGTGGCGCATATCGAGGCTATAGGTGCGCCGGCGCGCATGCGCCTGGTTGATACCGACAGTCCGGCTGCCCGGTGCGCCGAGCGGGCTCTCCAAAAAATGCTGTTTGAGGGCCTCGACGCCCCGCCGTCTCAAATGCCCGGCGTGCCGTTCCAAGCGGGCAAACGCGAACAATGACGGTCATTGACTATAAGGGCTATCGGATTGAGGTCAGCCCCGTAGGAAAGGGCTGGAGGGCATCTATTTTCTCGCCAGGGTCGACGTCTCCATGGCCGAACAGTCCGGTCAATCTCGAGAAAAGCAGCACGGAGGAGATCGTCGCCGAGGCCAAGCGCATTATCGAGGTGCGCCTGGGTCCACGACTTTTATAATTTTGCCCCGGTCATTGCTGCCGAGGCGAGAATCCAACACCGCTCTGGCGCTAACCGGTTCGGCGCCGCAGAGGATAATTGTCGCTCTGGTACAGGCGATGGATGTCCTCGCTGTCGAAGCGCTCGTCTCCGACCTGCATCCATGCGCCGAGCGTATGGATTGCAGGAAACTCTTCCACGGCGAACCGGATGGCTTCGGCGGCGGTGGCGAAGCGACGATAACCCAGCCGTTGCCGTGGACCGCCCTTGCGCTTGGCGGTGAACAGCTCGGCCGGTGAGCGGTAATCGAACGTCATGATCTCGCCTTCACGGCAGCCAAGCGTCACGGTTCAGTCGTCACGCAACGCGATCCAGCTGGCTTTCCTTGACGACCCGCTCGTGCGGTTCATTCGCGCTCTTGATCCGGTACTGGTAATCGTCGCCTTCGGGTGGCAAGAGCTGGGTAACCTTATAGATGCCGTTCGCGCCGCCGCGACCGAAGGGCCCGGAGGTGAAGCTCACCGATTGACCGACTTTGAATTTGTGCTCGGGCACGGAGCCCCCCATCACGCCCATCGGCATCAGCCTTTGCCGGGCCAGGCGATTGATTTTTGTAGAAGATGCTACCACAGAATTCGGTCTTGGGGGCGATTGGGTAGCAGAGGCCATTTCGCGGTTAACGGCCACTCGGAGCTTGGCAAGCGGTGACGCGCTCCCATCCATGCCGCCAAGAGCTGACAACAATCGAAAAACGATCAATCGAGGATCTGACGAATCCCTCCGGAATGTCGGTGAAAGTAAGCTACGCCAGCGGTAACCTTCAAGCCGCGGCCGCTAGACGTGCGGCCAGTGCCGTTCGCGGAACCAGGTGCGGTATTCCGTCATCTTGGCGCGCTGCGCCGCCGACGCATGGCGCTTGCAGGTCGCCGCCTCCTCGCTCTCTTCCGGCGCGCCCCAGCGCAGCTCGACGCAGTCGTTCGGGTTGTACGCCATCTCGAGCTCGGCGCCGCGGTCGACCACGTCCTTGAGCGTCAGCGTCCAGGCCGAGCCGTCGCTGCGCGTATAGGAGAACTTGCGCGCCGCGAGCTCCGATGCGAGCGCGCTCTGCAATTCGGCCTTCACGTCGGCCATGCTCTTGCCGTTCGCGATCGCATAGCGCTCGGGCCGCCGCGCGACGCGGTCCGGATAGCCGCGCACCACGTCGATTGCGATCAACAGGCGAAAATCGCGCGCCGGCGTCGAGAAATCCTCCCAGGCGCCGTTGGTTTCGAAGATCGACGGTCCGTTCGGCATGTCGGCGTCGCCGCGGCCGCTCGCCTGGAATTTTCGCCCGTTCTCGACCGCGACGACGCGCGTCTTGACTTGTTCTTCGAGCGCGTCGATCGCCGCCTGCATCGCCCGCCGCGGATCGAGCGGCTCCGGCGACATCACCTCGTCCATGCGATCGTAGAACTCCTCGGCGCTGAGCTGCGACTGTTCGAGCGAGAAATCGCCGTATTGCGGGTTCTTGGCGATCTCCTTGTTGGTCAGCCGCCGCAGCGCGCCGTTCTCGCGCACGATCGGCCGGAAGCGCTTGAAGCCGGGACTGCCGAGCGCCGGATCGTGCACGAACAGAAAATTGCCGCGCCAGAAGCGCTTGCGCGTCACCGTGCCGTCGGGCTCGGCGTCGACGGCGAGGAAGACGCCGGCCGAGCCATTCGTCTCGGGTATGCGCTCGACCAGCATCAGGACGTGGCCGTAGGGATCGGCGTAGACGGTCCCCGGCCGCAGCGTCTCCTGCGTCAGCGGCACCATATAGAAATCGGTGTTGTCGACGAGCGCCGAGCTTCGCACCGATCCGGAATGGACGACGTCGCCGACGGCGCGCAGATATTCGCCGAACGTGCCGACGAGCCCGAGCGGCTTCGGCGGCGGCGCCAACGGGTTGGTCGGTGGCGCGCCCGGCGCGCTCGGCGTGGCCGGTTGGGCCGGGGCAAAAATCTGCAACAGGCTCAGCCCGGGCGCCGGCGCCGCAGCCGCGTTCGGCGCGGTGCCGGTGGCCGACGCGACCTCTTGCTCCGGCGGCGGCGCCGGACGGGTCTTCTCCGGATGCAGGACGTCGAACCACTCGTAGCATTTCGGCGGCGAGCCGCCGGCGCCGCGCGAGCAATTCGAATAGCCGAACGGCAGTCCCATCTTGAAGGCGAAATAGGCGCGCAGGAAATAGACGAAGTCGGCGCAATCCGGCCGCAGCGAGCGCGCCACATTGTCCTCGCCGAGGCCGAGATAGTTGAACAGGAAATTGCGCGAGCGGTCGCGCAGCACTTCGTGCCACGCCTTCCACGACTGCTCAACCTCGGGCGGCGCGTCGAACAGCTTGGCGATCCACGCCCCGTAGAGCGTTTCGGTGGTGCGGTTCCAGGTATTGTGCACCGGCCAGACGCTGCCTTCGACCATCCCCGGCCCCGGCCGCTTCTGTGCGCTCACCGCGATCTCGCGCGTCAGCGTACGGCACTCGGCCGGCGCGCGGTCGCCGGTCAGCGTCGCGTGCCAGGTGCCCGCGGCCGGCGTCGCGACCTCGGCGTACCAGAAATAGGGCGGCCCGCCGTGGCGCTCGCGCGATTTCACCGCGACCTTGCCGTCGGGCGCGACGAGCGAGAGTTCGCCCTCGAGCGGCTTCTCCACGGCGAACAGAACGCGTAGCGGCGCGCCCTTCCACGGCGCCATCGGCGAAGGCAGGACCGCAAGCTCGGCAGCGTCTTCGCAGCCGCCGCCCGCTGCGCCTTGCGCCCGCGCGTCGAGCGCCGGAAGAGCGACGACGAACAACGCACCGGCCAAGAGCGGCAATACCGGCGACCATACCGTCGCCGCCGCCGCAGCAAATTGGCGTGCTGGAACCAATTGCGTCCCCTTTTTGGAGCGCCCTCGAACTCCGTCCGGTCCGCACTGGGGCTCAAGCGCAGGATACCGAATTGGCGGCGATCAGTCAGCGCCTATCAAGGCGATTTTGCGACCGGCGGGGTGGGGTCGGTCGTCACGCGAAACAGCGGGGAGACGCGTGCTCGCGGATCGTGCTGCGCTCGCCGCCGACAAACGCAAAAGGCGCGCGCTCGCCGGCGACTGCCGCAGCCACGCGGCGTCAGTGACCCTGCCCGCGCCGGGACGGACCGCCGCGGCGCGGCGGCGGTCGCGGCGGCCGCGGCCCGCCGGGCCCGCCCGGCTGCCGCGGATTGTTCGGCCCTTGCCGGTTGCGCTCGCGCGGCTGGTTGCGCTCGCGCAGCTGCCGGTTCCGTTCGCGCACTTGCCGGCGCTGGATCGCCTGCTGCCGGCCGATCGCGTGCGAGGCCTGCAGGCGCTGCAGCACGCCGCGGTCGCGGGCCGCCTCCTGCGCGGAGATCTGGAACGGCACCGCCGCGAGCCGTCCGCCGGCGCCAGGGCGCAGCGCAAACGCGCTCGCGCCCTGGGTCAGCGCGCCGAGCCGCGCGCCCTGGCGGTCGAACACCTCGATGCGGCCGACATGGCCGTCGGCATCGGCGTAAAGCTTGATCCGCGGCTCGCCGCCGCCGCCCTGCGCCGGTACATCGACGACGCCGGTGGTGCCGCGGATGCCGAGCGAGGCGGTCGGCGTCGCGATCTTCATGTCGCCATTCTGCGCCACGAGGCTCGCGACGAATGCCGCGGTGCCGGTCGTCACCGTGAACAACGCGGCATTGCCTTTGCCACCCGCCTGATAGACGAACTCATCGACGACGATGCGGGTATTGGCGCTGAGGCTGAAGGTGGTCTCATCGTCGAAGGTGACGCCGAGCGTCGAACCGGCGCCGGTCTGCAGCGCGTCGTTCTTGAAGATCGCGTCGTTGATCTTCAGGACGGCGGGCGCGGCGGCGCTCGCCCGCGTCACCGTGGCGGTTCCCTGCAGGGTCGCGACCTGGCCGATCTGATTGTCGGCGACCTGGGCCGGCTGCGGCTGCGCCTGAGCTTGCGCGCGCGCCGCGCGCGGCCGCAGCAGCGCCGCCAGCGGCCACACCGCCGCCGCGCCGCCGAGGAGCGCCATAAACTCGCGCCGCTTCATGCTGCTTTGGTCCGTCCCCTCGATCGGATCAAATCACGCGGACGCCGCGTGTCCGCGGCGAAAAATCTCGGCGGGCTATTTGTTGACGGTGGCGGCGCCGGCGGTACAGACCACCTCGTCCTGCGAGCCGGTCGCGCCGGAGCAGCCGATCGCGCCGATCAGCTTGCCGTCCTCGACCAACGGGATGCCGCCGCGCGAGGCGATGACGTCGTCGAGCGTCCCGATATAGACATAACCTTTCTGCATCGCGTCTTCGAAGGCGTGCGTCGGCCGCCGGTATTTTGCCGCGGCGCGCGCCTTGTGCTCGGAGATCGCGATCGAGCCGAGATGGGCGCCGTCCATGCGCGCAAAGGTGACGAGAGTGCCGCCGGAATCGACGACGGCGACGTTGAGCTGCCAGCCGCGCTTGTTCGCCTCTGCGACCGCCGCTTGAATCGCTGCCTGCGCTTTCTCGAGCGAAATCGGCGAACCATAAGGCGTGTTGAACGGCATCTTCTCGGGAACGACGTCCATCGGATTTTGCCCGGCTGCCGGCGGCTGCTGCGCGCTCACTTGACTGGCCGTCAGCAATGCCGCTGCCAGCAATAGTCCACCCAATATGCGGATTTTCATCTCGGTTTCCTCCCTCGTCGACGGCATTGCGCCCTCTGACCGCGGCCATGTTATGCGACCCTTGCTCGGCGCACTAGGCAACGTTTCGTCAACCATCGACGGCAAAATCGTAATCGGCGCGCACGTAACCCGCATGACGGCGCAATGCCGAGTTTGAGGGCTTTGTCTCCCCCAAACCGGGCAAGATTTCTTGCGTTGTAAGCGCTGAAACTAAAGCGGACGGCCCTGCC
>Ga0187782_10002797_pt1 | contig 12918 bp, 8 predicted proteins | sample 0715_SJ02_MP15_2_FD_132454 | JGI IMG/M metagenome (GOLD analysis project Ga0187782, IMG submission 132454) | Tropical peat soil microbial communities from peatlands in Department of Meta, Colombia - 0715_SJ02_MP15_20_MG | ecosystem: Environmental > Terrestrial > Soil > Wetlands > Peat | place...
GTGATGACCACCGTCGAAGCGAACACGGTGACAGTCAACTATACCGATGTGCATCGTGCGCGGGCCAAATTTTTTACAGAGCGCTTCCGCAATTTTCCGGTCAAATGGAGCGGCCTCGAACGCAAAAGCGGCTTCGGCGAGGCCGGCGTGTTCTATCTGATTACCGGCCGACTGTCGGCTGGCAACGGCGAAACGAGGTCGGCGTTTCTGGAAGCGCTCGGTGCATCGCTTGTCTTCCTGATCGACTGGAACAAGGCGCGCAAAACTCTGCGGGAATTGATATCCAACGCCGACGCGCTTCGCATTCTCGATTGGGCTGCACGCCACCGCATCGGCCATCGGGCTTTCCTGGAGCTCGGCGGCGCGCATTTCGTGGCGTCAGCGGTGCATCATGCGGCGCCGTCTCGCATCGGATTCGGCGAACGGCTCGACTACGCACTGGGGCGCGAAGCGGCGATCGATTTTCTCAAATCGGTACTGCGCATTGCGACGGAAACGCTGCTTGCGGGAAGTTCGCTACGGCTGGCACAAGCCGGCGCCGAAGCCGCGCTCGTCTCACATTTACAGGGCGTCGGCGCCAAGCTTCTCGCGGTGACCATTCGCCAGGCCGGCTTGGCGCGCCAAATCGCCGTTGACATCAAGGCAGCACTCGGCGAGCGCGGAGTTGGCCAGGTGATTGATGGAGCTTTGCCCGACCGTGCGCGACGGATCGAGGAGAAGGCAGATCGCATTGCGCTGGAAACCCGCAGTGAAATACGCAGATTTAACGCCGACCGCGGAACCGAACGTCTGGTCAACGAGATGGAAAATGCCATCGACGAGCTCGAACAGGCCGCATTTGTTGCTTCGCTGACACCGGGCGCACTCATCCCGCAGTTGCGCGAGCCCCTAATCGAGCTTTGCAGCGCCGCTATTTCCGGCGCCGAAGCCGCAGCGATCGGCGCGGCCGCTGCTGCCGAGATCCCGCACGGCCAGCGCGTGGATTCCGACACCGTGCTGTCCGCGGTGGCCAAGCTTATCGAGGCCGAACACCGCGGCGACGCCGCCGAGCGCGCCGTAACGGCCAGCGTTCTGGAAGGCGAATTCGATCTGAAAACGGCGCTGTCGGCGCTCGAACTTGCGCGTGCGTTGGAGCGGGCGACCGATCGCTTGGCCATGTTCGGGCATACGCTTCGCGAACATGTCCTTGCCGACCTTTCCACCTGAACGGGCGTAGGCGGACATGCAAATCATTCGAATCGGTGAAGCTTCGGCGGGGGAAATCTCGCCCGATGTCGTTGGCGCCAAAGCGGCAAACCTCGCGCGTATGGCCGCGCTCGGACTTCCAGTGCCGCCCGCCTTTGTATTGCCGATCGAGCTTTGCGCCGCCATCGTACGCGGCAACGCCGAGGCAAGGAAGGACCTGGCCGATGGCCTTGAGGAGGGAATGAAGTTTCTTGAGCGGGCCAGCGGCAGGATTTTCGGGGACCGCCGTCAGCCATTGCTGGTCTCAGTGCGTTCAGGGGCCGCGCGATCCCTGCCCGGAATGCTCGATACCGTCCTTGACGTCGGCTGCACGCCCGCCGCGGTGCGTGGGCTGGTGCGAATGACCGGCAATCCGACCTTCGCCCACGACTGCCGTTGCCGCTTTCTTGAAAGCTACGGCATCACGGTGTTGGGCATAGCCGATACGGCGTTCGCCGAGCGGCGCGACGAACTGATCGCCGCGGAGGGCATTGGGGGCAGTCAGGCTCTCGACTGCGATGCGCTTGAGCAACTCGCCGCGTCTTACGAGGCGCTGATCGAGCGTGAGGACAATGCCATTTCCGACGATCCCATGGAACAACTCGCCGCGGCGGCGGAGGCAGTCTATCGTTCCTGGGGCAGCGACCGCGCGCGCACCTATTGCCAGATCGAGCATTTGGAATCCTTGCAGGGCACCGCCGTCACCGTGCAGGCGATGGTTTTCGGCAATAACGGCGCGGCATCAGGCGCCGGCGTCGCCTTTTCGCGCAATCCGTCGACTGGCGCCGCCGAACCCGTAATTGAAGTGTTGTTCGAGTCGCAGGGCGAAGACGTCGTCTCTGGAAGGCGCAATCCGCAAACCGAAGACGCCATCGCACGGTCGCTGCCCACGGTTGCGGCACAGTTGCGGACGGAGCTTACGCGGCTCGAACGGGAATTCGGCGACGTACAGGACGTCGAGTTCACCATCGAGAATGGCAGGTTGTGGTTTTTGCAGACCCGCGCCGCGAAGCGAACAAAGCAGGCTGCGGTTTGTATCGCCATCGATCTGGTCAAGGAAGGGTGCATCGCGCCGGCAGAAGCGCTGCGCCGGCTTAACGGTGTGGATTTAAAGAGCCTCGTGCATGAGCGATTGACCAAGGTCGGCCCGCCAGCCGCGCGCGGAACCGGAGCATCGATCGGGATCGCGGTGGGGCGCGCGACTTTCGACGCGGACAGTGCAACACGTCTGGCGAGGAGTGGCGACCCGGTGATCCTGGTGCGGCCCAATATAAGTACGAGCGACGTCGCCGGATTTGCCTCCTGCGCCGGCATCGTGACGGCAGTTGGCGGGCGCACCGCGCATGCTGCGCTCGTCGCTCGGCAAATGGGCAAACCCTGTATTGTCGGCTGCGCGGAACTTGCGATCGATGCGATGCAGGGCAGCTGCCGTTTCGGGACTAACGCCGTCAACGAAGGCGATTGGCTCTCGATCGATGGCAGCACGGGAAGCGTGTATGTCGGCCGCGGCGAAATCGCTTCCGATCAGGCCGAATTCGATAGGGAAGAGATAGCGCGCTGGCGCAGGCAAACTGCGGCGGTGACGACAGAGCGCAGCGCTGTCTAGGAAGGAAAGTTCCGCGTTCTAGGGAGCGTAATCATACTGCTGGCACCCGCGTATAATCTCCCTCTGCAGGCACGCTTGCTTGAGCCGACGTAATGAGCTTAATGGGCCCATTTCCAATGTCGATCATCTTGATGGGTCGATGAAGGCCGAATGAAGAGGCGCGCCCACGTTCTACTCACTGCCGCGATTGCTGCAGCGTTAGCATGCGAGGGACATCCTCCCGCGTTTGCCTTCTCTCAACAGCTGGACTGTATCTTGACCGATACCGAGGCACATCCAGGAACCGAGAAACGACCGATTGTTATCGTGTTTGATGAAGATGCAAAGACACTGACGGCCAAGGAAGGAGCCAACGGCTACGACTTCAACAAGGTTTCAATCAGCAATGTGTCCATAAACGGTATAGACGACAACGACAATATGAGTGTGGGTATCGATCGGTCATCCTTGGGCATCGTATGGCAGCAATATGGATCTGACAAGGTGACGACCGAATATGGACGTTGCCATTCTGCCTCGCCAAAATAGCACCCGACTTACTCATCACAATATCGGCTTTGACCGCACAGCACTCACCCCTCACTCATAGCGCAACGCGTCGATCGGATTGAGGCTGGCGGCCTTGCGCGCCGGGTAGAAGCCGAAGAACACCCCCACCCCGGCGGCGAACAAAAAGCCGCCGAAAACCGCGGCAAGCGACATCGGCGCGGTCCAGTGGAACAACAGCGAAATCACTACGGAAATAGCGACGCCGGTGACGATACCGGCGAGGCCCCCGCTAACGGAAAGAAAGATGGCCTCGGCGAGAAATTGCAGCAGCACGTGCACGCGGCGCGCGCCGATTGCCATGCGCAGCCCGATCTCGCGGGTGCGTTCGGTCACCGAGACGAGCAGGATATTCATAATGCCGATGCCGCCCACGATGAGCGAAATCGACGCCACCGCAGCTAGCAGAAGCGCCATTGTGCGGCTCGAGCTCTCGGCGGTTTCGACGAACTGGCTCAGGTTACGCACGTCGAAGTCTTTGACGGCACCGGGCTTGATGCGGTGGCGGCGAATGAGCGTTTCGGTCAATTGCCGTATGGCGGCCTGCACCAGCGGCTGACTGACGGCTTGTACGTAAATCTGATTGGTAAAGCCGGTTATTCGCGCCTGCAAATTATACGGGTTGGGCCACGGCAGATAAGGCCAGTTGAGCGGCGTTTGCAGCGAGGTCGGCGCGGCGACGCCAAGCACTTTGCGCTCAGCCGTCGTAAAGGGCGTCATGACCAGATCGTCTTGATCGGTGCCGAAAACCGATTGACCTTTGGGGAAAAGGACGCCGATCACCTGCAGCGGCACACTTTTGACCAGGATCGACGCGCCGATCGGATTCTCGCCGGGACTGAAAAGCTGTTGGTACACGGTACGCCCGATGACGACCACAAGGTTGGCTTTGCTCTCATCCTCGGCGGTGATCCCCCGCCCGGCGGCGATTTGCCAATTGGCAACCACGGCGTAATTCGTGCTCACGCCCTGGATCATCGTCGTCCAGTTCTGGTTGGCGTACTGTACTTGGCCGCTCTGGCGAATGAGGTAGCCGATCTGTGCCACTGCGGGATCCTCGCGGCGGATGGCGCGCGCGTCCGCCACCGTGAGCGTAGAGGCGCTGCCGAAGCCGGCGCGGATGCCGCCGGTAGTCAGCGCGCCCGGAAGCACCACCACGACGTTGGTGCCCAGGCTCTCGATCTGCTTGCGCACCGCTTCGCTGGCGCCATTGCCGACGGCGACCATGACGATCAGCGCCGCGACGCCGATGAACACTCCAAGCATAGTCAGCGCCGAGCGCATCCAGTTGCGGCCGATCGCTTGCGCCGCGGCGGCAAGGATCATAGCCGCGAATGGCAAATACGCCCCGGTGACAACCGCTGCCGCGCGCGGTTCGGGCGGCGGTGAGAATTTCGGCTGGTCCGCGCTGGCGCCGGCCGACCTGTTGACGCGCTCGTCGGAGATGATTTTGCCGTCACGCATGGTCACGACCCGGTCGGCGAAGGCGGCGATGTCCGCCTCGTGAGTCACGAGGATGATAGTGACCCCTTGGCCGCGGTTGAGCGAGCGGAGCGTTTCCATGATCTCGTGCGAGGTACGCGTGTCGAGATTGCCGGTCGGCTCATCGGCGAGCAGCAGGCTGGGCGCATTGATCAGAGCGCGGGCAATGGCGACGCGCTGCTGCTGCCCGCCCGACAGCTGGCCAGGCGTATTGCCTTCGCGCTCGCTTAGACCGAGAAGCTTCAGCGTCGCGCGCGCTCTGTCGAGGCGCTCGGCACGGCCTTTCGGCCCGGCGGCCGCGTAATAAAGCGGCAAGCTCACATTTTCGATGGCGCTGGTGCGAGGGAGCAGATTGAAGCTTTGAAACACAAAGCCGAGCCGCTCACTGCGAATGCGCGCCAATTCCGGCTCACGCAAAGCGGCGACGTCGACACCCTCCAGCATGTAGTGACCGGCAGTCGGCTGATCGAGGCAGCCGAGAATGTTCATCAGCGTTGATTTGCCCGAACCTGAGGAACCCATAATGGCGACAAACTCGCCGGGCTGTACAGTCAGGCTAACGCCGCGCAGTGCCTCGACCTCGACGTCGCCGATGACAAAGGTGCGTGTGACGTTTTCGGCCACAATCACTGGCGGCGCAGTATCGGCCCCTTCAGTCCGCATAGGCGGCGCTCAAGGCTGCGACGGCGGAAGACTGGGCTGGCTCGGCGCCGTGCCGCTGCTTTCGGCGATGATGACTTTATCGCCAGCCTGCAGCTCCCCGCTGACAATCTCGGTGAAGTTGTCGTCGGCAAGACCGGTCGCGACGGCGACTGCCAGCGGCCGACCGTCACGCAAAACGAAGACTTGCGGCCGCGGCACAGGCGCCGTCCCCCGTGCTTCCACCCCGGAAAGGCCGTCCGGTACATAGCGCAACGCCTGGTTCGTCACGCGCAACGCGTCCTGTCGTTGATCGATGATGATCGTGGTGGACGCGGTCATGCCCGGCACAAGCGCCAGATCGTTGTTGTCGACGCCAATCACGATGTCGTAGGTGACGACATTCTGCACCGTCTGCGGCGACTGCCGCCGCTGGGTGACGATGCCCCGAAAGACTCGCTGCGGAAAAGCGTCGACCGTGAACGTCGCCTTATCCCCCAGCTTGATCCCGCCCATATCGGCTTCGCTGGTGTTGGTGTCCACCTCCAGCCGCTTGAGATCGGTGGCAATGAGAAACAGGGTCGGCGTTTGAAAGCTGGAAGCTACCGTCTGCCCGCCAGTGACGCTGCGTGATACCACGATACCGTCCACCGGTGAGACGATGTCGGTGTAATCGAGATTAAGCCTGGCCGCTTCCACATAGCCCTGATCGAGTTTAACCGTGCCTTCATCCTGCCTGACGATTAAAGCTTGGTCCTCGGCTTGTTGACGGGCGATCGAATTCTGCTCCGCCAGTTTTTGATAGCGGTCGAGATCCATGCGCGCCTCGTCGAGTACCGCCTGATCGCGTGCGAGCTGGCCGGTATATTGATCGAACGTCGCCTGGTAGGGACGAGGATCGATCTTGGCGCAGACCTGGCCGGCCCGGACTTGCGTATTATAGTCACAATAAATGTTCTGGATGATGCCGGAGTCATAGGCTCCGATGATAATCGTGAGCACCGGATTGACCGTGCCCGTGGCCGTCGCGGTACGCGTTATGGACCCACGTTCGGCCGGTACTGTAACGTAGTGCACAGCGCTTTTGCCGCCCACAAACCAGAACCAAGCGGCAAGGCCGGCTCCAACCAAGAGCAATGCCAGCGCTGCGGACAACCGGTATTTCTTAAGCTGCGTGCGAACGGCCGTGACCAGCCCTAAAACCTCTTCGCGTCGGTCAATTTGTGACGGATTAAAGTTAGCGTCCACGATCACGCCTCACTATGAGCCACTCGAAATTACAATCTTGCGCGAACCACCAAATGCGCGTTGATCTGCATCAACGGCCAAACGGCAACGGTAAAGGCCGGCCTTGATCCACCTCAAGGCGTTGAAAGTCTGTCCGTAGCTTGAATATTTCACCAATACGGCGGGTAGATGATGGAACCGGACGCTCGTAAGCGGCAATTCATGATCTGGTACGTACTGGCCGCGCTGCTGGGCGTTTTGCTGTTTCAGCAATTTTGGACCAGTTATACGCAAGTCGAAACAATACCTTACAGTCAGTTTGAAACCATGCTCGACCAAGGCAAGGTCGCCGAAGTTACGGTAAGCGCAGACTCGGTCCAGGGAACTCTGAAGGAGCCGCTGCCCGACGGGAAACGGGAATTCTTCGCCGTCCGCGTCGATCCGCAACTGGCGGAAAAGCTCGCCGGTCATCACATCGTCGTTAAAGGCGCCGCTGCCAACGGTTTCATACAGATTATCCTTTCTTGGGTGATACCTATCGTCATTTTTTATCTGGCCTGGACGTTCCTGTTTCGGCGCGTGGCGGAAAGGCAGGGGCTGGGCGGGCTGATGACCGTGGGTAAATCGCGTGCCAAGGTCTACGTCGAGACCAACACCAAGGTCACATTCAAGGATGTCGCCGGCGTCGAAGAGGCAAAATTCGAATTGCAGGAGCTAGTCGCGTTTCTCCGTGACCCAAAATCCTACGGACGGCTGGGAGCGCGTGTGCCGAAAGGCGTCTTGTTGGTGGGCCCGCCGGGAACCGGAAAGACGCTGTTGGCGAAAGCGGTAGCCGGCGAGGCCGGTGTTCCGTTCTTTTCCATCTCGGGCTCGGAATTCGTGGAGATGTTCGTCGGCGTCGGCGCTGCACGCGTCCGCGACCTATTCGAACAGGCGCGCAAGGCCGCACCATGCATCATTTTCATCGATGAGCTCGACGCGCTGGGCCGTAGCCGCACGGCGAGTCCGGTCGGCGGCTTGGACGAAAAGGAGCAAACTCTCAATCAACTCCTCGCCGAACTTGATGGTTTCGACCCGAGCGTTGGTGTTATCCTTTTAGCGGCGACCAATCGGCCGGAAATTCTTGATCCGGCACTCTTGCGCGCCGGCCGGTTCGATCGTCAAGTGCTCGTCGATCGTCCTGACCGCAAGGGCCGGCTGGAGATTCTCAAGGTTCACATCCGCAAGATCCATCTCGCCGCGAACATCGATCTCGATGCAATCGCAGGCCTTACGACAGGCTTTACCGGCGCCGACATCGCCAACCTCGTGAATGAAGCTGCCATCGTGGCCACCCGACGCAACGCCTCCGAGGTAGGCTTGAATGATTTTACCGAGGCAATCGAGCGGATCGTCGCGGGCCTGGAAAAGAAGAGCCGCGTGCTGAGCCCGGAGGAGCGCCGCCGCGTTGCCTATCATGAAATGGGCCATGCGCTGGTTGCTGCCACTTTGCCGGGCATCGACCCGGTGCACAAGGTTTCGATCATTCCGCGCGGGGTTGGTGCGCTCGGCTACACGATCCAGCGTCCCACTGAGGATCGTTTTCTTCTTGGCCGCGTCAGTCTGGAAAACCGCATTGCGGTACTGATGGGTGGGCGAGCCGCCGAGCAGCTTGTATTTGACGGTGACGTATCAACCGGGGCCGCTGACGATCTGCAGCGCGCCACCGAGGTCGCCCTGGAGATGGTGACTCGCTTCGGCATGGATGAGAAGGTCGGGCAGCGAACCTATGTGCCGCCGCCGCAGCCTTTCCTGGGCATGCCGGCCGGCGAACATGGTCAGGCGGCGGAGGCCACCAACCGAGAAATCGATATTGCCGTTCGTGATCTCCTTGAAAAAGGATTTATGCGCGCCAAAGACATTTTGACGAGGCGGCGCGTCGATCTCGACGGTGGCGCTCAATTGCTGCTGAAGCGCGAAACCATCACGGCAGACGAATTTCCGGCGATTCGTCCCGCTAAGGCCGCAGGCGAGCCGCAGCTTGCCCTGGTGCCAGCGGCGAATTGACCGACAAAAGGCACGAGTCGCGAACCATGAGCCTCACCGGGCCGATCACCCAATTTTCGGCTTCCACCTCGGGCGATGCCAGCCCAGGTACGACGGAAAAAATCGACCAATACCTAACGAAGCATCGGCCAAAATCGCCGTGCATTGTCGTCGACCTCGATGTCGTGCGCGCCAAGTATGCGGCGTTGCGTGCCTGCTTTCCCGATGCGAGAATTTTTTACGCGGTGAAAGCAAACCCGGCTGTCGACGTGCTCGCGACCCTCGTTTCGGTCGGCGCCAATTTTGACCTGGCCAGCGAAGGCGAACTCGACTGTGTTCACTCACTGGGCATTTCGTCGGCTCGTCTGTCGTTCGGAAACACCGTCAAACGTGAGGCCGACATTAAGCGGGCCCAGCGTCACGGCGTCGATCTTTTTGCCTTTGATAGCATTGCCGAGGTCGAAAAAATCGCCCGCGCGGCGCCCGGCGCCCGGGTGTTCTGCCGTATGCTGGTCGGCGGCAAAGGCGCCGAATGGCCATTGACGCGGAAATTCGGCTGCGATGCCGATATGGCAATTGAACTTCTCGCTCATGCGCGATCACTCGGCTTGCGGCCGAACGGCGTATCCTTCCACGTTGGCTCACAACAGACTCAACCATTGCAATGGCAAGCGGCGATCGCGGCTGCAGCCGGCATCTTTCACGCAAGCTCCGGCCTTGGCCTCGATCTCGCCTTTCTGAATCTCGGCGGCGGCCTGCCCGCTCAATACCGCACGCCCATACCTCCGCTTCACACTTATGCGGAAGTCATCGAATCGTCTTTACGCGCACAGTTCGGCAGCGCTCGGCCCGAGATCATCATTGAACCCGGCCGGTACCTTGTCGGCGACGCCGGCCTCCTGCGCTCTGAAGTTTTGTTGGTCGCGAGGAAAGCGCGCCACGCCATCAAGCGCTGGGTCTATCTTGATGCCGGGCGGTATAACGGCCTAGCCGAGACGCAAGGCGAACGTATCCACTACCGGATTCGTACGCCACATGATGGCCGACCTAGTGCCCAAGCAATCGTTGCCGGTCCGACCTGCGACAGCACTGACATTATTTACGAGCACGCCGGCTACGAGCTGCCGCTCGATCTTGATCTCGGCGATCCGATCGATTTCCTGTCGGCAGGCGCCTATACCGCAAGCTATGCCTCAGTAGAGTTCAACGGCTTTCCACCCCTTCGCACCTACTGCATCTGATGCAATGTCCCGCTGCTCTGATGCGAAGCGGCGACATTAGGCCATTCGATTATTCTCTTATGTGAGACATCTATTCGTTGAGCCATTGAACTATCGTTGGCCAAACATTTTTGAGAATCGTCTTGCCGACAAATAATCCGACATGGCGACCCGGTACTGTTGCTTTTCGCACGTGTCGTGGTGGAGTGTTAACAAGCGTTTCGGTCGCGAATAATTGCGCCGGCGCCACCAGTTCGTCGTCGGACGCCGCCAGTAAAAAAAGCGGCATATTAACTGCAGCCACGTCGATCCGTTTCCCCAATGCAACGAACTTCGCGGTGGCGAGTTCGTTGCGCTTATAAAGCCTTTCGACAACCTCGAGGAAAAATTTGCCCGGCAGATCGACGGTCCAGGCATACCAATCCCGAAACACCGCTTCTAACCGTTTGAAGGCCGGAGAATCGAAGCCCTCACCCGTTTGCAGAACCTTCCAGGCGTCTTCGGTCGCCACTAGATCGGTCCCCCAAAATTTCATTACCTTCCGTCCCGGGACTACGCCCTCTCCTAATCGCACGAGTTCCTGAAAGACCAGCAGCGGACTCGCGTCCGCAAGCGTTGACAACGTTGACGTGCCAGCGGCTATGTCGATGGGCGCGCCTCCTAACACCAGTTTTCGGACTTTGGCCGGGAACCGCGCTGCATAAGCGAGCGCCAGCCAGCCGCCTTGGCAGAGACCTATAAGATCGACCGGCTTGGCGCATTCGTCGACAAGAACATTAAGGTCTGCAAGATAATTATCGATGCTGAGAAAGCACATCTCTTTATTCGCCGAGCGCCAGTCCGTGACGAAAAGTCGTTGGATTCCGGCGCGTAGCAGGGCTTCAACCAGGCTATGGTCGGGAGCAAGATCGGTTAAGGAAGCTCCGTGCAGTGAGAATGGGGCACACACGAGTGTGGGCTGCCCCTGATTGCTAGCGCCAAAGCACCGCATGCGTACTGTCTGGAGCTCCAGCGCGATCGTATGAGGCGTCGCCCACGCTGGTTCGTGCACCTCTAAATGATAGTTCCCTACTGCAAGATTGGCGAATTGCCGGGCGGCAAACGCGTTGAACTCGCTTATGGAGGCGGCGGCAAATGCCGGCCAGAGAAAAAGCAAATTAGGCGTATAACGACTTCCCGGCTTGTACATGATGCTTTCGGCTTAATCTACGCAACAGGTATAGCAACGAAGGTGACGGTGCTGCCCCTCCTGATGCGCATCAGCACGGCTTGCCTCGATTGCATGCGTGCTTCCTCGACGGTCTTGCGCACATCCGCGGGGTCGTTGACCGGCCGACGGCCGACGTCAAGGATGACATCTCCGACCTGAATGCCGTTTTCTCCACTCGGACTTGCGGGGCTGACATCGGTCACAACGACGCCGCGCCCGCCCGCGCCCGGAATCGTGCTTGCGGGAACGAGCTGTAGCCCCAGGATCGGTGCTCCGCTTGGTGCAGCTTGCGGTTCTGCTCCAGCCTCGCCTGGCTTCCGGGGGAATTTGCCGACGACCACGGTAAGCGTTCTCTCTTGGCCGCTGCGCAAGACGCCGAACTTCGCCGGAGTTCCCGGTGTGATCGCGGCGATCTTTCTGGCGAGATCGCGCAACTCTTTGATCGGCTCACCATTCACCGACGTGATGACATCGCCGACTTCAATGCCGCCCTTGGCGGCCGGAGTATTCGACTCAAGATCGGCGACCAGCGCGCCTTCGGGATGTTTCAGCCCCAGTGCTTCGGCTATGGCTGGAGTGACCGACTGGACTTGGACACCGATCCAACCGCGCGTGACTTGGCCTTTGCTCTTAAGCTGGCCGACGACGAGCTTAACGGTCTCGGCGGGAATATCGAACGCAACGCCGACTGACCCGCCCGATGGCGAGAATATCGCGGTGTTGACGCCAATCACCTCACCCCTAATGTTGAAGGTAGGCCCGCCGGAATTGCCGAGATTGACCGCCGCATCGATCTGAATGAAATCGTCGTAGGGGCCTTCGCCTATATCGCGTCCGCGCCCCGACACGATTCCTGCCGTGACTGTGCCGCCGAGCCCAAAAGGATTGCCGATCGCCAGCACCCAGTCGCCGATATTGGGCGTATCGGCGGCGAGACGAACATAAGGAAAGTCGGAGGAGGCGTTGACCTTAATAACGGCCAAGTCCGTTTGCGGATCGACGCCGACGACCTTAGCATCATAGGTCTTGCCGCTGTCGGTCGTAACCTCGATCCTCTTGCTCTTGGCGACGAGGTGTTCGTTGGTGACGATATAGCCGTCACCAGTGATGAAAAAGCCGGATCCCAGGGCGGTTTCGGATTTGGCGGCCGAATTATCCGAACTCGGGGCGCCAAATCGGCGGAAGAAGCGATCTGGAGGCGAGCCAGGGGGAAATGGGGTCTTCGGCTGGACCTCATCCGACGATGCAGCCTCCTCAACCGTGACGCGGATGCCGACGACGGCCGGCTTAACCCTGGCGACCACTTCGGCAAAGCCTGGCGGCGCCGGGACGCCCACCGCATCCACCTCCGCTGCAACAGCTTGGCCAAAAATCACCGCTCTCGCCAATGTCAACCCAAAGAGAACAGCTGCACCAATCAGCGGCCGGGCAGGGAATCTTCGCATGCATCGGTACGCTACGGGTTCGTGATGGATGATCCACATGATGGCAAAAATTTGCGCTTTCTTCCTGTGATTGGACGGCTGATGGATAACATGCTTCATCTCACATTGGCTATGTCGCCTGCGTGACGGCTCGGGTTCCGGTGCGAGCACCGACAAAACCGAAAGCCGACCAAAGCTTTTGATCAAAATCAAAGCGGCTATCGACCAGGTAGAATTAAAGCAGAGCCGGAAATGTCGCTGTCGACGGCCGCGCGCCTGTGGACACCAATGAAATTCGACGGCCAAGTGGAGCAA